>Ga0206852_1012_pt1 | contig 84826 bp, 71 predicted proteins | sample Alteio_BWOrgCont_14_FD_152849 | JGI IMG/M metagenome (GOLD analysis project Ga0206852, IMG submission 152849) | Enriched cells from forest soil in Barre Woods Harvard Forest LTER site, Petersham, Massachusetts, United States -... | ecosystem: Environmental > Terrestrial > Soil > Temperate forest >... | reverse complement strand
CAGGATTATAAGGTTCCTGAGATGGATAAAAGCTACCAAGATTCCTTTAACTTGGAAGCTAAGTTAAAGGAAAGCGTTAATAGCTTGGATGCGTCTTTACGCGAGATGAAATTTCGCCAAGCGGCTCAGCAATTGCGAGCACTCTGGGCTTTGGGAAATGAATATATTACCGAATTACAGCCTTGGAAACTCGCTAAAACAGATTTAACAGCGGCTTTAGCTGTCTTAAGGAACTGCCTGAATTTAATCCGTTTATACGCCATTGTGGGCACAGCCTTTATGCCAGCGACTTCACGCACTTTGTTTGAAATCTTGGGTGAAAGCCAAGATCCTGCGAAGCTTAATTTCCAACAAGCGCTAGACTTCGACGCATTAGCCGCCGGTCAAGCCTTGCAAGAACATGGCAATCTATTTACCAAAATAGAAGATGAACGCGTCGAGGAATTGCAGCGTAGATTTGCGGGGTAGTAGGAGGGAGGGTGATATTCTATCGCTCGTCTTTCCTGTAACGAGATCTCGCTATCGGGTAGAGACAATTCATGAATTGTCTCTCTATCCTGTAACGAGAGAGACAATTCGTGAATTGTCTCTACCCGATAGCGAGATCTCGGTCCATTTTAAATCCAGCGCCTCTACGATAGTTTGATATTACCCATGGACGCTAAGCCTAACAGCTGAACCCTCTTCTGCAACTGCTCCAGGAAGTGGATTCCCTCTGCTACTAAGTACACGTACTCTTCCGCTTGCTGAAGGTGAGGGTGGCATAAGAACTCGTATTCCAGAGGCTCTCCTTGATAAGAGGCTGTGCCTGTTCCTAGACATCCTAACCGAAGGCGACGGCGCTCTTCTTCGAGCTTCAGGCAAATTTCCTTCAGGCTTTTGAAATCGCAGGCTGCTTCTATCAATGTTAATGGACACACTGGGAGCGCGTTGGCGAGTTGCTCGGCCTTGTTCAACGGGGTTTGTGGTAGGGGCAGCAGCGGCGGTATCCAAAGTCAATTCTCTTGCGTACTCTGCAGCTTGGAACGGAGGCTCAGTTGAAGAAAGAGCAGGATCCGAAGGAAGAAAGCCTGCGCCACCTGTAGCGGCGGCTTCGAGAGTTTCTTCTGCTCCAGCTCCAGCTCCTAAGCGTGTGATAGGCCTATCCGCCGTTGAGCTCAATGCATTGCGTAGCGGTTGGGGAGGTGCTACCAGTGGAAGTGGAACTGTTTGAGACAGAACAGTAGATCTATAGGCCAAATCATTCTTTGTTAATCTTTGATCTTTAGTATGCTTCTGCAAGGCTTTGATAGCATAAAAATCTTTAGCAGCGGAAGCCTCATTAGCGGCACAAGCCTCATTCATATCGTGAAACTCTTTGTTTTCACTCAGTGGAAGAACATAATTAGCCAGTATAAAGGCAAATTTAATACCCCATTCCAAAGCAAAAAGCCCATCCGAGACTAAGCCTGTGGCTAGAATAGCCGTTGAAATGCTAGAAGCATGCTCTTCACCGCCAATGTTAATAAATTTAATAAGGTCCACTATGGCCTGACCTAAGTAGCTGCCAGCTTGTAACATGGTCATTACAGAGCCAATGCCGATAATACTAGGTGCTATTAGGGTGATCACAACGGCTCTTAAATAGAAGTATATTTTATTTTTTCTAGTATTTTCATAGAGATAGATTTTAGTCTTGTTTTCATTGATACCCTTTGATCGAAAATTAAAATTAAACACCCACAGACTTTTAAAAATCCCTACCGTATAAAAACAAAAGCGATTCCAGCTAGTGTCTTTTCTATCCTTTGAGCTCACAAAAACATAATCATGCTTCTCTAAATACTCCATAACTCTTTTAGGCAAGTTCTCGATAAGCGCATTACAAGAGGTATAGAGCAAAGGCATCATAGCCGCTGCTGTAACCACAGAAACAAAAATGGCTACTATACACAAGGGAAGAAAGGGTGCCGCGGCTCCAAAGGCTGCGGGAATGGCCATAATGCTGATGTAGGTTAAGCCGCCTATGGCCACGCTCGACATTAAAGAGCCTATGCCTATTATCACTTTTGCGGTGTAACGTGTTTTAGCATGATGCACTTTGGGAGTGGGTTTATCTTCAGCCAGTATGAGCCCGGTAATACAGGTATGCGTCATTGAAAAATTGACGAGGGTGCTGGAAAGACCAATCGTAATACATAAGAAAAAACTATAGACAGTGATGATGATGGGCAGAAGGGCCGCACCTCCGGGTGCAGTAATGAGCACTATAGCAGGTACAATGCTGGCGGCTAATACAGTGAGACAAATAGGCAGGGTTTTTAAGAAGAAGGCTGTTTTGGTTTTTCGCAGATTCTTATCATTGAGGCAGGCAACCAGAGCAATGGATGCAATGACCACACCCACAAAAATGATACTGGGTATCCCACCCATAACGGCATTAATGGCACTGAAGACTAAAAAGGCAGAAGCGGCGGTTGTCGCTCCACAACCTAAGCCATAAATTGAGGCGATGAGAGGATCCACCCACCAAAAGAATCTGTTGTACCAAGCTTTTTTCCAGCCTGTGTATTGAACGACTTCGCTTTCGCCTTTACCCGCTTCTGCTTGTGCCAGCGAGTTACAGGTTGCTGTAAAACCCCCTAAGCCAGCTACTCCTAAATTTGTGCCCCCTAAGCCTGCCGCTATGCCCCCATTTCCGAAGCCATTAATGATTTGGGCTATCATATAGATGACATTATAAACCCTGCCTAATAGGCTTGGCCTTGGGTTGGGGGTGACTGTTAAAGCTGGGCTTGCTCGCATAAATATCCTAATTATTGTTGAGTCAGTTCCATTATGGTCCGGCCGTAGGGGTGTCTATCCCTTGTTGGGGTTGTTGGAGGCCTATTCTTCGAAGACTCAGTCCAACAATGGCGTCCAACAATCTTAAGCTACATTATACAGGTCAATTATTAAGGAAAGCTTAAATACAAATTTTTTAAGAGGAGGGAATGTACCAAAGATAGGATAGGGTGTCTAAATATGCCACTGTCTTGATGATCTTTTTGAAGCTTTACAAGAAAGCTTAATATTTCCTGTTGAGGTTCTTTTACCAAGGTTGAGGCCTGCTGCCTAAGTCTTGTTCTGGGCCGCTGCCTGTACCACCAGAATCCGAATAGCGACTGTTTCTGGTTCGGCTGGTTGTGCAAGCGGCTGGTGAAAATTCATGTCCAGAAGTCTCAGCATTTTTTCCTTCAAGACCCTTATTAGCAAACATCTGAAAGAAAGCGCTGACAAAGCCTAGTGAGAGTGAAAAGGCAATCAAAATAGGATTGGAAGAGCGTTGGCTAAAGGCCGCTATATAGGCTGAGCCCTCGGCATTTTTTAGATACACAAACTCATTAAATCCCTTGGCAACGCGCTGAGGATAGGGGGCGGCTTGAATATTTTTAAGCAGCTTCCTTGAGCCTTTTTCGACACTTTCTTGACAAAATACCGCAAAACCTAAGCCCCCTAAGGCCGTGAAAGCACTGCACAGCGTTACAGAGAGCGATTCGCTTAAGTGAAAAAGCTGTTGTAATAGCTGCAAGGAGCCTAAGTAATTGGAATAGAGGCTCATAGCAATTCCGCCGAGAGCCAAAGGTAGAAGCAAACAGAGTATCAGGCTGCGAGCATAAAATTGAGCCTTAGAAAGCGGTGCTTCCCGCTTGGCTTGGAGGAATTTAGAGTAGCGTTGATAGGAAAAAAGTGATTTAAAAAGACAATTCAAGGCTAAGCGCGAATAAAGAAAAGGTTGTTGATGGAAGTGTATGCCGGAGGCGCTTTCTTCCATCAAGGCATTAAAGAGCGAGTGTTTTCTGTTCGCCTTGGCTTCTTCTGTCTTTTGGATGAAACTGTGCAGGATGACTTTAGTCAGCACCAGTGTGGTGATTACAAAAGCTGCAATAGCTAAAGGAATGAGGATGCTAGGGCCTATACTCCAGCCAAAACCTAAGCTTAAAAGCACTTCGGGTGCGAGAGTGCTTAAGCTGTAATAGGCTAAGCCCCCGCTGATAATGCCTGCCGATAAAGAACAAATCCCTCCAAAGATCAAATAGGCTTTTTGAGGGCGTGTATAGCTTTTTGAAGCGCCTGTGCTTTTGATGGAGAGCATCCAGCGTCCAAAACTTTGAGCGAGATGGGTGTTGCGTTTCTGGCTTAGTTTCCACTGACTGATGGCGCTGCAAGTAAATTGAATGACGCTAAGCGCCATAATCACGTAAAGGGCGGCTGTGGCATAAGCGCTCAAAAAAGCGGCTCCTGAGCTCATAGCGGCCGCACCCAAGCTGGGGATAGCGGCAAAACTTAAAGAGAGTGCAAAAATCAGGCCCAGCAAGAAACTTAAAATGACAATTAAGCTTTTTTGAACTGTGCTAGCTTGAGGGCCCACAAGCCTTAGGAAAAAGCGTGAGGAGAAAGCCGCGATGCTAAGGCTTGCAATAACGACCACGGCAATGGGGGAGAAAGATCCCAACAGATAGATCAACATAAGCGCCGTTAAAAGGCCACAGGCAAGTGAAAACAATAAGGCTTCGAATTTGGCTTCAACGCTTAAAAATCGCAATAGCCAATGCGGTGGTGTGATGGGTTTTGTTGGCATCTTTAATTCCTTTTAAAGATCGAGCTTGGTGTCAGACCCAGCTGGTCTGACACCTGAAGTTTAATTGCTTGGTGTCAGACCAGCTGGGTCTGACACCAGGAGAGAATTGCGATTCTTCCCCTTAAAAATCCTTTATTACATAAGGTTTCAGCACCCTCCTGCTAAAGATCAGAGCTATGCCCGTCGCACCTCAAGAGAGGGCGACGGGTATATTGGTGTCAGACCACGGGTATATTGGTGTCAGACCAAACTGGTCTGACACCATAGCGACGGGTATACTTCCCCACAACATGGCAGAAATAATAGCAGAGCATCCTCCTTTTACCATTCGAGTAAGCACAAAAGTGCGTCGCATTAGTTTGCAGTACTCTCAGGAAAGAGGTTTGGAGTTGGTTATTCCTCATCCACGCTATGAGCGCAAAGCCTTAGAATTCTTGAAAACACAGCGCGAATGGGTTGAGAAGAAATATAAAAAATATAAAGACTTGATTCCTTTAGAGCAACAAAGCCTTGAATTGCCTCAGGTGGTTTATTTTGCGGCTTCAGCGGAAGAATGGAGGATCAGTTATCACCCCAGTCCACGTTCAGGTTCTATTGTTTTAGCCGAAGCTTCTTGTGTGATTATTTATGCGGATATTAATGATACCTCGCTTTGCCAGCGATTTTTAACGGATTGGTTGAAGCAAGTGGCTGAGCGTTTTATTGCTCGGCGTTTGGATGAATTGAGTGAGCTCTATCAATTGCCTTATCATTCCTTGCGCTTTGGCTCTGCCAAAACAATGTGGGGAAGCTGCAGTAGAGAGCACCGCATCACCTTGAATTATCATATGCTGTTCTTTCCTGAAGAAATATTGGATTATGTGTTAATTCATGAGCTCTGCCACACGAAGCATTTCAATCATTCCAAGCGCTTTTGGGCTCTGGTGGAGCGTTGTGAGCCGAATTATCGTGAGTTGCGTTTGAAATTAAGAGAAGAGGCTAGGTGCTTTGTGCCTCGCTGGGTTTATTTGTGAAAATGTTTAGGGCACCCGCCAAGGGATGCCCCTACGGCAGGGCGCATTGCATTAAAGGAGTTCGTCGTTATGCAGAAATTTATCTTAGCTCTCATCTTTCTAATCAGCACCCAGGAGGCTATGGCCTCAAGATTCATGACTCCCTATACGGATTTCACTATGAAAGGGGATAATCTGGTTTTGAATTCAATTAATCTCGATAAAAATCAGGTTGTTGTTTTTTATAACACAAGCAAAACCTCTCTTATATTAAACCGAGTCCTGGTCGACAATCCCGGCGTAAGTGCCGGTTGGGCCTCTCAATTAGACCCAAAACGCTGGTCGGCTTTAAGCTGGCAGGGGGGCGACTTTAAGCTAAGCTGCCAGAGCTCTGTTGAACAACATTGGGTGAGTGTGCCTTGTAATCAGGTCTTGAAGCTCTATCAAGGCAATCAATACCTTAATCCTAAGCCAGGCTCCTACTGGTTATTTGAAAATAAGACACGACCTCGCTTGTTTCGCTAAAATCCTTTAGCAGCTGTCATTCCCGCGGAGGCGGGAATGACAGTTGAAAGTGATTAAAATGAAAAATTGTCCCGTACAGAGGAACTTATGATATAGTACCCAGCAATTAATTTAGATAACAAAAATCCTCTGTTCCTACACAGGATTTTTAAGGTAGTGCCTGTGCCCAAAAACTTAAAAGATAAAGATCCTTTCTTAACCCGCGAAACCGCAAATTACACCCATCCTGTCCCCAGCCGCGAATTCATTATTGAATATCTCAGCCAGCATGGAAAACCTGCAACTCTCAATAACTTGGTCGAAGCTTTTCAATTGAAAACGGATGAGGAATATGAGGGCATACGTCGTCGTCTAAAGGCGATGGAGCGTGATGGTCAATTGATGGCTAATCGACGTGGCAGTTATGCTTTGGTCAATGAAATGGAGTTGGTAAAAGGTCGAGTCTTAGGACATCGCGATGGTTTTGGTTTTGTGGTCGCTGAAGACGGCGGCAAAGATATTTTCTTATCCGCTCGACAAATGCGCGGCGTTTTCCATGAAGACCGTGTCTTAGTGCGCATTACAGGCCTTGATGCGCGTAATCGCCGAGAAGGGGCTATTGTTGAGGTTCTAGAACACAATACTCAAGTGACCGTAGGGCGCTATTTTAAAGAAGGCTCTTTGTCTTTTGTCAGTCCCGATAATAAGGCCATGACCCAAGACATCATCATCCCGCCTGAAGAAACACATAAAGCCAAGCCTGGGCAATTCGTTGAAGTCGAAATCATTCAACAACCCACCTTACGACGACAAGCCAGTGGCAGAATTATCAAGATATTAGGCGATACTTTAACACCAGGCGTTGAGGTTGAGCTGGCCATACGCGCGCACAATTTGCCATTTGAATGGCCTGAAGCTTTGCTGAAACAAGCCGAAAAAATTAAAAATGAGCTTTCCGAAGAAGATTACCAAGATCGTAAAGATTTAAGAAAATTAGCCTTTGTGACCATTGATGGTGAAGACGCTAAAGATTTCGATGATGCCGTGTTTTGCGAAACTTTAAGCGAGGGGGGCTGGGAGCTTTATGTGGCCATTGCGGATGTCTCGCATTATGTACAGCCTGAATCGGCCATTGATAGTGAGGCTTTGGTTCGAGGTAATTCGGTCTATTTCCCCACGCGCGTCATTCCCATGCTACCGGAGATTTTATCCAATGAGCTTTGCTCACTGAAGCCTAAAGTCGATCGTTTAGCCATGGTGTGTCAGATTAAGGTTGCAGCGGATGGTTCTCTAAAATCTCATGAATTTTATAATGCGGTTATTCATTCTCACGCGCGTTTAACCTATACCCAAGTGGCTGATTGGTTAAAAGGCGTTGAAGTTCCTGAAGAATTTCAAGCGGTTTTACCCAGGGTAAAAGAATTACAGCATCTCTTTAAAAAGCTCTTAACTCAGCGTGAGCTGCGCGGTGCTATTGATTTTGATACGGTTGAAACGAGAATTATTTTTGATAAAAAAGGCAAGATTGAGCGCATTGTTCCCACCGAACGTAATGAAGCCCATCGCTTGATTGAAGAAATGATGCTTCTGGCCAATGTCTGTGCCTCTAAATTCGCTCAAAAAGCGAAGGTAGAAGTTTTGTATCGCAATCATGATTTACCCGATGAGCAGAAGCTGAGTTCTCTACGAGATTTCATGCAGGCCTTTGGTTTGCATTTAACCGGCGCCGAGAGCCCTACGGCGATGGATTATGCGAATCTGTTGGAGCGTATCCAAAAACGTCCGGATGCCCATCTACTGCAAACTGTCTTGTTGCGCTCTTTAAAGCAAGCGCAGTATTCGCCTACAAATCGGGGTCATTTTGGTTTGGCTTTTGATGGTTATTGCCATTTTACTTCTCCGATACGCCGCTATCCGGATCTGCTATTACACCGAGCTATTAAGCATGTTTTACTGAAGAAGGATCCCCAGAAATTCCCCTATACTCCCACCCGAATGCAGGAATTGGGCGAGCATTTTTCAATCACAGAACGACGGGCTGATCGTGCCACTCGCGATGCCTTAGATTGGTTGAAGTGCGATTATATGAAGGACAATGTGGGTAAAACTTTCGACGGCATCATTGCTGATGTAACCGGTTTTGGCGTTTTCGTAGAACTGAAAGATATCTATGTCGAAGGCTTATTGCATATCACAGCTTTGAAAAACGATTACTACCATCACGACTCCACCCACCATACTTTAGTCGGCAAACGCTCCGGAGAGAGTTATCGTTTGGGGGATGCTATTAAAGTTAAAGTCGTGCGCGTGGACTTGGATGATCGCAAGATTGAGTTTGATTTGGTGTAGAGACAATTCATGAATTGTCTCTTTTCTCCTATCGTGTTACAGGCAAGAGGAGACAATTCATGAATTGTCTCTTTTCTCCTATCGCGTTACAGGCAAGAGGAGACAATTCGTGAATTGTCTCTACCCGATAGCAAGATCCCGTTACAGGATAGAGCCTTTACGGCGCGCGTGATCCATGAAAAAACTTAAAAATTCCCTAGAAAGCTACTTCAAACTCAAAGCCTTAGGATCCGATCTTCGAACAGAATGTATGGCAGGTGTCACCACCTTCCTAACCATGGCCTATATACTCCTAGTCAATCCTTCCATCTTAGGTTCCGTGGGCATGAACCCTGGGGCCGCTTTTGTCGCGACTTGTTTGGCCACAGCCTTTGGTTGTTTGCTGATGGCGCTGATGACCAATTATCCTATCGCTGTGGCACCCAGCATGGCTTTAAACACCTATTTTGCTTATGTGATTGTCCAGGGTTTGGGTTATAGCTGGCAGTCAGCCTTAGGGATTGTATTTTTATCCGGTGTTTTATTTCTGCTGATGACCTTATTAGGCGCCCGGCAATGGGTGATTCGCGCGATACCGGAATCTTTGCACATTGCTATTTGCGCGGGTATTGGCTTGTTTATTGCCATGCTAGCCCTCAAAAGTGCAGGCATCATTGTGGCCAGTCCCCAAACCCTGCTCACCCTCGGCCCCGTTACTTCGATGCCGGCTATTTTATTCTTAGTTGGTTTTTGCTTAATCGTGGGCCTAGACCATTTGCGCGTACCCGGCGCTATTATGATTGGTATTTTAGTGACGACGCTTTTAGGTTTGCTCACGCATGAAACCAGCTTTCACGGCTTTATAGCCTCACCGCCCAGTTTAGAGTCGACTTGGATGCAATTTGATACCAAAGGTTTATGGGAAGGCCAGGGCCCCGCCATCATTTTTAGCTTTTTCTTAGTGGCTTTATTCGACGGCGCCGGGACCTTAGTGGGTGTTTTACAAAACCACAGCTTCAAACAAGATCCGGAGCGTTCAAAAAAAATGACTCGCGCTTTAGCCGCCGACAGCATGGCCACCGTAGCGGGGGCGGTTTTAGGAACCTCCACCATGGCGCCTTATATTGAAAGTTCTTCCGGTATTCGAGCGGGAGGGCGCAGTGGTTTGACCTCCTTAGTCGTGGGAGGGCTTTTTATAATAGCCCTGTTCTTTTCACCACTGGCCAACACGATTCCTAGTTTCGCCACAGCCCCCGCCTTGCTGTTTGTAGCCAGCCTCATGATCAAAAGCCTAGTTCACATCGATTGGGAAAACCTAACCGAATGCGTGCCCAGTGTGATTACTTTTCTGATGATTCCTTTCAGCTTTTCCATTGCCGACGGTATAGGCCTCGGTTTCATCAGCTACTGCCTTATCAAGCTATTTTGCGGAAGGGTGAAAGACCTGAACCCTATGTTAGTCGTCTTAACCGGGGTTTTTGTGGTGTATTTTATCTATAGGCCTCAGGTGTAATTTTTGGGTGCCGGATTACCCGCCTTGATTGAACCCGGATCTCTCTATCGGGTAGAGACAATTCATGAATTGTCTCTTTCGTTACAGGATAGAGAGACAATTCATGAATTGTCTCTACCCAATAGGAAAATCCCATTACAGGATAGACGCGCCTGTTTTGATTTATCCATTCCGCAGCCTTCATGTTAGAATACCCCCCTTTCAACCACCGGAATTTTGCCTATGTCAGTTTCCCCCCTTGAGCCACGTATTTTAAGCTGGAAAGATATACGGCGCCATTTGCCATCGCGGGCGCGGGATGCTCATAAGGGTTTGTTTGGACATGTCTTAATCATTGGCGGCGATTATGGAATGGGCGGGGCTGTGCGTATGGCGGCGGAAGCGGCTTTGCGAGTGGGAGCGGGTTTGGTGAGCGTCGCGACGCGCCCGGAGCATGTCACCACGGTGAATGCCTGCAGACCTGAAATCATGTGTCATCAGGTTTCTAAGGCTGATGATTTAGATCCTTTATTAATGCGAGCAACGGTTGTGGTGATTGGTCCGGGTTTGGGTCAAAGCGATTGGGCTAAAAACTTGTTGTCTAAGATTGTGGAATCTAAATTGCCCAAAGTGCTGGATGCCGATGCCCTCAATCTATTAAGCCAAAATCCTACCGTGTTGAATCACGCGATATTAACGCCTCATCCCGGTGAAGCAGCGCGTTTATTGGGTATCACTCGAGAGCAGGTTCAAGAAGATCGGCTGGGCGCCGCCGCCGCTCTGCAAAAACGTTATCAAGCTACCGTGATACTCAAGGGTGCTGGCACTCTTATCTATTCAGAAAATGAAGTGGCTGTTTGTCATGCGGGCAATCCGGGTATGGCCACAGGTGGCATGGGCGATGTTTTATCCGGGGTTGTGGGTGGTTTATTGGCCCAAGGTTTTGATCCCGACACCGCGGCTGAAATTGGAGTTTTTGTGCATGCGGCGGCTGCAGATCGTGCGGCTGAAGAGGGCGGTGAACGAGGTTTGTTGCCTTGTGATTTGATGCCGCATTTGCGTCGATTGGTTAATCCACAGTATTTGGAAGCTTAGGTAAGCTTAAATGGAGTTAAAATTTTTTCTACCCGATGAAAATGCAACATTCCAGATGGGGCAAAAGCTCGCCGGCTTAATCAAAGCAGGCCTGGTTATTTATTTAGTAGGCGAGTTGGGCGCTGGAAAAACCACCTTGGTGCGCGCTTTATTAAGAGCTTTGGGCTACACAGATTCCGTCAAAAGTCCTACTTACACGCTCGTTGAAGAATATACTTTTAAAGATTTCGAGCTCTATCATTTTGATCTCTATCGCATCAAAAATTCCGATGAATTATTAAATTTTGGCTTTGAGGAGTATTTTCGACCCAATACGGTCTGTCTCATCGAATGGCCAGAATTAGCGCGCAATTTTGGCGAAGCTGATTTAGAATGTCACTTGAAGCTCGCAGAATCTGGACGCGAACTTAGTTTGCTGACGCAAAATAAAATACTTGAAGCTGGGTTATCATCATGGAAGGAATGATTACACACTGGAAAAAGGGAATAATTTTTATTCTTTTGGCTTTAGTGTCTCTCCCTTCTTTTGCAGGGGTGGCTACTTTACAAACTCTACGATCTTCGGCTTCCGAGAAAGAGGCGCGCCTGGTTCTGCTCGGCACGCAGCCTTTGAGCTACACGGTTTTTGAGTTGCCCAATCCCAATCGCTTGGTTATCGATTTTAAAGACACGCGCTTGGCTCCTGGCTTTAATGTACAGGCGGGTAAAAATGCTTGGATAAAATCCGTACGTTCCAGTCATCAGGCCAATGCGGTGCGTTTGGTTTTCGATTTAAAATTCCCGGTTCACTACAAAGCCTCTTTAATGAATTCAGCAGGGGCTAGCCGTTTAATCATTGATCTTAGTGCAAGTACTCAGGCTCCACAGCCAAATTCACAAAAGCCCCTTCAGGCGGCAGCTATCTCTACACCCAAAACCATTCAGCAAGATCTTGCAATATCCGGCACCAACAAAGTAGTTATTGTGATTGATCCAGGTCATGGTGGAAAAGACACAGGAGCTATTGGACAACGTCACAGCTATGAAAAAAATGCTGTATTGGCGATTTCAAAGCAATTACAAATTATTATTAATCGTCAGCCTGGTTTTAAAGCGGTATTAACGCGCAGCGGCGATTATTATTTAAGCCTTCGTCAACGCTTAACCTTGGCGCGAAATTACAAAGCCGATATGTTCGTGGCTATTCACGCCGATGCTTTCCGCGATCATAAAGCCCATGGCGCGGCTGTTTATGCGCTATCTCAACGAGGCGCTACGAGTGAGGCGGCTCTTTGGATTGCCGAGCGTGAAAATGAATCTGAATTAATGGGTGGGGTGGATTTAAACGATAAAGATTCCACGCTGAAATCGGTGCTGTTAAATCTGTCGCAAACCGCCACGATTCAATCCAGTCTGACCGTGGGTTATCAAGTGCTGCTCTCCATGGGTCACGTGTGTTCTTTACATCATCGTCGGGTAGAGCAAGCGGCATTTGTGGTTTTAAAATCACCGGATATTCCTTCTCTTTTAGTGGAATGTGGCTTTATTTCCAATTGGCAGGAAGAGTCGCGTTTAACCAGCGCCCCCTCTCAACGACAGATTGCGAATTCTTTAGCACAAGGTATTATCAGTTATTTCAAATCAAATCCGCCCCGCGGCAGTTGGCTTGCAAGCCATAGGTAGTTGTGGTGTCAGACCAGATTAATCTTTTTGATGGTGTCAGACCAGGCTGGTCTGACACCACACAACTTGATGGTGTCAGACCAGCCTGGTCTGACACCATTCAAATAGGTGGTCAGTAAAATGCGTATTCACATATTAAATCAAGCCTTAGCCAATCAAATAGCGGCTGGAGAAGTCATTGAACGACCGGCCTCTGTTGTCAAAGAGTTGCTTGAAAACAGTTTAGATGCTGGCGCCAAAGATATTCAAATAGAGGTGGCGCAAGGTGGCTTGGAATTAATTCGTATCAGTGATGATGGTGATGGTATTTTTCGTGAAGACCTTGCTTTAGCTTTGTGTCGTCATGCCACCAGTAAAATTAGTGATTTAGAGGATTTGGAGCAAGTAGCCAGCTTAGGTTTTCGCGGTGAAGCTTTAGCCAGTATAGCGGCTGTTTCGCGCTTAAGCTTATTATCGTGTCATTATCAAAGCGACATAGCGTGGGGATTAAGTTCCAATGGCTTTGAAGCTTCTCCTGAATTAAAACCCGTGGCGCATCCTGTGGGTACTACCATTGAAGTGCGAGATTTATTTTTTAATACGCCCGCTAGGCGCAAATTCATGCGCAGCCCCAAAGTCGAATTAAGCCATATTGAAAGCGTTATTTGCAAATTGGCTTTGAGTCAATTTAACGTGGGCTTTAGTTTAAGAAACGAAGATCGTGTTTTGCTGAATGTGCAAGCCTCTCCTTCTCCCGCGGCACGCTTACAACGCTTAAGAGAAATTTTAGGTCAAGATTTTGTGGAAGCCGCACAAGGCGTTAATTTTTCTGCGAATGGCATGCATTTATCCGGCTGGATTGCTGAAGCGCGCTACACACGCTCTCAAGCGGATATGCAATATTGTTATATCAACGGGCGCTATGTTAAAGACAAAGTCATCAGTCATGCGTTACGACAAGCCTATCAAGATGTATTATTTAATAATCGACATCCCGCCTATGTATTGTATTTAGAAATTGATCCTAAATTAGTGGATGTGAATGTGCATCCTACTAAACACGAAGTGCGTTTTAGAGACAGCCACTCCGTACACGATTTTCTGCGGCACGCCGTTGCTGAAGCTATCGCTTCAGCAAAACCCGGTAGTTTAATGTCTCAGGAAGTGGAAGTCTCTACCTCCAATAAGACTGAATTCCCCACGCTCAACTTGCGACAAGCTATGACCAAAGAGCCTGCTTGGGCAAATTTTAAGACGGGTGAATATCGAATCCAGGCTCCTTTAACATTAACGGTACAAGAGCCTACTAGCTCCTACCAAGCAACGCATCAAGCAGAAAATCAAGCAACAGCTTTCTCAAGCGCGATAGCGATTGAGCAGCCATTAGGAACTGCAATTGCACAATTGCATGATATTTACATCATCGCGCAAAACGAGCAGGGCATGGTTTTAGTTGACATGCACGCCGCTCACGAACGTATTTTATACGAGCAATTAAAGAAAGATTATGAAGAAGGGCATATTGCGATAGAGAATTTATTAATTCCTATCACACTGCATCTCAATAAACATGAAATAAATGCTTTAGAAGCATCTGGCGATTTTTTCAAGCAATTTGGTTTGTATATAGAACCCATGGGGCCTGAATCCATCGCTATTCGCACAGTTCCTAAGCTATTAAAATCCGCTGATATAGCAGCTCTGATTCACGATGTGCTTGCTGATTTTAATAGCGAAGTGAATTCCGATAGAATCAAAGAAGAAATTTACAAACGCCTTGCGACTTTTGCCTGTCACGCTGCGGTGCGAGCGCATCATCGTTTAAGCTTAGAAGAAATGAATGCCGTCCTTCGACAAATGGAAATAACACCTCATGGCGGTTTGTGTAATCACGGACGGCCCACTTGGACACAATTAAGTACCAATGAATTGGATAGGTTTTTCTTAAGGGGTAGGTAAAAATAATGCTTAGACAACTGTCATTCCCGCGGAGGCGGGAATCCAGTCTAAAATCAGCAGCGTTCCTTTCCCGCCTGGAAGGCGGGTGCGTTTATCGAACCTTTTTACTCGCGTGTTTACGCGAGAGAGGAACGCTGCTGATTTTAGACTGGATTCCCGCCTCCGCGGGAATGACAATATAAATATATTTTGAATTATGCAAAACTCCACACCTAACATCCTTTTTTTAATGGGCCCAACAGCCAGCGGAAAAACCCAACTCGCTTTAAACATAGCCGAGCGCATACCCGTTGAGATTATCAGTGTTGATTCTGCCTTGGTTTATCGAGGTATGGACATTGGCACTGCCAAACCTTCGCCAGAAATTCTAAAGAAATTCCCGCATCATTTAATTGATATCTGCGATCCTGCTGAAACCTATTCCAGCGGTCGTTTTTGTGAAGAAGCCTTAAGTTTAATAACGCAGATCCAAGAGCGAGAGGCACTGCCTATATTGGTGGGTGGCACCATGCTGTATTTTCATATATTACGACAAGGCTATTCAGCCATGCCACTTTCAGATCCCGCCATCCGACAGAAAATCGACGAAGAAGCCAAAGAAATAGGGTGGGAAGCCTTGCATGAACGTTTAAGTATCATTGACCCCATTGCAGCCGAACGCATCAAAGCACAAGATCCACAAAGAATACAAAGAGCGTTAGAGTTACATTATCTAAGCGGTAAAAGTATGAGTGAGTTGCATCAAAATCAAGAAAAAAAAGAATTAGCTTTCAATATCATTAATTTTATTTTAATGCCACCGGATCGCTTAGCTTTGCATCAACGTATTGGAGAACGTTTCGATCAAATGCTAGAAGCAGGCTTTATCGCTGAAGTTCAAAAACTGTTTGAAAGAGGGGATTTAAATGCCGATATGCCCTCTATGCGCAGCGTAGGTTATCGCCAAGCGTGGGAATACTTATCCGGCGAAACTAATTACGAATTAATGTGCGAAAAAGCCAAAGCCGCTACCCGACAACTTGCCAAACGCCAATTCACCTGGCTCAATAAATGGGATTCAAAGGATTATTACAGCACGGAAGCTGATAATTTATTGGATTTGGCTCTGAATCGTATTTTTTGTTAATATTTCCTTAATAATTCCTTGTTAAGCTAATCGCAGTTTTAATTTTATAAAGAGGTTTCATATGAGAGATACAATGGCTCAAATAGTTTCAGTACAAGCCAATGTGCCTGGCTTCAAGTACTTGTCTACTACATCATCTGGCCAAGATCGAGCTCGACAAGTCTTAAACGGAGCAACTTTCGATCCCTCTGGTCTCGATAGTTTTGCCCTTAATCTGGGTGCTGACAATGCGAAATTTCCTGTGCTTCCTGCTTTCTTTGATCCTCATTATGATTTTCGAATGGTAGATTTTCCTCGATCTCCGTCTTTTTTAGGCCTTGCTCCTGGATCATCCACAACGCGACCTCAATGTATTAAGATGGGTAAACTTGTTTTTATTCTTGAAAGAAACTCAGAGGGAAAGCTTAAAAAAGCTAGAGTTTATAGAGCTGAGCTTACACACGCTAGTGACAAGCCTGAGGAAGTACGCGGAAAATTAGTACGCCTTTTAAATTTGGATGCTTTTCCAGAGCTTGAATTTGATTTATTTCCAATGTTTAGCGATGCGAGCCATGCAAGTAGCTCTAGTGCTGAACTTAAGGCTAAATTTCCAGCTGGTTTTGGATCGCTAAAAATGTACCTACATCTTTTGGCATTAGATTATGAGCCGTCACCTGAGCATGAGGCAACTTTAACTGCCGTGCAAAAAGTGCTTAACGACGAAGTCGCTAAGAAATCTTTAGTAGCGGCGGCTGTACCTGTACCTGCTGCTGTTGCAGGAGCTGCAGCTGCAGCTGCAGCTCCTGCATCAGAGCCTACTTCAGCAGATCCAAAGGCCATTAAATTCCCTGTGCTAGTTGCTTTAGGGCCGAGTCATTCCTTAGTAAAATCCGGTACAACGGATCCTAGTTATAAAGTTTTGCTTCTAGGTCCTGCCGATGCGGGTAAAACTCAACTTATGCAGCAAATGACGGGTAGTTATAGTCCTTCTTTCACTTCGACAGTTGGCCTGGATTTTCGAACTCTCAAGTTTAAAATGCCCAATGCTTCTTCTGAAACTAAAGTTCAAGTTTGGGATACGTCGGGTCAAGAGAGATATCGCACGATAACAACGTCATATTTTAGAGGCACTGATGCTGTGTTTATTATGGGAAATGATGGAGCTTCAGTTTTAGCGTGGAAGAATGAATCTGAAAATCAGCTTCAGAATGGTGGAAGACAATTTGCTGATAAAGATATTTACGTAGCTCTTTACAGCGCTGATCATAGTGCTGTAGTGCTAGTACCCTTTGACGACGCCTCTTTTCAAGTAGCACTTTCACAAGCTCCTGTTTCAAAAGGCCGACAAGAAGAGTTGGCCCGTGCTTTATTAGTCGCTGTCATTCAGCGTTTGAGCGTTGTATCTACACCTGTTCCCGCTCCTGCGCCTGTAGTTGCACCAGCAGCTGCTGGTGCTGGTGCACCGACTGGAGACATGTTTGGAAGATGGTTGGCTGGGGGTGGAAAAGTCCTTGCCACTCCTGCTAAGACTCTAGCTCCGAGCGCTGCTGCCCCTCCGATAGCGAATAGTAGGGTATTTTCTCGCTAAATTAGCGAGATTTCATAATGCTTTTTAGCATCGCTTCATCAAAACCACCTCTTTGTTTTTTATGAGCCCAGTGCTCATAAAAAACCGAAAGGATGATTAAGTTAAACAAAGTGCTAATACCCGATATTAAAAACCAACACAGCGTCGTTATTAAACCACCGATTAAAATACTTTTTTGAGTGTAGAGGCATAAAGCTATAATCAAGGGTAGGGTGGAGCATAACCACAGTTTTAAAAAAATCTTTGAGATTTTCGGGGAAAATTGAAGTTTTCCTTCTGTGTTTTCTTGCACCAGTGCTTTGGATTTTTTAACCGCGGCTTTAGGCGAGCAGTTTTTATCCAGTATAAACAACAAACTCAAAAAAGTGCCGTGTTGCCAGTTATAGGATTTAATCAAAGGATGTTCGGCAAAATCAGCGATCGCATCCCAAAGTCTCACAACTAGCCCAATGCTTTTATTGATAGCACACCAAGACACAATAGCAAAAAAGCGTTTGAAGATGCCCTTTAAACCTTTAGTTAAGCTAAAGCGTTCAGCTCTGAAATAATCCAAGAGACTAATAATACTGATGCTATAAAGCAGCGTTGAAATAATATTATTGATGAAGAACAGAAAAAGAATAATAAGATAAAGGCTGGGGCTGTGTAAATTAATTCCAAAGCCTTCCGTGGCCTTTACAAGGCTTGAGCTTGAATCACCTTCTGCATAAGCTTTAATAAGAGGAAGCGCAATCAGCATCACAAAGCCAAAGTTGATGAGGCGGCTGATAAAAATGGGAACTATCATGCTGGGATGCGCTTTAAAAATTCGTAGCATATTTTTTAGGGCTGAGGGCATGTGGAATTCCTTTGCGCTTCTGCCATAGGGGCACCCCTACGGCTGGGGCCTATCATAACACCAACCTTCAAAAAAGGTGCCAGGCACCTTTTCTTACTTTAATAATTAATTTTTTCTTGTCGTCTACGCGGAGGCTAATCAAAATAATGCTTAGACCACTGTCATTCCCGCGGAGGCGGGAATCCAGATCCAAATAGGCCTTCTCCTTTCCCGCCTAGCAGGCGGGTGTGTTATTCAGATTTTGTTGCCCGCGTGTTTACGCGGGAAAGGAATGCTGCTGTTTTAGACTGGATTCCCGCCTCCGCGGGAATGACAGTGGTCTAAGCATTATTTTGATAGATAGCCTAGCAGGTTTTTTATACCTTATATCTTTTATAGCTTTTAACCTGTTGTTTATGAGGCACTAGCTCTTATGGTAGTGCCATTGGTGCCAGGCACCTTTTTTAGGGTATATACCCCTCACCCCTAAAGATGCGAAGTTTAAGCTCCATCTTGCTTCGAATTTGAGGCGTTCTTCAATCGCAAAAGGCTTTAAATAGAATGACTATTCCTCGCCTTTTGCTCAATCAGAACGCCTCAACTTCTCGTAAGCTGAAACTTAAACTTCGCATCTTTAGGGGTGAGGGGTATAATCCCGCCCCTATGTGGACATTTATTCATAAATTAGGCTCTCCCAAGAGCGCTTATAGCCTATCTGGGGTCTTATTGCCTTGGGTGGCTTTGGCTTCCGTGTTGAGCTTTGGTTTTGGTTTGATTGGGGCTTTGTATTGGGCGCCTGCGGATTATCAGCAGGGGGAGGTCTTTAGGATCATCTATTTGCATGTGCCTTGCGCTATTTTGTCGATGGCGGTTTATGCTTGGATGAGCCTTAATGTGCTTCTTTATTTGGTGTGGAAGCTTAAGGTGGCTGACACCATGGCCAAGATTTCGGCTCCTATGGGCGCTGTTTTCACGGCTCTGGCTTTATTGACAGGCTCTTTGTGGGGTAAGCCCACCTGGGGAACCTATTGGATTTGGGATGCGCGCCTCAGTTCTGAGCTTATCTTATTGTTTATTTACTTGGGGGTTATTAGCCTACGCTCCTCCATTCCCGATCCACAAACAGCGGCCAAAGTGAGTGGGGTTTTGACCTTGGTAGGCTGTGTGAATTTGCCGATTATTCATTATTCAGTGCTCTGGTGGCATACCCTGCATCAGGGCGCGACGATTTTGCAATGGGCTAAACCTAGCATTGCCCCTGAGATGTTAAAGCCCTTGTTAGTGATGATCTTGGCCTTTAGTTTGTATTTTGTGTGGTATGTATTGATACGCCTTCGCACGGAATTATTGTTGAGAGAGCAGAAAAGCACTTGGGTGGCCGAAGTATTAAGGGGTAAATCCAGATGATTTATATACTCCTGAGTTATGTCACTGTGTTTTTAGTTTTGTCCTTTAGTTTAATCTGGGCTTATTGCCGCTTTAGAAATTTAAAAAAGCGTCTTAGATAAAAAAATGCACCCCAAACGTAAATTGAAACTCTATTGGATTATCGCTTTAATGCTGGGCAGCGCTGCGATAGTCTCTTTGGTTTTGTATTCATTAAAACAAAATATTAATTTGTATTTAACGCCCTCACAAATTCAAAGCGCGCATTTAAAACCGGAGCAATTGATACGCGTGGGCGGCTTGGTGGTGAAGGGCAGTGTGTATCATTATCCCGATTCCATTAAGCAGCGTTTTGTTTTGACGGATAACAAGCAAAATTTAACGGTCATTTATGAAGGCATATTGCCTTCTTTGTTTAGAGAAGGGCAGGGGATTATTGCAGAAGGGCGAATAGATTCATCCGGTGTTTTAGTGGCGAGTGAAGTTCTGGCGAAACATGATGAAGAATATAGACCTCCGAATATAACGGCTGACATATTATGAATACATTATTAATCCCAGAGCTCGGCAAATTCGCCTTAATACTAGCCCTAAGCGTCAGCCTAGTACAAATCATATTCCCGCTCTGGGGAGCCGAGCGTAATATCATTCCTTACATGAAACTCGCCCGCATCACGGCCTTAATGCAAGCCGCTCTTATGAGCATTAGTTTTTTCACCTTAGCCTATGCTTTTATCAGCGATGATTTCTCAGTGCGTTATGTGGCTGAAAACTCGAATTCACAATTACCTCTGATCTATCGCTTTGCGGCTGTTTGGGGTGCGCATGAGGGTTCGTTATTATTGTGGGTGTATTTGCTAACGCTGTGGATGGCCGCCGTTAGCTTGTTTTCAAAACACATACCTTTGGTCATGTTGTCCCGCATTTTGGCGGTTCTTTCCATGATTGCTGCGGGCTTTTATTTATTTCTATTATTAACCTCAGATCCTTTTGCGCGTTTATTACCGAATATTCCCCTTAATGGTCGCGATCTAAATCCCTTATTACAAGACCCAGGTTTAGTGATTCATCCGCCCATGTTGTACATGGGCTATGTTGGTTTCTCGGTCGCTTTTGCTTTTGTTATTGCGGCCTTAATGAGTGGCCGCTTGGATTCCGCTTGGGCCCGCTGGTCCAGACCCTGGACTTTAATCGCTTGGTGTTTTTTAACCTATGGCATAGTCGCTGGCAGTTGGTGGGCTTATCGCGAATTAGGGTGGGGTGGTTGGTGGTTTTGGGATCCCGTTGAAAATGCTTCTTTCTTACCTTGGTTGGCCGGAACAGCTTTAATACATTCTTTAATCGTGACTGAAAAACGCAATGCCTTTAAAGCCTGGACAGCTTTTTTAGCCATTTGTTGCTTTTCATTGAGCTTACTCGGCACCTTCTTGGTGCGCTCCGGTGTGTTAATTTCCGTGCATGCCTTTGCCACGGATCCGCATCGAGGTGAATTTCTATTAGCCTTTTTAATGCTGGTCATTGGTGGTTCTTTAGCCTTGTACGCCTGGCGTGCACGTACTTTAAAAACAGAATTACATGACTTTAATTTTTATTCGCGCGAGGCCATGCTATTAAGCAATAACATTATTCTCTTTGTGGCGATGTTAACGGTTTTATTAGGCACACTGTATCCCTTGTTGATGGATGAATTAGGCTTAGCTAAATTATCCGTGGGTTATCCTTATTTTAATGCGGTTTTTGTGCCCTTGATGATTCCCCTGTTCTTTTTAATGGGTGTGGCGCCTTGGTGTCATTGGCGGCAAACAGAGCCTCGTATATTAAAAGCCCCACTTATTAAAATGTTGATCTTGGTTTGTGTGCTTGCATTAGCCTTACCTTGGATTGCTGGGGTTAAATTGCATCTCATGGTCTTTATTATGTTAGCACTGGCCTTTTGGATTGCGTTTAATTCATTGGCGCAAATTAAACGTCGCTCTTTAACACATTGGGGCATGGTCACGGCGCATATTGGAGTTGCTATTACAGTTATAGGCATAACGTTAAGCACGGCTTACAGCGAGCAACGTAATTTAAGTATGGTGGTGGGAGACTCGGTGCTGGTTGGCCCTTACCAATTTCGTTTAGAAAGCCTCAATGACATGATAGGCCCCAATTATCACGGTGTGGTAGCCACTATGCGCGTTGAAAAAAATCACCAACTCGTTGAATTTTTGCATCCCGAGCAACGCATTTTTAATGTCTCTAAAACAGCTAAAGCCAACACAGCCATCAGAGCCAGTTTATTTTCCGATATCTATGTGGCTTTAGGCACACCTTTAGAAAAAGAAGCTTGGTCCTTGCGTATTTATTACAAGCCCTTTGTGCGTTGGATATGGTTGGGCGGTCTCTTTATGATTTTAGGCGGTATTTTTGCCTTAGTGGGAAAGAGACGTAAATGAAACTCAAACTTTGGTTTCCTTTAATTTTATTTCTATTCATGGCGGTGGCGCTTTGGTGGGGCTTGTATAAAGATCCTCATAAAATTAGCTCTCCCTTAATTAATAAGCCTATACCTGGTTTTCATGCTGAAAATTTAACAGAATCTGAGGCGCAGCTCACCGAGGCTAATTTTTTAAATCAGGTGACGGTATTGAATGTATTTGCTACCTGGTGCGTGGCATGTCGGGATGAAAATAAATTATTAATGAAGATAGCCTCTGAGAACAGCATAGAAATTTATGGCTTAGATTACAGAGACACACGTGAAGCAGCTTTGAGCTGGCTTGGGAATTATGGAAATCCTTACAAGCAGATTATCTATGATCCTCAAGGAAAATTAGCTATAGACTTCGGGGTTTATGGCACCCCCGAAACCTTTATTATTGATAAAAAAGGCATCATACGTTACAAGCATTTAGGGGTGTTAAGCCAAGAGGCTTGGCTTAACACATTGCTGCCATTAGTTAGGCGCTTGGAGCAAGAATGATTAAGTCTTTTTTAGCCTTGATGCTGCTAATACTGTGCTTAAGCGCCTATGCGCTTCAGGATCGTTATGTTTTTCAAACTCAAGCCCAGGAGCGACAATTTACGCAGTTAACGGCAGAACTTCGTTGTTTGGTTTGTCAGAATGAAAGTTTAGAGGCTTCCAATGCGCCTTTAGCGAATGACATTAAAGCTAAAATTTATGAAATGATTCAAGAGGGGCAATCTAACGAAGCGATTATAGAGTATTTAACCAGTCGTTATGGAGACTTTATTAATTTTAACCCACCTCTAACGCCACGCACGTATTGGCTTTGGTTTGGACCTTTTGTGTTATTGCTGTTGGGTTTTTATATATTATTTAACTTAATTAAAAAGTCGAGAAGCTCATGATTATGTTATTACTGTGGATCTTTATTGTTATCATGCTGCTCGTTGTTTTGAGTTTAATACTCATACCCTTATTGATTTTACGTTTTCTATTAACCGCTCTAGGGCTTTTAATTTTCTTGCCTTTGTTCGCGCTTTCTTTCTATTGGCTGTGGGGTGCGGCCCCTCAAATTGAAGCGTGGGCAGCTCAGCAACAGCAGATCGTGCACGCTCAGGAATTAATGGCGCAATTTAAATCGCCCAAGGAAGTGATTGAGGCTTTAAAGACTCGTTTAAAAGCAGATCCTCAAAGTGCGAAAGGCTGGTATTTATTAGGCAAACTTTATTTAGATCAACAGAATTATGCTGAAGCAAGCCAAGCCTTTGCTCGAGCTAATGAATTACATCCCAATAAACCCGAAGTCATGGTGGCTTTAGCACAAACGCTGTTCTTTGAAAATAATCGATTGCTGGATCCTAAGAGCACAGCCTTGCTCAATGAAGTTTTGACACTGGATCCCAAAAATAAAGATGCGCTTAATCTTTTAGCCATAGGTGCCTACAACGCAGGAGACTACCCAACGGCCACACGCTATTGGCAAGAATTATTGCCTCTCTTAACGGAAGGCAGTGAAGAGCAAAATTTAGTGATAGAAATGCTAAGTCAGGTTAAAAAGAAAAGTCCATAAAAAAAGCCCATAAAAAAAAGCCGGCAAGCCGGGTTTCTTATCGACGGTTTAAGCGTGTTAATTCTTGTTGGCAGGCACAGGTTGTGTGTCCTCAGGATGGGGGTGTCTTTGCTCCCTTGTAGGACTGAAAAAACTGTGTCTATTTAAAAAGTTCATGATAATCCACCTCTCTGCCCTAGTCTCTCTTGTTCTTAATACCAGGATATCAAGCGAAGCTTAAAGAAATCTTAAATCTACAAAATAATTTATTTGATTTTCAACCGTAGGATCGCCTGATTTAAAATTGGCCAAATCGCCGGTCTCAATTGAACCGGGATCTCACTATCGGGTAGAGACAATTCATGAATTGTCTCTCTCGTTACAGGATAGAGAGACAATTCATGAATTGTCTCTACCCGATAGGAAGATCGCGTTACAGGATAAAGGATCAATGAGGTCAAGACTTAACTCCATTGCTTCAGAATTAAACTCCTAGCATCCGACGTTGAGCTGTTACAGCTGGCTTCAGAGGAGCGGGATTTTCTTCAGCTGAAGGATCTGTTGCGGGAGCAGCGCTTGTGGAAAGAGTTATTGGTGTGTCGGGCACTCTTAATAGGATCAAGTCCTATTTTATTTAAATTAGGAACACTTGAAAATTTAAGCCAGACTGTTTTGGATGACATTCTTGCGCATCCCGAAAAACTTCCCATCATTGATGCTTTTCTAGATTTATACGATACTCCCGAGCTTAAGATCGTTAATCCATTGAGAGAATATCATAGATCAATTAAGCATATTGAATTTTTAATGCATGAACGTCTGCAATCGTTCTTTAAAGAAATAGGAAGAGTTGGCTCGGCTCATAAAGATTATTATTCTGACTCAGCCTTTCTGAAATATGATTTTTGTCTCAAGGATATTTATGATGCCTTTGAAGAAGCGATTAAAGCGGGCTTAGCTAAAGAAGCTGCTGTTGATCATGTCATTGCTAAATTGACTGAAATCCTTTTGCGAGGCGGACCTATGAATCCACCCCTTGAAGCGACAGTTGACAGAGCCGGTATGAAAAGAAGAGTGACACTAACTTCCCCAGCTATAACACCTCAGGCGATGTTTGGTTCTGCTGCTAGCGCAGCAGCAGGAGCTGATGGTTCTGCTGGTGCGGCTTCTTCTCCTGTCGCGGCAATAGCTTCTGGAGTTCAAGCTGATGTAGCAGATGCTGGTGCTGGAGGTGAACACACAGTAGAACCTCGTGGTGGTGCAACTGGCGTTGAGCTAGCACCTGTAAGTACTGATGGTCTTAGAAGAAGAGTCGGTGGGGGTGCTGTTGCTTGTGATGATGAAAATGCAGCCGAAAATACAGGCCTTGTAATGAGATAAACCATTGGTTCCGATTGAAGCGAGATCTTGCTATCGGGTAGAGACAATTCATGAATTGTCTCTCTATCCTGTAACGAGAGAGACAATTCGTGAATTGTCTCTACCCGATAGAGAAATCTCCTTACAGGATAGATAGGCGATTCGGCCAATTTTAAATCAGGCGCCCCTACGGTAAATTACAAAAATAGGAATTGACCCATGAAAATAACGCCTGTTACTTTAGCTAAAATTCAAGACGTGCTTTCGAGCTGTGGTTTTGGAACTGAAGATGTCAGTAAACTGACGGAATCTGCTGGATTATTATTACTATTCGGTATAAAAGCCTTAAAATTGACTTCTGGGAGTTCGAGATCAGATTCCTTGCTCACGCAAGAACGCATTAATTATTTAATACGCTATGTTGCTGCAGGCTACAATCAGGTGCCTCGAGCCTTAGATCTAGTGGCTAAAAAGAGTGAGGAGAGTTTAAGGAAGCAAGTTGATCATATACTCTACGCAGATCAACCTATGAAAGTTGCCAAAATTATACTTCAGCTCAGTGATGATGACAGTATCATTATGAACGCTCAAGCCACGGCGTTGATCAATAATATTGATCTTTTCGCTGCGGCTTGTTGCCTTAAAATGATCGCAGACTCTAAAAAATACACGAACCCTGCTTTTAAGTGGGAAGCTTATCAAGAGAAAATTTATAAATCTACTAGTCCGTATCATTCTGTTACTGCAGTCGCTTTGCTACTTCACACCGCCAAGGTGCAGAGCTGGATTCCAGATACATTGAAGCTTTATCTCGATAAGGCGCTTCAGCACGCCAAGCCGCTCAGTATGGCTTGTGTTATACACATCATGGCTGAAACGGGCGTATTGAGCGATGTGACTCTGAATGAAATGTTTAATCAAGTCTCTCCTCTGGCCTCTATTAGGACCTGGGAAGTACTCGCTAAACTTGAGCTATCTGCCGAGCACAGAGCAAGAGTATTGACTCACGAACAGCCTTTAGCCGCCGCTATGGCCTTAGCAGATATTAAGCAGCATCATCCTGAATTACTCGATGAACTTGCAGATGAAATTTTAAATACGCATTTTTCTGGATTTGATTTAAGAATTACAGGGCTTGCACTTAAGGAGGAAGCAGGACCCGATTATAAGCTAACAGAATGCCCGCTGACTGTACAAAGAAGAGAGGCTCTAAAAATTCTAAGCCATGCTTCTAAAAAATTAAAACTTCAGGTGTTTAGGCATCCAGCTCCTTTTGAAATAGCGACTGTTTTAATTAAATTGTATAAGACAAAGCGCGCATTATATTCAAGCTTGAAGGAAGCATTTTTAACAGCCATTTGCCCCCTTGGAGCAATGCAAACTCTTAATAGTGAGTACCTCGTTATAGAAGAATCCGATAGAGTCGCCATAATAACTCACCCTTATCCTTATAGTTTTGCACAAGCACTAATGGATTTTCGAAAAATAAGTCCTGAATTTTATGAGGCTAACAAAGTATTAATTAGCTCTCCCATCGCACTGTATAAAAAACTGGAAAAAGAAGGGGAGGGTTCTCTTTATTCTTATACCCATACCCCCCTCCTGGTCTCTGCACTTTTAGTCCGTTTACATCGTAGCTCTCCAAGTTTGCTTGACCGAGTAAGAGAAGAAGCCATACGCTTAGGTGAAGAAAATGCCCTTTATTTTCTTGCAGTCTTGGCAGGGGTTCGGGCATCAATCCCAGATTTTGCTGAGGTGGGTAAATTAGCCGAGACAGAGACTTTAATAAATAAATTACTGCCCTTAATAGGATCAGGTCATATTTTATTTAAATTAGGGATGTTTGGAAATTTAAAACAGACTGTTTTGGATGACATCTTTGCACATCCTGAAAAACTTCCGATCATTGATGCTTTTATGGATTTATATGCCTCTCCTGAGCTTGAATGGGCTGAATCATTGAGAGGGCATGATCAATCTATTAAACATGTTGAATTTTTAATGAATGAGCGCCTCATATCGTTTTTTAAAAAAATAGAGAGCCTTAAAGTGGCTAATATGGTTGATACCTGTACTGACTCGGCTCATATGAATCTATCTTTTATTCCCCAAGATATTTATGATGCTTGTGATGAAGCCATTAGAGCAGGCTTAGATAAAGAGGCGGCTGTTAGCCAAGTCATCGCTAAATTGACTGAGGTCGTTTTTCGAGGCGGGCCTATAGATCCACTTCCTGAAGCGGCACTTGATAAGGCCAGGATGAGAAGAGGAATGAAAGCAAGTTCTCCGGCTACGACAGCTCAGGCGGTGTTTGGTGCTGCTGGCGCAGCAGCAGGTTTTGGGGTTAGAGCTGATGTCACAGTAGCAAATGCTGGTGCTGGACGCGAACATAAAGTGCGGGAAGCTCCTGGCGCAACGGGTGTTCAATTAAAAAGTAAGAGTGCTGATGGTCTTAGGCGAAGAATCGGCGGTGATGCTGCTGCTTGTGATGATGACGATGCAGCTGAAAGAACAGGCCTTGTAGTAGCATAAATCATTGGTTCTGATTGAATCGAGATCTTGCTATTGGGTATGGGCGATTCACGAATTGTCTCTCTCGTTACAGGATAGAGAGACAATTCGTGAATTGTCTCTACCCGATAGCGAGATCTCGTTACAGGATAGATGGGTGATTCATGAGAAGACCAGGATAAAAAACACGGTATTGTCAAAATCTTTTAAAAAGACGAAAGTTTTGGCATGAACCCTAATGCCTCTTTGACCTTTCTAAATACTGAATTTCCTCTTAGTTTGATTTCCTTTACGGGTGTGGCACAACTGTCGAATAGCTATGATTTTAGTTTAGAGTGTGTGGCTGATTTAGCTTTCAATTCAGATCAACTCTTGGGAAAGCTATTGAGCTTTGCGTGTTATGGAGAAGAGTGGTCAGGGTGGGTTAAAAGCTGTCACACGCTTGGACAAAATGATCAGGGAGAGCATTTTTTTATTAAACTAGTGCCTGAGCTTGCTTTATTGGATAAGGATAAAAAGAAGCGGGTGTTTAGAAATCAAAGTCTGGGTGAGCTTGTTGATAGTATTTCGAAAGCGAATACTTCAAAGCTCAGTCAGCGTCATTTATTTCAAGATCATTGGATTCAGTTTGATGAATCGGACTATGAGTTTATCAATCGCTTGTTGGCGGCTCATCAAATTATCTATTATTTTGATGAGAAGGCTAATTGGATATTAAGCGATAATCCCACCCAAAATCCAAAAAACCCGCTTTCAAAAAATGCACTAAAAAATCTGGTCTTTAGGCATACAATTTCCTCTAAAGAGCTGTTTTTTGTGAGTGATCAAATCTTTAGGCCAGGCGATTGTTTTTCCTTTGAGAATAATTATTTTGTGGTTCATCGTGTTAATTATCAGATCTCTGAAAATAAACTAATGACAGAGAGCCTAGATACCCATTCATTATCCTGTGAAGTTAGGGCTTCCACTAAAATTTTTGAAGAAGAATATAAGCCTATTTCACTCAAAGGATATCAATCGGCTTATTTATCTTCAGACGCCACAGCCTTTGAGCCTGGCGTGCATTTTAAATGGGATGAAGAAAATTCCATTTCTTATGCGATGCCTATTAGTCAGTTTTGGTGCGGAGTAGGGCAGGGGCTTCATTTTATTCCCGAGCAAGAGTCTTTGCTGTATATGAACTTTATAGAAGGGGATCCCAATAGGGGATTTGTGGCGGGTTGCATAGGCTCTCACAATGAAAATCCGCAGCCGGATCTGTGTTTGATTCAAACAAAAGAACATCGTATTCAATGGAATAATTCCGAGGATTCACAAGATTTTTTACTCAATGCCAAAAACTCGATGAAAGAAATAGGTGGAGGGCTTAATGAATCTATTCAGGAGAATGAAAATACTGAGATTCAGCATGAAGCTCAATTTGAATTAAAGAAAGGAAAGAGCTTAATTTCAGCCAATGAAATTGTTTTGAAAGTGGGTGCCTCTGAGCTGATTATAAAAGCTAGTGGAGTGCAGTTAAAATCTTCTCAAATTGAATTACAAACACCAGGCGGTGTAAATCAATCACTCGCACGTCTCGGTGATTTTCATCAATGTCCACAAATTAATCCTAATACCATACCGCATGTAGGTGGCGCTATTACAGAGGGTTCTGACACAGTATTGATTAATGGCTTAAAAGCGGCTCGCCTTCGTGATGAAGCTTTTTGCAATGGGCCTTCTGATGTGATCCTAGAAGGCGTGCCTGATCTTTTAATCAATGGCCAAGCGTGCAGCTATCACACTGCAATGACTTTGCACGGTGGCACGCTGCAAAACGGATCCCATAATGTGTATTCAACATCTCTAGCTGGCTCTACTACCAAGCTTTTGAAAAACACCTCCAAGAAACTTTTGGAGAATTGGCTTAGGATAAGGGAGTTTGTTTAGGATTTGACATATTATTTTTAATCGTAATAATAGAGAAAATATCAGCATTCAGGAAAAATTATTAACTTTTCTCTGTCATTCCCGCGGAGGCGGGAATCCAGTCTAAAACAGCAGCGTTCATATCCCGCGTAAACACGCGGGTAAAAGGCTTCAATAACACACCCGCCTCCCAGGCGGGAAAGGAATGCTGCTGTTTTAGGCTGGATTCCCGCCTCCGCGGGAATGACAGCTGTCTAAGCATCTACTTAAAAATCACTAATCCCCCGATTGGGATTGATAATCCAACGTTTATAAACCTGCTCCATCATTTCACTATTTGGAACTTTCATCGCTGAATGGCTGCTGAGCTGGGGTTGATCGACCAAAATTAGCTGGCCTTTTTGTATTAGTTCATGCATGAAAGGATCTTTTAAATCCACGCCATGATAGCCCATGGCTTGTTCGGCTTGGGTTAATCGATAGCTTTCTTTTACTATTCGTATCAATAAATCCAGTTCTTTTTCGCTTTTGCTAGCGTTCAAAAGACTTTTGATATCACCCTCGGCTAGCTTTGCAACAGCTAGCACTTCAAGAGGGTTTTCGTCCATGAAGCGATAGAATGATTCCCAAGATTCAGTGGGTGAAAGCAATTGTTTGGGTGAAAGGCCAATGCGATTGGCTAAAAAATAGGAGCAGTGCAGCACCCAATCATTTTTGCTGTAAAGCACTGTCATTTTTTTGCAGGCTAAATAAGCTTCGGGAAAGTGATTGTTGTTTTTTACACTGTGATCTCTTTGAATGTCATTGGATAGGGCTGAATCCGTTACAGCGGCTTGCCATAAAAAAACATGCTCTAGTGTGTTATAGCTTTTATTTTCAGAGAGGGCTTGGAGGGCGCTTAAGAGCACGCGTGTTCCAAGGCTGTGCGCGATGCCGTAAATTTTAATGCCCTGCTTATTCAGTTGTTGCATTAAAGGGATTAATTGCTTTCCGGCTTCATCGGCTATTTCTTCGGCGTCGAAATAATTGACGGGAGCCACATCACCGGACCAAGCGATATGAATGAGTCGTTTATACTGTCTATAATCCGAGCAAGCATTGGCCACGTTAATATTGTTCTCCATATGCACAAACCAATTGTGTGCGCCGAAGCCATTTAAATCTTCGTCATCCATTCTAAGTGGCCATGCTTGGCCTTGATTAAAGGCCTTTTCTAAGGCACTTTGGCTTTTGTAAAGTGTGCTCCGGGATTCACTTTTTAATAACAGCTTGCTACTACTGTCTAGATGGCTTTGTGTGGAGAGTGATACTGGTGATTTACTTATGCCAACAATTTGTGGGCTATAATCACCATAAGGTAAATTAAATCCATGAATAAAGATAATGACGCTTGAATTCCTTTTTTTAAAATAATTCAATTCAGCTTCAGTGAGTTGGTTGCGAGTATCTCTATGCGCACTCTTTGCGTCACTTCTTAAATTGATAATAACAGGCGGAAAGATTTTATAAATTTCTAGAAGTTTTTCATTTTTAGCAGGCAGCCTTGGGTCATTGTCTTGATTATGGACTTCGGCTTCTTTAAAGGAGTGTTCTTTAAGCTGAATACGATCGCAAGGATATTCAATCAGCGTGTCCTGTACTTGAATAATTTCAGCCTGAGGGATAATGAGCTCATTGAACTTTTGAGTGGCATCAGCACCGAGTGGGTGATATTCCTTATGAGCTTTGTTTGGAAGGGATATGCTGTCTTTCATAAGGACAGCATTCTATAGATTTTATGGGGGAATGAACCCCGTGTTTTGTAGAGGCGACCCTACGGAATTACGATATTGTGGTCTGAGGAAGGATGTACAAATCCATCATCTGCGCGAAATGCGCCAGAAAAGCGGGCTTTTCCATATAAGCATTCATGCCAGCAGCTAAACAGGCAGGCTTTTCCTGTTCAGCAGAACGACTTGAAAGCGCTATGATGGGTGTAAATTGATTCTTTCCCGTTTTGCTGCGTATAGATTGGCAAACGCTCACGCCATCGAGATCGGGTAGATCGAGATCAAGAAAAATAATGTCGTAGCGACTTTGTTTATCAAAGTTAAAAGCAGCTCGAGCTGTTTCAGCTACATCCACTTCGCAACTTAAGCGCTCTAGAAGACTTCTGGCAACCAGCAGTGATGCTATATTGTCTTCCACCAACAGCACTCGACGGTGTTTTTTGGGTGTATCAGTGCGATTATTTTGGATGTTTTGAGTTAACGAAGAAAGATAAGAAACTTCGGTTGGCTCAAGACCATTTGTCTCGGCTTTAGTGTGATGTGCTTTTGCTTGCATGTGATTTCACCTCTGTGAGAAAAAGTGAGCACATTATGCCAATCAGTCGGACTGTATGCAATTAAAAAGAACTAACTATGATACAAATTTCAGAGATTAGATATTGACATGATCAATATATGATCAAAACAGAAGTCATTTGAGCTAAACGAAGTAGGTTGCTATACTGCGCGCGTTTTCAACACACAAGGAGTAAGAATATGGCAAAAGCTCAAAAGTCATCGAATGATCCAGTCGCGAAGCTCAAGAAACAATTGAGTGATGCAAACACACTCTGGGATGCTAAGTATAAAGTTCTTAAAGGTCAAATGCGCGCTATTGCTGAAGAGTCCTATATAAAGGGCTATCATGATGCACTGATTGATCAAACTAAAATCGATGAAGCTTTCGATAAGCATATGGAAAAAGCCGCTGAAGAATTTGAAAGGAAGCATCTTAAGAAGGCTAAAACGCCTACCAAAGAAAAGCCCAAAGCTAAAAAGAAAGTGGTTCGTAAAAAGAAATAATCGGTTAAATTGGCATTCTGTCAATTTACTCTCCTGTAGCGCGATCTTCCTATCGGGTAGAGACAATCTATCGGCGTGGTGTCAGGCTGCTGCAGCCTGACACCACACTTTTATATTGTCTCTCTCGTTACAGGATAGAGAGACAATTCGTGAATTGTCTCTACCCGATAGCGAGATCTCTGTTTAATCAAGGCAGGCGATTCAACCAGGTTTAAATTAGGCCCTCTACGGAATTCGAAAGCTGCTAATGTCTAATCAGACCCTCTCCCTAACGCCCACGCTATACCAGTATTTACTTTCAGTTTCGCTTGAAGAGAGTGAGGCTCAAGTTTCTTTGCGTCGAGAAACAGCCAAGCTCAGTTCGTGTGCGATGCAAATTTCACCGGAGCAGGGGCAGTTTATGACCTTATTGCTCCAGTTGATGTCGGCTAAACGTGTCTTGGAAGTAGGTACCTTTACGGGTTATAGCGCGCTTTGCCTAGCTCGGGCACTTCCTGAGGGGGGTGAAGTCATTACCTTAGATCATGATCATCGCTGGATTGGGATGGCCGAAGCACATTGGCAGCAGGCAGGGGTGGCTGAGAAAATTCATTTTAAATGGGGACCCGCTTTGGCGAGCCTTGATCAGTTAATTTTGGATAATCAGGCCAACACCTTCGATGTAGCTTTTATTGATGCGGATAAAGGTCGATACGATCAATATTATGAACGTTGTCTAAATTTAGTTCGAGCAGAGGGCTTGATTTTAATCGATAATGTACTCTGGGCTGGGCGAGTCGCCGATCCTTTAGACCAAGATGAAACTACGCTTTCTATTCGAAGATTTAATCTGAAACTCAAGTCAGATCCGCGTATTCAACTTTCAATGCTGCCTATTGGCGATGGTTTGAGTTTAGCGTTGAAAAAAAGCTAGGCTGTCTTCAGCGGGAAAATTGCGGGTGGAAAAAAACAGCATTCCAGCTATACTCCCTGAACTTAACCCACACTTCTTGATAAAGGACCTCTGATGACACCACAAGAACCACCCAGTAGTGGCTCAATCATCGTCATGCTTTGCCTACTCTCATCCATAGGCCGCTATGTTTTAGATAGTTATTTGCCTTCAATGCCCGCTATCGCCAGTTTTTTCGCTATTTCAGCGGATAATGTGCAGCTCACAATCAGTTATTATCTCTTTGGCTTTAGTATCTCCCAGCTCATTTATGGGCCTTTATCCGACAGCTTTGGCAGAAAAAAAACCTTAATTGTCGGTTTAAGTATTTTTACGGTCGCCAGCATGGCCTGTTCATTTGTAGGTGAGAATTTTACAGCTTTATTGTTTTTCCGTTTATTAGCAGGCGTTGGCGCCGGTTCCTGTGGTGTGTTAAATCGAGCCATTGCAAGCGATTGCTTCAAAGGTGAAAAATTTTCTAAGGCCTGGTCTTATACCACATCGACGCTGGTGTTAACGCTTATTTTAGCGCCGTTGATGGGCGCTTACGTTCAAGAGATCTATAATTGGCAAGCTAATTTCATGATTTCAACAGCCTATGTGGCTTTGATTCTTTTAATCGTGATTCGTTTTCTTCCTGAAACGCATGCTGAAAAAATGCGTTGTCGTTGGAATACTGTTTCGACTATCAAAAACTATATTAGTATCGCAAAAACGCGCTCTTTTATCGTTCCAACGCTGTGTTATACCCTGGCGTTTTCAGGTCTCATTGCTTATTTTCAAATTAGTCCTTTCTTATTCATCGATGGTTTTGGGCTTAGCCCCATACAATACGGCTATACCTCTATTGTTATTGCCTGCTGTTATTTGGCGGGTGGATTGATGGTGAGCCACTTAGTAACGCGTTTAGGCCCTAAATTAATGCTAAAGCTAGGTTTATTTATTCTCAGCATAGCGGGCTTAAGTTTATTGTTCTTTTATAGTTTTGGATTTAAAAGCTTAAGCGCTGTTTTATTTTCTATTTCGCTCTATGTTGTTGGTGCGCGCATAGTCATTGCGAATGCCATTGCCGAAGCTTTTGCAGAGGTTCGTCAACAAGGTGGGACAGCTTCAGCCTTAATTGGTTGCATACAAATGTCAGGTGCTGCAACCGTCAGCAGCCTTGTGGCTCAATTTCAACATCCTAGCTTGTTATTGCTGGGTTTTTGCTTGAGTACACTCGGCTTTAGCAGCTTATTTATTTATTATTATTTTTCTGTGCGACCCAGCACAACGAATCATGATGAAAGTGAAGTTGCTGAGCAAATAGCTTAAATCTAGGGTGCTCCTACAAGAAAAGATGTCTTCGTAGAGCCAATTCACGAATTGGCTCCTACAGCCCCTTCTGAAACTGAATCAAAATAGTACTTCCCAATAAAATAATCACCCCGAGCAATTGAATCGAAGAAATAGATTCATTCAGTAGTAATATTCCCACCAAAACCGTCACCAAAGGTTCCAGCACAGAAATGATAGAGGCACGCATCGAGCTGATGTGTTTTAAGCCTTCTAGCATTAATTGAATGGGTAGGGCGGTTACAAAAATGCCCAGGCCTAAAATATAACCCCAGGTTCGTAAAGAGTGGGGTACTACGAAACTGTGATCGGCCACCGCCAATAGACAAAAAATGAAGGCGCAGGAAAAACAAACTACCATCGTTAAAAGCGTTGAGTCTACATTTAAAGAGGAAAAGCGCTTACTGCCAATGACATAAAAAGCATAGCTGAGGGCTGCCAGCACACCCAATAAGATTCCGACTAGGCTGATAGGATGATTCGTTGAATCACGTAATAAAAACAGGCCCAAGGTGATAGCCAATAAACTAATGCCGGTTCCAATCTTCATAGCTTCTTTATGTAAGAAGCAATTACAAAGTGCAACAGCGATAGGATAGGAAAAGAAGATGACCATCGCCACACCCGTTCCGGTATATTGGCTGGCCATAAAAAAGAAACCACAAGAGCCAGAGTAGCCAATGGCGCCAAAAAGAAAGGTATAGCAGAGTGTTCGCTTATCCGCTCGAGCCAATTTTTTGTTCTTTAATTGTTTTTTGGCAAAAAATAAGGACATCCAAAGGCCTGCCACCAGAAATCGCCAAAACAGCATCATGGGGATTGAAAGATTCTCATCGATAATCTTTGTTCCCATATAGCCCAGAAATCCATAGAGAATTCCGGATATGGCAACCAGTAGGCTTGCCTGGATGGTTTTGTTGTTTAGGGCTTTCATATCTAGGATCATGCTGGATTTTTGAGCTTGAATCAATATGGGTATTTTTTGATGGGCGGTTTTGATTTGTCCTCGCTTTGATCTATACTTCCCTGGGATTCATTTTATAGATTCATTATCAAGGAGATAAATATGCTAGTCAGAAGTTTTTTAGTGATTATAGGCCTTTGCCTTGGAGTTGTAGGCTGTGCCAATACTGGTGCTAGTAATTCAACCCCGTCCGCGCCCGCTCAAAATTTAACAGCAGCACAAGATCCTGATGGTGATAGGGAAGATAAGGGCTATAACTATTTTGCTATGACTCGTCCTGCAACGGGCAATAAAGTGTTTATCTTTGATCCTAATTACGATGCCTGGGCTGTGTATGATGCCAATGGAAATAGAGTCAATGTAGGTCAAGCTACGGGCGGCAGTACTTATTGTCCTGATGAAGGAAAGCCTTGTGAAACGATTGTAGGGACCTTTAAAGTGCTTTCCAAGAAAGGCGCTGACTGCAAATCCAACATATTCCCCTTAAAAACACATGGCGGCGCTGCTATGCCTTATTGCATGTTCTTTGATAACAGAGGTTATGCAATCCATGGTACTTTTGAGGCCATACCGAATGCTAATGTCAGTCATGGTTGTATTCGAGTTAATCCTGTGGCCGCAAAATGGCTTAATGAGCAATTTATCAATGTTGGAACCACAGTGATAGTGTTGCCTTATAACAGTTAAGCGTAATTGTCTGTTAATCAACGACAGCCCTTATGGGCTGTTGTTGTTTTTGGGTCGCCCCTACGGCAGAATCCTCTTAACTTCCCGCATCACCAACTCAGGCTGCATTAATTGCATGCACACATTATTTTGGCAAGGTGTTTTACGATGATTGGCTGCACTCACGCAAGGTGAACAGGCTAATCCTAAGAAAATAGGGGTGGAATTACCTAAGGAAGCGTAGAGCGTTGGCGTTTCAGGGCCAAACAATACAATAGTTGCCAAAGGTGTGATTGAGGAAAAATGACCAGGACCTGAATCATTCGTTACCATAATTTTAGCGATAAAATACAGTGGAATTAATTCAACAAATTTAACCTGCCCTGCAAAATTAACGCATCGTGCTTGCTGAACGGATTGAACTAATTCTTCGGCCTCCGCTTTTTCAGCGGGAGCGCCGGTAATTAAAACTAAGGCTTTAGGATAGTGAGCTAAAATAGACTGTATTAAAACTTTAAAATGAGCTTTGGGCCAACGTCGCTGGGGCAGTAAATCACTGGCATTGGGGTTAATGAGCACGATCTGATCTTCAGCTGCATTATAGCTGGGAAAGACCGCTTTAATTTTATCCTGAACTTTATTGAGTTGATCTTCACTAACCGTTACTTGGGTCAATTTAATCTCATCATCCGTAATCAGCGTTTTAGAATAGGGTACTTCTTGGTTATTGCTGATTAAGGCATTGACTAGAGCGATAAAATTTTTAGCCATATGCGTGTGTGAATTATAAGCCACTCGATGTGTTAACAAACGTCCGCGCGATAAACCTTCGTTATGGAAAGCATCAAAACCTATTCGATTCTTAGCGCCACTGAAAACAGAGAGTAGAGCGGTCGCTCTTGAAAACAATTCGAGATCAAAACAAGAATCTATTTTCTGTTGTCGCGCCCAGAAAATAAAACGAAAAACATCCTCTGCAAAATGCCAAAGATTGTCTTCACGAATCGTGAATATTTGATTTTCAGGTATGGTGTTTAATAAAGACAAAGAAACTTTATTGCGATCAAAAATCAAAAAAAACAATTTAGCTTTGAAATGATCTTGTGCCTTACGCATAGCGGGATCTGCAATAAGGGTGCTGCCCATTTCTGATAATTCGATGAATAAAATATTTTTAACAGGCGTTGCGGAGGGGCTTTTAGCTAAGCCTGCTAATTTTACAAAACCCGTGAGTATCCAGGCCAGAGGAAGGCCAACGAAATAATCGATTTTTCGCATAGTATCAACGTTCATTGGAGTTCTCTCGGGTGGGGTTATCTAAGCCGCGGAGTATAAATTTGAATGATACCCAATGCAAGGCAGCTTATTCCGGCTTGATTATTTTTTTCTTGGCTGAGGCGTGGCGCGCCCTCAGCTCAATATCAATATATCGGTCTGTAATGGCGCTAGAGCTGTGACCTGCATCATCTCTCACGTGCTCGCGAGGCCTCGTTTTAACATCCTCTGAGATACCGGTGTGGCGCAACCAGTGCACGGTGGCGGCCATTAACATATCGGCTTCTTCAGTAAAACCATCGCTTATTAGACGTTCTATGGCTCTATCAAAGCAGGCTTGCACGATTTTTCTAATATGGCGAGTGCCTTCTAAGGGTGCTTGGCTATGTGATCTACACACCAATGGCGTGCTTTCACCCGGCGAAGGTAGGGCGGTGAGTTCTAGGCTCAAACGATAGCGTTTCAGAGCGGCTAGCATGGCATCACTGACGCTAATATCGCGCTCTTTATTGCCTTTGCCTACGGTTTTAAACCACCAATTAGCATCAATATCTTTATAAAAATGCTGCATGAGCGGCGTCCAATTTGTTTTAGAAGCTAATTCAGAAATACGTAAATACATGGCAAAAAGTGCATTCATAATGAAGAGTGTGCGTTCATGTAAATCAGGATTTTCTTTGGCCATGAGTTCCGCTGTTTCGATCACATAGGCCCATTGAAGCTCTGATAAACGTCGGATTTGCCGTTTGCCTTGATGCTTCCTTAAAAATTTACTTTTCTGACGAATCTGAGAAACAGGATTAAGCTGCGTATATTCCTCTTGTTCTAAATAATTATAAAAGCTGCTCAAGATAGCAAAGATAGCTTGAAGGGCTGATTGTGAGAGTGAATAGAGTTTAGTGGTGGCCAATTTCCCATCTTTATGAGCCTTCTTGTTGACGGTGGCCACAAAGGGTTTCCAGGCGGGATTAGGCAGAGTTTCACCATGAAGCTCAAGGAAACGTGGACAATGCTTTAAGCCGATCCAGCTTTTGGGTGGATCCTGGCAAAATTCGAGGAAGCTTTCAAAATCGGCTCGATGCATATCCCTTAGAGATTTTTTATGAACGAACCAAGACCATTGAATTAAACGTTCAATTTCCCGGCGATAGGCCTTAAAAGTATCCGCGCTGCCTCGATAGCTATAGAGAAAACTCAGTGCATGCTTGTAGTCAGAGGCTGCATCCTTCGGTAAATCAAGCCTATTGGCTAGGGGTATTTCGGCAGTTCTGGGATCGCTTAGACTTTCAAGGCTGTTAAAGAGAGGGGAGGGGATATAGTCTTGGGCTTCCATGAAATACTATCCTAAATGGCTTGTGCGATGATTTTATTACAATATAATGAAAACTTATAACATATTGAGAGAAGTTAATGTCAAAAGATGAAAGGCAAGTTGCCGCCGCGGCTTTATTTAAAGAACAAAAACCTAGGACACCAACGAGCGTGAATCCTGCAACAGTGGGTATTTTTTTCGCCTTGGCTTTGGCTCAATTGGCGGCCGCTGAGTCAGATTCTGCAGGAAGTCTAAAAGATCCTACTCCCACTATAATTTTTCTGAACCCTTTAGTAAGTCCAGGAATAAAAGTGGCTGTTGCGGGATTGATGCTGGGCGTTCTCGGAATGCTTTATTGTCTCATAAGAGGAAGCATCCCTGAAAATAGACCTGGGTATTCCTAATTATCTCTACAAAAACGATCTAAAAAATTTGCAAAGGCCTGCACTTCACGTTTGCTGAGCGTAGGTGGCCCACCGCTTATTAAGCCCGAATCTCTTAATGTTTCATTGAAATTACGTAAACTTAAATGCTGTTTAACATTATCTGGAGTATAAAACTCGCCTCTGGGATTTAAAGCGCTTCCGCCTTTAGTGATAACGGCATCCGCCAGTGGAATATCCGCTGTGATCACCAAATCACCGGCTTCTAGCTGTTCAACAATATAATTATCCGCCACATCAAATCCGGGGCTCACTCTTACTTTTTTAATAAAAGGAGAAATAGGCGCTTGCAATGATTGGTTGGCCACCAAAACAACCGTATGTTGAGTGCGTATGGCCGCCCGAAACAAAATGTCTTTAATTACTCGAGGGCAGGCATCGGCGTCAATCCAAATAGTCATGTGGAAATCTTAAGGGTCTTAAGCTGGACTTGCAAAGCTTATATTTCGATTTAATTCTTTAAATTTGGTCTATAATACAGAACGAGCAAACACCCTTAAAATAAGAACGGAGATTAATTATGAGCAGAGCTACCCCTATAAAGAGGCTTGCGAGTCCCGATTTCATCCGTATGCTACCGAGCATAGACCCTGACTCTATTACAGCCGAGCAATTACACGCTCTCATGACGAAAGCTGTAAAGAATAGCTCTTGGGATGTGGTGGATGCTTTAGCCAAGTATAGGCCCTTAAACGAGAGGGAGAAAGCTGCGGATGTCACCGACATAACAGGCTATGGTGCGGCGCTTGTTAAAGCGGCTCGTTCTGATCTGAGGGGTAATCCTGCAGCCTTTAGCCTTATTAAGGCAGGTGCGCCTTTAGAGCACTACTGCGAGTTTGAGCCAGCTTTTAGGGATGACAGCTTAAACCGACCTCTGCATTGGGCTTGTAAGAATCCACATCCTCGTCTCATCAGCGCTTTGTTAAGTGCCGGGGCTGACATTACTGCCCTAAATAGAGATGGGCTCCCCCCCATGGGTCTTTTTTTACGAGATGTCGCACTCGACCTTATAACTTATTTTGCTGAGCAGAGACCTTTGACAGCAGAAGAAAGAGCGAAAAAAGGAGATCCCACCGCCTATGGTCGTGCGCTTTCCCTGATGGCTGCATGTGGCGTTGGAGCCACAGATAATGCCTTAACTCTTATTAAGGCTGGAGCACCTTTGGATCAAAAATATAAAGGTCGCGAGACTGATGGCGAGCTAACGCCTTTCGATTTTGCGCTGAAAAGAGGTAATGCTAGGCTTGCTCGGGCTCTACAAAACGCAGGAGCAGACCCGACAATTAAAGGTGTCGAAGAACTCCACGAGCTTCTTAATACAATAAATAGTTTAAGAAAATCTTTAGAGGCAACACAGGCAGATAGTAAAGACTTTTTAGGTCTCAATACTGAATTTAAAGAATTACAAGATGATTATTATAATAGTCGGATATCGTTTGATAGGGCTTTGGAAGGCGCGCTTGAAATTAAACTGAATTTAACGCTTTTAGCCAATAATCTCTCCGTGGATACAGGCAAAGGTTTCGCTCGAGGGAAACTTACTTCTATGGCTCCTCCAGCTGCTGCAGACTCAGGTGCAGCAGCTGGAGGAGCTGGGTCAGCCTCTGGGTCTGAGCCTGATAGTAGCGTCCCCACTCGAACAGGCCCTTCGGCCTGAAAATTAACCTGTGTAAGAATAGGGGACGTACGTCCCCTACAGATTTCGTTGAATTCCTTCGAGTCTTTATACGTTTTCTATTGCAATCGTCTCTGACAAATGATTATCCCAGATAGGCGGTGAGGGCTTTTAGCCCATACAATGGCCGGTAACTGTCATTACCGGCCATTGCAGGATTTGCTTGCCCTGCTTGATTGATGTCATTTGCCAAAGCCAATTACAATTTGCCACAGTCGAGTGCAATAAGAAAGTGTCGGAGGCACCGACACTATAAGGTCAATTCAACCGTTACTCTTTAAGCTGACTGTTCCGCTTAGCAAAGCTTTAGCCATAAAGATAAAAAACGATAGCTTTAAACTTTGCCAATAGGTGATTTCGTTTTCAGGAAGATGTAAGTAAGACATGGTGGTATTCCAAGCTAACTCAAAGAATATGGCCAAGAAAGGCAGAAAGATCAAAAACACCAAATAAAATCCAATACTCATTAAAGCAAGCGCAACTAATTTTAGCATCAATACGCCACTCCATTTTCCATAGATGAGCCATAAAGCTCAATTAATCCAAACATTGATATCATAATTATCGAATCCAATTTGTTCTAAATAGGCTCCACCAATGACTATTCCTACAGCAGTTAAAGAGAATTGTGCAAACCCACCATTGCTCCAGAGGTCAATCATACGATTAAAGTCATAAATTTTTTCACATAGCAGTAATTTAATCTCTTCTTCAGATAGCTTATTTTTAAGAAATATTTCTTTCAGTCTAGTTTTCATTGGGTTGTCTAGTATAAATGGAATATTGCCATTAATAAAAATGGGTTGATCATCAAATAAGTGCAACCCCATAACTGGGTTAAATTTAAAATGATTATGCTCATTTTTAGAAAAACAAAGAAGTTTTATTTCATCTGGAAGTGCTAATGATTCAACCTGTTCAATAGGTATATCTTTTATAAATAAATGTGCATAATTTTTAGATAAAATTGGCATCAAATCCCCAGACCTGATCTGGAGTGATTTACCACAAGAAATAGATTCCAAATATTCAAATCTTGCGGCGGAAACGGTAATTTCTTTAAAACTATCGAATATCAATGACAGTTTTTTAAATAGCACATCCCTGTCTGGTAAATTCATGTATTTTGTTCGCGATATTATAAAGCTTAGTGATAAAATTTTTATTAGGTTAGAGTCGAGCTTTGCTACAGCCTCAATTGACTCGTCTAAGGTCAACTCCACAATACTTTGATTAGAATCTTGCACTCTATCGGAAAGTAATTTTGCTAGAGTTTTGTGCACATCTGATGAGTTTCTTTTGCTGGCGGCCTTGATGGCATTTCGTAAGGCAATTTGAACATCTGGTTCTGAAAATTTCTCTAATTTTTCTTTGGGTAAGTCTTTAAGCTCATTGTTGAGCAGGGCTAGAAATTTCATGCCGTTGAGACGCAATCGGTTTAATGCCATTTCTGTATGTGGATACATAGTAGCTATGAATCCACAAGCCATTACTTCAATGGTTTTCATGTCGGTAACACCATTAATGGTTAATTGACCACCTTGCACTAAAGTTTGAGTTGAATGAGGAGCAGCGCTTAACGTACCTTGATTAAATGAATCGCTGTTATTTAAATCTCTGCCTGCTTGAAGCTGCGTGCTTTTATTTCCTTTAATAGAAAATTTTTTCTTTATTGAAGGAGCTAGCTTAAATAACCCAATAGTGGCCACAATTATTGGAACAAATATCCCCGCAATAATTTTATAATTTTGGTATAGCCATTCAATCATTGTGATAGTTCTCTTTGTGCTATTTTCAAGTAATTTGAGATCAATAGATAAGATAAAAATAAGTCCAGCATGGTATAGCTTAATTATTTACAGGTCAATTATTTCCGAGTAGTCTTATAATCAGCAGGTCTAAATCTGCTGTATAGTAGGCCGACAAAACCAACCCAAAAACGGAAAACGACTATGCCAGAAATCGTTATTTATACCGCAAAAGACGGCCACATTGAACTTGAAGTTAACCTGGCTGAAGAAACGGTTTGGCTGACTCAAAAGCAATTAGCCGAGCTATTTGATAAAAATATCCGCACCATTTCCGAACACATCAGCAATATCTTCCAAGAGGCCGAACTTGAGGAAGATTCAGTTGTCCGGAATTTCCGGATAACTGCCTCTGATGGCAAAAGTTATGACGCTAAGCACTATAACCTAGATGTGGCCATCTCGGTGGGCTATAGAGTACGCTCCAAACAGGGTACTGCCTTTCGCCAGTGGGCTACAGCCACCTTGAAAGACCATCTCATCAAAGGCTATACAGTCCATAAAACGCGTTTAGCGGAACAAGGCCTGCATGAGCTACAACAAACCGTTGAATTACTCCAGAAGACTTTGGTTCATCACGACCTCGTTAATGAGTTAGGTTCAGAGGCCATTCAACTCATCTTAAGCTATACAAAGACTTGGAGCCTTTTATTGGCATATGACGAAGATAGGCTGAAGCTACCTAAACCTGCGAAGCGCTCTGCCTTTCCATTCAACTATGAAATCGCCATATGGGCTATTACAGCTCTTAAGGGTGACTTAATGGCCCGAAAAGAGGCCACTCCGCTCTTTGCTAATGATACGAGCCACCGCTTAGAAAGTATTCTCAATAATATTGAGCAGACTTTTGATGGTGAAATGTTATACGGAAGCATTGAAGAAAAGGCGGCGCATCTTTTATATTTCATTATTAAAGATCATCCTTTTACGGATGGCAATAAGCGCATTGGATGCTTTATCTTTCTACTCTATCTAAAAAGTAATCATCTACCGATTAAACTAAATGATAATGGTCTAGTGGCGCTTGCATTACTGATTGCGGAAAGCAATCCCTCACAAAAAGATATTTTGATTCGTTTAGTTGTTAATCTATTGATGGATTAAGCTATGCCAAAAATCACATTTATAAAACCTTTATTTATAGTAGTGGATAACTCAAAACAGATGGGCAATATGCTTGTCAAGTTCACACATGATGACTACAACAAGGGATTAGGAACGCCACTTATTAATGCAAAAGATGATGCGGAGGCAATCTCCGCCTTTTTAAACGAATTTAAAGATTCCCCTGAAACTTTGCGCTCTTACTCTAAAGAAATAGAACGCTTGCTCTTATGGTGCATTCATGTGAGCAAAGTTAATATATCAAGCCTGAGGAGAAATCACCTGATGGATTATCAGGATTTCTTAAGGCTGCCAGCTCCTAAAGCTGTATGGTGCGGCCCTAGCGTTAGTAGGCAATCAAAAGATGGTTCATTTAACGAAAAATGGCGTCCCTTTGTTAAAGGCTTAGGAAATGCTTCCGTTAACAAAGCCTTGACCATTTTGGATTCATTTTTTAATTACTTGGTGCAGTGTAATTATTTGCTTGGAAACCCCTTGGCTGTAGATCGCCGCCGAAAAAAACGAAACAAAGCGAAATCAAATATCATCGATCGTTATTTAGAACTTGATGAGATTAATGCCGTATTAGAGGGTTTGTCGAACTCCCCTACTCACGATGAAAAGCAGAAATTTCAGGTGATCCGAGCCAGATATATCATTCTATTGCTGTTTTACACTGGGTTACGTATTGCGGAGGCCGCTAATCATGCTATGGGAAATTTTGTACAACGCGAAGAAAACTGGTTTTTGCGTGTTATCGGTAAGGGAAAAAAATTAAGAGAAATCCCTATTCCCGACGAACTATTAAATGCCTTGCGATCGTTTAGAACCAGTATTGGCCTCACCTCTCCCCTACCAAAATTTAGAGAGAAAACCCCTTTGATCCCCATGCAAAATCTAAGTCAGCCCATTAGCACAAGACGTATTGATCAAATTCTAAGATGGGCATTTAATTTGGGAGCAGATTATTTTGAACCTAATGAGCCACGACGAGCTTCTAAATTACGCGCCGCCTCTGCTCACTGGTTGCGTCATAGTTATGTTACATATTTACTCGAATCAGGTGCACCCTTAAAGGTAGCTCAGGAAAATGCAGGACACAGTGATGTTAGTACAACCATGCATTATCGCCACGTAGCTCAAACTGATCGACACGAAGCAACTCGACACCTATCTTTGTCAACAAAAGTAACAAATAGATCAGAATACTAGTTATTTATTAAACAATTTCACGTTCAAATACCTGTCTACGCTCGCTAGGCGAATGATAATCTACTGACTCCAATAAGGATTTATCAATATATTCTTGCCCTGTCTTAATTGCTAAAATAGCAGCTCTTTTAATTAGAGTAACGATTTCCCCAATAATGCCCTCCCCCTTCACTAAAATATATTCTGAAATATCTGTTTGATTTAAATTAGAATACTTTTTTAAGGGTAAGACAGATACAAAACTTTCTAGTAGAGCTTCGAAATTACTGCCTGATCGCCAAAGAGGTAAGGCAAATGGTTCAAATCGGTTTTCTAATTGAGGATCACTTCTAATAGCTAAGTAGGCTTCTTTTGTTCCAACGCAAACGATAGGAATTTTTAACTCGTTCCCAATATAGCGAAGAACATTTAAAAACTCGAGCTGTTGTCGATAAGTTCCTGCAAGCACGTTATGAATTTCATCAATAATCAACATGCGCACTTTATGTGTTTTCATAAACTGATATACGCGTGGTTCAAAAGACGAAATAGTAGAGTTTTTGTAGCTCTTGTAAAAATCTATTTTTTGCATAAGGCTCAAATAAAATCTTTTTACATCGGGATTCGGAGGCATTTGCATGCTAACGATAGGAGATTCTAATAGCATATCCTCTTCGTCCACTAAGTTTTTTGCTCTATCTGGAAATTGATCTCTAAAAAACTTCTGAATCAACATGGTCTTTCCATTGTTAGTCGGTGAAACAATAAGTAAGTTAGGCATTCGAGTTCTTTTTGGGTGTAAAAGCAAATGATGGAGCTTTTCTAAGCCCTGCTGGGCACGAGGATAGCCAATCCACAAATCTTTTTCGATATGATTGATTCGAGCGTCATCGTTAAGTTCTAGAAAGTGTTTTAAAGAAGGTAATAAATAGTTTTGCTTCATTACAAATCCTTTATTTATTGATCACCAAATTTCAATATCTTCAAATGGTTTAATTATACTGGAATCATTTTCATTTGATGTGTCTTTTTGAATTGAGTATTCGCTATTTGATTTTAAAATCGACGGCTTCATTACATGTTATGATTTTAAGTGATTTTCTGTTTTTGCTTGCTGTCTTCTTGCTGATTTTGTTTTGCTACTTGCAGACTTAACTAACTCCCTCATTCGTTCAATTGCTTGAAAAATTACAATCTCATTCATTCTTTGAATGCCGCGATCATTTAACCAATTGACAGCATGTTTATGTTCCCAAAGGGTAATGGTTGGCCTTGACAATGTGCGATATGGAATCTCTAGATAACCCTGGCTATGGGGCTCTAGGAGATAAATTCGACTTAAATCTCTGGGGTCACGCCGAATTAAAAACCGGCTATGTTTTTTTCTTTCAGCAATTAAAGGTGTCAATGCAGCACTATTGTAAGCAATATGATCAACCATGATTCCATGTCGCTGCAAAGTTCGCCATTCAATGGGTAAGAAATCAATAAGAAATGCCAACTTGTTATGAATCTTAGTTGGGTAACCCATTCCCTCTTTACCTTCGCCGCCGAGTATGGCTAATCGATACTTTTCAATAGGTGGCAAGCTAATGCCGCGGTGTACTTTTTGATGATAATAATCAGTGATAGCAATTGTGAGCCAATATTCTAATTCTGATAGCGTTAGTACGGCCTTTTTATCTGAAGGGTACTTCCCTTTTTCAGCAACATTAGAAAAAGTCGTACCAGGTAATGAATGGATAAGTTGCATAAAGGTGCCAATAACACGCTCAATAGTTCCACCATAATGTGGGCGGCCGGGTGGCCGATAAACAATTTTGATACCATGCGCCTCGCATCCTCGCTTTAATGCTTCACTATGAAATTCTGACGCATTATCAAGGTGTATACACGCAGGTTTTCCCCAGATAGGCCATTCTGTTTTGATCTCACGCTTTGCTAGCCACTCCTCTTTATCAAATACACTGTGCGTTAAACACAAGCCAACAGAAAGAGTGGATGGTGACTCCAGTGTCAAACAAAACCCTGGAATGCAACGGCTATAAACATCAATGGCTAAGGTTAAGTAGGGTCTTCCGATAGGTTTTCTAAATACGTCATCGACGATGATTAAATCTACTGGAGTATGATCAATTTGCCACACAGCATGAGGAAATCCTGTTTCGGGGAAATGTCCCATGACTGAAGTAAGTTGCTTTGACGCGTGGCGGTCTCGGTTTCTATCCTCTAGCAGTTTATTAGATAAGCCGGCAATACGTCTTCTAATAGTCCGCGCTGAAAGCGGCGTAATATCAGCTTTTTTACAGCATCGCGTAACTTCCTCAATAATCAAGCTTGTCTTGGTTTGTTGAGATGTCAAATATCGCTCTTCAATTACGGTTTGCGTAATTTGCTCTGCCAGTGATTGGGTGCGAATGCGACCTTTTCCACCATTTGATTTTTGAGGAATCAAAGCCAAAAACTGACAACCATTATCACGATATCGTTTGAGTAGTTGATAAACCCATCGCCAGGATAGATTGAGTTCTTTTGCCGCCTCTTGAACCATTTCAAGCGTATATTCAGATTTGCCGATTAAAGTTTGAAATACTGCTTCCCGTTGCTTTGCCACCTCCCAATCACTATCTGAAATAAGTGATAAATCAGCTATATTTTCACGAGCATCTTTTTTTTCATTATTGGCAGGAGCGAGTTCTGGAATCTTGGCGCTGATTGTCTCGCTAGTTTCGAGATCTTTCAGTAGGATTTGGTCAAGGCTAATCGGTGACTCAATACGATATTGTTTGCCGTGGTAGCTTACCTTTTGGCCTCTTTTGAGGATTAAGTCAGTCATGCTTTGCTACCCATTGCAGTCGACTGTGGCAAATGGTAGTACATTGATGTGCGCTTTGGCAATATTGCACTCGACTTTGGCAAAAAGCAGAACGAATTATCAAGGAGTTAGCTTGCTTCTATTGAAGTCGGCTTTGACAAATGACAGAAGGGCCATTTCTTAAATTTATGGTGAGGAGCTTTCTGAAAATTCAGTATGTTCCATTTGGGAACATACTGCTCCAGATGGAATGTGGTGCCCATTTTTTAAACCAGGCACCACATAGAAGAAACCTAAAAGACTAAACTAACATTCCGATTCATAACTTTCCCAGCAAGTGAGAGAAGCTTGTTTATCAGCAGCAAAACTTGGAACAGCTGCCGCGAAAGACAAGGCCAGCGCAAATAAAGCAAAAATAGCTTTTTTCATAATTATCTCCTTTGATTTCATTTTTAAGTAGAGCACGCACATACTTTAACAGCCTAATATTAAGGTAATATTAACCCCTCTGATCTTACCCGGATTTTGTGGACGGGCCCTTAATCTTCAGCGAACCCTTTCTCAAATTCAGCAGGCGTTTTGTAGTTCAAGTAAGAATGCCTGCGCTTATTGTTATAGTATCCAAAGATATATTCAAACACTTGTCGCCTGGCTTCTGCCCGTGTTTGATATCTTTGCCCTCTGGTCAACTCCGTTTTCAGTGTATGAAAGAAGCTTTCTGCCACTGCATTATCCCAGCAATTTCCTTTGCGACATTAGGTACAGCCCAGTTAAATTGACGCCTCAAATAATCCTGTCCAACCGGATAGTCATAATGAACGCATGGATTCCATTTCTGACGTCTGTGAGCCTTTCCTTGAAGCTTATTCTCCTTCATTAAGCGAGCCACCCTATGTTTGCCACACGGTATTTCTTGGGCCTTTAATTCCGCATGAATCCGTGGAGCTCCATACAGGCCTCGGCTTTCTCGATGCGCTTCCTGTATCACGATTAACAATTGCTCGTCTTCCTGCTGACGTGTGCTGAGCTTATGCTGGCAGTATCGATAATAGCCACTTTTAGAGACTTTTAGCGCTTGGCACATCCTCTCTACATTAAATTCCTTCGAGTTATTCTCAATAAATTGATATTTCACTCGTGTTCCTTTGAGAAGATGGCCAAGGCTTTTTTTAAAATATCTCGCTCCTCTTCCGCGCGCTTGAGCTGGCGCCTTAGAGCATAAATTTCTTTTTCAGATTCTTTGGCTTGTCCTACACCAGGGAAAGCTTGTGCCTCATCGACCTCATGCTCACGGATCCATCTTTCGACGACTTGAGGACCTAAGCCCAAATTTTCATTAATATCCTGAGCTGAATGACCCTCCTCTTTGACAAGTCTTATCGCATCTAATTTGAATTCTCGACTGAATGTCCGTCTCTTTTGGTCCGTTTTCCTGACTTTATTTACCATCATCTTCCCCTTTCTTTGCGTTTGCATTAAACGCCAAAGCTTAAGGGGCCGTCTACTTTTTCAGGGTAAGATCACCTCTTTCCATATATTTTTAAATTAAATAGCTTCCTGCGCAGCTTTTTGGATGAAAACCGACCGATTGATTCGTAAATGTTTAGCTTTTGCATCGATAGCTTCTAACAAGGTGCGCGGCAAAGTAATGTTTATTCTAGTGGCCTTGTCTTCTTGGCGAGCTTTTATCGCAAAAATGTCGGGCTCAATTAAAGCAACAAGTTCATCAGCCTCACGTTGCTTCACGATGATTGCCATATGTGTGGGCTCTGGAAGTGGATCTTCATCTTGAAGCATCCCGTAAATATGCAAAGAGAGAGATTCTTCTGCATTTTTTATGGCTTGCTCGTAATTTTTCCCAGCAGAAACGGCGCCGGGGAGATCAGGAAAAAAAACACTATAACCCCCTCTGGTTTTCTCTAAAATAGCCGGATAAGACTTTACTTTAAGCATTTTTCAAGTACCTCTTTTGAAAGTGTCGCTTGTTTTAAAATGGACAATATAGTCTTAATTCCTAATGACTGTTTAGGGTGCGGAATGGTCACCTTCCCTATTTTTTTAGGGTGTTTAAACTGCCAGTGATCACCTTGAGTTCTAATATGAACCCAGCCATCTTTTTCTATGGCTTTAATCAGCTCTCGTGAATTAAGATTTGAATATTTCATGTTAATTATACATATAAAAAGTGTGTTTTCAAGTGTGTAGATATTATTATTGCTCTATCGAGAACAAATTGATTAAAAGCTAAATGAACTCGTACTTTATAGGAATCACCCATGCCTGACACTACCGTGTTTTTTTGATGTTTTAGTGGCCTTGGCAGTTGATTGTTGGGCTTTTCGGCCCAAGCTACGATTGTCTCAGCTGGAAAAATCTGACAGACTGTTGCCGAAAATAGAAAATAAAGGGACTTTATAAATGAAAAAATGCTTAGCTTTGATACTAGCTTTCGTTGCCCTCAATGCCAGTGCTCATCAGATAACTTCACAAGAATATTCAGAATTATTTAAAAAATATAATGCATGCTTCATCCTCTATAATTTAAATGAACAAAAGATTGTTAGTGAATACAATCCTAATAATCGTTGTAATCAACGAATTTCGCCGGATTCTAGCTTTAAAATTGCTTTATCTTTAATGGCTTTTAATCAGGGTATTATCAATCAAAATACTGTCTTCAAATGGAATGGTAAAAAAGGTGTGGTGCCTGAACATGATCAAAATCAAACCCCTGCTACTTGGATAAAATATTCGGTGGTTTGGGTCTCTCAAAAAATAACGCCAGAATTGGGTTATGCTCGCATTAAGCATTATTTAGCAGGCTTTAATTATGGTAACCAAGACTTTAGTGGAGATCCTGGTAAAAATAATGGTCTTAGCCATGCTTGGTTGTCGAGTAGTTTGAAAATATCGGCTATGGAGCAATTGAATTTCTTAAAGGCCATGCTCAGCAATGAATTGCCTGTTAACCATGAAGCTGTGGAAAACACCCAAAAAAATATGTATCTGGGCAAGCTCAATAACGGAGCCGATTATTATGGCAAAACAGGTTCGGGTCGAAATGGGCGTAATGAGCGACTAACGAATCCGAGTCTTTTGCGTGATGGTTGGTTTGTAGGCTTTGTAGAAAATGGCGATCAACAATATATATTTGTGAGTAATTTGACGGATAAGGTAGTTCAAGCCTCTATCAATGGCCAAGACGGCAGTTTGCAGCCTTTTGGTAGTCAATTATTGAAACCCATCACATTGGAACTGTTGAATGATTATTTTTCGAAGCCGTAGCTTGGGTTAAGCTTTGTTTTTAAATGTGGCCTCAATGGTCTATACTGCAGATGGTTCGATCGGTAGATTCATTTTAACAAGGAGTAGTTTATGTCATTAGTTTCAATCATTCTGGTGCTGGTTTTGGTGGGTGTTTTGTTAGGGCTTATTAATCGCTATATCCCTATGGCAGGCTCTATTAAAAAGATATTAAATATAGTGGTCGTTGTGTGCGTGGTTTATTGGATTCTGTCTATTTTTGGTCTAGTGACTCCCATCGAAAATTTCTTTCATGGCGCTGTTAATACCGTTAATGGCAGTGTTAATTCAGAAATCGTCCACGGTTCAAAATAATAAATTTGATAAGGACAGCCTCACAGGCTGTCCTTATGAGTTAGGGTTTATGGCGTTAAGGCTCTGACGCAGCGAACGTTTTCAATCGCGTTTTTAAAGAGATATCCTTGAGCAGAACTTGTTCCTGGATCAGCAAAGATTTCAATCCATGCGTAAGATACCGGAGAATCGGCCAATTCAGTAGAGCTCCAATAGGTGGTCATGCTAAGGCCTGCAGTAACCCCTTGATCGATTAGGTTGCTTTGTATGTTGGATTGATTGGGTGAAAGTGCAGTACCACAACCTGAGCCAGCACCCTCTGTATCATATCCCATCTGGCAAATTGAAGGTAAATACCAATCCATTAGGCTTGAATTAGTTGACTGAGTGCAAGCTATTGCAGCATAACTAGTAGCAGAAGCCGTATAAGTAACAAACAGATTATTCGTATTACAAGCTCCATCGGTATTGCCATTACAATTCAACTCCCCTACTCCTAATATGCTCTCAGGACTGGGATCTGCAATGGTTGAAATTTCATCTATCCCCCAAATTGGATTTGAAGTCAGTCCCCAAACTAACGGACTACTGACCAGGTCTGATTCATCCGCAACCGTACCCTCAATACTGCCATTAAGCGGCGCCGTATCATCAATATTAAAGACATAGCCACCTTGATAGATACAGCCATAGCCCAAAACCACAACATTGGCTGAGAGAGAAGCATCATTCAGGCTAATAACACTAGCAGTAGGTGTTGTGCCTGCCGTACAGGCCGAAGTTGCTGTACTACCTGGAGTTACAGTGACCGTGCAAGTAGCACCACTTGCCATAGTGCCCGCTTTGCAAGTTGTGGAATAACTGCTTCCAGAAGGCAGGCTAGGCGAAAAAGTAGAAACTGAGCTAATGGGTATTGGGCTGCCTGAAACATTAGTGAAGGTGATGGTTCTGGGTTCCCCACCTCCAAGGCCCGACAGTGCTAAATTAGCAGGGCTGACAGTAAGTATGGCCCTCGGGATGGCCGGGCTAGAATAAGCGATAGGGCCTCTTTCAGTGGGGTTCGTTGCTGTCACGGCAAAAGTATAGGAAGTGCCATTGCTTAAGCTATTTACGGTGCAGGATAAAGCGCCAGAGGTAGTGCAGCCTAAGCTAGTAAAAGGTGGAGAGCCCGTTATGCCATATTCTACGGTATAACCCGTAATGGCCTGACCTCCTGTATTGCTTGGTGGAAGCCAACTGACAGTCACTTGTCCGTTGCCTGGAGCTGCAATTACATCGACGGGTGCTGCAGGGACTGTTGTTATCCCGCTAAGACTAGAGACTACACTTTGAGTAAAGCCACTCGAGGTGCTGGTGATAAAGGTTGAGGTATTGGGAGTGTAGATTGCTGTGATAGAAGCTCCTGTCGAAAGTGCGCTTGAACAGGTAGCAACACCGGAGCTTAGGGTTTGTGAGCCGCAGCCACTGATGGTAGTGCCATCATTACGGAAGTTAAGCGTTCCGGTTGGTGTCCCGCTACCAGCGTTAACATCAGCCGTAAAAGTCACTGAGCTCGAACTAGTGCTTGGGTTTTGCGAAGAAGAAATTGTGGTTATCGTCGACATGACGGGTGTAGCACTAAAGCTCAGGCTGCAATTGCTAGTAATAATTCCTGTGGTATAGGTGCTGCCCGAAAATGAACCCGCTGGGCAAGTCCCCCCTACTGTGTTTGAAACAACATAACCTGAATTGGGTGTGAGCATGAAGGATTGAGTGGAACCCGCATCAACTGTTTGAGGTGTGCTGGGCGTAATGGATTCATTACCATCTCCGCTGGGGCTTACGGTGAATGTTTCTCCCGAGAATATCAAACTAATACTGATTGGGGTTGTATCGCTGGTTGAAAATAAACAATAGCCATTGGAAGTTGGAGTGCAGGAGGTAGGGCTATAGCTTGTCGTATTCGATTTAATGCCTGCAATAGAGTAAGTATGATTCGGTACAGTGGTGCTTATACTTAAGTCTGCATGAGTGACGCTATAAACCTGACAGCTGGCGGGCCCTTCCCCATTAAGGCACAGATTAATACTAGCCGCGATGGTGCTCCCACTCTCGTCAATGTGAAAAAACGCGCCTGAGGCAGCTAGCGCCGTAGTGCTTTGTCCTAGTAAAACCATTAAGAAAAAAAATAGGTATTTTTTCATCGCTTGAATCATCCTTTCAGTTTTTTATAAATCCTTCGGCCCAATAGCACGGCAGCGAGCACATACCCTCCCACGATAAAGCCAATACGTAAACCGATGGGCCCTCCTCCCAGTGGGAAGGCTATTAGATAGCAAAGCGGTAATGAAATAAACCATAGGCACATAATATTTATCTTCATCGGTACTTTTGAATCATGCATCCCTCGAAGCGTGCCGGAATATAAATTTCTGAGGCCATCTAGAAAGAGCCCAAAGACTGAAACAGCAAAGAAAACAGTAGCAAGATGGGTTAAATAAGCATTATTGATATCGCTTTGACTTAGAAAGAATTGAATTAAGTATCTGGGCGTAAAAAAGAAAAAAATGGCAATGAAAATAAATATCATCAGCAAGATCGTCATCGAAGCTTTAAGATAATGTCGCACTAAGCTTATTTCATTTTTACCATAAGCTTCACTCGTTAAAATGGCCATAGCTTGTGAGAGACCGAGAAAAAGCATAACCAAAAGCATCGCGTATTGAGAAACCACTTGAGAAGCGGCTAAAGCGGTGGGCCCGAAAAACCCCATAAAATAAGTGCCCACCGTCATAGCGCCTAATTCGCCAAAAAATTGTAGGCCTATGGGAAGACCTAGAAAAAGAATGGTTTTGCAGAGCTGAATATTCGGTAAAAAAGAACCTGAAAATAAATGATAGGGTTTTAGCTTTTTACTCAGTTTCATGTAAATCAGAGTGGCAATACAGACTAAACTAGAGGCAATCATTGAGGCGCAAGAGGCTCCACCTAACTCCAACTTGGGAAAACCAAAATGTCCCAAAATAAGTGCGTAGGCAAAAAATAGCGTTAAAGGCGCCGTGATCAATGAAAGAATCAAAGAAAAACGTGGATGTCCTATGCCTGTATAAAACTGCATGAACACAATGCCAATGAGCATGGGAATTATAGCAAAGGCCGCGAAATGAAAGTTGAGTCGAGTTAATTGAACCAATTTGGGATCTTGTCCAAACAATAAAAGTAAATGATCAGCATGCCAAAGTATAAGTCCTGTGGGTATCGCTAAAAGTATCGCTAACCAAAGCCCATTTTTGAATAAATCACCGAATTCTTTGTGTTCTTTGCCTTGGCCTCGATAGTGGCTTGCTAAAATACCTACCGCATAAAAAATAGGAAGCACCATGCTGAAAGTAATAAAAGTGGGAAGCGCTAAGGCAGCTGCGGCTAATTGATCCTCACCCAGCGATGCCACCATAAACATCGAAGCAAAGCTTACAATCACATTAACCAGTGAGCTGGCGCTGAGGGGTATGGCAAAACCTAGGACTTTGCGAATGTAATCTAAATTGTTATTCAATTTTTTTATTCTTGGTCTGTGAAGCGGCTTCGAAATTTAAACTCTAAGATCCCAAGATACTCGTGCACAGTGAGTTCTGTCAGTATTAAATTATACGCTATATGGAAAGGTAAATTATCCGCTTTCACATAATCTGCCGGTACGGGAATGGCTGAAATGCCAAAATGCGAAAATAAGATCATGGATCTTTTTAAATGATAGCCTGAGCTGACTAGAAAAATCTGATCAAAATTCCCCTGCTTTAAGATTTTAGAACTGTATTTTGCATTTTCGTAAGTATTTCTGCTTTGCGATTCCAATTTAATATTAGCTTTATTAACACCTAATTTTATAAGCTCATTGGTATAGACAGCCGCTTCCGATTTACCAATGGGTTTTGGATCTCCCCCACTGATTAAAATAATACAAGAAGAAGAGACTTTTTTGCAGGCAAAATACGTGGTGGCTGCAGTGTCTATTCTGGAATAAGAAAACAAGGCTGGTAAAAAATGGTGGCTGTCAATTTTCACAGCCCCAGCACCCAAGAGCACAATGGCATTGTGTTTTAGAAAGGGCAGCTTAGTTTGATTATAAGAAAATGTTTGTAAATGACCCAGCAATACAGCTGGAAGCCAGCCAAAGGCTATGGATAGAGAGATCACCAAGAGCACTACCAAAACAGCCTTATTAAGGCAGCCGTAGAGGCACCCCTTGTGGGTGCCCTTGCAATGCTTCAGAACAAGATACAACAACAGCAATAAAACTAAAAATGAGCAGACCAAGATAAATTCCTCATGTAGGTGGTTACTACGCTAGCGGAATAACTAATCGTCCAAATCATTACAAGAAAAATTAAATTTAGCGAGCCCTTCCTCAATATAATCAGAAGCCAGAGGGGTGCTGATTAAATACACGCCTGTGGATGTGGTCTTTTGTTCGCTGGCATCCTGACAAGCCTCAGCCCATTCACTGGCATCATAATCGCCCCGCCCTATCCACATGAGCGCGACAACGCCCGCCTGCTGGTCTGGCTCTAGATCGTCGATGGCATCGCAAAATTCTAAAAGGCAGGGATCGTCCTTGTGATCCGCCAAAACTTGTTGACCCCAATCATCGCTAGGGCTAAGCGGCGTTTCAGGAATAGTAACGGCCTCTTTGGCTTGAAATTCATGGGCTTTGTCTATAAGGAAGCGTAGTGTGTCTAGGCCAACGGGTAAGGTAAAATCACTCATGAAGTGCTCCTTTCTTCAGGTTGCTGGGTCTGGCCTTTGTTCTTAAGGCAGATATGAGCTTGTGATTGTGCTTAGTTTGCTGATCTGGGTCAAGCCCAATGGTGTCAGACCAGCCTGGTCTGACACTCTCTGCACCGTTGGTGTCAGACCAGGCTGGTCTGACACCATTGGACTTGACCCCATCAATAACCCTTGTGTATCTTTGCGGCCTTAATACTTTATTAGGATAGGATAGAATGTCCCCTCAAGCCCCGGTTTGCTATTTGATTCATAATGGCTTCATTTCCTTCCAGCGTCAGACTCGGGGTATTGCGCAGCATCTTAATATGCCGATTGAAGAGATCGTTATTAAGCCTAGCAAAGTCATGGCTTACTGCCCGCTCAGTCTTCAACTTATTTATTATTATTTTTATTTCAAGAAGCAATTCAGCATTAAGCCCTGTGTGTTGATTGCTTCAGGCCGAGGCATGATACCGGTTGTTTTGGCTTTAAAGTTTTTATGCAAAGAAAAAGCCTTTGCCATATTTATACAAAAACCTAGTTTCGGGGCCCGATTTTTTGATCTTATTATCGCGCCCGAACATGATGCGCTTCAAGGCGCTAATGTCTTGCATTCCATGGGTGCCATCAATGATTTTAGTGTAGAGACTTTTAAAAAGCCTTCTCCTTTCACTCAAGCATTGCTTGAAAAAATTAAGGTCAAGCCTCTGGTGGGTGTTCTGATCGGTGGTAAAACAAATAAATATGATTTTAATGATCGTCAGCATGCAGCTTTTATTCTGATATTGCAGAAAATGGTGAATGAAACAGAGGCAAGCTTTGTATTTGTCAGTTCAAGACGCTCCGGTACTTCATTTGAAAAAGAGCTAAAAGAAAAATTTAAAGATAACCCTCGTGTTTTTGTTTACACCTCAGATGCCGCTTATAATCCTTATTTTGATGTATTGTGTTCCGCTGATTATTTATTAATTACGGAAGATTCTGTCAATATGATTTCTGAAGCTTGTTTTACAGGACATCCTGTGTACTTGCTGTCATTGCCTGAATTTGATTCGGGAAAACGAAAGTCTCAGTTTGTACAATCGATGATAAAGTCGAAAAAATTGCGCCATTATGAGGGTTTTCTGGAATCTTGGGGCTATACGCCTTTAAATGAAGCCCAGCGTTTGACGCCAGAAGTGAGGGCCCGAATGGCGCATTTGACATCATGAACACTAGGGTGTTGAATGGCGGGCCCGTAGGGGCGCCTGATTTAAAATTAGCCAAATTGCCCATATGAGGAATCTATGTCAAAACAACCGCACGCATTAAAAATTGAAACCTTTGATAATTCCAAGGGTGGATCCACTTTCTTTAAGGCCATAGGACATCCCTTGGCGCTTCCTAAAATCAAAGCGATCTTAACTAAACTGGAAGGTTTTCAATCCATTGCTGTTTTTGATCCTCATCAATTTATGAATGGCTTTGCAGAAATTTATGATACTTCTAAGCTCAATATTTCAGAATCTTTGGTTCAAAAATTTGAAGACATTGATCGACGTGTTTTAGGTCATTCAACAAAACCACTCACGGAATTAATTCACTCTAAAGCACAAGTTTTATGGGTTGCGGCTTTTGATTGTGAACGTTTGTTAAATACCATTCGTCACTTAATTCCCACTTCTATGGAAGTTATCAGCTTTGATGCCTTTAGAATTCCAGAGGATATGCTCTCACAGCCTAAAAATTATCTCTCCCCTTTAAATTTTGCCACCAATTTTGCTTTTTTTCGTGATCAAAATGATTTACATACTCGTCTTGTCACAGCGAATTACTGGACAGCTTACAGTGGCGGAAAACCTATTCGAATTTGGTTTAATCTGATCAACGAACGCGGTGGAAGTATTCACACCTGGACTGAAGATTATGACAAGCCTAATCAAAGTATCATTATAGATAGCCAAGAAATTCGTGAACGCTTCAAATTAAATGATTTTTTAGGACAGCTTTTTATTCATATTGTGGGTGCCGCAGGTCATGAAGTTGTTAAATACGCACTTGATGTCTATAACGACACAGGTGATATTATTAGTTGCACTCACGATGCAAATTCATGGCCAGCGGATTTATACGCGGGTTTACCAGCGCCTCAAGAAGATGAAACTGTTATTCTTTGGGTTCAAAATAGTCATCCCTGCCCTATTCCAGCGAAAGCCATTGGCTTGGCCCTGATGGGTACGGATGAAGTCAGTTGGAGCTCTCTTAGCGTGGCGCCTTTTGCAACTCTAGCTTTAGATACTAAAACATTGCTTCCTCACGCACGATGGCCCGAGCAAATAGAAATTTATGCCGGTAAATATTTTGTACGACCTCGATATGAAATCATTAAAAATAAGCAAAGACGCATTGCTCATGCAAATGTTGAAAGAACGGATTTAAAGAATGATCCAGAAATAGCTAAACTAAAGCCACTCTTTGGTAAAAGTTTTATATTACCCGCGCCCATATTGCCACGAGATCGTTGGCGTAGTATCGCCCTGCCCACTCCCATGTCCACCGGACAAATGGAACTTCCCTTGAGCTTACTGATCTACGACAAAAACGGCAAAGAAATATTAAATCACCCCCTCGGCCTATTACAACGTCATCAAAAAATGGCTTATGAAATTGAAGATCTTATAGACAATAACGCCTTTGATTTTGGACACATGGAATTGATCTATGATTTTGCAGAAGGTGGTTATGCGGATGGTTGGCTGCACGGCCTCTTCCGTTATGAAGATAAAAAGCTGGGTTATGCCGCTGAAACCAGTTTTGGCGCACATATTTTTAATACTATAATCACCTATAAACAAGAGCCACAATCCTATACAGGACATCCTCCCGGGCTTTCAACGCGATTGTTTTTATCCTTGGGTGATGGGAAATGGAATACCCTCTGTCATTTGATTTATCCTGCTTCCACGCCCTGGCATGCCACTTCCAGCACCTCACTTATTCTGCATGATGCTTTTGCTAAACCTATAGCCACCAAAGAAATTAAAATTCCTTGCAGTGGCTCCTTGTTCTGGGTGGCTGAAGAAATCTTCGATCAAAAAGAACGGATGGCGGCTGGAAAAAATGCTTATATATTGATTCAAGACAAAACATGCCGTTTGTTTGGTTATCATGGATTGATCCATGAAAAAGGTGCCTTTGGCTTCGATCATATGTTTGGATTTTAAAGAATGAGCAATGCATTTAGCTTAAGTTATCGTGATGAAAATGGGTTATTTAAAATAGCGCTTTCAGCCCTATTAATTTGGCCCTTTGCCTTAATGATGGGCATTGCCGCTGTCGACATTGCCAGCACCACTATCGGTGTTTTATTTCTAGTCTCTTCCTATATTAAAAAAGATTTTCATTGGCTAAAAGAAAGCTGGTTTAAAGTGTTTTTGATTTTATGGGCCTATATGATTATACGAGGATTCTTTACTCCTAAACCCATAGCTTCGATGACACAAAGTTTTGTTTTCATTCGCTATGCTTTATTAACGATAGCCTTAGAGTATTGGTTATTAACGAAGGCCTCTGTTAGACAGGCCTTAGTTCTAACATTGCTAGCAACACTGATTTTTGCCACTCTAAATGGCCTTATTCAGTTAGTCTTTTTTAAGGATTTATTTGGAAATCCCATTTGGCCCATTGACACAAGCCACAGCTTAACTGATTTTTTTGGACGGCAGGTTCACCCTGTTGATTATGCACATACTTGGCGTTTGACGGGCATCTCTGGCAAAGTCGATGTCGGTGCAAAATTTATGATGGTGATGTTTCCAGCCATAGCTTATTTGTTGTATAAATTTCAAGAAAAATCCAGCTCAATACTTTTAAAATGCCTCTCCTTTGCAAGCATCATTAGTTTTGTTTTATTCGTTGAGTTAACAGGGGAAAGAAATGCCACTTTAGAAACAGCTTTAGGCTTGGTTTTGCTTTTCTTTATGTGCAAATCTTATCGCAAAACCTTAGTCCCATTAGGCATTGTGATTTTGATCTGCACGGCATTGCTGTTTAAATTACTTCCCGGCTTAATGGAAAGGGGGGTTTCCCTGCTTAATGTGGTGAATGGAGTGACTCATTTAGATAAAAAAGGAGATGCAGTCTCTTATACCTCATTAATGCAAACCAATTGGAATATTTTTGTCAAAAACCCCATTTTTGGTGTGGGACGAACGCAATATAAAGCGTATTGTGACCAGGCAGATAAACGTATTGCTGTTATGAAGAAAGATATTGGCGTCTGTGTCACTAACCCACAAAATGTGTATTTCGAATGGTTGGATGAAACAGGGATTATAGGTTTTATATTATTCCTCTCCATCCCCTTCCTTTGGTTTCGCCAATGTTATAAGAAAAGAGCGCTCTTAATAAGCAGCATCGTTATTATAGGTGTCTTTATTGAAATTATTCTAAGACTATGGCCCTTGGCCAGCAGTTCTAGTATTTTCTTCGCTTGGTGTGGCGGGCCTCTTTGGTTAATGGCAGGCTGGGTCTTGGCTTTTGTAAACAATCCAAATGAAAAACGATCCCATGAAAAACGATGAGCCAAAAAAATCAATCAGCATTGTGCAATTAAGCCCGCGCTTAGGCTCAGGCGGAATTGAACGAGGCGTAGTGGATCTAGCTATAGCCCTAAAGAAAGCCGGATTTAACAGCCTTGTTATTTCAGGTGGCGGCTTTCTAGAAAAAGAATTAAATGAGCATAAGGTGACTCATATTAATCTGCCTATTTACAGTAAAAACCCGCTTGTATTTATAGTAAATCTTTTTCGCTTGGCTAAAGTGCTTAAAGCCATCCAGCCTGATCTTGTGCACCCCCACTCTAGAATTCCTACTTGGCTAATTTATTTCCTTCAGAAGCAGTTGTCACTCCGATGGTTAAGCAGTTGCAATGGCATTCATAGTCTCGACAAATGGGGATTTAAGAAAATATACAACGGCGTCTTAACTCAAGGTGAAATTATAATTGCCAACTCTAAGTTCACCAAAGAATATTTGGTACGAAATTATGAGGCGAATCCTGAACGGATTCGAGTTATTTACAGAGGCATTGACCCTGAAAAATTAAATCCTGCGACGGTTGATCCTGATAAAATTCAAGCCCTACGAAATTTATACAAAATATCCCCTGATAAAATAGTGATATTACTACCCGCTCGTTTTGCACACTGGAAGGGGCAGCATGTTTTTGTTGAGGCCTGCCACTTACTAAAAACACAATATAAGCTCAAATTTTCAGGTCTTTTAGTGGGTAGCACTAAAAATAAAAATTACACAGCGCAGGTAAAGGCGCTCATCAAGAAATATGATTTAGATTCGGATTTGATTCTAACGGGTGAATCTCAAGATATGAAATCTTTTTATGCTCTCTCGGATTTAATTGTTTCAACTTCTATAGAGCCTGAGGCCTTTGGACGGACTAATGTCGAAGCACAATTGATGCAGAAACCCATTATTGCTACTCGTCATGGTGGTGCTTGCGAAACCATTATTCAGGGTGAAAGCGGTTGGCTTTATGAGCCTGATGATGCAGCAGAATTAGCCAGAACCATCGTCGAAGTTAGTCATTTACCCAAAGAATCTAAAGAGAAAATACTGAATAAGGCAAGGCAAGATGCTATAAACCTTTTTTCTAAAGATAAAATGTGCAATCAATATATTGAAATCTACAAAGAGTGCTTGTCATGAAAATAGCCAATATTATGGCAGGAGCTAAAGTCGGAGGCGCTGAATTATTTTTCGAACGATTCAATTCAGCTTTGGCTGAATTGAAGGATTTTTCTGTGCTCCCTATTATTCGTCAAGACAAAGCGCGTGCTGATCGATTGCGTACTGAAAATTTAACTCCAAAAGAATTGAGTTTTGGTGGGCCTCTTGATTTTATAACGCGTTTTCGTTTACGAAAACTACTCAATGAGTATAAACCGGATGTGGTCATGGCTTGGATGAGTCGTGCGGCCATGCACACACCCAAAGGTGATTGGACTTTAATTGCTCGTTTGGGTGGCTATTATGATTTAGGTTATTATAAAAACTGCGATCATTTAGTGGGGAATACCCAAGACATCGTGGATTGGATTATTTCAGAAGGCTGGCCCTCTGATCGCGCTCATTATCTTCCTAATTTTTGCCCCGATTTTTCCAAAGCCACCGTTTTTCGCCCCTCTACAATACCTAAGGACGCTAAGCTCATTTTAACAGCCGGCAGATTGCATACAGACAAAGCCTTTGATGTGTTAATTAAAGCCCTCAGTTATTTACCCAAAGCACATTTATTAATAGTAGGTGAAGGACCTGAGCGCAGCTCTCTTGAGCTTCAAGCGAGTGCTTTAAGTATTGAAGATCGCGTGCATATGCCAGGTTGGAGTCAAGAAATGCCCTCACTCTTTGCAGCGTGCGATATTTTTGTTTGCCCTTCGCGCATTGAACCTTTGGGCAATGTAGTGATAGAAGCTTTTTCTGCTGGAAAGCCCATAGTAGCTGCAGCTTCCAAAGGCCCCAAAGTATTAATCAGCGATGAACAAAGCGGTTTATTAGCGCCTTTAGAAAATGCAGAAATACTGGCGCAACAAATTGAACGCGTGTTAAATGATCCACAATTAGCCGAGCGTCTTTCTAAAGTCGCTCGATTGGAGTTTGAGCAAAAATATGCAAAAAAACCTGTTATGGCACGATGGGTTGAATTTTTGGAGAAGATTTAATGTGTGGCATAGCGGGATTAATTTTAAAAACGAAGTCAGAACCACCCTCCCCTACGGTGCTTGAAGCTTTAAATAAAGCCCTAGCGCATCGCGGCCCTGATGGCGCGCATCAATGCATTATTGATGACACCGCTTTGCTGCACACACGTTTGGCCATTATTGATCTTAAAGGTGGCGATCAACCTTTGTATGCAGGATCCGCGGCCTTAATTGCTAACGGTGAGATTTACAATTACAAAGAACTGCGCTCTAAATTCACTGAAACTGAATTTAAAACACACAGTGACAGTGAGCTGCCTTTGCAATTATGGCTGCATGAAGGCACAAATTATGTTGAAAAATTGCGAGGCATGTATGCAATTGCGCTTCATGATCGCTCTAATAATACCACTGTTTTATCGCGTGATCCTTTTGGTATTAAGCCTTTGTATCTTGCTAAAATTGATCAAGGTTATGCCTTTGCTTCTGAGCCCCAAGCTTTAATTGCCGCAGGATTGGTGAAGCCTAAAATTCACGCACAAGCTCGCAGAGAATTATTGCAGCTCCAATTTAGTTCGGGATCCGATACTATTTTTGAAGGTATTAGACGCGTATTGCCCGGAGAAACTTTAATTTTTCGTGATGGTGAAATACTAGAACGTCGTCATGAGCCAGCCCTTCCCGATGCAAAACCTGAGCGCATTACTGAGTCAGAGGCATTAAAGCGTCTGGATAAAGCTTTGGAAGAAAGCATTGATTTGCATCTACGCAGCGATGTCCCTTATGGCATGTTTCTTTCGGGTGGCGTGGATTCTGCTACTATTTTATCCGTGGCCTCGCGTTTAAAAAGTCAGCCCATGCGAACATTTACGGCAGGTTTTGATGCGCCTGGAGCCGCTGACGAACGAGAAAAAGCAGAAAGAGTAGCGCGTGTCTGTGGCGCAGAACATGAATCAATCTTGGTGACCGAGGAAATGGTCTGGCGCCATTTGCCTGAAATTGTAGCGTGCATGGATGATCCCGTAACCGACTTCGCTATTATCCCCACTTGGTTTTTAGCACAACGCGCTCGCGCTGAAGTGAAAGTGGTTTTATCGGGCGAAGGCGGTGATGAGATTTTTGCAGGCTACGGCCGTTATCGCAGTGCCATGCGACCCTGGTGGTTAGGCGGTAAAAAATTAAGAACCCGAGGCGCTTTTACTCAACTGGATGTATTGAGAGACACCTCCCCTCATTGGAGAGATGGCGTGGCTTTGGCAGAAGCTGAAGCCAACACCCCGCATCGTACTCGATTGGCGGCTGCACAAGCCACCGATTGCGCGGATTGGTTGGCGCACGGTTTATTAACCAAATTAGATCGTTGCTTGATGGCGCATGGCGTGGAAGGTCGTACGCCCTTTTTAGATCGCGGTATAGTCGAAGCCGCTTTTTTATTACCCGATGCTTTAAAAGTTCAGGGACGTAGTGGTAAGTGGATACTGCGACAATGGCTCCAACAACATTTGCCCGAAGCGCGGCCCTTTGATCGCAAGCAAGGATTTACAGTACCTGTGGGTGCCTGGATTAATAATCAAGGCGCTCGTTTAGGTGAATTAGTCGCTCGCCAGCCGGGTGTAATAGAAATTGCGGAACCCGCCAAAGTCATCCGATTATTCAAAGATTGCGCCGCAAAGCGCGAAGGCAATGCCGCTTGGCGATTGTTGTTTTACGCACTGTGGCATCAGCGGCATATTTTGGGTTTGTCCTCAGAGGGGGATGTTTTTGAGGCGTTGTGTCCCTGACTCATATATTGTCATTCCCGCGGAGGCTATCCATAATAATGCTTAGACAACTGTCATTCCCGCGGAGGCGGGGAACCAGTCAAAAACAGCAGCGTTCTTCTCCCGCCTAGCAGGCGGGTGCGTTTATCGAAGCCTTTTACCCGCGTGTTTACGCGGGAAAGGAACGCTGCTGTTTTTGACTGGATTCCCGCCTCCGCGGGAATGACAGAGGAAAGTTAACAATTTTTCCCGGACACTAGTGCGCGAAAGCGGGAATGACAATATCTTAGTGTTGCAAAGCCCCAATCACCTCCAAAGCCCCTAAACAATTCAAATCCTGAACTTCAATCGCCCTAGCCTGCTCGCCCCAGGCCTTATTAAACTGTGGGATTGATTCTGTCGAACAAAAGAGTGTTAAAGAATCAGTCCCTGTGTTCGCGGCAATATGCATCGAGCCTGTATCACTGCCTAAAATGAATTCAGCCTGTCGTGCTAACTCAGCGAGTTCAGCGAAAGAAGTTTTGTTGATTAAATTAAGGGGCTTTAGGTTTTTGCATTCGTTTAAAATAGCTTCAATAATGTCGCGGTCTGCCTCCGTTCCAATTAAAACGGATTGAATACTCTGCTTAGCTAAATAAGCGATGACTTCAGCATAACCTTCGGCGGTCCAACGCTTTTTAGGGCGATGTTTGGCGCAGCCTGGAATAATGAGCGCATAGGGTTTGGATACTTTAAAAGGCGTGATATCCGCTGTTAGCCAGCTAATATTGGGATCCGGAAAGGTGTTGATGTGGGCGGCTTTGAGTTGCAAAGCCATGCGATCGACGATGTGCTGATTCAAATCATCCACAAAAAAACCAGGAGCTGATTCAATATTCCCACTCCAAAAGAAGTTTTTTCTTTTAAAAGCCTTTAAGAAATAATAATAGCCCTTCGTTCGTCCTGCCCGTTGAATGTCATAAATAGAGCTGAATTCAGCTTTTCGAATCTTAAAAAGTACCTTAAGAGTCTCTAAAAAACCTTGGCGATTATCAATCCAAAGCTCGTCAAAGTATCCGGATTGTTTGGCCAAAGGCAGGTAGGCTGATTCCGTTAGCAATACTATATGGGCTTTAGGGTGCTTGATCCGAATGGCTTTAAAAACCCCAGTGGCTAAAATCCAGTCGCCTAAGGCACCGTGTTTGATGATTAGAATTTTTTCCATAACGCGGGAAGATATCATCAAAGGAATTCACCGGCAATTGCAGGGTGACAATCGATTGCAATCAATAGATCTGGCTGATAGGATCTTACACCTTAAATTAGGTAGTAAATCATGCACTCACGCCTTCATTTTATCATTCACGCAGCTCCCCTTTTACTGGTCATTTTTATCGACAGCATCGGGCTTGGGCTTATTATTCCGGTACTCAGCGGTTTGATTTTCAACCCATCCAGCACTTTCCTTTCAGGTAATTTAAACACGCCTTTTATGCAGAACTTAATTTATGGGGCCGTCTTAGGTGTTTTTATGCTGTGCTGGTTTTTTGGTGCTGTGGTTCTGGGCGATCTTTCCGACAAAATTGGTCGTAAAAAATCTTTGCTCATTTGTTTGTTTGGCGCTTTCTTAAGTTATATTTTTTCCGCGATTTCAGTTTCAATGCACAGCATCAGTTTACTCCTGCTTGGACGAATTATTAGCGGCTTAACTTCAGGCAGCCAGCCTATTGCGCAGGCGGCTGTGATTGATATGAGCCATCCCGAGCAAAAAACACGCAATATGAGTTATATGTATTTATCGCTTTCTTTAGGCTTTATTATGGGGCCTTTGCTGGGCGGCATTTTGGCCGATAATCGCATCGTTTCCTGGTTTAATTTCGCAACGCCTTTTTATTTTGCAGCCCTCTTATCTCTTGCTAATATGCTTTTGCTCTATGGGCTCTTTAAAGAAAGTTTTGTCGCCAAAAAGCAAAAAATAAGAATTCAATTTTTCAGCGCTGTTAAACTTTTTATCTCAGCCTTTAAGCCTGGAAAACTTAAGAATATGTCAATACTCTATATCATTTTTATATTTGGATGGGCCAGTTTCTTTTCATTTTGCTCGGCTTTCCTTATAAAAAGCTATGAATTTTCACCGACACAGGTGAGTATCTATATGAGTTTAATGGGTGTTGGATTTTGCATTGGGAATGCTTTTTTGGTGGAACTGACAAGTCGCTGGTGGTCGAATCGTCAAATTTTTGCTTATGCAAGCCTTGGCTGCGCTGTGATTGCATTCCTCACCATTGCTATTCATCATCCCTTTGTAAATTGGTTTTTAGTGATTGGCATAGGCGCTTTTGTGGCCAGTTCAGGGCCTACGGTGATGAGTTTATTTTCAGATACCGTTGATAAAGATTCACAAGGCTGGGTGATGGGCGTAATGGGCTCTATTATGGCTTTGGTGTGGGGCATCAATGGTGTCGTGGTGGGTGCCCTATCCTCTTGGGGTGCGGCTTTGCCGATTTATGTGGCCGCTCTCTTTTTATTATTAAGTGCCCTACTCACACCTTATTTTATTAGAAAAAATTAATATGAAACACATTCTTTTCATCACCACCAGCTATTTAGGCGATGCGATTATTTCAACCACCGCTTTAGAAACGATTCGAGCTCGTTATCCAGAAGCTAAAATTACGATTGCCTGCGGACATATTGCAGCACCCATTTTTGAAGCCTTTCCTAATTTAGAAAGCCTGCATGTTATGCACAAGCATCCCTACAAATTACATCATCTTAAATTATGGTGGGCTATTTGTGGAAAGCGATGGGATTGGATTGTGGATTTGCGCGGTTCGGGCATTAGTTATTGTGTCAGCGCAAAAAAGCGCACAGTGTGGAAGTCCACTAAAAATACTAGCCAATTACGCGTGCAGCAAATTGCCGCCCTTTTGGGTGAAAGCACACCCGCTTTAACCAAAGTGTATCTCAGCCCAGAGCATCGTATAAAAGCCAAAAGCTTATTGCCGAAAGACAGGGCTCTATTATTGCTTTCCCCCATGGCAAGCTGGGACAAAAAATGTTGGCCTCCGGAATATTTTTTAGAGCTCGCCCAGCGATTAACGAAACCAGGGGGTTTATTAGTCAATGCCCTAGTTGGCTTTTTGGGTGATGCAAAGCAGCGCCCTCAGTTATTGGCCTTGCTCCATCAACTACCAGAAGATCAGCAACTCGATATCAGCGGTAACGTGGATCTACTCACTGTAGCGGCCTGTCTAGAGCAAGCTCAGCTATTTGTGGGCAATGACTCCGGTTTAATGCATTTAGCCGCCGCTATGGGAACACCCACCTTAGGCTTATTCGGCCCTAGCCGAGCTGAAGTTTATGCGCCTTTCGGCCCCAAGGCCGCGTTTATCCGAGCGCCCCTATCCTACGATGAGATGATGTTAGCTGCCTCTGAAAAAGGCGAGAATTTGATGCATCTTTTAAGTGTGGAGGATGTACTGGCAGCGTGTGGGCGTGTTCTGCCGTAGGGGCAAGCCCTACGACAGAACACATCAAAGCAAATCCTAAGAATGAGTGCCCCTGAAGCCATTTTAATATACAATACCGCCAGCTATTTTATCTCGACCTTAAGGTAAAGGATTACTCTTTTGAAGCGTTTACTATCCTCTTTACAGTTAATCCCAATCCTGGCTTTCGCAAGCTTGCTCGCAGGCTGCAAAGTGGGTCCAGACTTTAAGACCCCTGAAGGCCCCGCTACCCAAACGTATCTGCCACAGCCTAGCATTAAGCAGACCGTAGCCACGCCGGCGGCGGGTGCTGCGGGTAAATCTCAAGTCTTTAATTATGGTGAAGATATTCCGGCTGAATGGTGGAGATTATTTCATTCAAAGGTTATCAATAGCCTGGTCGAACAAGGTTTAGCCAATAGTCCTAATTTAGCAGCAGCCAAAGCCACCCTAAGACAAGCCCAGGAAACCCTAAGGGCTCAAATGGGAACTTCTTATTACCCAGCCATTAGTGCCAATCTCGCCGTGCAAAGACAGGAATTTTCGAATGCCACCTTTGGTGATTCGGGTTCGACGCTCTTTGATTTGTACAATACCTCGGTCAGTGTCGCTTATCCGGTTGATGTGTTTGGGCTTCAGCGTCGCCAGGTGGAATCTACTGCGGCTCAAATGGATTACCAGCGCTTTGAGCTGCAAGCAGCCTATATCAGTTTAACCGCCAATATTGTCACAAGTGCCATTAGCATCGCCTCTTTAAATGCACAACTTCAGGCGACTCAAGCTCTCGTTAAGGAAGAAGAGCAACAGCTGAACATTATCAAAAAACAATTAAATTTAGGTGGTGTGTCTGGAACCAATGTGTTGACCCAAGAAGCTCAAGTCGCACAAACTCGAGCCTTGTTACCCCCTATCGAGCAAAGCTTGGCACAAGCGCAGCACAGTTTGGCGGTGTTGGTAGGGCAATTTCCGGGCAATATGCAAATCCCCATCTTGGATTTAAACAGCTTGCGCCTTCCTACTCGAATACCCGTAAGTATTCCCTCGTCTTTAGTGCAACAGCGTCCCGATATTCGCGCGGCAGAAGCCCAGCTTCATACAGCCAGTGCTCAAGTGGGGGTTGCAACAGCGAATCTATACCCACAAATTACACTGAATGCCGCCCTGGGTTGGTCGGCTCTTAGTACCGCTGACTATTTTTCTAATCAAAATCGAAATTGGAATATAGGCCCACAATTGGTGCAGCCGCTATTTCAAGGAGGCTCTTTGAGGGCTACTCGGAGCGCTTCTATCGCAGCCTATGAGGCTTCTTTCGCTCAGTATAAACAAACGGTACTGCAGGCTTTCCAAAATGTGGCCGACACTTTAACAGCTTTGGAAAATGACGCTAAAGCTTTGCAGGCTCAAAGTGCTGCAGAAACAGCGGCTCGCAATACCATGCGCATTACTGAAAAACAATTAGCTTTAGGTGGCGTGAGTTATTTGAATTTGCTGACAGCACAACAACAATATCAACAAGCGCGTATTAATCGCATTAAAGCCGAGGCAACGCGTTATGCGGATACAGCCGCACTCTTTCAAGCACTAGGCGGTGGCTGGTGGAATCGTGGCAAAATTATTTTGCCAAGCCCCGATCTCTCAAGATAAAGGAAACACTATGGAATTTAAATCTAAAAAACCCATGACAATTATGCTGATCTGCGTGTTGGTTTTATTTGGCGGCATTTTTCTCTATAAAATAGTGATGGGAAAAATCATGCGGCACTTTATGTTGACCCGAAATATGTCGGTCAGCGTTTCAACCACGGTGGTGAAAGAAAGCGTGTGGAAATCACAGCTCAAAGCTTCCGCAAGTTTACGTGCGGTGCAAGGCGTGAATGTAACAACTCAATTGGCCGGCATGGTGGATAATATTTATTTCATACCTGGCAGCATGGTGGCTAAAGACACTGTTTTAGTACAACTGAATGCGGATACGGATATTGCCCAATTACACGCGCTGGAAGCACAAGCGGCTTTAGCTAAAATTGTTTATAAACGCGATAAAGCCCAATTTGGTGTCAGCGCTGTGAGTCAAGCAACGCTGGATTCCGATGAGGCGAATCTTAAAAACTTGGAAGCTCAAGTGATGGCGCAAGCCGATAGCGTGCGTAAAAAAACCATCAAGGCGCCCTTCACCGGTCATCTTGGTGTGTGCCAGGTGAATTTAGGACAGTATTTAAATCCCGGTGATAGTGTTGTTTCTCTTCAACAGTTAAACCCTATCTATATTGATTTCTTTGTACCTCAACAAGCCTTAGCGCAACTTAAAATGGGGCAAGAGGTCACGATGAGTGTGGATGTATTTCCCGGCGAAAGCTATCACGGCAAAATTACCACCATTAATCCCGTTGTGGATTCCAGCACACGTAATGTGGAAATTGAAGCCACCGTTGAAAATCCTAAGTTTAAATTAATTCCGGGTATGTTTACGGCGGTAACGGTGGAAACAGGATCGGCAACGACTTATATGACTCTGCCTCAAGCCGCGGTGAGTTATAATCCCTTTGGTAATATTGTTTATATCGTGAATCAAAAGGACAGCAACTTTAGCGTCACTCAAAGTTTTGTGGAGACTGGAGAAGTGCGCGGAGATCAAGTGGCCATTCTGAAAGGTTTAAAGAAAGGTCAAACGGTTGTTACCAGCGGGCAATTGAAACTTAAAAATGGCAGTCCGGTTGTTATTAACAATGCTATCGAGCCTAGCGATAATCCTCACCCCGTGATAAAAGGGCAATAGATGAAGTTTACTGATCTCTTTATCAAGCGCCCTGTTTTAGCAACTGTCATTAGCTTAATGATTTTGGTTTTAGGCTTGCGCTCTGTTTTTTCATTGCCCGTTCAAGAATTTCCTTCGACTGAAAATGCCATTATTACCGTGACCACCACCTATACGGGCGCGGATCCTGCACTGATAGCGGGTTTTATTACAACCCCCTTGGAAAATTCTATTTCACAAGCCAATGGTATTGATTATCTCACCTCCAGCAGTACGCAAGGTACCAGCACCATTACGGCCAACCTCAGGCTTAATTACGATCCTGACAAAGCCTTAAATGAAATTAATACGCTCGTGAATGCAGTAATAAATCAATTACCACAAAGCGCACAGCAGCCCGTCATCACCATCAGTGTGGGGCAAACGATTGATGCGATGTATATTGGTTTTTATAGTAAAGATTTGCCTGAAAATAAAATTACGGATTATCTGGTGCGAGTGGTTCAGCCCAAATTACAAGCGGTAGAAGGGGTTCAACTGGCGCAAATTATAGGAGGACGACAATTTGCCATGCGGGCTTGGTTAGATCCCGCCAAATTAGCGGCCTATAATTTAACAGCGGAAGATGTGAGTACGGCGCTTTCACAAAATAACTTTATTTCAGCAGTGGGCCGAACTGATGGTAATACCTTTACCCTTAATTTAACGGCTGATACCAATTTAACCAATGTGGATGAATTTCGGCAATTAGTGGTGCGCTATCAAAATGGTGCGTTAATACGTTTGGGCGATATCGCAGAAGTTTCCTTGGGCTCACAAAATTATGATAGCTCGGTGAGTTTTGATGGTAAGGCTTCTGTTTACATTGGTATACAGCTGACACCAGCCGCTAATCTATTAACCGTACTCAGTAATATACGGACGGTAATACCCGCTATTCAAGATCAGCTTCCCAAAGGCTTGAAAGCCAGTATTGTTTATGACTCCAGTGCTTTCGTGAATAGCTCGATTGATGAGGTGATTAAATCACTCGTTGAGGCTTTATTAATTGTAACAGCCGTTATCTTTATCTTTTTGGGTTCAATACGTTCTGTGCTTATTCCTGTGATTGCGATTCCTCTCTCCCTTTTGGGTGCTTTTTTTATCATGCTGGTTTTAGGTTATTCTATTAATCTACTCACCCTGCTCTCTTTAGTGCTCGCCATTGGTTTAGTAGTAGATGATGCCATTATCGTCGTTGAAAATGTGCAGCGGCACATTGAAGACGGCATGTCACCCCTCGATGCTGCTTTGCAGGGCGCGCGCGAGTTGGCTAATCCCATTATTGCCATTTCAGTGGTATTAATTGCGGTGTATGTGCCCATAGGTTTTATGGGGGGATTAACCGGCGCCCTCTTTACTGAATTCGCCTTCACCTTAGCAGGTTCTGTGGCTATTTCAGCGATTATTGCACTGACTTTATCGCCCATGATGTGTTCCAAATATTTAAAAGTTCCCGAGGGCTCTAAAAATAAGTTTATGGATTATGTCGATAAGAAATTTGAAAGTTTTAGGGGTCGTTATGAAGAATTGCTAAGCGCCTCCTTAAATCATTTATCGGTTATTGCGATTTTTGCTGTGATTATTTTCATTAATATTTATTTTTTGTATGCCAGTGCTAAAAAAGAACTGGCACCACAAGAAGATCAAGGCATTATTATTGCTCAGCTCATGGCAGCACCCAACGCAGCTTTAGCTCAAACAATGCGTTATTCCAAAACCGTTAGTGATGACTTTTTTAAATTTAAGGAAACCGATCATACTTTCACTGTCGATGGTTCTACGGGCTTAAACACCAGTATAGGCGGTATGGTTTTAAAGCCATGGGATGAGCGCAAACAAACTTCCAATCAATTGCAGCCACAGGTTCAGGCCATGTTGAATAAAATTGCAGGTGCAAAAATTGCCGCCTTTCAGCTTCCTTCTTTGCCAGGTAGCAGTGGTTTGCCCATACAATTCGTTATTGATACCACGGAATCTTTTGAGCAATTAAATGAAGTGGCACAAGCCGTGATGGATAAAGCCATGGCGAGCGGTATGTTTTTATACATCGACAAAGATCTTAAAATTGACAAGGCACAAACGAGTATCGTCATTGATCGCGATAAAACGGCCATGATTGGTCTTAATATGCAAGATATCGGCAGCTCTTTGCAATCGGCTTTAAGCCAAAATTATGTGAATTATTTTAATTTCTCAGGAAGATCCTATCAGGTCATACCACAAACAACGCGTGCCGATCGTTTTAATTACGATCAATTGCTTAATTATTATATTACAACAGGCAATGGCACCTCCGTTCCCTTATCCACTGTCGCTAAATTAAAGGTTAAAGTGGTGCCTGAATCCTTGAATCATTTCCAACAATTGAATTCAACCACCATCAGCGCTGTGGCCTTTCCTGGTATTACGATGGGAGATGCCTTGGGTAGCTTAAACGCATGGTCACAAGAAATATTGCCACAAGCCTATACCATCGATTATGCGGGCGCTTCTCGACAATTTATTCAAGAAGGCAATGCCTTAGTGATCACCTTTATATTTGCTTTGATTATTATTTTCTTATCCTTGGCCGCCTTGTTTGAAAGCTTTAAAGATCCTCTCATCGTTATGATCAGTGTACCCATGTCTATTTGCGGCGCCTTAATTTTTATAAGCCTAGGTTTAGGAGGCGCCAGTTTAAATATTTACAGTGAAGTCGGTTTGGTGACTTTAATTGGTTTAATTAGTAAGCACGGTATTTTGATCGTGCAATTTGCGAATGATCTTCAGCGTGAAGGTAAAGCCAAACGCGAAGCGATTCAAATGGCCGCTGGCATACGTTTGCGCCCTATTTTGATGACCACAGCCGCCATGGTATTAGGTGTAGTGCCCTTGATTATGGCAACGGGCGCAGGTGCCGTGAGTCGATTCAATATTGGCTTGGTGATTGCAAGCGGCATTTCGATTGGAACGTTATTTACCTTGTTTGTGGTTCCGGCGATGTATATGTTTTTAGCCGAGGATCATTCTAAAAAAGCGGAGGCTATTAAGAATAATGCTTAGACAGCTGTCATTCCCGCGGAGGCGGGAATCCAGTCTAAAACAGCAGTATTCCTTTCCCGCCTAGCAGGCGGGTGCGTTTATTGAACCTTTGACCCGCGTGCTTACGCGGGAAAGGAAGGCTGCTGTTTTAGACTGGATTCCCGCCTCCGCGGGAATGACAATATATATTTTGAAGTGGATATAGTAATGGACTACCTAGCCTATTTAATAACCGGCATTGCCGCAGGTTTATTAGCCGGCCTTCTAGGCGTAGGCGGCGGTATTGTGGTTGTACCTGCCTTAAGTTATCTATTCCACGCACAAGATTTTTCACCTGAATTAATTATGCATAGGGCCGTAGGCACTTCCTTTGCCATTATGATTTTCAGCACTGCGGCCGCAGCTTTTGCTTTCCAACGTAGAAAATTAATAATTTGGCCATTATTTTATAAGTTTGTGCCGGGCTTAATCGTGGGTACGGCAGCGGCTTCCTATTTTACTCAGTATCTTTCTGATACTAATTTACGCCTAGCCTTTGCCGTATTTTTATTTTTTATGGCGCTCTATATGTTTTTTTCTAAAGAGATTAAAGGCAATAAACCACTGCCTTCGTTTTTGATTTTAAGCATAATTTCAATTTTAATAGGTCTATTAGCGGGTTTTTTCGGCATAGGCGGTGGCAGTATGATGGTACCATTTTTCTGCTATTGCCAAATTGAAATGCACAAATCCACAGCAACTTCTGTCCTATGTGCTTTGCCTTTGGCTATAGTGGGAACATTGGGAATGAGTTTAAGTGGATGGGATGCTGCCAATATTCATCATGGGCTCACCGGTTATGTGTATTGGCCAGCAGCTTTAATTGTAGCGCTAAGCAGCCTTTGTTTTGCGCCTTTGGGCGCTAAACTCGCGAGCAAGATATCTTCCAGGCATTTGAAAAGAATATTTTCAATCTTCTTGATGGTAGTTGCGATGGATTTGTTTTGGTCGTAATAAACAATTACGACACCCCGCCTTTTCCTTCCGGGCTTAAAATTTTCCACAATAGGGGTAAATTCTCTTTTAATTTAAGATCCAACTGCCAAGGTGGATTTACAATCAGCATACCACTCCCATTTAAACCTATGGGTGAATCTTCGTTGTAAACTGAAAGCTGAGTGTTTAAATATTCAATCCCAGCTTTATTAAGCTCGGCGTAAAATTTCTTTAAAGGCTGTTCTTTGGTGATCGGATACCAAATAGCATAAACACCCTGACGCCAATGTTTTAAAGAAGTGATTAATAGTTTCACTAATTGTTCGTATTCGTTTTTTTGCTCATACGGTGGATCGATGAAAACCAAACCTCGCGGTGGATTAGGTGGAATAATGCCTTTGATCCAATGATAAGCATCTTGAGTATGAATATGCACCTGCTTGTCGCGCCCAAAAAGTTTTTTCAAATTGTGTGCTTCTTCGGGATGTAATTCATTGAGTATCATTTGATCTTGAGCTCTTAAAAGAGAGCGAACTACCGCAGGAGAGCCTGGATAATGTTCCAGCTTATTATCCGCTTGGAATTTTTTAATTAAATCCAAGTATTCTTGAAGGGAATCCGTTAATTTGAGCTTAGAGTTCCACAAAAGATGAATCCCATTCTCAGCCTCTAAGGTTTTCGAAGAAAATTTTAGATCATAAAGCCCACTGCCAGAATGCGTATCAATATAGGTGAATCCCGCTTCTTTTTGCTTCAGACTTTGAATTAACAGCATTAAGACATAATGCTTAAAAACATCGAAAAATCCACCGGCATGATAGGCATGACGATAATTCACGATTTTAATTCCTGTTGACGGCGTATAGGATCGGCAGGATGAGGGGTGTGTGATTCGTTAATGGCCACAAAAGTAAAAATACCTTCAGTGACTTTCTCATGCGCTTCTGACTCATAGTGGGTTCGCCAAACTTCTATATTAATCTCGAGAGAGCTTCGCCCTATCTTGATTAATTCAGCATAACAGCCAATAGTGTCCCCTACTCGCACCGGTGAACGGAAGCTTAAGGCATCAATAGCCACTGTTGCACAGCGGCTATGGGAAAGTTGCTGAGCAAAAGTGCCTGCAGCCAAATCCATTTGTGACAATATCCAACCACCAAAAATATCACCCTGGCTGTTGGTATTGACCGACATGGCGATGGTTTGGCTCATGAGCTTGCCTTTGGGCATGGAATGGAGTCTCCTAAGTTACGCTAAATAGAAAGTTCTTTAAATTTTCGATATCAATAAGCGCTGATTCTAAACCTAATTTAGATCGCCTCCATAAAATATCCTCTACAGTTTCTGCCCATTCTTCTTGAACTAAATAATTCACTTCAGCCTGATAAAGTCCCGCACCAAAATCAACGCCCAGGCCTTTTAGGGCAGAGGCATTTTTTAAAATATGAAAGCTGCGTCTGCCATAATTATTGGCATAGCGGCGTAAGATTTTAACAGGCATCCAGGGATATTGCTTTTGCAGGCTTAATACAAAGTCATTGAAATTCATGCCCAAATCACCGCCGGGTAGCAAGGCTGTTCGAGTCCAAGGGGCTTTCAGCTTAGGGAAATAGCGTTTGAGATCATTCACAATTTCTTCAGAGAGCGCGCGATAACTGGTTAGCTTCCCCCCGTATAAACTGATTAAAGGCGCTTTTTCAGGATAATCAATTTCTACTTTATGCTCGCGTGTGACACTCGCGGCATTCTTTTTATGATCATCATAAAGCGCTCTGACGCCCGAATAAGACCAACGCACATTCTTCGGTGAAATTTTTGTTTTAAAGTAATGATTCACGTTTTCACAAAGATAATCGCATTCTTCGGGTGATATTTTTACGCTATCGGGATCTTCTGTGAAAACGAGATCCGTAGTGCCAATTAAGCTGTAATCTTCTTTATAGGGTATAACGAAAATAATGCGGCCATCTGGGTTTTGTAAGGTATAAGCCACTCTTTCTTCATAAAGTTTGGGAACGACGATATGGCTCCCTTTTACCAGGCGACAAGGCAATCTATTGTCGATACCAAATACCGTGTGCAAGACCTTAGTCACCCAAGGACCGCTGGCATTAACGATGGCCTTTGCTTTAATCTGGCTTTCCCCCTCATCAGAACGCAAGCTTAATAACCAGCCCTCTTCTTGACGTTCGGCCTTAATGCATTCTGTGTGCGTGAAAATCTTGGCGCCCTTTTCTTTTGCCAAAAGAGCATTTAGCACGACCAAGCGCGCATCATCCGTTTGGGCATCCGCATAACGAAAGCCATGGACATAGCTCTCTTCTAGAACTTTCTCTTGGGAGCTTTTCTTTAAAGAGATGTATTTGGACTTGTCCAGATTAGTGGGATAGGCCAATAAATCATATAATTTGAGGCCCGCATAGAGCATCCACCTGGGCTTCATGCTTTTGCTATAGGGCAAAATAAAATTGAGTGGGTGGACCAGATGTGGCGCGCGCTTTAATAAAATGGCGCGCTCTCTTAAGGATTCATGGACCAGACCAAATTTGTAATATTCTAGATAGCGCAGGCCCCCATGGATAAGCTTGCTACTTTCCGAAGAAGTACCGCTGGCTAAATCGCCTTTCTCACACAGAACCACACTAAGACCTCGGCCGGCTGCATCCGCCGCCACACCAACGCCATTAATGCCCCCGCCAATGACCAGTAAATCTACTTCCAACATAAACATTCCTTTGTGTAGGTTTAAGCTTCCCGCTGTCCTCAACGGGAAGTGCTCCCGACCAGCAGTATGTGATATCCTACACCCTGTTTTCAACTACTTTCTTGAGGAGACAGCTTATGAAAAAATTATGGCTTAGTGTGCTCTTTCTATTGACCAGCAGCGTGGCTCTGGCTAATCCAGATTTTAGCCTAACGATAGACAACAATACGAACAGCACGTTTCAGGTTAAATTAAATGGTCGAACTTATTTAAACAATCTACAGCCTGGGGAATCTGGCAAGATTTATGAGCTTAGCTACGATTATCCAGAGCAAAAATTTGCTGTGCTTTTTACAGCCATTGCAGGGCCTTCAGTCGATGAAAAAGCCTCTGTTTGGTATAGAGACGGAACACTTTCTTGCAATCCGCAAACCACCTTCTATCAATGTCACGCTGAGAAGACCGGGGATAATTCAGGTTTTTTGAGCCTTTCCAAAGATTAAAGATTCATTGAACATGCAGCAACTGTTTTGAAACAGTTGCTGCGCACCAACCCACGTGCAGCACAAGCACAACCCAGCAATTCAACGATTCCAACCCACAGAATATCTTCCTGCAATTCCTTCATGGGAATTGCAATTGCAGCAGCAATTTTATTTTTTTGATCTATACTGTGATTTCATTTCTACAACAACTCATAATTCAAGGATGAAACATGGGACGATATTACAACTTCGAAAAAGATGACTCGTATAATACTCGCGAAGAGAAATCCATTTTTGGTGGCTTCAATCATGACAACCCTGCTCATGTGCAACGAGCTCTAAAACGTACCAGCTTACACCAAGCGGTTTGCAACTCCGATTATGACGAGGCCGAAAGTCTACTCAGCTTGGGAAGGGTCAAGATTGATCAACAAGATAGCCATGGCAACACGGCGCTCCACCTAGCCATGGTGAATCAAGATTCCTTCCCTATTATTTACCAAGAAATCATAGAGTTATTAAAGAAGCATAAAGCTAAAGACTCTGTTAAAAACCACTACGGTCAAACCACACTGGATTTGGCCAATGAAAGCTCTACTAATCGCAAAAAATTTGCTCATATGTTTGATTTACCGCCTCATCGTGATGCTCATCATTAATAGCTGCTGACGTAGAAGCGCACCCTTGTGGGTGCCCCTACGGCTGGACACGCCATACGCCCATCAAATCCAAATAAATGCATAGCATTTATTGAGCGAATGATTATAATCTGCCCATTTTTTCACGCCTACTATTTGAGGATTAATCCATGCGGATACTCGCACAGCCAGCCTATTTACAGCATATTCGTAACACAGACCCTGCAGCTAAATTGCCAGAACGAGCGAATCCGCCCTCGTTTTGGTCATCGCTGCTCGCCTTAGTTCGGCCATCACTCGCCACTAAACTCGAAGCCAATAAACTGTATTCGAAATATAAAGTTACTCAGGAAGTTTTCACGGTAAATGGTGGAACTTTGAGGAATCTTAATCCAGGCTCAGGCAGTACAAGAACCCTGGCTCGCCGCACCAAAACTCTTGACACCGCAAGGACTAGCGACGGTGCTCTGGGAGCTTCATCCAGCATTGTTCGTATCATCAATCTAGAAAGCCCCATCGTACCCGAAAGCACGGTGACTGCCGTGATAACTCAGAGCGAAAGGGATAAGCTACAGCGCTTAGGTTTAACGCCTCAAGATCAGGCTTTAACGGCCGTTATTATAGGTATTATGGGTGACTATCGTTTTTCGGCTTTGCGAGGTCGTGAACGATTTGGCTTGGAAAGTGCCCTGAGTAAAGAAAAAATTAAAATAGAGGGTCATGTATACCATCGTTTGAAATTTCTCCAAATCGTTGAACGCTTGTATCGAGCTCCTCTGGATGAAATGCAAAAAGAATTACTGTCTTATGAAAATAATCTAAAGGATGAGATCCTAAAGATGGTGCCTGGCTTCTTTTCTGATTCATTGCCTCTCACCTACGAGCTTGCAAAACGGCAGCTTTACATGCCGGGCGATAAGCTTGGCCAAATTTATGTGCTGGGCCTATTAAAGGACTTTTACGAAGTTCAGGATTTAAAAGTCCAATTAAACAAATTACAATCAAAAAAATATAGCGCTAATGATTTCTTGGATATGAGCAGCAACCTAATCGCTAATTTCGTCTCCGATAGAGCCAGCCATATTATTCGCAAAGCGTGTCTTGCGAATGAACTCCTGACCCTGGCTAATGGAGCTCAAGCTATTTTCAGGGGATTGTTTAATCGCTGCATAGCTAAGGCGCAGCAGGCCATTACAACCTATAGTTTCCCTCAAAATCAGCGAATTCTCCCGGAACATCAAGGTATTTATTCAGACAAACCTACTGAACTAATCAGCCTAAGCTCTCCAGGAGTAGGCTCTAATCAACTTCGTCAATTTTTATTTGGCCTCACAATGGCTTTGCGTAAGGATACGGATGATCCTTTCAGTACCCCACTTGGCGACAAGGCTTCCAAGATAAACCGTACACATTTCAGTTGGTTGCGTAAGCTTTGGCCAAGTCGAGATAGTGCTTCTATTGAAGCCTATTACCAAATGCGCGAAGTGACTCGTGCTGCTAATTTAGGTTTACTCAGAACCTCAATCAATGATCTAGCCCATTTAACAACTCTAATCGTAGGCTGGTTTGCAAAAACAATTATATCCAGCTTCACATACGTTTATTTAGTCATATTGGATATAGTCAAAGATTTCCAATGGCCTGCATTGGAAAGCTCAACGACTAGAAGCGAATCAGCCCCACCCACTCCAACAGCGACCAGCCCCAGAAGTCCCACTGCACCCAAAGCTGTGCTGGCCAAAGAAGCTTCCCTGCTTGAGTCAGCAAGACTACATCCCTATACGCCAGATGACGCCTTCTCAAAACTGATTGGAGGCGGCGAAGGATTTTATAATCTCATGGAGTCTTTTTATACTCGAAGTCCGAATGCGGCATTTTGGGGCTCATTAATGTATCTCTTATCGGGTGCCAGCATACTCGCACCGGATTTAGTGCTTCGACTTTCCAGCTCTTTAAAAGTCTTAAGCGCCTGGACCATCCCCACCGCCAATGCCATCGCAAAATCTGAATTATCACAGGCTATCTCAGTGGCTTTTATTAATTTCAAAGCAGTCTTATTAGCCTTGGATGCCATTGCGGATGGAGGCGATTCTGTTACAGGCCAGATAGCGGTTTATCTAAGACACCATTTGCTTCAAGCCCTAGCCGCCGCCGGCATTATGATAGGAGCGGGTTATGTGCTTTCTTATGGAGGCATTCCGGGTGTCAGTGAAACCGTGCGCAGCGATTTGGGCACTTTACCGGTAGCGGAACAAACTGTTTTAGCCGCAAAAATACTGATTGTAACCAAAGAAGTTTTTGAATCCCATGGAAAGGAATCGAGCCTCTTCGCACGTACTCTGAAACTGATCTTCCAAATTGCTTTTTGGCCTATACGGCTGGTCTTGATCCCTTTTAATCTCATCAACCTTGCGATAGCGCGTCGAGTGCGCACAAAGGAGAATGAGCGCCCTTCCTGGCTTCAGGCTCTGCAACCTTTACAAGATGCCCTTTGGTTCCCTTTGGAAGCTTCGTTGCGCTTTGCAGACGGACTCTTAAGGATCTTAATGCTCTTGGGTCGTGCGACTAAAACCGCGGCTAAACTCTTGGGAGATCTCTTATTCAATGATCTGGCAACCCTAATCAATCGTCCGGCTTCTCTACTGCTGGCTGTAGCCGGTGGTGTGCTCGCAGGCTTTTTCCTCTTCCCTTTTGGAGGTCCTTTGATTATTGCGGCCTTTGCTTTAGCAGGAACGCTACTAGGCGGAATCTTTCATTATCTCAGCGGCTGGGGAACTTTAAACGCTCCGGCTGAGGCGATTATTAGACTGAAGCATCGTGTTTATGGTTTCTTCCATACGTATGTATCCAATCCTGCTAAATTGGCTGTTCAATTTCAGAGGATTAAGATTGCTCGCTGTTTGACTCGACACTATATTCCAATTGCCTTAAAACGAAATTGTGGACTTCTCCCACAAGAAAGCACAACGGACACTCGGCCTGCTCGTGCCCGAACAGGCAGTACTGGCTTTGCTCCTAATCCTCTTCGTCAAGTTCCAGCTTTAGCAGTGCCTGCTGTGACTTCTGTGCCTGAAGGCCGAGCTTCAGCTACAGCTACAGCGCGACCTTTAAGTGCTGCAATGCCTCCTGTGCTTCCTGCTGCTCCCCCAGAGTCTACGGAATTTATTAACCCAATGCCGGAAGCTTCTGCCGCCGCTCGCCCCAGAAGCACAGTTAGAGGAGCAAGAGGAGGCCCCTTGCTTAGCCCACTAGACGCTCTTCGTCGAGAGCCAGTAGTAAGTGTTGATGGAAGGCCTCCGAGACAGACAAGAGCTCCCCATGCAGCAGATAGCGATATGCGTGCTGCAGGCTCTGCGGCTCCAGACCTAGGATTACGCCGGCGAGCGCAATCAACAGTAGCTAGCCTAATGCCCGCCCCTATTGATGCTTGGCGGGCTGCAAGTGAAGCCGCTGCAGGTGCTGGAGCAGGAGCGCCGTCAGTTCGGGTGCTACAGCTACCTGTAGAGGCTGCTGCTGATGCAGATCTTGCAAACGCTGCTTGCAGTCGCGTCCATATTGGAGGTTCTGGTGCTTCTGCGCTACGAACAGCTTCATTTCCTAGAAGATTGTTCGGAAGAAGACATAGATCTTCTTCTCAGGGTGATAGGCCTGAGACACCTGCTGGCCCAGGCCCAGCTCTAGCTGCTGGAGTAGCTTCTCGCTAGGGTCGATCACCGGCCGTAGGGGCACCCTTGTGAGTGCCCTGTCAGAAAAAATGCAGAGACATTATGATTTTATAGGGCAGCCACAAGGGGTGCCCCTACGGCAGAAACAAACATAGGGATTTATATGCCTCAACCCACCCAATTAGAACTCAGCCCTCCTGAACAAAATCTTCATACACCCATGATGAGGCAATATCTACACATAAAATCTCAACATCCTGATATGTTGGTTTTTTATCGTATGGGTGATTTCTATGAGCTCTTTTATGAAGATGCGGAAAAGGCAGCGCGTTTACTCAATATTACTTTGACGGCTCGAGGGCAATCCGGCGGCAAAGCCATTCCCATGGCAGGCGTACCCTTTCATGCGGCAGAAAATTATCTTGCACGCTTAGTAAAGCTCGGTGAATCCATTGCCATTTGCGAGCAAACAGGAGATCCCGCAACCTCTAAAGGCCCTGTCACTCGCGAAGTCATGCGCATTATTACGCCGGGAACCTTAAGTGATGAAGCGCTCTTAAACGAAGCTCAAGACACTATTTTAGCCGTGGTTCATTATCATCAAGCGCGTTATGGTTTGGCTACTTTGGATATGAGCAGCGGCCGTTTTTTTGTTCAGGAACTGGCACAACATGAACAATTGTTGGCCGAATTAGAACGCTTAAAACCCGCGGAGTTATTGATCAGTGAGGATTTCCCAAAATCCACCTTACTAAATATACGAGCGTCTATTAAAACACGTCCACCTTGGGAGTTTGAACTCAGCACCGCCAAACAACTCCTGTGCCAACAATTTAAAACTCAAGATCTACGTGGTTTTGGCGTGGAAAATTTAAGCCTTGCTTTGGCCGCAGCCGGTTGTTTATTGCAGTATGTGAAATACACCCAGCGCAGCGCTCTGCCCCATATTCGCAGTATCCAAGCTGAATCCAGTGAAGAAACCATTAATCTTGATGCAAGCACACGACGCAATTTAGAAATGAATCGCAGCCTCGTCGATGCCAGCGACTATTGTTTAATTAATTTATTGGATAAAAACGCCACCAGCATGGGCAGCCGTTTATTAAGTCGCTGGTTGAATCGCCCTTTGCGTTCACAAGCGCTTTTAATGAAGCGCCAAGAAGCTATAGGCGAATTAATTAAACGGCATCTTTATAAAGACTTACATGAACTTCTTCGTGGCATCTATGACATGGAACGTATCTTGGCGCGCGTGGCTTTGCGCTCAGCCAGGCCCCGAGATTTAGCGCAATTACGCAATTCTTTAGGGGCCTTACCCAAACTTAAAGCTTTACTTAAAGACTTAAATTCAGATAAATTCACCCAATTAATAAAAGAATTAGGTGATTTTACTGATCTTCATAATTACCTGATGCTCGCCATTATCGAAAACCCTCCCGTGGTCCTGCGCGAAGGTGGTGTTATTGCGAATGGCTTTGACGCTGAACTGGATGAGTTCCGAAACCTAAGCGAGAACTCTCATCAATATCTAATTGATTTAGAACAACGTGAGCAAGCTCGAACCCAGATCCCCACGCTAAAAGTGGGCTACAATCGCATTCACGGTTATTTTATAGAACTCACTCGCGCTCAAGCCGCTGGCGCTCCGGCTGACTACATGCGTCGTCAGACCCTTAAAAACGCTGAACGTTATATCACTCCAGAACTAAAAGAGTTTGAAGACAAGGTACTCAGCAGCCTTTCACGCGCGCTGGCCCGTGAAAAATTTCTCTACGAGCAAGTCCTCGATAAACTCATTGAAGATTTAGAACCCCTACAAGCTGCCGCCAGTGCTTTAGCCGAGCTGGATGTTTTAAATACCCTCGCTGAACGAGCTGTTAATTTGAAATGGACTGCCCCCAGCTTTAAAACTGAAGCCGGTATTGATATCCGACAAGGCCGACATCCCATCATCGAACAAGCCTTAGATTTACCCTTTGTCCCGAACGATGTGCTATTCAATTCTGAAAGACGCATGCTCATGATCACCGGCCCCAACATGGGCGGAAAATCCACTTATATGCGTCAAACAGCCCTCATTGTTTTATTGGCCTATATGGGCAGTTATGTCCCGGCCCAAAGTGCTAGCCTTGGCCCCATTGATCGCATCTTTACCCGCATTGGAGCCGCCGATGATTTAAGCAGTGGGCGCTCTACCTTCATGGTAGAAATGACTGAAACCGCCAATATCTTAAACAATGCGAGCTCAGAAAGCTTAGTCTTAATGGACGAAGTAGGTCGAGGCACCAGCACCTTTGATGGCTTATCTTTAGCCTGGGCTGCCGCCGCTCATTTAGCCCACAAGCTTCAGGCCTTCACACTCTTCGCCACGCATTATTTTGAGCTAACCGCCCTCTCCGAACTCTATCCCACCATTGCCAATGTGCATCTCGACGCCAGCGATTACGCGGGCCAGATAGTCTTCCTACACAAATTAAAAGAAGGCCCCGCCAGTCAAAGCTATGGCATACACGTCGCACAATTAGCCGGCGTGCCTCAAGCTGTCTTACAAGAAGCCCAACGCAAACTAAAAGAACTAGAAGCGCAGGCGGCTTCCTCACCGGCAGTATTCGTTAGCGAGCCTATCACTCCATCAGA
>Ga0206852_1010_pt1 | contig 89864 bp, 86 predicted proteins | sample Alteio_BWOrgCont_14_FD_152849 | JGI IMG/M metagenome (GOLD analysis project Ga0206852, IMG submission 152849) | Enriched cells from forest soil in Barre Woods Harvard Forest LTER site, Petersham, Massachusetts, United States -... | ecosystem: Environmental > Terrestrial > Soil > Temperate forest >... | reverse complement strand
TCGGTAAACCTGTATAAATACCCACATAACACTACAAAACACAAACGAGAGCTCACCAATGCAAACCCACACAATTGAAAAAACTAAAATTATTTCTAATCTATCCGCATTACCAGTCTATTGCATTCTCATTATTTTCGAATATCTCCGACCACAGCAAATCATCGAGCTTGCAACGATTAATAAGGCTTTCTCGCAGTTTTTCAAGTGCTCTGACCTTGCCACTGCTCCATTGTGGTGTTTCAAGCAGAAAGCGTACCGTCTGGAATATGCCGCCAGTAACATGAGTTTCTTTCAGCAATTTAAAAACGCATATAAAAAGCAATATCAAAATCTCGGAAAATATCAGCAGTTACAAGATCATATTTACATGATAGAAGAAAATGATTTTGTTGCATTTCAAAGAAATCGTTTGAGACGTCCTGAAATGTATGTATCAGATCTGGAAGATGAATCATTGATGTGGCGAGCGAAGAAAAAAAACTATCAGCATTTCCGAAATTTTATGTATAAACAGATACAAAAAAAATTCAAGAAAAAGAAAGGCGGAAAGCAAGGCCTGGTTAAACTGGCTGATGAATGGGATACCAAAAGAGTAATTGGTTTGGGAAAAATTTTATATTATGCCATTGTCTCAGAACAACCACTGGATCATATAAAAGAGCTTGAGAAACAAGGAAGCATATTTGAAGAAACTTACACATATAATATATTACCCATTCATATGATTGCATTCTGGCATCATGACAGTGAGGTGATGCAATATGTATTGTCACGGTATGCAAAATATATTAATAGTACAAATAAAATGAATCAGACAGCTATCATGTATGCCTGCAATGGAGGCAATCATAAACTGGTTGAATGTCTGCTTAAGAAACGAGGAATTAATTTGGAGTATCTTTCAACATCAGATGAACACAAAGATTGGTCGGCTCTTACATTTGCAGCAATCAATGGAACACCACAATGTGTTGAATTGCTGCTTGATTATAACCTTAAACAGAAAAAGCTATCTTTTTCATATGGCCATATTGAAGATGTTTTTTATAAAGTGCTTATGGGACATGCGACATTTGATACCCTAAAAGTATTTCTGGATAAATATAATACGTTGTATGCATCAGCAGACGGAGGTGATCAAACTGTATTGATGTATGCTTGTTATAAAAATAAAATTACGCTGCTAGAATATATATTTCAGCAACATGATATTAATTTTCTTGCCAAAACAAATGATAGAGGTGAACACGCAAATATTACTGCATTACAATCTGCAGTAGTTGGAAAGAATCAAGAAATAGTAGAACGCTTTCTGGATGAAATCAAAAAAAGAGAATTGCAGGAAAAACCTGAAATTATTTCGATGATAAAAACCGCGTATATTTATGCCTTGCAGGAAAATGCAACTGTCAAAATTCTTGATCATTTCCTGCAACATTATCCTGTTTTGTTGAAGGAAACAGATGACAACGGAGAATCAGTATTTGAAAAAATACTCAATAGTAATGACAAATATGTAGAAGCTACAAAAACTTTGATTAATCGTTTGTTGAATTACGCATATAATTCAAATCTATTTAAAGAAAAATTACTTCCCCGATTGCAGGATTTGTTTCTCAAGCTGGCGGAAAAAGGTAAGCTGGAATTGATGAAGGATATGGCTAAATATGATAATCAGTTTATTAACTGTTGTGATGTTAGTAAACAAACCGCACTGATGTTTGCAGCTGAAAATAATCAGATTGAGGTTGTGAAATATTTGCTGGAGAACAAGGCACAACTGACATGGAACATTGCTAAAACAAGTGCTTTTGGTCCAGCTGCTGCACATGGTTGTAATGAAGTAATTGAATTATTACTCGCTCATTATCATGAAGGTTTGAAACTGGGTACGCTGAAAAAGAATAATTTGAATCCTGTGACAAAAGCAAAACTGGAATTAATTGAGTTCACTTCATATGGATATACAGATAGTCCATTTGGCATGTCAGCTCATGGAAAAAGTCTCGCAGCACCAATTTTACGTGAGCTCGTGTTTAGTCAGTATGATAATTGTGCTGCATTTAAAGAAAGATATAAGCAATTCCTGAAATTAGAAAAATATGTGCGAGTTACAAGGCTTAAAAATATTTATAAAATCCTGGAAGAGTTTTTGCAGGAAAAGGAGAAAGAGTTAGCTACACAAAATGATGTTTTGCCTACTTTCTCAAACAATCGAATGAAGTAAAGAAGGAAGCTCCTCCCCTTTAGGGCTGAGGAATCGCACATATTTTTGTGGCTGATGCAAGTGGTGTGCATGCAGCAGGTGTTGGTGCGTAACAGGTGCGTGCAGCAGGTGTGCATGTAACAGGTGTGTACATGTAGCAGGTGTGCATGCAGCAAGTATGTGCATGTAATGGTGTGTGTGACAGATGTGTTTGCAAACAGGTGTGTCATCCCGGAAAATATGCCGACACTATCCTTGATCAGTTAGCTGTTGTTGTTCGGCGTATTTATCCGGGACCCAGTCTTTTTGCGCTAAAGAGAGATTCTTCTAATTATTAATTAAAATTAAAATAATCATTTCTCAAGCGGATAATAAATCATCTGTATAACATTTCCATCTGGATCAGCGCAGTAAAAACTGCGTGTACCATCGCGATGATCTTTTGGTTTTGCCTTAATATCAACATTTTCATTACGTAAATATTCATGCCATTTATCCACATCCTCTCGATCCTTGAGAAAAAATCCCATGTGATCGAGGCGTTGATTTGCATCAGCCTGAAAATTTTCTGGTGCGCGATGTAGCGCGAGATTATCGCTTCCTGAGCTAAAATAATAATTATCTTCATCTGGCTGCCACACTAATTGCATGCCGAGTAAATGTTCATAAAAATGCGCGCATTCATTGAGGTTTTTAACAAACAGTGCGACGTGTCTGAGGCCTGCATGTGGATTCGGTTTTTGCATATGAATTCCTGTGTGTAGAGATTTAATAATGGCCAAATATAACATGGATAAATGATTAATTAGAATAATATTCAACAGCTTGCGACTTCATAAAATCTTCATTTTTCTACGTTATACTAATAGAAATAAAGAAATATAGCCTAAAACGAGGAGTATTTTATGGAAAGTCGCCCTACTATTGAACCTAGAGATTTAAAGGATGATCAATTCAACGATTGTGTCACGAATCTTGTGAAAAGTTGTTTTGAGCAAAAAAAATATGACATGACAATGAATGTATCAACATCACATAGCAAAATTGATGACGATATTAGAAGAAGTTTTACTGGGTTACAAAATTTTTACCATATGGGAGATCGCGATCGACTTCTAATTTTAGATGCAGCAGGCAAACAAGTTGCAGCTCCTGGTGCTGATACTTTTAGAAAAAATGTAGCGGGCAATAAAGAGATTACTAAAACGCAGGAAACAGGAATTAAAACGTTAAAAAAAATGTATGAAGAAGCGGTTGATGAATTATGTAAGAGAGAGGAGAAAAATAGAGATCCTGTTGCAATCGATTTGGTAAAACAGCACTTGAATGAAAAGAATTCATTTATTAATTACAAAGTTCCACATAGAGCGGAAGAGTTTTACAATTCCGCTATGCAATTTTTTGGTGCAAAGACGACAGAAACTTCTGTTACAGAGACGCACAAGCAGGTGAAACAAAAGATGGAAAATTACGGTTTGATAGAAAAAGATCTCGAAGTGAAGCAGGGTACTGCGCATAAATATGGTGGACATGAGAATTTGTGATGGTATGTGAGTATTAATTATATTTCCTATTTTTATTATTTCATATAATCTTGCTATCTCTTTTTGAATAATGTAGGCTGCCTCGCGTGTTGTCATGCAACGCGCGTTCATTGTATTTAAAATTATTTTATCAGGGAATTTATGCTATATGCATTCGAGGACAGAGTCCCAAGATTAATCGGAAATAACCATTATATTTCTGAGAGTGAACCAAACTAATCCTGCTTTAAAAATTCTTATAACTGATGAGTCAATCATGGCATTTTTAAAAATTAATAGCGCGAATATATATTACGAATTACACGGTGAAGGTGATCCAATTGTACTGATTGCTGGTCTTAAAGCTGATCATACTGCCTGGATTCCGATTTTAAATAAATTAGCAATTAATCATCGAGTTTTAATTTTTGATAATCGTGGAACAGGGCGTACAACGGATGAGCCGAAACATTTTAGTCTGGAAAATTTGGCAAAGGATGTTATTGCTTTGATAGATGAGTTAGAAATAATCAAGCCGCACCTTGTAGGTCATTCAATGGGTGGCGCAATTGCTCAAATAATCGCAAGACAATATCCTGATGACATTCGATCGGTTGCACTGTGTAATACATTTTTAAAATTTAATGAATCAGCCAAAAATGGTTTTAGAGGCATTCTTGATTTGCATAAATCAGGTGCTACACAAACAGAAATTATTGATTGTATTTTGCCATGGGGATTTTCTTCAAAGTTTTTGGGCTCCGACAAGATATCTGCTATTCGTGCTGCTCGAAATGAAAATCCATATCCTCAATCAGCTTTTGATTATGAAAGGCAATTTCAAGCTCTTTGTGATTTTGATTCCCGCTCGTGGATAGATCAGATTGCTATCCCTGTATTGGTGCTTGGCTCAGATGAGGATATTACAGCAACTCTCAGTGAATCAGAAGAAATAGCCGACAGGATTAAACATTCATTATTCGTTAGTATGCCTACAGGACATGCTAGTCAAATTGAAAATCCTGCTGCTTTTGTCGAGAAATTACAAAATTTTTATTGTGGTTTCGCGACCTTCAAAAATGACAACTCGAGTTTGATTTTTTAATGCTTTACTGCCATATGATTTTTCAAAGCGATAGATGCATCAAGAATCGCGTGCAATACGGTTGCAGCGGCCAGTGAACTGCCTTTCAGGTCAGATTCATGCAACATGTCATCTGATCCATCAGAATTCAGGATATTACTAATCCCCCGAACGCATAGTATTTTCAAATTTAATAACCATGCTGTCTGATAGAAGGCTGAAGTTTCCATATCGATGCAATATGGATTTAAGCATTTAATTTTTTCAAATAATTCCTTGGGCGCGGGAAAAGCATTGGAGCTAACAATAGTACCTTTATGAATAGTTAGACCACCAAAATTCAGGGAATCAAAAATACTCAATAACTCAGCATTACCCGGATAATGATTTGGAGGGCGTTTATTATTAAGCGGATGGATAAGACAATTTTCAAATGGTGTTCCTTTAATGACAGATGCAATTTCAAGCATTTCAGCTTCAAATGCACTTTCTGCAATGATGACATCCCTGAGTTTTAAATTATTACCGATCCCACCTGCAGTACCTGCGACAAGAAAATATTCAGGATTAAAATGCGCATGAATAAATGTTAATACACTGGCTGCAAAACCTGTGCCTATTCCTGTGTGGGATATAAGAACGTTTGTATTTTTATAATCATAAATTTTGAACGTAAGTTCATTTATTTTGATTATTGTGTATTTTAAGTTGCTGAATTTGTTTATGAGAAATTCAAGCTCTTCTGGCATCGCAGAAAGAATCGCGTAATCGATTTTCATGTGCGTTGGAAATCCTGATAAGCATTTAACCAAATTATTTGCTGGTATGGATATATGTCTCAGTCATTACTGGCAATGGTTGCAGGCGGAAATTGTTTTTGAATAATCTCTGGCACATAGGGACGATTTCTATTATTACCATCAACACAAACGCCGATATTATATGCTTTGGCAATTAGTGCATCATCATCCAGTGATCGGATTTCCTGATCAAATGCGAATCTTATTCTGCCTTCAGGCACCATTTTACAGGTAACGTAAAACTTATCTTCTGCTTTTAGAGGCTTTTTAAATTCAATATTAGAGGAAATCAAAAATAAAAATTGTTTTTCCTCACTCATTGCAGAAAAAGAAATTCCAATTTCTTTAAGATATTTGTGCCTGGTATGTGCCATATAAACAAAATAATTTGCGTTATTCACAACACCTTGTATGTCTACTTCATTGTCTCTGACTTCAAATTCGATTTTATATGTGTCCATGTCGGGATCCTTTTGCTATTGAGCATCGCGCAAATGATGCTCAGTGGTGGCTGCAGTAATTTAAAGCTTGGGATCATAGCATCAATTAATTAACCTGTCATATTTACTGTCGCTAAATGAATTAATATCAAGATTTTTTTGCATAAATTTCTTCAAAAAGCTACCCTTTGGAATTAGAATCAGTTTAGTGATCATAAATATTTTGAGTAAATCGATTAATCAAATTAATCAAAACGAAAAAAATATATTTCTAATATCACATAAGATTAGAGTGTTCAAGCATATCCATGCCAATAGATAAATCATGATTAAAATATTTCGATCTAGATCAAGTATTGACTCTTTTCTAACAAAAACACAAAATACTCACGCGATAATAGGTATGAGAATAATTAAGCCTGTTATGCGGTAAAAAATACAAGTAAATTGCAATCATTTTGTTAAATAGACTTAAGGTTTAAAATGTTATTTCACGATAGGATTTTTGCTGTTTTCATTACCGCTATTTGGGGGATGAATTTTATCGTCATACACTGGGGTCTTAAGGAAATTTCACCTCAGACTCTTTGCTGGATAAGATTTTTTTTAGCAAGTACGCCTCTGATTTTTTTTGTGAAACGACCGTTGTTATCAATAAGAGTCATAATTATTTTTGGACTTTTGATGTTCGTTATGCAATTTACATTTCTTTTTTCTGCTATGAAAGAGGGAATGACTGCTGGTTTAGCTTCTTTGTTGATGCAAACACAAATATTTTTTACATCGTTTTTAGCTGTTATATTTCTTGAAGAAAGAATCGACAAATGGCAAATAATAGCTACTATTATATCGTTTCTAGGTATATTTCTCGTAGGAAAGCACTTAAATACTTATATTTCCCTATCTGGATTTCTGTTAACTATGGCTGCAGCAGCTTCATGGGGGGTGGCAAATTTATATACTAAAAAAATAAATAAAACAAATATGTTCTCGTTAATAGTTTGGGGCAGTTTTTTTGCATGGCCACCCTTATTATTAATATCTGTGATTTCAGATGGAAGTGATAAAATTATTTACAGCATAAGTCATATGTCGTTGTTGTCTTTATTTTCTATTCTTTATATTGTTTATCCATCAACTATTTTAGCCTTTACAGCTTGGAGTAAGTTATTATCAAAATATCCAGCAACAATGGTTGTCCCATACACCTTACTTGTTCCGATATTCGGTTTACTAAGTTCAGCAATATTTTTACGAGAGCCCTTACCGTGTTGGAAGATAATTGCTGCAGTATTGGTAATCAGTGGTCTTTGTATAAATATACTCGCACCTCGTGTTTATCTGAGATTGTCGGTTATAAGATAGTTATGAAAAATGTATCAAGAAAATTACTATCAATGCAAAAACCAAGTTTATAAATATTTTCATTATGGTTTTCAGGGTGTTTCGATTATATTTCTCAATGAAATCTGTTTAAATTAAACTTGCAACAGTTAATCAAAATTTTCTTATCTAGCAGTAAACATTTCGTAACTATTGAAATTTTAATTAAAAAATCAGATTTATTTTTTATATAATCTTGCTATCTGATTTTAATTAATGTAGGCTGGCGCGCGTATAAATGTGGCTGTGAGATTAGTGAGTTTATATGTAATTGGATTAGGAACGATGAAGGATATATCAATGATTTTTTTATTAAAATCATTAGCATGGATCCTCCCTTATGGGGAAGCGTAAGTAACGTTAAAGGGTGGCTAAGTTACATTTCAACCTTTTAATTTTTACAAGTTCATCATTCTTGGTTTTTTTCAAAACTTATTATTCAATCACACGCCATTCAGTTTATTCATTTTTTAAACATTTTAAAAGATTGGATTTTCTAAGGAGTTTTAAAATGCTCTATGCATTTGAAGATAAGATCCCAAAATTACTGGGAGATAATCATTATATTTCTGAAAATGCAGTTATTATTGGATCGGTTATTATTGAGCATAACGTCTGTATTTTGCCCGGAGTCGTTATTCGTGCAGATAATGATTTAATACATATAGGCGAAGGATCAAATATACAAGATGGTGCAATATTACATACTGATCCTGGTATTCCGATGTACATAGGTAAGGGTGTAACTATTGCTCATCAGGCCATGTTGCATGGCTGCACTATAGGTAATAACTCTGTTATCGCCATTGGTGCTGTAGTGATGAATAATGCAGTAATAGGGAACAACTGCATAATTGGTGCGCAAGCGTTGATTCTCGAAAATCAGAACATACCTGATGGTTCTCTCGTTACTGGTTCACCTGGAAAAGTAAAAAAAAAATTAACAGAAGAAGAAATGACAAAATTAAAATGGTATTCCCAGCATTATATTGAAAAAATCGCAAGATTTAAAAATGGTATAAAACCAATTAGAGCTATCTACGCATGAAAAATGATTTAAAGGAAAATACATTTGTTTCTGTAACTGAGAAACTTACATTTGAAGATTTGAAAAGTGTAATTGATGGAAAATGTGCAGCAATACATATTAAAGAGTTCTGCTCGAAAAAAATTTGCAAAATCGTATCCAAAAAATTATTGACCCATTCCAGCCGTGGAAATTTTAATAAGGCGTCGGAAATTGGTAGAATCGGAATGGCGCATTATGAAATTGATTCTCCTTCAGGATTTGACTTCTATTATGAAAATGCAATTGCCAACACTTGGCAACTCCGAGAGCTTTTTGAGCCGTACTTATCTCCTGTGGATAAAATTAGATTGTTACTTGAAGAGGTTTGGCCGAGTGGTGCACAGTTAGAAATGTTGTATGGAAAAAAATGCTTTGTTGGAATTTGTAGAATTATCGAACCAACAATAGAATTGCTTGCCCACAATGATAGATTAGACAGGGATGCTCCAGAATCATTCCAAGCAAAAAGTTTAATTACTCAATTATCTGCTTGTATTTATCTACAAGTACCTGAGAAGGGTGGCGGCCTAAGGCTGTGGATGAAGGAGCCAGAAGATGAAATGGAATATAAAAAATTGAGATCAGGTGCTTATGGGATTGATATAGCAAAGCTCGGACAACCAGCTCATGTAATAGAGCCCGAAAATGGTGATTTATTAATATTTAATATTAGAAAATATCATGGAGTTGCACCAGGAAAGGGAAGGCCCAGAATCAATGTAGGTGCATTTATTGGATATAGAAGTATCTATCAACCATTAACATACTGGAGCTAATTTTTAGATAGATAAAATGATTACTAATGGAATGAATAAAATTGATGTGATGACTGAGTCGCAAATCCCTTTGATAAAAAAATTATTTAAATCTGATATAGAAAATTTTCTCCAAATTTCTCATTTTTCAATTATTCTTATCACAGAAGATAGGCAAGCCTATATCACTTCTGCGAGTCAGGAGTTTAGCAACAGTTTTTTTAAATATGGGTATCATCGATACGATAATACCTTATGCCCTCTGATGTATGAAAATCTTGACTTTTATACTTGGGCAGAAGGTTACATGAAGATTAATCAAAAGCAAATTTGTGCGATAAAAAAGGAATATAGACTAAATAATGGGACAGTTTTTGTTAGAAGAATAGGGGAATATGTATTGCTTTATTGTGTTGCCACAATTAAAGAAGATCCTATCATGAAAACAATATTTGTTAATCATGCTAATTCAATATTGCAGCTTGGTGATTATTGTTATAATGAATTAATAATAGATTTCAATGAGCATTTTAATGGGATAGCTTTACCTAAAATACAAACTTTCAAACCTTTTCTGGATCGTACTATCCCATGTTTAACAAGTTATGAATCATCTAGAAAAAGCGAGATGATGAAAGTGATTGAAAGCACAGATATCGCCACTATTCGAAGTAACCTAAGGCTAATCGTAAATAATTCAAAATAAAAAATCATACCGCTTTTTGTTTGAGGCGAATTGTGCGATTAAAAGTAGAAATTATTACATCAATTAGATTTTTTTGTTCCTGTTTATCTTGTGTTTTGTTAATTATATCAAAGTAGATGCCAAAGGTAATTTCGGAAATATTTTTGAAATCATACGTGGCCGACTGTTTTTGATAACTTCTTATTATTTTTGATAAAATTTCAGAAAGAAGAAAAACATCATAGTTATTTGATTTTTTATCAGAAAGTTTTTTGTAATTAGCTTTTGTTGTGTGGTTTTTATGCGACAAAATTTCGAGAAATTCATCCTGACTAATTTTTTCTGGTTGATTATTGATGAGATCATTATCAGTTAAATCAATAGAGCCTGCACCTGTAAGAAGCCAGATTAGATTTGTTTTGAAAATTGTGGAGAAGTGTATTGCTAGTTCAATGTGCAGTGATCGCGCTCCAATTTCGTATTGCGTATATGTGGATTTGGGGAGATTTTGTTTATTGGTAAAATCAGAAATAGTTATATAACCGGCATTTTGTCTTGCCAGTCTTAATCTTTCACCAATTTCTCTCATTAACTTTTTGTGACTAGCCATCTTTAGCTTCTTCATAAACTCGATTTGAGATTGATAAGAGTATTTAAACACGATTATTACACATATTCATTAATTAGGTGCAAAAAAACTTGACTGATCTCAAAATGAGAGTATAAGTCTCAAATTGAGATCAGCAGCTTATAGGTTTGCACTCTTGAGACTCTGTGTGGTGGATCATTTCAAAATATATGATGATCAATTCAAAGTATTTCATGATTTATGGAGAAACAAATGATTAAGTACGATTCAATAGAAAAATATTCCAGAATTCACCCCAATAAACCGGCCCTCATTGATAAAAATGGTGTTTTATCATGGGCTGAATTCAGATATGCGACGTATAAGTTGATAAGTGTAATTTCTTTATCCAATAGTATTGAGGGCAACCCATGTTTGTATATTTCGCGTAATTCCAACAGTCTGGCACTGCTGGGCGCAGCATTTTCAACTCTTGGCATTCCATTTCAGGGTCTTGACTATCATCTTGATATGGAAAGATTGAATGATTTGGTGAAGTTATTAAATGTAAAAAATATATTCATTTCAAATGAATTTAAAAATAAATTAAATGATATTTCGGGATGTGAGGTGCATTGTATCGAAACCTATGTTGATGAAGTAAAAATTAAGCTTGATGATCACAATTCCGATAATATTCAAATCAACAATAATCCAATAAAAAATTATGTCTTTACTTTTGGCGCTGACGGAACTCCAAAGACCGGTTGTCGTACAGATTCCTTTGAAAAAAAACTGTTTCAATCCTTACAAAGTAAATATTCGTTTAATGGTAATGATATTCATCTAATATGCATGCCAATGCATCACGCGTCCTCATTAATATGGATGAAATTATTTTTATTGTTAGGCTGCACTGTAGTGATTTGCAATTACGAAAATAATTATAATTTATACGAAATCATGCATAGACATAATATTTCCACAACCATTTTATCTCCAATGATATTAAAGGAAGTGGTGGAAGGATTAAATCAGGAAGATAAGGAAATATATTTTCCTGCATTACGTTTTATTATCACTTGTGGAAAAAACTACACTATGAGATTAAAACACGATGCCATTAATGTGTTGGGTAATATTATTCATGAATATTATGGCTCTCCAGAAACTGGCATTAACACAATACTGGATTCAGATAAAACCCTAAAATATCCAGGAAGTGTAGGTTGTGAACTTGAGGGCAACAAGATAAAAATTATAAATGATAATAATGAAACGCTTACATTAGAAACTATAGGAAGAATAGCCATTAATAGTTATATGAATATGGATGATTATGTTGAAGATACAGCAGAATTTGTGTTGCTAGATGGTGAAAAGTATTTACTTACATCAGATTATGGATATAAAAATGCAGAAGGTTATTTATTTGTTGTAAAAAGAGGTAATCATTCCAGCTTTATCAATAACCATATTATTTATGGCTTAGAAAATGAATTATTAAATTTAACCTATTTATTCGATGTGCATGTTTACGCGCATGATGAAAAGAGCATTTCCTGTATAAATGTGATACCTAAAAACTATCAACCATCATCAAAAATCAGATCTGATATTAAAGCAATTTCACAAAAATATGGAATATCTGAACCCGTTATCAATATTAATTCTGAGCTGGATTACACGTTAACAGGAAAGTTAAACCACCAATACATTCATGGACATTGTTGAAAAAATCAATTTGTACAATTTAAGCGGAGATTTTTATGAAGGTTACCACCATTATATATATCGTTGGGGATAAATTTGAACATTTTTCAAAGCATGAGGGTGTCTATACATTCACATCGTTTATCAACTTGTTAAGTGACAGTGAAAAAAAATTCAAATGTGATTTTCTAGTGTTAGGTCAGGGGCTGGACATAGAAGAAAAGAATATCTTAAAAGCGCTGGTTAAGCATGCTGAGATTGGATGTATCCAAGAGCCAATAGAACCACTTGCAAGCACGACAATAAGTCATAAACATCAAGTAAAAAATATTATGATTTCAGAGCCATTTTATATCGAATCAAAAAATTCATATAAATCTTGCCTTGTCTTAAATGATGACTGCGCAGAGATGAGCGATCACGTTACTGGCCAACATATACAGGGAATGGTGTTAACTGAAGCCGCGAGACAAATGATGCTGGCGGTGGCTGAAAAATATATTCTAAAAGATTGTGAAAAGGATAATTCATACTGTGCATTGCTAAAAGTAACAGCTCACTTTAAGCATTTTGGATTTCCAATTTCAACACAGATTTTTCATGAAATATTAGAATTAAGTAATGATAAGCCAGGAAAATATAAAGCTAGAACGAACACAACTTTTATTCAAAACAATAAAATTATTACTAGTGTTGAAATTGATTATCTATTTAATGATAAAAAAATGCTATACGAAAAAGAAGAAAAAATGGCATATCAGGTACTAAGCGAAAATAGAGTGATTTATTCCGATAGTCAAAAGTTGCCATTCATATCAGAGGCAAATTATGAAAACTAAATATGCCTTTTTTGATGTTGATGAGACAATCTTAAATTTTAAATCAATATTTGATTTTTATAAATTTTGGTTATGCCAAGAATATGGAAGTATACGGGGCAATCTCAAATATATTCGATTAAATGTATATTTACATGTAATGTCATATTTTCGTGATAGATACGACATAAATAAAAAATTTTATAAGGAATATATACATGCTAATGAATCCAGGCTTAAAACGAGGGGAGATATATGGTTTTCCAAAAAAATAAAATGTCAGTCAAATTTTAATAATAAAATTCTCGATCGACTGAGACAGCATAAGATTGATGGATTTAAGATCGTTCTTGTTTCTGGATCAATTAGCTACTGTCTGGAGCCATTAAAAAACTTCCTGGAAGCCGATTTTTTAATATGCACACAATTGGAATCGAAAAACAGTGAATTAACAGGATTTTTGCTAGCTGATCCAGTCATAGGAAATGGTAAGGTGACCAGGATAATGGATTTTTTAAAAAAGACTAATTCTGAATATGATTTGCTCAGCAGTTTTGCCTATGGCGATCACGTTAGCGATATTCCAATGCTAAATATAGTTGGGAATCCTTATTTGGTTGTAAATGGAAATCCTGTCGATTTTTTATCAACCAGAAAAAAGTAAAGGAGGTTGGAATGTTTAAAAAATACATTTTATTTTCACAAATAAATATTTCTCCAAATCATTATGATGAGGTTATTGAAACATGGCATCAGATATTTGATTCCGATAAACATAAGTACATTCTTTATATCAATGATGAATATAATAATTTATTAATGATTACTACTTCTGAAAAATCAAGTGATGTTTTTGATGAAATAAATAGTTCCGGGATAATAGAATTTGAAAAGAATATTTGTGAACATATGTATTCAGATTGGCGACACCAGATTTTAATTCATGAAGACAGTATTATACCATTTGACATCTCATCACCGCTTTCACCTTTTCTACAATTACGACACATCGAAGTTCCGTTGCGTGTTTATCCTCAATATTTAGCCTGGAGGAAAGGAACAATCTTTGAGCATGTTAAGCAACAAGACGAGATAGACTATTTTTTATCTTATCATTCTGTTCTGAGTACGGAACCAGGTGTCATGTTCTTATCAGGCTTTTCCTGCGCTCCTGATGATTATTTAAATTTATTTAATAATGAGAAATATAAAAAAATAGTACAGGAAGCAGGCCATAAGTATATTTCAGGCGGAAAAAAAGGATTGTATACAAGCTTATACAGACTATCAACTAATCAAAATATGAGACGATAAAATGATTAATCAACATCAAAATAAAGTGGCTGTCATTTCTGGTGCGGATCGTGGAATAGGAAAAGCTATTAGCGAAAAAATGGCTGCTGCTAATATTGAAACGGTATTAATTTCAAATAATTTATCTGGTTTGGAGGAAGTTAAGCTGGGTATTGAAAATTTTTATCAAAACGAACCGTTTGTTATTTCGCTAGATGTAAGAGATTCTAATTCAATTAAGACGGCAATCAATAATGTTGTTAAGAAATATGGACATATTGATTATTTAATTAATGTTGCAGGAGTTGCTTACTTCGGTGGAATAGAATTGTGCACTGAAGAGCAATGGGATGAAACATTAAATGTTAACGTTAAAGGATATTTTCTTTTGTCAAAAGCAGTTTTTCCTCATATGAAAAAGGTTAAATCTGGAACAATTATTAATATGTCATCAGTATGGGGAGTGAAAGGCGCAGCAACAATGATAGCTTACTCAACTTCGAAATTTGCTGTAGAGGGTTTTACTAAAAGTTTATCTGAGGAAGCTCGTCCTCATGGGATTAAAGTTGCAAGTATCGTATTGGATAAAGTAGATACAGAATTTCGTGAGGCAATGCGTGATCATGTTAATTTTACTAACGAACAAAAAATGTGTATGTTAACTGCCGATGATGTTGCTGATACTGTTAGCTGGATCATCGGAACATCATCTCGAGCATTACCTTCTAGCATCGTCTTAGATGCTTTTTTATGGAAATAATATTAAGGAAATCACCATGTCTAAAATAATCGCAATTATATTAGTTACATTATCTGCTTTTTTTTGGGGTGCAAATTTCAATGCTGGTAAAATAGCAGTTGAGCATTTATCTCCCATAATGGCTGCAGCACTGCGTTTTGGCTTAGCCTCCATTCTTATTATTCCAGTGCTTTTACTATGTGAAAAGAATATAGGTCAAACAATTAAAAATAATATTGGGATGTATATCATATTGGGAATTATTGGGATTGCTGGTTTTAATGGTTTATTTTTTCTTGGATTGAAATATACAACTCCTGTAAATGGTGCGTTGATTATGGCAACCAATCCTTTGATTACAATAATCTTTGCAACCTTAATATTAAAAGATGTTATTCGGTTTAACCAAAAAACAGGCATGACACTAAGTTTTTTGGGTGTGCTTGCAGTCATTACGCATGGATCAATATCCTATGTATTACAGCTAAAAGTAGCTACAGGTGATTTTATAATTATGGCTGCAAATATTTGTTGGGCATTATATGGTGTGTTAGGCAAGCGCTATCTCAAAAATAGTAAACCATTAATTACAACTAGTGTGACGATGATAATTGGTTCGTTGTTACTAATCGCTTTGGCTTCATATAATTCCACAGTAAATTTGATATTTTCTCAAACATCGCAAGTGTACGCTGCGTTAATTTATATGGCTGTTTTTGGTTCTATTTTGGCTTATCTTTTTTGGAATTATGGTATAAGTCATTTAGGAGCAAGCAATACTTCAATATTTTTTAACTTTGTTCCAATTTTTACTGCCTTAATTTCAATATTTAATGGTCAATCGATTACACCAATACAGTTTTTGGGTGGTGCATTAGTAATTATTGGAGTATTAATTTCAAGTGGCAGTCTTAAGTTCTCTATTAAAACCCAATCTCAGAGAGCAGTATTGGATAACTGATAATGATATATAGCGAATGTACAACTTTTGCCTTGAGTTTAACAACACAAGGTCCTACTTATCCTCCAAGCGAAATTATGGATGAGCATGGAGATTTTGTTGTTATTGGTAGAATAAATCGAATTAATAAGGGTTTAGTTTCATCTGAATGGGGTGCCGCAATAGTTTCACCGCAAAGCAAAATACCATTATTTGGAAAGCAAGCCCCTTATATCATTAAAAATGAATTTTGTGTGGAAAAGCTCGATGATTTGGCCGATAAAGTATTATATACCTTACCATTGCCATTACCTTGTAATAACTATCATATGATATTTGCACCTGATCAGAATCCGGCTGCGAATAAAGTAGCAAGAGAAAGCCTTCCTCTTCATCAGGCATTCATTCCAGATTTTAAAGAAGAATATGGGCGTAAAATTAATGCTCCTATTACATTAGGCGATTGGGTGAAAGCTAAAGGTGAGTGTACCGTTGGAATTTCAATGGATCGTAAGTGTGCATGTTTCGAATTTAATTTTACGGGGCTAATACCAGATAGTTTATATACAGTAATGGCATTGCGTGAAAATGATTTGAACCCTAAGAAACTAACACGCCCTGGACCTCTAGGGGTTCCAAATGTATTCATAACAGATAAAAAAGGCTCGGCAAATTATGTTGCCACTTTGCCTAATCCATTTCCTGTAACTGAAAGTCATAATCGTAATCGAATTGTTAATGTTATTGTTTTGTGGATGAGCTCTCAGTGTAACTATGGCGGAGCTATAGGATTGTATGGATTAGGAGGAGATATTCATGCTCATCTGAAGCTGAAAAATCCTTCATTTTATGAGTTTACAACCTTATAGATTTGTCACACGAATTAGATCGCATATTTATTAAGTTGAATTACATGCTAGAAAGAAATTATAGAAAAAGGAAAATATCATGAATCTCACAAAAACTACCGTCCTGTTAACAGGAGCTTGTGGCGGAATAGGATCAAGTTTACTGGATGAATTAATCAAGAGAAATGTCAAAAAAATATATGCTGCTGGTATCAATATGGGAAATCTGGATGCGCTTCAAAGAAAATATCCAGATAAAGTCGTCCCGATCAAACTTGATGTAACGAATATGAACGATATTCTTGCATGTCATGCCATGTGTGATGATACAGAAATACTTATTAATAATGCTGATGTTGAATGCGCAACACATTTTTTGGAGGAAAGATCGTTAAAGGCATCGCAATTAGAAATGTCTGTAAATTATTTTGGAGTTCATAATCTCTGTCATACTTTCTGGAATTCATTAAAAGCAAAACAATCTGCTTGTATCGTTAATATGCTCTCTGTTGCCAGTTTTGCTATTGTGATGAAATTAGGCACTTATTGCGCTTCCAAATCAGCGGCTCACTTTTTGACACAGAGTTTGCGGGAAGCAGCGAATAACACGAATATAAATGTATTTGGTGTTTATCCGGGATATGTTGATACACCGATGACTAAGAATATTAATGTTGATAAAGCCACGCCTCAACAAATTGCGATCGAAGTTTGTGATGGTATTGAGCACGGAGTTCTCGATATTTTTCCCGATGAAATGTCAAAAAATCTGGTTTTACGAGAAAAATATAATAATAAGATTTTTAGAGAATTTACTGAATGAGCAGCGAACTTAGTTATGAAATAACCATGAAAAATGAGAGATATCCATGAAAATTACTATGCTATCTACCAACGAAGATAATAAATCGTATTTTACGGAAATAGATTGCGGACATGCTAGCGAGCAACCTTTAGGTCTTTATTCCAAAAAATTTCCTGTTAAAGCAATCATGTTTCGCGATTTTGAAAATGGCTTGGTAATGGAAATACATAATGCTCCACAGCCTCAATATATTATTTATTTGGAAGGTGAGGTTGAAGTGGAAGCAAGTGGTGGTGAGAAACGAATTTTTAAAGCCGGTGATGTTTTATTGGCGGCTGATGTAACAGGCGAAGGACATGTCTCGCGCACACTATCAAAAGGTAAATCAATTATCGTGACTACGGTTGATTGAGCGAGGATTTTTGAAAATAAAAATCACCGTTGCTTCAACAGCAACGGTGATTTGACCGGCGGTTATATGAAAGAACGAGAATTTTTGGAAGTTAATACAGGTTTCGATTCAGATGCAGCTGTATTTTCCGACTGCTTGAGTTCTGAAGGATTGCTATTTAATGGAGCTTTAAGTGCGCCAAATTTTGAAATTAGTTGTGCTTCAGATATTCCTTTTTTTCTGAAACCTTCAATGCTCTCATTTCGCATGGATGTTATTTTATTATGATGTGTTCTAGCTTCCTTCACTAATTCAGAATCAATATTCAATATGGTGGAAATATTTTCATGAATTTTAAATAATTCTTGTGCGGGTTTTGATAGTTCATTTTTAGATTTTGCATATAGTTCAATCCAGTGCATTCCATAAGATTGTATCTGCATTAAATCGCATAGAATAATCGCTTTTGCGCTTTCCTCATCAAGATCAAATGCCTTACTTTTTTTATCATCAAGTAAGTTGTGAACATTCTCTTTGGATAATAAAAGATGGTCTCGATAATACATTACTTTTTTTGATTTTTTATCTGTAATGCGATGTTGGATTATTTTGTCTGTTTCTTGCATTGTTTCAAGAACAGCAATTTTCTTTAATTTACTCGCGATCTCAATCAATTCTTTTCCTGCTTTTTCCATGGGATCGTGCATTGCCAGCATTTGCTGGGTGTTATCCATGGCAGTCTTATATTCGATGATTTCCTGATTTTGCAATGTTACTAGTTTTTTATAAGCTAATTCAATTTGATTTATTATTTTTGAATAATTTTCATATGGAGCAAGACATAATTTTCCTTCATTTTCTATTTTGAATGTTTTATATAGTTCTATTTGTTTCATCAGGTCGCAATGAAGACCTGTATCACCATTCTTAATCTTATCCAGAGAATCTTTCAATGAATCATATGCGTCGATGAGGTTAAGCTTCTTTTCCAGGTCAATTAAGTTAAGAATTTGTTTTTCAATAGTTTTTTTAAAGCTTTTGTCTTTGATGGCTTTATATTCGGGATAACCATTCATTTTCTGTGCGTAACTTTCTATTCCCATTCGGTTTTTCGTGATTCTTGTTTGTGACATGTTATGTACTCCTAATATCTATAGCTTGAAAGAGAGTTATTTTAAAGCAATTTGCGATCAGATTTCTTAAATCAAATTTTGCTATAAATGATTAACTTGGAAGTCATATAGCGGTTGATTCAAATCCAGACACAATAAGCGGGAGTATAATAATGGAATAACGAAGAAAAATAAAATAGAGGAGATATAACCATGGCTGCCATCGTAAAGATGGATGATAAGGCTATACATGGGTTATACGATTTATATCTGACTCGTATGCAAATTGCATGTACGGAAAATATTAAATTTCTGAAAAATACTAGTGAGGGAATGACTGCCGAAGAAGCTGCCCGCCTTGCCTATACCAATCCAGCTTTCGAGACACCTTATAAGAAAGTTCTGGATGCTCAGCAATTCTTTGTCTTGCTGAGGGATTATTGCATACAAAAAAGTATTACAAATGAAAGCATTAAGATACGCAAACAGGAGGAGTTTGATAAGGCTGAATTGTTGTCTGAAATGCTAGCAGATTATTTGCGTGAAAGATGTATGCAATCAGTTTTACCTAATCAAGCTAATAAATCAGAAGATAATAATGAAAAACAAAAACAGTTAGAAATACTGGAATCTGTTATAAAAGAGAGGATTTATAACATTAATGAACAGATAAGAAGAAATAATGTAATGATTGCAAAATTACAAACGGAAATTAACGAATTAAATAAAGAAGCTGATAATAAATTTGCAACTATAAAACAAATGATTTCTGCTAGTTTCACTAATGAAATTATTCTGGATAAAAAATATGAATTGACAGTCGGCGATGACAAAAATGTATCGGCCTTGACAATTGATGCAAACAAAATCAAAGATCTTTTTCATGAAAAGATTATAGATAATATTGATAAAAGAAAAGATAAATATGCTGATTTGTCAGAGGTGGCTCAAAATTATGCCAAGCAATTATTCATGGATAGATACTCTAATCTTCCAGAGAGCGACAAGGTAAGAATTGTTGAGATGAATGTTAAGGAAAATGCAACAGTATTATCAGATATAACGAATGATATTGTAGATAAAATTCAAATAGCTCTTTCTCCAGTAATAGACGTTAAGATTGAAGAATTGAATCAAACTAGATCACAAATAAATGAAAAAAGTGAAGAGATAAATAAATATGAACTTATTAATGAAAATTTAATCAGCGAGAAAGATGGTTTGATGGAAAAGTTAAAAGAAATCAACCCTGACATCTCCGATAAAGAAATTAATAAAGAATTCGACAAGGAAGCAGCAGCATTAGATGATTTATTCGCTGATTTTTTACAAGAAGACCAACCTGCCATCACCGAAGAAAAACAACCCATTAGCCGTTCAACCGAAGCTGACCGATATAGAAAAATCGATCATCATGCAAAAATGTTCACGGAAAAAAAGACCGTTGGCGCAGATAAAACCCAAGCTGAGCAATCAGAGAAACAACTGGAAGACACATCTGAAAACAACCACAAATTCACGCCATAAAATTACTGTGCAGATTCCGCAGCAACAATCGATATTATCTCAACAGAATCCCTTCTCATTCCCAGATAATTTTTGATAATCGAATAAGCAGAAACCCATGCAACTGCTGTCCAGAACCAGAAGCGATAATTGAAAAACAGAAAACCTGATGATGCAGAAATTTCGCTATTAATGATAGCGCACAGGAAGATTTGGTAAATCGCAAGACAAGCAATAATTCCGCTGACAGCAAATATCAAAACATATTTTCCCTGCATGATTATCTCCCTGTTAATTTTAATTCCGTAAGCTGTCCAATTTCAGCGATCCATGTATAATACGGAGAAAAATAATGCTTAGCAAGCAATGTGCCTGGAGTTAACCCCAATGATGATCAAAAAACTTACCACTCTATTTAGCTGTATTTTGTTACTCACATCAGTGTCATCTCATGCTGAAACAAATACAGACCAGTGGATCATCGAGCAAATGAAAACCTATAATATTCCTGGTTGCAGTATTGCTGTGATCAAGAATTATAAAAATAAGTGGGCGAAGGCTTATGGATTACGTGATAAAGCGCATAACAAACCAGTCACAACAGATACATTATTTCAGGCAGCATCCATCAGCAAACCCATTACCGCGTTAGCAACAGTTACTGCTTTTCACGAAAAACATCTTTCACTTAATACGAATATAAATGACATATTAACCAGCTGGAAAATCCCTGCATCAAATTACACAAAACACCAACCTGTCACCATGCGATTATTGCTTGCGCATACTTCTGGTGTAATTGGATTTCGCTATAAGGGATATACCACTCATGACAAACTGCCAACCTTGTTGCAGGAATTAAATGGAATTCCACCTGCCAACACACAACCTGTGACTGTGATACGTAAACCTGGAAGCAAATATGAATATTGTCCTGCGGGTTATACAATCATTCAGCAAGTGCTGGAAGATATTTATAAAAAAACTTTTGCAGATATCATGCAAACATTAATCCTTGATCCTTTGCAAATGCAACACAGCACATTCGATGAACCGTTGCCGCAAAAATGGCTGCAGAACGTTGCGTTGCCTTATTTGCCAAATGGAAAATTAATGCCTGATAGCCCTATTATTTTTATTGCATCAGCTGCGGGTGGTTTGTGGTCAACACCGAGTGATATTGCGAAATTTGTTATTGCTGTGCAAAAAACTCTTGCAGAAAAAACACCATTACAAATTGATGCAAATATCATGCAAATGATTTTAACACCAGCAATCGATCATAATATGGGATTAGGATTTGAAGTAAATATCAATAAATATGGTGAACAAAGTAAAACGCGCGACAATTATTTTCGGCATGGTGGTTTTAATTCAGGATATTTGTCCATGTTTGTTGGCAGTAAAACAAAGGGAAATGGCGTGGTTATCATGATCAATTCCGCACCCTATATGGATGCCAAATCTGTCCCGCAATACGATTTTCTGGCGCAGACCATCAAGTATATTGCCGTCATGGAGAAGTGGCAGGATTGAGTTGTATTGGATTTTAATGGCATCTATTCATATTAATAATCACTTTCAACAACATAGATAGTGTTGACAAAATTGCCCTCCATGAGAATATGATCAATTCATGAACAATATGAACGCATTAATATATGAATTTACACAAAGAATTGAAAATAAATAATGATTTTCATGTCTGTTCTCATCAAGGTGGTGTCAGGTTAGTTGATCCCGCCACTGCCAGGAATTTCACGTCGTACAGTTGAAATGCATATTGCCAATATCAAATGCAAAAACTATTGTTCATCAAAATCAGAGTTGATTGAAAAATATTTTGATCAATTCAAGGCAAATACAGAATAAATAAAATTATCATTTTTTCATTTTTGGGGTTTGTGAGGGTTCTTCTGGTGTTCTTTCCCGATGAAATTGCCTGGCAATCGTATTTTGTGCTTTTGCAAAAAATCCCCTGCCAGATTTATTTTTATTTTCGTTATTAATACCATTATTTGGTTTTCCACCAGCTGGTTGTATCGGGTTTTTTTCCAATCTTTCATATGCAGCCATTAATTTTGCGCGTTCTCTGACCGAATCACGTGCAGATGGCGATAAAGAAATTTCTGATTCATAGTTTGCTTCATTATATAAACGTCCAATTTTTTCCTCAAAATTAGTTTTATCCTGATAATTCTTATGCAACTCCTTGCAATCATATGTAAATACACTTATGAGATTTGTAGTGATCTCACGCAGATTTTTTGCATCGTATCTATTTTGCGGAATATTGCTTCGATGCACATTATTATCCTGGATTTGTTGTAATTTCATTTCACACATTTCAAGTATGGTATTTAAATCCTCTTTTAAATTGTTGTATACGCCCGTGTGGTTATGGATCTTGTCGATGCGTTGTTTTATGTCGTTAATATCAATTTCACGTTCATGCATAAACCACTCCGTTTTTGAGTTATTTCATCTAAGTATAGTAGGTTTTGGGAAAGAAGGTGAACGTTAACCGATTGATGATTATAGATATTTGAAAAATTACTGTTACCCAGCATGATACATTAAATGTAACCTGTGGTAGTATCGCCATCACATAAATATACGATAAAAGTTCAAATTTATGACCTATCTCAATCAGGATGCAAGTGTGCAAATCAATCAATGTATTGATGTGCTCAAAAATATATTTGGCCAACATCTTCTTGGTGCATATTTATATGGATCAGCAATTGTTGGTGGTTTGAAAAAATATAGCGATATTGACTTGCTTATTGTCACTCAGCGCCTTAGCACCGATGAAGAAAAACAAAAGATAATTAATGAACTGTTGAAAATCTCAGGTATTTACATGGCTGGTGGAAAACGGCCAATTGAATTGACGATTGTTGTTAAGTCAGAAATAAATCCATGGAATTATCCTCCAAGTTTTGATTTTCAATATGGTGAATGGTTAAGGAATAAATTTGAAAATGGGATAATAAATCCATGGCCGAATAAATTCATGCCGGATCTTGCAATCATAATCACGCAAGTGTTGCTGGCGAGTGAAACGTTATATGGTGTTTCTCCTCCTCAGTCGTTCGAATCTGTGCCATCTCATGATTTTATATTTGCGATAAAAGATTCGCTTCAACATTTACAATTGGATTTATTTAATGATACACGCAATGTGTTATTAACATATTCGCGAATTTGGGCGACATTGGAAACGTCCATGATTTATTCCAAATCTTCAGCTGCGATGTTGATAATGAATCGATTGCCAGAAGAGTATCAATGTGTTTTACAACGAGCGATTTCAATTTGTAATGGCGAAGCAAATGAATATTGGGATGATATAGCACTTCTCGTTCAATCTTGCGCTGATTTTATGGTGGCGCAAATAAACAAAAAATTAAATAAGGTGTCGCATCTCGACTTCACCCTTTCGGTGTATGAAGGGTGAAGTCGAGATGCGACACCTGGTGTTATTAAACAGGTAGCTTAACCGCGAGTGATTCGAACATTTCAACTACTGGTGGTTGTGAAAAAAGTTCAGGCGCTTGAGCGAAGAGTGCTTCAGCAACTTTACCAGTAAGATGTTGTTGACGGCTTGCTTCATCAGGAAACGTATCAAAAATACCAAATGTTGATGTGCCTAGACGTATTGCAAACCAAACGGTTGTACCAGGTTCTGCCTGTACGATAGACAAACCGCTGCGTAAGAAATTTTCCACCTCTGTTTCCTTTCCCGGCTTGCTTTGCAGGCGAACAAGTAAGCCTAATTTTGCGATATTTTCGTTTTTCATGGAGCTTCCCCTATATTGTATCTATTAGTAGATAGATTAAATGATTAAAAAAAACTAATCCTTGCAATAACGGTTAATAATCTGCTTCCTTGCCACCGTTAGATGTCCTTCATCCTGAAATAGTCTGGCTAATAGCAATGCACCTTCTAATAGCGAAAAAATAAATAATGCTTCATTGTTAATATCATTCTTTTTTAATTTGAATTCATTTTTATTGATGGATTCAGTCAGTAAACGTTTTATCCAGTCTTCTAATCGAGTAAAAAAAAGCCGTACTTCTTTTTGAATCACAGGCGGCAATGTTAATACATCTGACGCAAGCATGCCGCCTAAACACATTTTCTGCCTGTCCAGATAGGTTTTGGCAACTATTCCATCAATGAATTTTTCTAATTTTTTCTTGCAGGATAATTGCTTATTGTTAATAAGTTGTTCCAGTTCTTCGCATAACAAATCGATATGTTTTTTTACAACCGCTTTACCGAGATCAGCCTTGGTTGGGAAATAATAGTGGATGCTGGAGGTTTTCACTCCAACGATCGCCGAGATATCTTTATAACTAAAGGCGTTATATCCCCGGGTTTGGGTTAGATGCTCAGCTACATCCAGAATTTGTTGATAAATGTCATGTTTTTTCATATGAGGCGCATTCTATCTATTGGTAGATAGAATGTCAACGCTTATAATGAATTTGTTTATTGTCGATCTTGTTTTGTCTAAAAGCATCGGCATAATGAGCTATGTCGAGATGCAACCCCATTGTTATATTGTTAAGGATAAATGATGATTGATGAAATAATTTCACATGATCTAGTATTGATAAATGGAGCGCTAGGTACGAGATTGCAATATACCTATAAGTTTAATCTGGGAAAAAATTTGTCAATTTTTGATTTGATTCAATCATGTCAGGGCAAAAATGCTTTAGCAGAAATATACAAGATGGATATTGAGGCTGCGCATGAGTATTCCCTTCCAATAATCATATATGCTCCAACATTCAGGGCGAGCAGGGCGCATTTGAATTTACACAATCAGCAAAAAGACTATATCAATTATGTAAATCAACTTTGTACTGGTTTTATCAAATCAATAAAAGATGAATATACAAATAATCTCTCATCTCCAGTTTATTTTAGTGCTGCATTAGGGTCACGAAATGATGCTTATGATGTTGATTACAATTTGACTGTTGAGCAGGCAAAAGACTATCACCAGGAACAAATCAATATTTTAAAAAAATCTGAAATTTCTCTTATTCATGTGGCTACTCTATCGAGTGTGACAGAAGCACTTGGTATTGCATATGCAGCTCAGGAGGCACATGTAGAGTATACGATCGGTTTTATTTTAGATGAAAACGGATTGCTGCTTGATGGAAACAATCTTTCTGATGCAATACGGAAACTTGATGATCAAGTCGAGTATAAACCAGCAGGATATTTCATAACTTGTACGCATGCATCTGTTGTATTAAAAGTGATATCTGAGCATGGAGATTTTGATCGCATCATCGGTGTTCAGGTAAATGGTTAAACCATGTCACATAAAGAGCTTGTGAATGTGAACATATCAATTTCTGATTCTCCTGCTACAATTGCATCTGATTTACTCGAGTTGAAAAAAATATCAAAAATAAAAATTATTGGTGGTTGCTGTGGCACAACAACAGAACACATTAGAGCATTAGCACAATTGTGGAGAGACCAGAACAGATGATTGATAACCCTCGTCTTCTATTGTCAAAACTACGTAATGGAGATTATGCTCACGCTGGTGAAACAGAAGCGATTGATATCGTGCTCAATAAAATAAAAGAAATAGAAATAAAGAGTGAAAAAAATAAAAAATTACTCGATCTTGGTTGTGGTCTGGGTGGTACTGCGGAGTATATTCGCCTTCACACGGATTATGATCTTTATGGACTGGATATTGATTTTGTAGCAGTGGATTATGCGAGAAAATATTACAATAATGTTAAATTTTTTAACTGTGATATAAATAATCTTTCTGACGAAGTCGTCAACAACAGATTTGATATTATGACCATGTTTAATGTCTTTTATGCTTTACAATGCCAGCGGGATAGCCTGAAAACATTGGCAGAAATCGCAAATCCTGGAGCTATATTGGCAATATTTGACTATACAACCCCGCATCAAAATAAATTTGTTTTTAGGGATCTTTCTGGTACGCCAATGAATCCTGTATCTTTAAATGATTTATTGAGATGGCTTAATGAAACAAGCTGGGAATTAATAGAAACCCATGATATGAGCTCACAGTATTTTAATTGGTATAATGGATTCCTGATAAATTTACGATCTAGAAAAAATTATTTATCAAAAGAATTCACTGAAGAAACGATAAATAAAGTAAATGAGACCTTCTCTTTCCTACTGAGTAAAATTGAAAAAAAAGAAATAGGTGGTCATATAATTTATGCGAAAAAAATATGAGTCAACATTATTCCCTGAATTCGCTATTAACCATGTATAGGTTCCCATTGTTGCAATAACCACGTTTGCAGCTTAACTTGTTTACCCGCAAACGGACCGCTTGTAATCGTAATTTCTTCATGCGTTGAACCACTAAAACTAAACTCAACAACCTTGTCTAATCGATAAGTTGTATTTCTATCAACTAATCCCAGAATTCTATATTCATTACCTTCGAATTTATTAAACAAATCGGTGTTATGCCATGCATACCACGCGTTTTTACTTTGTGAATAATCCTGCAATGAAGGAAACTTATATGGGTATAATCTATTTTTTGAATGAACTGGTTGTAAATGTAAGCCACCAATACCGGGTCGCCAATCGCGGGTTTCATAAACATAAAAAGGTTGATTAAATTGCGACAGCTTATGTAATTGATTTTGATATTCTGGTGGGTTGATTGTTGAGCAACTTGTGAGTAAAAGTGTGATTGTTATTATTAAAAGCAATTTTAAGCGATATTTCATGGTTTTTATCCTTATATTTTAATTTGATTACTCGCAATAAAATCTGATGATATTGTCATAGTATTAAGGAAATATTAATGCACGAAAATTGCCTCATTGCATGAGTTATTGTGCTGATATATTATTTTCAGCCTAACAATGATTACAAGATATCAATAATGGTACACAAAACAGGTATTGCTAATCTTCCGTTGCATTATGGTCAAGTGCCTTTATGGCTCGCTAATCGCATGGCTAAATTAGGTGCGATCATGAGCGAGGCAATTATTTATCATTATGGGCGTGACGAATTTCTGCGTCGTTTGGCGAATCCTTTCTGGTTCCAATCGTTTGGCGCAGTAATGGGAATGGATTGGCATTCATCTGGAATTACCACAAGCGTTATTGGCGCGCTTAAGCGTGGTTTAGCACCGCTTTCCAGAGAGCTTGGTATTTATATTTGTGGAGGCAGAGGAAAATATTCGCGTCAGACGCCGCAGGAATTAACAGCAATCGGATTAAAAGTAGGATTTGATGGCCAACAGCTTGCACAAACCAGTCGACTGGTTGCGAAAGTTGATAGTGCAGCAATTCAGGATGGTTTCGATTTATATCTGCATAGTTTTATTGTGACTGCAGATGGTAATTGGGCTGTGATTCAGCAAGGAATGAACACTGCAAATAAACAAGCGCGTCGTTATCATTGGTTATCTGAAGGATTGAAAAGTTTTGTTGATGCTCCGCATGCTGCAATTGAAGGGAGACATCAGGGAAATATTATTAATCTTACCGATCAGCGAGCGAATTTATCGCGAGCATCGCAAATTGAACTTTTAAAAACATTTTCTCCTGAACGTATTCTTGCGGAAGCGGCAAAACAGGAAATTACAAATAAGCAATCAATTCATGCGCAAGTTGATTTACCGTTTCTGAATATGCCAGCACATCATGATGTTAGATCAGAAAATATTTCATTGCGAAAATTACACGGAAATATTGCAGCTGCAATTGATCGTGGACCAAAAGATTTTTCTGAGCTTCTTTTAACTCCAAAAGTTGGTGCAAGAACCATTCTCGCTCTTGCGATGGTGGCGGAAGTTATACACGGTGCGCCTTGTAGATTCTCAGATCCTGCGCGATTTTCATTAGCGCATGGTGGTAAGGATAAACATCCATTTCCAGTGCCTACGAAGGTTTATGATGAAACAATTAATGTATTAAAAAATGCTGTGCAAAAAGCCAAACTTGGTGCGAATGAAAAACTGGATGCAATTAAACGACTCGATAAGCAAGCGCGCGAACTGGAGCGACATATTATAAAAGGACCTACAGTGGAAGAAATTATTGCGCATGAAAAAGATGTTTCTGCGATATATGGAGGAAGAAGTGTGTTCGGGTTTGAAGAGAGAAAAGAGTAGGGGAGTCATTTAATTATCGATTAATCTTTAATGTAGCGAGATGCATTTCTTTCAAATTCTTGCATTCTTCTTCGCAGGCATTTTTGATTTTATTATTCATGGCAAAAGAAAATAAAGTTACGCCCGAACCGAACAGAATGCCAGGCATGTTAAGTGATCGGATAGAGTCAATTATGATTGCTAAACCTATAAGAATTCCCCAACAATAATTACTAAGCTTATTGCGTCGCTGATAATTTTCAATATGCAAACCGAGGTTATCTCGCAAAAGACAGTTTTTGTCGCGATAATCATTTTGAATGGAAGGGAATTTTTTAATCGCAGATTCACTGGATCGTAACAGCGATAATCTATCATCATCCTCAAGGTATGTTGCGATTTTAATAATTATCTCTAATGGAAGATTATCAAGAAAGGATCGGGTTTTCATGTGATGTGCCTTTAATTGTTTGAATTGAGAATTTCGCATTATTTGCTATTATATTAGGTCGGTTATCGTGATTGCAAATTATAAAAAATTTTTGATCTGTTTTCTGGTTGTAATTATTAAAAACTAAAAATGAAGTTCGATTTGATCAAATATTAATGATTCCGTTTTGCAACTGATCTACATTGGAAAACCGAATAAGTAATTTGTACCTGAAAAATATTGGAGTATTTTTATCAGAAAAATCAAATTGAACGAATAATGCTCACGTGTAATCATCAGCATCACTAGCATATTCACTCAGCGATGGATGTTTTAGAAAACAGCTAAAATATAAGCCTTTGACTATATTTAAATTGTAAGCTGATTTGCTTAATAAGCAGCAATTTTATACTATTGACCATCATTTATAATAAATCAGAGATATTTTTGTGAAATTTTTCGCCAGCTTATTTTTTGTAACTTCAATATTAATGACTATATTTAATTTTAATACCGCCGTCGCTGGTGATAAAACTATTGAGACTGCTTCAATGAATCCACAATTTTACATAGGCAAAAAAATTCTTGCTGGAATAAGCCAATATGACAAAGATGGAAAATTATTATCAAGTAAACAAATCGCAGGAAAAATAGTTTGTGTATCAAAACATGAAATTACAATTCAACTTGAGAATTCAGAAATTAAATATAATTTACCGCGAGATTTTTCTGCATTACACAAGGCGCAACCTGGAATATATAATTTAAAAAATGGAAATGTGAAGTCTTTTGAAGACCCAGATTTTACAGTTATATATCATATTTATCCTCGGGAATATAAATGAGTAATATAAACGCTGCAGATCTGACATCTGCGTTTTAGTGAGGTTATTGTCTAAATGCGTATCTCAAAAATAAATTCTACTCTAGGCGTCATTGCTGGAATAATATCCGCTCTTGTAATCGGTTCAATTATTGGGGTGATCAGATTTATTTTTAAAGAATATTTTGATCAGTGGACTATTTTTGATTGCGATGTTGTTGGCATATTAATCACATTATTGGTAATTATCCCGGTGATATTAATGGGAGGGGTTTTCGGAATAATTACTGGTATTTATAAGGGTGTAAGCGATGGTATGCGTGGCGGAGTAATTGCCGGCTGTAAGGCCGGAGCTTTTGGTCCTTGGCATTTTAAATTTTGGGTGTTTGGTAATTAATAAAAAAGAAATATCTTTCTTTTTGATCATGAAAGGGAAAAAAACAAGGGTCAATGCGATTTAAGCTATTCAAGAGAAGTGTTGTTGGCGAAACTTGATTCGTTATTTATAAGTGCCATCTGGCATTAAATGACAGGTATTGCCACCAACATATGAACCATCTGGGCACATTGTAGCCTGTGTGCCACCGACATATGATCCATCGGGAGCCATAGTTGTGTTATTGCCGCCGACATATGACCCATCTGGAGCCATGGTAGCATTATTACCGCCAACGTATGACCCATCTGGCGCCATCGTACATTCATTCGCATTAACATAACTGCCATCTGGGCACATGGTTGCCTTTGCGGGTAGGGCAAAAAATAGGAACAATATGGCAAAAAATAAGTATTGTTTCTCTTTATTTAGGCGTATGGAATTGTTTATCCAACTATTTTTTTTCATAAAATTAATCATTAATAAGCTCCTCAATTTTTTCTTATTATTTTAATTATAGTTGAATCAGCAGCAAAAAGGTCTCTATAGGCGGTCATTGCTAGTTTATTGTCATTGGAATTTGGGATAGCTTTTATTCAGGTTTATCTCTAAACCAAATAGCCTTTGTGTTTTTTGACTAACTACGAAATACTCTTTGCAGAAAAATCCGGTTCGCCAGTTAAAATCAAGAATGAGCAATATTTTCATGCTTGATGAAAAAATAAAAATTTACGAATATTTGTCCGTCATCCATTAAAAAGTAAAGCAAGGAAAAAAATAGAGGCTAATACCAGAAAAATTAATTTTGCTACAAAAAATACGTGCGTGAGTATGTTCATGTTTGGTTTTTCAACAAGTTTCGATACTTCTGAAATTTCTCCACGGTCAATTTTTTTATCATAGTTTTCGGCTAATTGTTGGAAAGAGTAACCTTGAAACAAATATTGAATAGCATCAGAAATAAAAAACAAAACAACAAATAGCAGAATTGATTTTGCACAACATGAGTTCTGTGTATCAGATTTAGCAAGCCATGCTAGCCCGCCTAACCCTAACCCGAGTTGCCTGCATGTGCTCGATAATGTGGCTGTGTTGTAATGAAATGTACTCCAATAATAATCTTTCACATACTTGTATAAGGATTCCTTTTTTTCTTCCACAGTCATCTTGGTCCTCCTCCGCCACCTGGTGCGCGTTTACGTGAGGGAGCCTTTTTTCGTTTGGGTCGAGTGCGTTTGGTTGTATGTTTCGTGGCTTTGTTCACATTTAATTCCTTTAATGTGAGAGGCTAACATTTTTTATTTTATATGGGATGAATTACCTAAACAACGGTGGTCTTGATTAAGCGCAGTTACAAACCGGTTACATTTTATTGAGAGCAAGTTTAAATGCATCACAAAATTATTTTAACTTATTGATTCTTCTCATGGGCCCACTAGGACTTGAACCTAGGACCAAAGGATTATGAGTCCTCTGCTCTAACCAACTGAGCTATGGGCCCGGCATACGGATTTGAGAGTCGCTATAATAACGGTAAAATAGCCCATTTTCCATAGACAAACCGAGGAAATCGATGAAAAAACTGCCGCGTTCTTTCTATAACCGCGATACCACGCTGGTCGCACAAGAGCTGCTCGGAAAATACCTTGTCCATCAGGTGAACGGTATCACCCGCATCGGTAAAATCGTCGAAACTGAAGCCTATCTGGGCCCGCATGATCTTGCCGCTCATTCCTGCAAAGGCTTGACCTCGCGCACACAAGCCATGTTCGGCCCGCCAGGACATGCTTATATCTACCTGATTTATGGCGTGCACTATTGCATGAATATCGTCACGGAACCAGAAGGTCACGCATCTGCTGTTTTATTGCGTGCGATTGAACCAGTAGAAAATATCGATGGACGCACGCAAGGGCCAGGGTTGCTGACGCGCGCCATGCAGATTGATAAATCGCTATACGCGCACGATTTGACCGGCGATATTTTTTATCTCGCTGATCCAGGCGAAAAAACAAAAATTGAAATTACCAAACGACCAAGAATCGGTGTCGATTATGCAGGTGATTGGGCAAAAAAATTATTACGTTTTTATATCGCCGGAAATAAATATATTTCAAAACGATAATATTGTTAAATTAACTGTTCCAAATGAATGCCAATAATAGACGGACTATTCATATACCAATAAGAACCATATTGATAATCTGTCAAATAATCAAATAACGGCTGCTCTTCCACACGATTACATTCCGTGAAGTTTGTGATGCCAGGTGGTACGTTTGCCGAACAAGCGTAATTTCCATCTGCTTGCTTGTACCAGTGAAATCCATTAGGGCGAGCATCTGTCGCATGCAGAAACATCAATTCGTCACAATGATCTTTCTGACAAATAACAGGTGTAACAGCGCAAATTTTCTGATGTTGATTATCATAATTGCAGGAGACTTTACGATATATCAGATCATCTTGCTGAAACGTTTTACGATAAAGCAATCCCATGTGTGAAATACTTAATTCCGTACCAATGAGGTCTTTAATATTTTTGCCACCCAGATTCCATTTTTTTGTGTCTCTTACAATTTCCACAACGGCTGGAGTTGGAATCATATCAAGTAAAGTTTGATCAGGTTGATAACTGCCATCAGCTTGTCGTACGGCTATTTTTTCTTTGGGAATATAAGTGGTAGCAACCATTTCGCTATCAAAATTCGGATAATCAAGATTGGAATAAATGGTCATGAAACGCTTTGCCATCGCAGAGCCATCAGTTTCGTTAAGCACACGCACATTTGCAGAAAGATTTTTTTGCTGAAACAAAAACCAGTTCTGACGCGTGATAGTAGCGTGTGTGACAGCTGCATAAGCAGATAAATTACTTTTTAACGTCGGATCAGTTAACCAGCCATTACGCTGATTAATGGGATTCCAGTCGGATTCCACAAAATTATTTCGATTATAAAAATGTACAATTTCGCCAGCTGGATTTCCCGCTGCACCATATGAAATTTTCAATATATTCTGATCAAATTCATCAATATTTTTTGAATACAGCAATGCCATCGCAACCTGTACGAAGGTTTGACAATCAAGACCATCGAGGCGATAAGCAGGATCCTGTTTGATGTGCAAAGCGCCAGGTTGATATGTGGAAGAAGCTGGTTGCCAATCACTTTCACCAATAGCTCCTGTAAATATATACGGTATATCCCGCAATTGATCTGCGATAAAAGCAATACGTGCATTTTTATTCTGGTTGTCTTGTAATGCATTTAATATAAATTGAATTTTGGAACGTGAATGCTTGATGGTTTGCTGAGTCAGGAATGCATCCAAAACAGAATAATCGCGATCTGATTTTAAGTGCGCAGAATATTTAGTGATATCAGGTGTGTAACCACTAAAATACATATCGCCGGAATCTGAGTTATTCGCAATAGCCGAAAAAGAATATGTACTTAAATAAATTAATAAGCTTGCTGATATTTTTTTCATGTCATCATCCCTTATTTTTTATCACGCTACTCACCAGCCACCACCACCACCGCCTCCGCCACCACCACCGGATGAGCCGCTGCCGCTTGATGAATCGCTCGCTGATGCAACTGATGATGCGAGCCCCAAACCAATTATCACAGGCAATGCAGAAATATTGCTGCTATTCCACGGTATATCGGATACATACCAGGCAGATTGATATTGCGCAGGATTAATTCCTGCTTTTTGCATCACATCTTCAAAGCGCGCGCGCCACTGACTTTCAACATCAAGTGCAATTGCATAAGGCATATATTTTTCAAATAATTCTGGTGTAACTTCTGGTGCATTCCATTGGTTTAATCGATAACGCTCAGTCGTTGAAAGGAATAAACGAAAGCCTTTTATTTTAGCCATCACTTCACTGCCTTCAGGTGTGGGCGCTTTTAATAAATAATAAAAAATAGCATTGCAAATAAATATCAAAAGAATAAGACTTAATGTGATGAGGGGAAGGCCGCTTACAAGAATTTCCACAATCGATACTATCAACACGATAAAAAATATAATAAAGAGAAATAAATTGAATAATGCAGTGATAATCGTCGCGGAAGTTTTACTCGCACGTGCCAGTTTCAGGCTGAGTATAAGCCGGGGAAAATAAAAATAAACGATGTAACACCAGAATATGATTTGCACGACATCAAGTAATTTATGATTATAAAACAATCCTAATGCCAGCAGCGATAAAACAATACCAGGAATCAAGCGACTAAAATTAGTCATAAAATATTTATTTTTATATGCAGTCGTTAAATATTGTTTTAATTTTTTCTTCGCCTGATTCAATAGGCTGGCGTTTGCAGGTTCGAGTAATATTTCATTGTTTGTTTGAAACAAGACATTCCCTAATGCTGCTTCTTCTGCGGGTAATTGGATATTTTTATCGGTTCGTTTCAGCGTATATTTATTTTCATCATTCACAATCACCAGATATTTTTTTGTTGCCATGCTGACAATGGCCGCTGTGAAAGTTTGTGCATCATATCCCATATTGAGAATATAACGCATCGCCTCTGGTGTCAGATTTTCCGGTGGTTCGAATAAGGGAATGATGGATTTTTGTTTCGGATCTCTTCCATATTTATCCCACATCAACCAATTCACACACAGGATAGCAAGCAAAATTGCCAACAGCATTTGTTCTGTTTTGCCAAAATTTCCGATGATGGATTGCCACCATGTTGGTGGAATAATAATTCCTTTTTGAAAAGATGCGGCTACAGTTAATCCTTCACCAGGCTCCAGTCTTTTTGTAGTTTCAACCACTAGTTTATTATTGGCAGAATTTGCCATGACAAAATCTTTATTCCGCGCGCCCATTCTTCCTGTATAGGCAGCTTCTTTTTCTATGACTGCACCTTCAGGTAATTGAATAACGGCTTGCGCATGCAAAATGGGTATTTGCCATTCATTACCTGTGATATTCCAGTAAATTTCATCGGCATCCTTGAAATAATTAAGCGCATTCTTAACGTGATAGTGAATGGTATAGGAATAACTGCCTGGCGATAACAAATTATCCTTGCTGCCAATATAAACTGAAAGCGCATCAGAATTTTCTTCCGTGTGAAAGGAAGAGGAGAGATCATTAACTAAAATATCACCAAGCTGATAATCCGTATGATGTGAAATTTTATAACTGTCCACATAACGTCGCGGTAATTTTCGCAATAATCCATGACGGAATATATTGCCTTCCGCATTGATCTGAATAACTTCGGTTACATCAATGGAGGCATTTTTATTGACACGAATACCAACGCTAAAATCTGAAATAACTTCTTCAGCGTAAACAGATGGAATAAAAAAAAGGAAAAATAATATCAGAAATTTTTTCATATGATCACATTAGAATTTAACAGCAGGCACTTCGCGTTCCGCTGCATCAGTGATTCCAAAAAATTCTGCTGGTTTGAATTGAAAGATATTTGCGACAATATTGCTGGGAAAAGATTGAATGGTGATATTCAAATCTCTGGTTGTGCCATTGTAATATCTGCGTGCTAACTGTATCTGATTTTCAATGGAAGTGAGTGTCTGTTGTAATTCCATGAAATTCTGGCTGGCTTTTAAATCAGGATAATTTTCTGCTACCGCAAACAACTGTTTTAATGCGGCAGTCAATTGGTTTTCTGTCTCAGCACGTTGTTGCACATTACCAGAGGCGAGTGCTTGTGTGCGAAGAGTCGTGACATTTTCCAGCACGCTGCTTTCGTGTTTCATGTAACCTTTAACGCTTTCAATCAGATTGGGAATGAGGTTCGCACGTTGTTTCAGTTGAACATCAATACCGCTCCAGCCTTCCTGATTCAGATTGCGTAAAGTGACGAGCCGGTTATAAACATAAATAAAATACACAAGGATAAGTAATAGGACGATCGCAAGAGTGATTAACATATTATTCTCCTCATTTAATTGCCCCCGCGTGTTGCGAGGGCATGATGCAAGTTATTCCTGCTCTTCGAGAAAACTACGCAATTGTTCAGCACGCGATGGATGACGCAATTTGCGCAATGCTTTTGCTTCAATCTGACGAATACGTTCACGTGTGACATCAAACTGTTTGCCAACTTCTTCGAGAGTGTGGTCCGTATTCATATTGATACCAAAACGCATACGCAATACTTTTGCTTCACGTGGCGTGAGGGATCCCAATACTTTTTGTACGGCTTCGGACAAACCAAAGTTAGTCGCAGCATCGATAGGCGAAATAGTATTTAAATCTTCGATGAAATCTCCCAAATGTGAATCTTCATCATCACCAATTGGTGTTTCCATGGAGATAGGTTCTTTCGCAATTTTTAAAATCTTGCGAATTTTATCTTCTGGAATACTCATCTTGCGACTTAATTCTTCCGGTGTCGGTTCTTGTCCTGTTTCCTGTAATAATTGTCGCGAAATACGATTCAATTTATTGATGGTTTCAATCATGTGTACTGGAATACGAATGGTACGTGCCTGGTCCGCAATCGAGCGTGTGATCGCCTGGCGAATCCACCAGGTGGCATACGTTGAGAATTTATAACCACGCTGATATTCAAACTTGTCAACGGCTTTCATCAAGCCAATATTACCTTCCTGAATCAAATCGAGAAATTGCAAACCACGATTGGTATATTTTTTCGCGATTGAAATCACGAGACGCAAGTTTGCTTCGACCATTTCTTTTTTTGCACGTCTTGCCTTGGCTTCACCAATGGAAAGTCTGCGATTCACTTCCTTGATTTCAGCAATAGTCATGCGCATCGTTTGTTCCAGAGAAATTAATTTTTTCTGTGAGCGCTGAATATCAGGAATGAATTTTGCTATATCGTCATAATAATTTTTATCTTCATGTTCCTTTGTCCAGTCAATGTTGGTTTCATTATTCAGAAAGGAAGTGATGAAAGCTTTGCGTGGTAATTTACCTTTATTCACACACAAATCCATAATCGAACGTTCCTGCATGCGGATTTCATCAAGCATGCTGCGCATCTTGCGTGATAATTTATTAAATTGTCGTGGAGATAATTTAATATCCATAAAAAACTTTGCTAGCTCATCACGCTTGGCAACCGTCTTCTTATGTTTTTGTCCGTGTTTTTTATCAGCAGAAATAGCTTCATTATAAATTTTACGTAATTCTTCAAAACGTTCTTTTGCTTTTACAGGATCAAGACCTGCATCTTCGTCAAAAGGATCAGCTGCTTCCTCACTTTCTTCTTCATTTTCGGCAGCAGGTGCGGCGGGCGGTTTTGCATTCGCATTCGCTTTGCCATTTGTGGAGCTGCCTTCACCTTCTTCACCTTCATCTTCTTCAACACTTGCAAGATCAGGTTCGATATAACCACTAATGATATCGCTTAAACGTAATTCGCCTTTTTCCATGCGATCAAAATCAGAAAGCACTTCGGCAATCATTTGTGGTTGATAAGCAAGAGTCGTCAACATCTGATTGACGCCTTCCTCGATGCGTTTTGCAATGGCAATTTCACCTTCACGTGATAATAATTCCACGCGTCCCATTTCACGCATATACATGCGCACAGGATCGGTCGTACGACCTAATACATCAACAACAGCCAATGCATTTGTGATTTCTTCTGCTGCAACTTCATCTTCAGCTGCTTCGCCTTCAGCTAATAAAAGTTCATCCATTTCTGGTGGATCTTCCGACACTTTGATACCCATGTCGTTGATCATGCTTATAATGTCTTCTATTTGTTCTGGATCAGTGATGTCAGCAGGCAGGTGATCGTTGACTTCTGCATATGTCAGATAGCCTTGTTCCTTGCCGCGTGTAATGAGATCTTTGAGTCTGGATTTTTGTGTTTCTTTATCGGAATTATGTGATTCTTTCTGGGAATCTTGTTCCATGATGGTTAACCTGTCTGATAATTAATGGTTTTTGGGAAATTGGCCTAGTCAGATTATAGCAAAAAAATACAATTTTACATTATCTATCTTTTTTTTATAAATACTGAGAAAAGTCATGCGGTTGGTGGATTATTAATCATCACTTGCCTGAATTTTACTCAATTAATGACATCAAATTGACATAAATCCTCTCTATTATTTTGGCTTCATCCTAATTGAGGCCGATGCATGATTTACCGTTATTTGCGAAAGACGTATCGTTTTTTCAGAAAGCATTGCAGTTGTTTTGAATATTGTTTTGAAGCCATTGGCCTGATTCTTGGCATTATCACGCCGATTATTTTAATCGTAGCAGGAATTGCTTCCTTGCCATTTACGGGCGGCGCATCCTCGATTCTTTTATGGCTGGGATATATTTGTTTTGCAGCATCCATTTATGTGACATTCGTAAATGCTGCACGTGCGTGGGGAATTTTGCTCGATGCAGTGATTGAAATTAAAAATGGACAACATCCCAATAATGAAAAAATTGCAACTGCGACAGGATTTGTTGTTGGATTAGTATTGGCATTTGTTGCAGTTGCACTAAATTTTGCACCAGTTCCATTTATATCTTCATTAATTCATATTGCTTTGTGGAAAGGTGCATTGCTGATTGTTCCATGGATTATTGGTTTTACTGCAGCTTGTGCACGTGTATCAGGAAGGTTAGTCGATCATTTTCAGGCGCATTTTCCAAAAACCACACTACAGGATTTGCTGTCACCGAACAAAAATGAAGATAAAAATATCATTCCACCGAAGCATATGGATATAGAATCTGCATTAATCGCCAATGGAATCAAAGGTATTTATCAATATCTTGAAACGCGTGATGAAAATAAGCTGAACATCGTATCGAAATGCTTTGACAGGGAGACAGGAAAAAAACGTGCGCTGATGTATTATCATTTGCTACATTTGCCCGGCATTAATTCAGATTTACAAAAAGTTATTTTGTTGTATGTTTTACTTGGCAGTGGACAGGGTGCGACATTGAAAAAATCTGTTTGTCATTCAATGCAGCTAAAAGAGGATGAAGCGCGAAATGTTTTCCGTGATTATATTCAATCGCATGTGGTTGATAAGAATAAAAGAATATTATTGCAGGAAAATGTTATCGATAAATTGAGTTTTTTTGCAGATCGCGGCAAAGGATTGCATCATAAGCGGCGAGCGGATGAGATGAAAATCGATTATCTGAATATTGTGAATTACATGAAGGCTTACCAAAATTAAAATCCCATGACCCTGGGGTCGCATCTCGACTTCACCCATTGAAGGGTTGTAGGGTGAAGTCGAGATGCGACCCCAGAAGACATACCTTTGGAGTTTGATACATTGGCAAAAAAAACATTACTGTTAATTGAAGATGAAAAAGCGATTCGCGATATGTTGCGCTTTTCTTTTTCGCATCATGAATTTGAGTTGATTGATGCAGAAGATATTGCATCAGCAATGAAGGTTTTATCCGTCCAGATTCCTGATCTGATTATTCTCGACTGGATGTTGCCAGATATGAGTGGTATCGAATTCCTGAAAAAAATTCGTAAAATGGAAAACATCAAACATATACCTGTCATCATGCTGACTGCGAAAGCGGAGGAAGAAAATAAAATTATGGGTTTGGTGAGCGGTGCTGATGATTATATTACCAAGCCATTTTCTCCTCATGAACTTGCTGTGCGTATTAGAACTGTATTGCGACGTGGATTAATCAAATCACCAGACGACAAATTAATGCTGGATACTATTTGTGTTGATACAAATACGAAAACAGTTTCCATTAAAGATGAGTTATTACACCTGACTGCCAATGAGTATAAATTATTATATTTTTTTATGACGCACGCCGATAAGGTTTATACGCGTGATCAATTGCTGGATCATGTGCTGGGGAAATCTGCGATGGTTAGTGATCGTACGATTGATGTTTTAATCAAACGGCTACGCGCGAAGTTAAAACCGCATGATTGTCATCGTCATATTAAAACAGTAAGAAACACTGGATATCTTTTTGCGAGGCAATATGAAAATTCATCATCCTGTTGATCTTAGCGTGCTTTCGACAGAATTGCAGGAATATATCCGCCATCTTGAACAAGTACGTAGCGATTTCGTCGCGAATGTTTCGCATGAATTGCGTACGCCGCTGACGGTGATTCGTGGATATCTTGAAGTATTAACGCAACAGCAAACAGTAGAACCTGAAATACTTAATAAAATTCATGAACAAATGTATCAACAGACTTTGCGCATGACAGATATCATTGAAGATTTATTATTACTCGCACATCTTGAGGCGGAAGATCTGACGCTGGAAGAAAAGAAAAAAGTGGATGTCAAAAAAATATTACAGGCTTTATGTCAGGATGCGATGCATATTGGTGCGGATAAACACCATGTAATCGAATTGAAAGCGAATGAAGATTTAACAATTCAGGGTTCAGAAAATGAATTGCGTAGTTTATTTTCCAATCTGATCGTGAATGCGGTGAAATATACACCTGCTGGCGGGAGTATTTTGATTGAGTGGTATAAACAAAATGACAATGCGCATTTTGTCGTGACTGATACCGGAATTGGTATTGCGAAAGAACATATTCCACGTATTACAGAAAGATTTTATCGTGTCGATAAAGCGCGCTCGCGTGAACGTGGCGGCACAGGTTTGGGATTGGCGATTGTGAAGCATGTGCTGTTGCGACATGATGCAAGTCTGGAAATAGAAAGCGAAGTGGGTAAGGGTAGCAGGTTTTGTTGCGTATTTTCAGGCGCTAAACATACTCCTGTTCCTTCATAAAATATAAATTCTGAATTGTTTCAGGAAAAGATGTAAATACACGACTGCCGCTGATCCAGGGATTCAGATTAATGCGTTCGAGTTTGTTGTTAACTTTGCTATTAGCCTCGCAGATATAAACCTGTACACCGCGACAATGGAATGCTTCGATAATTTCGCGAAAGGTTTGTAAGCCTGTCATATCCATGAAAGGCACGTTTCTTAAACGAAAAATAATCACTTCCGGATCAGAATGGGTGGTCGCAAGTGCGCGCTCAATTTTTTCCACAACACCAAAAAAGAAAGGGCCTTGTATGGAGTAAATCACCACACCATCAGGTATCGTCAAATTCTTTTCGCGTAATTCATTGTTTAATGTATCGTGATTTTCTTTCTCCAGCGTAATGAATTGATTCATACGCCGAATAAAAAGTAGCATTGCAAAAATAACACCAATGTTTACTGCAACCACAAGATTGGTAAATATCGTTAATAAAAATGTCGTCAGTAAAACCAGCACATCATTGCGTGGTGCATGTTTTACGATATAAATAAAATGCGGTACATCACTCATGTTGTAGGCAACGACAAACAAAATGGCGGCTAATGCTGCCAGCGGAATATTGGTTGCAAGCGGTGCAAGCACCAAAATAACAAATAGTAAAAAAACAGAATGCACTATCGCTGCAATTGGACAATTGCCACCATTACGAACATTAGTTGCAGTTCTTACAATCGCTCCGGTTGCAGCAAAACCACCAAAAAGTGGCGCCAGAATGTTTGCAAATCCCTGGGCAATTAATTCCTGATTGGAATGATGTTTTGTTTTTGCCATACCATCTGCTGCTGTTGCTGATAATAAAGATTCAATGGCGCCTAACATTGCGATGGTGAAAGCAGGGCCGATTAAACTCAAGGTATGAGTCAGATCCATGAATGGTAAATGAAAGGAGGGTAATGATGATGGAATGCCACCAAACGTAGTGCCAATGGTTGCAACTGTTTTAAAGTGAAAATATGACTGTATAAGTGTCGCAACGATCATGGCGACCAGAGGGCCTGGCATGCGTTTGAAAAATTTGGGTGTCAACCATATCAGCATTAAACTGGATAAAGCTAATGCGGTTGTAGTCATATCCAGATGGGGAAATTCTTTTATTAATGCAAATAATTTATCGTAGAATTTTGCATCTATCGGTAAATGCAGCGACAAACCAAAAAAATCCTTTATTTCACTAACAAGAATAATCACACCGATGCCACTGGTCAATCCAACAATCACTGGATCAGGAATATATTTGATAACACTGCCAAGTTTTATCATTCCCATGAACAATAAAATAAAACCAGCAAGCAAGGTTGCAAGTTGTAAACCCTGTATACCATGTTGTGCGGTGATGCCGGCGAGAATAACAATAAAAGCGCCGGTGGGTCCTGTAATTTGTACGCGACTGCCGCCAAATATTCCAACGATAAAAGCAGCGATAATCGCGGTATATAAACCTTGTTGTGGCGAGACACCGGATGCGATCGCAAATGCCATGGAAAGAGGTATGGCAACCACACCGACGATTAAACCGGCGATGATATTATTCAACCAGTTTTTTGGCTCCAGTAATCCGGCGCGATATGCTTCAACAATTGCAATCATTGCTTAATAATCTCCAGGTAATTCCATTTATGGTATTTGCTAACTTAAACCACTGTCATTTCTTTTTTCTTTAAAATCCATCTTGATAATTCCTGTTTTTCTTCATCAGCCAGTTCACCTTCACTCGCTTTGGATAACAAACGATTGATTTCATCTTCAATAATCAGCAAGTTTAATTGTCTTAATGTGCCTAGAAATTCATGCGTAATGCCGGCTTCAGGAATTGAATGCTCCCAGCAAGCGAGATTTTTTACGAAGTTTTCTTCTTTTTGCCCACGCCATGATTCGATCAATGCAGCGGTATTTATTTCAGGTTGCAAGCTAATGACATCCAGTAAGCGATGCAGAAAATTTAATCCGAGTAAATTACCTTGCGGTAAAGATGTCTTCACTGATTTGGCAAGCTGCGGATTTTGCACCAGCAAGGCGAGTGCGATTTGCATCGCTGGTTTTAATTTAGGTTTGCTAATCTCGGGTTCTGGTATTGCAACAGGAATTTGCAAACTCGCAGCAGGATTTCTGATTTGCTGTTTTAATTCGGTGACATCCACACGTGCGCGTTTGGCTAATTCTTCCAGCAATATTTCCGGCAAGATTGCAGAAGGTACCTGTTTGATAAACGTTAATGCACTGGATGCGAAACGTGCGCGACCTTCAATCGTGCCAAGATCCGATTGACGGCTGAGTGTCAGAAAGAAAAATGCAGATAAGGATGATGCTGAATTAATACGTGCTTCAAATGCTGCTTTTCCTTCCTTGCGCACTAATGAATCTGGGTCTTCACCATCAGGTAAAAATAAAAATCTGATTTGCAGATTATCCTGCATTAATGGAAATAAAACTTGTAATGCACGCCATGCAGCATTGCGGCCTGCTTCATCACCATCAAAACAAAAAATAATTTCTGTTACATAACGTGTTAAACGATTTATATGATGCGCTGTCGTTGCTGTACCCAGTGTTGCAACGGCATAAGTAATTTCATGCTGAAACAAGGCAACGACATCCATATAACCTTCGACGACTAATATTTTATCGAGCTTGCGATTGGCGCGTAATGCTTCAAACAAACCATATAATTCGTGACCTTTCTGAAACAATGCGGTTTCAGGTGAATTTAAATATTTCGGCTCACCTTTCTCGAGTATGCGTCCGCCAAATCCAATAATGCGTCCACGATAATCATGTATTGGAAACATGATGCGATCACGGAATCGATCAAAATAACCACCTTCATCTTTTTTAATGATGAGACCCGTATCGAGTAATTTCTTTTTATCAGCATCAGTTTTACCAAAATGATCGAGGATTTGATGAAAAGATGCAGGTGCATAACCCAATAAAAATTGTTTGGCAATTTGCCCGGAAATACCACGATTTTTTAAATAGGCAATGGCATGTTTTGCGCCGCGTAATTGTTCATGATAATAACGCGTGACTTCAGTCATTAAGGCATATAGCGCTGGCAAGGAGTCATCTTTTTTCGCACCGCCTGCTACTTTTGGAACTTCCATGCCCGCTGTACGAGCCAGTGTTTCGATGGCTTCCGGAAAGCTTAGGCGTTCATGTTGCATCATGAAATCAATGGCATTGCCATGTGCGCCGCAGCCAAAACAATAATAAAATTGCTTTTGCTGGCTAACAGAAAAAGATGCGCTTTTTTCATTATGGAAAGGACAACGCGCGAAATAATTGCTGCCAGATTTTTTGCGTAATGGGATTTGCGTGTTGATCAAATCAACAATGTCAATTTTGGCGAGGAGTAATTCAATAAATTCACGTGGAATATTCACGTTGCGATGACCTCAGGGTTTACGATGACGAGAAAGGTTCAATTTATGCAACGGGAACTAAAATAGCAAGACTACGCCAGCTTTTCCTTGACCTTGGCACTGACCACGGTCATGTCTGCCTTGCCTTGCAGTTTGGCTTTCAGTACGCCCATCACCTTGCCCATGTCCTTGGCAGAACTCGCGCCAGCTTCTGTAATGGCAGCCATGACAGCTTGTTCTACTTCAGCTGCTGACAATTGTGCAGGCAAATATTGCTGAATGATGCGAACTTCTTCGCTTTCCTTTTGCGCAAGATCAGGTCGATTGCCGGCTTCAAACTGGCTAATGGAATCACGTCGCTGCTTGATCATTTTATTGAGCGTGGCAAGGATTTGCTCATCAGACAATTCAATTCGTTCGTCCACTTCACGCTGTTTCAAGGCAGCCAGAATCAGGCGAATCGTCGCCAGACGTTCTTTTTCCTGAGCGCGCATGGCAGTTTTCATGTCTTCAGTAATGTGATTTTTAATAGCGGATGGCATGAATCGTCCTTTTTCAAATGAAAAAAACCCCGCGATTTCGCGGGGTTTCAGGATTGACTAGGCAGCTTCTTTTTCTTTTTCGCGACGGTTGCCAGTACCGGTTGGCTGACGATCACGTTCAAGCGCCATATGTTCGCGCAGGATTTTCTTCTGGTAACGCTTTACCGCAGCAGCTTTCTTGCGCTTACGCTTCCAGGTAGGTTTTTCATAAAATTCATGACGTCTTAAATCAGCAAGAATGCCGGCTTTCTCGCACAGGCGCTTGAAACGGCGCAGGCTGAGTTCAAAATTTTCATTATCTCTTACACGTACGGTTGGCATAGTTAACACTACTTCCTAATTAGTAATCATTTAAAGACCGCCAATTCTAATGCCAGATCAGACGAAATGCAAAGATTTGGTGAGGGTCGGGATAAATCCATATAGAATAGGCCGCTTTTCCATAAGTGTCGGGCAAATATGCGTGTCCTCGGTATAGAAACCTCATGTGATGAAACCGGAATCGCGATTTATGATTCCGAACGCGGTTTGCTTGCGCACACACTGCACAGTCAGACCGATATTCATGCCAAATGGGGTGGTGTGGTGCCCGAACTTGCTTCGCGCGATCATGTGCGTCGCGCAATTCCTCTCATCACTGAAGTGCTTGAAAAAGCACAGCTTACCGGCAAGGACATTCATGGTGTTGCATATACCAAAGGGCCAGGCCTCGTCGGTGCCTTACTGACGGGTGCGATGCTGGGCAGAACACTGGGGTTTGCCTGGAATGTGCCGACCATCGGCGTGCATCATCTGGAAGGGCATTTGCTGGCGCCATTTCTTGAGCCTGATCCGCCGAGTTTCCCCTTTATCGCTTTGCTGGTGTCAGGCGGACATACCGAATTAGTGAAGGTCGAGAAGCAAGGCACATATGAAATTATTGGCGATACCCTCGATGATGCAGCGGGAGAAGCATTCGATAAAACCGCAAAATTACTGGGATTGGGTTATCCAGGCGGAGCGTTATTGGCAAAGCTTGCTCTCCGCGGCAATCCAGATCGGTTTCATTTTCCGCGACCGATGGTGGATAGACCTGGACTTGATTTCAGTTTCAGTGGATTGAAAACATTTGCCTTGCATACGGTCGAAGCAAATCCTCTGGATGAACAAACTCGTGCAGATATCGCGCGTGCATTTGAAGATGCAGTAGTGGCAACGCTTGCAATCAAATGTCGGCGTGCGTTACAGGAAACGGGTTATTCCACATTGGTGATCGCAGGTGGTGTGGGTGCGAATAAATCCTTGCGCCATGCTTTACATGAAATGTGCAAGAAACAGCAGGCATCGCTTTATTTTCCACGCATGGAATTTTGCACGGACAATGGCGCGATGATTGCATATGTCGGTTGTCAGCGATTATTGGCAGGTGAGCGTGAGGATTTGGCTGTGGAAGTGTTCCCACGTTGGGCGCTGGATGAGATTAGCAAATAAAATAAATAGACCACCTAATTTTTTAACAAATATATCTTAAGAAAATGTGTCGTTAAAATTTTGAACTTGCCAATTTTTATTTCTGTAATGCAGAAAAAATCGACTCAGCTGCATGAGACAAACTTTAAAACGGCAGAAGAAGCCTATTATGCTATGAAGCTGGCGGTGGACAAAATAGCGAAACTGGCTGATGCGAATAAAAACTATTTGCTGGCTAAAGCAGAATTAGCGGATGGTTTTACGAACATCATGCAGAATTTTTATCAGCCACAACAGAGTTTGAAAATTGTTTGCAAGTAATTATATTTTATTTTTTGCCAATTTTATTTTCTTCGCCGCATATTAATTTTTTGATATTGCTGTGATGACGAAGGACGAGGATCACGCTCATGCACGCGAGCACCAGTGTCCATGATAATTTACCGGTGAATAGCCAGATGAAAACCGGCGCAAGGACAGAAGCAGCGAGTGCAGCGAGAGAAGAATAACGAAATAAAATAGCCATCATGATCCAGACAATTATCCAGCATAAACTCGTTTGCCAATTTAGAGCGAGCAAACAACCAATTAAAGTCGCGACACCTTTGCCGCCTTCGAAATGAAAATACAATGGAAATAAATGGCCAATGAAGGCAGCGAGTGCAATCAATGCGATGGTGAGATCGGGAAGTCCGAATATTTTTGCGATGAATACAGGAAGAAAGCCTTTGAGTGCATCGCCGAGTAATGTGATTAAAGCCGCTTTTTTCCCGCCGATTCGCAAGACATTCGTTGCTCCAGGATTTCCTGAACCTTGCGTGCGTGGATCAGGCAAGCGCATGAGACGACAAACGATGATCGCACTCGATAGCGATCCGATAAGATAAGCAATAATGATAGCGAGAATGGTCGTTAACATAAGACCGCTTACTTTACAGCAACATACCAGCTAGTACCAGCATGTGCAGATGTGTTAGTTTACGTCCTAATTTGCACTAACCAACAACCAGGAAAATAACCATGTTACCGAACGCCACGAATCTCATCTGGATTGATCTGGAAATGACGGGTTTGAATCCAGATACGGATCGCATTATTGAACTTGCAACCATCGTGACTGATTCTCATCTTAATGTTATTGCAGAAAGTCCTGTGTATGCGATTCATCAATCACAAACCTTGCTTGATCAAATGGATGAGTGGAATACCACGCATCACAATGCATCCGGTTTAGTGCAGCGTGTGCAGGAAAGTGTTTATGACGAATCATCTGCTGCCAAAGCCATGCTGGAATTTTTAAAAAAACATGTGCCGGAAGGAAAGTCACCCATGTGTGGTAATAGCATCTGGCAAGACAGACGTTTTTTGGCGCGTTATATGCCTGAATTAGAAAAATATTTTCATTATCGCATGATAGATGTGAGCACATTAAAAGAGTTGGCCTTGCGCTGGGCACCCAAAATTTACAATGGGGTACAAAAAGAATCGAAGCATCTCGCACTTGATGATATCCGCGACTCCATTAATGAATTGCGCTATTATCGGGAACATTTGTTAAATCAGGGCGTGATGAAAGCTTGAGGAACGTACAATGAATTTCAAATTACTTGGCAGTATTTTGCTCGTGATTGGCACTTCCATTGGTGCTGGCATGCTTGCATTGCCAATTGCCAATGCACAGTTAGGTTTTAGCGGTGCATTGATTTTACTGGTGATTTGCTGGCTGATCATGACATCCGGGGCTTTCCTGTTGCTGGAAGTTAATTTGTGGATGCCGATGAATAGTAATTTGAACACCATGGCACGCAATACGATTGGCGCTGGTGGGCAAATCATTTCCTGGCTCGCGTTTTTACTGCTGCTGTATTCATTACTTTCCGCCTACATCGGCGGTGGCAGTGACTTGCTGCATAATCTGCTGACATTGGCAGGAATAACCGTTCCCATGTCAGTCGCAGCCATTCTGTTTACAGTGATATTCGGATCAGTAGTTTATTTTGGCATTCGTTCCGTTGATTATGTCAATCGTGGTTTGATGTTAGTCAAATTTGCAGCTTATCTGATTGTTGTATTGCTATTAATGCCGCTCATTAATCCGCAACATTTAATGACAGGGCATTTGTTACAAGTACCAGCAGCAACTGCCATTACAGTCACCATCACCTCATTTGGTTTTGGCACCATTGTTCCCAGCTTGCGAATTTATTTTGGCAATGATGTGAAAAGCTTAAAAAAAGCCATTTTTATCGGCAGTCTGATTCCATTGTTTTGTTATATCGCCTGGGACATGGTGATCATGGGCGTATTGCCGCTTGATAGCTTGCGCGAATTATTAAATAGCGAAAACTCCACCAGTGGTCTCGTGAATGGATTAAACGCAGCCGCATCCTCACATTCCATTCATTTTCTCGTGCAATTATTCACATCTATTTGTGTGCTGACTTCTTTTCTCGGCGTATCGTTATGTCTTACTGATTTCTGGGCAGATGCCTTGCAACTGGAAAAGAAAGGAATGAATAGCCTGATCGTGACGCTGGCAACCTTTTTTCCGCCATTGATCATCGTATTATTTTCACCGGGCATCTTTGTTGGCGCGCTGAAATATGCGGGTATTTATTGCATTGTCTTGCTAGTATTCCTGCCTTCGTGGATGGTGTTGGCAGGAAGACGTAAACATCAGGAGATAAGTCACTTCACCATGCCATTGGGCAAGTTGTTGCCGTTTGTCCTGATGGTGTTGTCGGTATTGATGGTGGGACAGGCATTATTATAGTTACATCAACAATAAATCAATAACTTGCAATAAAACAAAAAAATGTACAGAAATGTTAAGTATTACTTAAGAAATGACACGTATTATGTCCAAGAATAATACATAAACAAGAAGGAGAATTCGCATGAATTCCAAATTATTTGGCGGTATTTTGCTAGTGGTTGGCACAACAATCGGCGCGGGTATGTTGGCTTTACCTGTTGCCACGGCTCAGTTGGGCTTTTGGGGATCCTTATTTTTATTGATTGGATGTTGGGCCGTCATGGCAGTGACAGCGTTTCTCTTTCTTGAAGTGAACTTATGGCTGCCGCCGAATACGAATCTGGTTTCCATGGCAGGTGCCACCCTGGGGCGTTCTGGTCAGGCGATTACCTGGGTTGTATATCTGGTATTACTTTATTCCATCATTTGTTCGTATGTTGCTGGTGGTGGTGATTTATTCCATTACGTACTCGCCAAATATGGTGTAGTCATTCCACAAACCGCGGCTTCCATTTTATTCACGACATTATTTGGCATCGTCGTTTACATGGGCATACGCAGTGTTGATTACGTTAATCGTTTTCTCATGTTTGGCAAGATGGGTGCATTATTTTTATTAATCTGTCTGATATTGCCTTTCATCAGCCGCACGAATCTGGATAGCGGTGAATTCATGCATGTACTCACCCGACCATCCAGTTTAAATACCACAGCGGTTGCGTTTGGTTGTTTGATGATTATTCCAAGCTTGCGTACTTATTTTGACAAAGACATTAAGACATTACGCAAGGCTATCTTCATTGGCATGTTTATTCCTTTGATTTGCTACATTTTGTGGGACATGGTGATCATGGGGGTGATTCCACTGGATGGCGTGATTGGTTTGAAATCCATGGATGGTGCAAACAATACCAATAGTGCGTTAGTTTCCGCGCTTGCTACCATGTTGCAGAAAAATAACATCACACGCATTTTTGAATTCTTTACTTCGATTTGCATGGCGACCTCATTCCTTGGCGTATCCCTCAGCCTGTCAGACTTTTTATCTGATGGTTTGAAAATAAAAAAACAGGGCGTGTTGGGTAATGCATTCATACTTGGCGCTACTTTTTTACCGCCAGTAGTGGTTGTGTTGTTTTATCCAAACGCATTTTCACTCGGTTTGAATTTCGCAGGGATTTGTATTTTGATTCTGATGGTTTTATTACCGCCATTGATGCTCTGGGCAGGACGTTATCATCGTAATTTCCAGAGTCTGGAATATCAGTCTAAAGCGAATAAATCGATACTGATTTTTCTCATGTTATTTGCAGTGTTCCTGCTGGTGTTGTCTGGAAAATATGGCATTGTTTCACTCGGCATTTTGAGCCTGGTGTTTGCAGCTGGATATTTCCTCTCAAGAAAACCAAAACCCGCACTTGCAACAGAATAAATAAATTTCTGGAAGATAAAATGGAGCCATCTGGCTCCATTTTTTTATATAAAAGATTTTATATATAATGGTTGTTTCCCATGTTTCCAAGATTTGAGTTGTAGCAAATGTAACGTCGGAGTTTCCTTCCCCCTCCGGGGGAAGGTGTCCGAAGGACGGATGGGGGAATATTAATTGCGGAATTAAATTCCCCCATCCGCCTGTCGGCACCTTCCCCCGGAGGGGGAAGGAAACTCCGACGTTACATTTGCTACAACGCAAAACATGGGAAACTCCTTTATAGTGTCTTCCTTTAAAGGAAACTTCTTACAAGGAATCAGCAGATGCACACCATCAAAACCCTCATCTACCAAACCCAGCAAATCCGCGAGCTTGAGCGACTTGCGATGGAGCGTTTCAATCTCACCGGCTGGATGATGATGCAGCGTGCAGGCAAGGCTGCTTGTGATTATCTGCAACGACGTTGGCCGCAAGCCAAAAATGTTACTGTCTTTTGTGGCAATGGCAACAATGGTGGTGATGGTTATATGCTTGCTGCGAATGCCAAAGAACGAGGTTTAAACGTAAACATATTGCAAGTCGGTCAGATAGAAACCCACAAGGAAGAAGCGCGTCAGGCATTATCAGCCTGCAAAAATGCAAACATTCCCATCTTTCCATTCAATGAAAAAGAAAACCTGCATCATCCCGATGTCATTGTCGATGCGATTTGTGGAATTGGTATACATGATTTATTACGTGATGAAACACTTGCAGCGATCAGAAAAATGCAGCGTATCAAATCACCGATATTATCGCTGGATATACCAACAGGAATTGATGCAGATACTGGCGAGGTGCTAGGCATGGCCGTGCATGCTTCCGCTACTATCACATTTATCGGATTGAAATTAGGTTTGCTCACCGGCAGTGGCATTGCATATACCGGCGATTTGCTTTGCCACGATTTGCAATTACCCATGGATATTTATGCACATGTCGAACCCGTCGCAGAAAAAATTACGCTTTCTGCATACGCAGCATTTTTAAAACCACGCACGCGTGATTGGCATAAAGGATTATCAGGACATGTTGTCGTCGTTGGTGGCGAAATGGGATATTCTGGCGCAGCGCGCATGGCGGCAGAAGCTGCATTACGCGTTGGTGCAGGATTAGTGAGTGTGGCAACACGTGAAGAACATGCGGCTTTATTAAATCAGGATTGTCCTGAAATCATGTGTCATGGAATTGAAACAACAGAACAGCTTGATCAGTTATTACAAAAAGCCACCGTCATAATTTTAGGCACGGGACTTGGACAAACTGAATGGTCGAAAAAAATGTATGAACAAGTCATGAAATATCCGCAACCAAAGATTATTGATGCCGATGGTTTGAATTTGTTAGCCATGCAAAATACACATCAGGAAAACTGGATTTTGACGCCACATCCAGGAGAGGCGGCGCGCTTGCTGCAAACATCATCACAACAAATACAAAAAGATAGATTGCATGCCATTCGTGAAATCAATAAACGTTATGGCGGTGTATGCGTATTGAAAGGAGCTGGCAGTCTTGTATTATCCGCACACACCTTGCCTGGTTTATGCGACAAGGGAAATCCTGGCATGGCAACTGCGGGCATGGGTGATGTATTAAGCGGCGTGATTGGAGGATTAGTCGCGCAAAATATTCCATTATCAGATGCAGCGAAATTAGGTGTTTGTTTGCATGCACTCGCAGGTGATCTTGCTGCAAAAGAAGGCGAGCGTGGTATGCTCGCGATGGATTTAATGCCTTATTTACGCAAATTAAGTAACCAGACATCATGAAAATAAAACATCTTGCAACGGAAAAAGATACAACAGATTTTGCTGCACAGTTGGCAACAATCATCCCCTCGTCAACCATTATTTTTCTTGAAGGTTCATTAGGTGCAGGTAAAACCACTTTTACGCGTGGTTTTTTGCGTGCACTCGGTGTGACCTCGAAAATAAAAAGTCCCACCTATACACTGGTTGAGCCTTACGAAATTGCAGGGAAAAAAATATTTCACTTTGATTTGTATCGTCTCGTCGATGCTAATGAGCTCGAACAAATTGGCATTCGTGATTATTTTGCGCAAGAAGCGATTTGTATTATTGAGTGGCCAGAAAAAGGATCTCCCTTATTACCCGCAGCGGATATTGTATGTCATATTACATTTGCCGCATCGGGACGCAAATTATCCATGCAGGCAACATCAGAAAAAGGTGAACAAATTTTGCAGAGAATAACATGAATAGACGACGCATTTTTTCACTCATATTCTGCATGATTGTATCTGCATTCGTATTGGCTAATGATAAAATTTATCTTTCGCGCGTACTCATTCAGCCATCAGCAACTGCAACACAATTAACATTTTTACTCACCAAAAAAACCTATGGCAAAGTTAGATATATTCCCAATCCAGATCGTGTGGAAGTGGAATTTGCAAATACCTATACCAACGTACAAATGCATCATGCTTCATTACGTCATGCGAATGTGACATCGATTGAAACGGATCATACGCAACCAGGAATATTACGTTTTATTTTACATGTGAATGGTGCAGCACACTGGAAAATAAACTTCATCAAGGAAGGGGAAGGTGCGCGTGTTCAATTAATTATTTATACACGTCCCATCATGCATCATCCGGTGATACGTGCAAATGCAGGATTGCAAAAATCATTTCAGCAAAGTGCACTGGATACATTTGCATTATTATCCAGTGAAGTAAATGAGCGACAGATTGAGCATAAAAAATTACTCGAACCAACAGAAGATGTGCGCCATGAGTCACGCAAGATAAAAAAACCAGAAATTTTTACGATTGTGATAGATGCAGGACATGGTGGTAAGGATCCAGGTGCTGCAGGAAAAAATGGTGCGCGTGAAAAAGATGTTGTGTTGAGTATTGCGAGATTACTCATGAATAAATTAAATACGTTGCCGAATATACAAGCGCATCTAACACGCGATGCAGATGTTTTTGTGCCATTGCGCACGCGTTTGTCGATTGCACGCAAGAAGAAAGCAGATTTATTTATTGCGATTCACGCGGATGCGTATTTTGAAAAAGATGCGACCGGTGCATCGGTGTATGCCTTGTCGCAACGTGGTGCAACGAGTGAAGCGGCGCGCTGGCTGGCGCAGCGGGATAATTATTCTGAATTGGGTGATGTGTCGTTGAGTGCATTATCGGATCGTGATCCGGTGATTCGCTCCGTGCTGGTTGATCTTGCGCAAACTGCGACGATTCAGGATAGCATTCGTGTGGGCAATCATGTGCTGGATGCTTTGGAGCGTATTTCCAGGTTGCATTACACGCATGTCGAGCGAGCACCATTTGTGGTGCTGAAGTCGCCAGATATTCCATCGATTCTGGTGGAGACAGGTTTCATCACCAATCCGCGCGAAGAACGACGCTTGCAGAATCCACGGTATCAGGAACAATTGGCCAATGCGCTGAAAATGGGCGTGGAACGGTATGTGAAGGGGGTGGGGTGAAGTGACACTTGACCTCATCTCCTCTCCCTCTTATCGTTATGCCTTTCCCAAAACGAACGCAGCCATGACAAAACGTATACAAATCCTTACGCCATTACTCGCCAATCAAATCGCAGCGGGTGAAGTTGTTGAACGGCCAGTTTCTGTTGTAAAAGAATTAATCGAAAATAGCCTCGATGCGGGCGCGAGCCAAATTGATATCGATATTGAACAAGGTGGTGTCAAATTAATCCGCGTGCGTGACAATGGCTCCGGCATACACAAGGAAGATTTGCCGCTGGCCTGTAGCCGTCATGCGACGAGTAAAATCGCAGCGCCAGATGATCTTGCAGCTATTCACACGCTGGGATTTCGTGGCGAAGCATTGGCAAGTATTGGCTCGATATCCCGTTTGCAATTAACCTCTGCCATCGAAAAAAATTCAGCCTGGCAAGTTTCAGTCGAAGGTGATATTGCAAGTGATATTCAACCTGCTGCACATCCGCAAGGCACAACGATTGAAGTGCGCGATTTATTTTTTAACACACCTGCACGACGCAAATTTTTACGTGCAGAAAAAACAGAGTTTGATCATATTGATGAATTGATCAAGCGTATGGCTTTGTCATCTTTCCATGTTGGATTCACGTTAAAACATAATCAGCGCATTGCCCGTCAGTATTTTCCTGTGCAACAAAAAGAAAATGAAGAACGTTTATCTGCATTGTGTGGGCCTGCATTTGTGCAGCATGCCTTGCATATTGAAGCAGAAAGTTCGGGCATGAAATTAAGCGGCTGGATTGCGACACCCACTTTTTCGCGTAGTCAGGCAGATTTGCAATATTTTTATGTCAATGGACGAATGGTGCGCGACAAATTAGTGATACATGCATTGAAACAAGCGTATCAGGATGTGTTATATCGTGATCGTTATCCTGCCTATATTTTATTTCTCGATATTTTACCCTCACAAGTCGATGTCAATGTTCATCCAACCAAGCATGAAGTGAGATTTCGTGAAGGCAGAGTCGTGCATGATTTTATTTCGCATGCTGTGCACGATGCCTTGTCGCATGAACATGTTGGTGAGTGTGATCATGATCACACATCGCAAGCAATACCAGCTGCGATTCCTGCCCCGAAAATTCCTGCTGCTGTTAATTATATTTCATCACCGCGACCCGTTAATAAATCTGTCGTGCAGGAACAAATGCAAATTTATCGTGCGCTGCAGGAAGAAACTCACCCACCAATAAAAATTGATGCGCATCCATTGGGTTATGCGTTAGGACAATTGCAAGGCGTTTATATCCTTGCGGAAAATGAACAAGGGTTGGTGATGATCGATATCCATGCTGCGCACGAGCGTATTGTGTATGAAAAAATGAAAGCTTCAATGGCGCAACAACAACTCGCTATTCAAACTTTACTGGTGCCGTTGAATATCGTATTGAGTGAGCGTGAAGCGGATATCATCGAGCAAACACCAGCGATATTTCAGCAATTGGGTTTTAATTTGCAGCGCATGAGTCAGGATACTATCGTCGTGCGAGCTGTACCGCAATTACTGGCACATGCTGCGATCGAGCAACTGGTACGCGATATGATCAGCGATCTGATGGAACATGGAAAATCACAACGCATGGAAGAAACCATCAATCATTTATTGGGAACACTTGCGTGTCGCAGTTCTGTGCGTGCGCATCGTAAATTAGCTTTAGCGGAAATGAATGCATTATTACGTGATATGGAAAAAACCGATCATAGTGGTCAATGCAATCATGGACGTCCGACGTGTGTGAAATTTTCCATGAATGAACTGGATAAATTATTTATGCGTGGACGCTGAATGAAACCATCCATCATTTGTCTAATGGGCGCAACTGCTTCTGGAAAAACACCACTTGCTGTGCAAATGGTGCAGTGTTTTCCCTGCGAAATTATCAGTGTGGATTCTGCAATGGTGTATCGCAATATGGATATTGGTACCGCTAAACCCGATCAGGCGACATTGCAAATTGCACCGCATCGACTGATAGATTTTCTGGATCCAGCAGAACCTTATTCCGCCGGCCAATTTCGTGAAGATGCCTTGCGTGAAATAAAAGATATTCATGCGCAAGGAAAAACTCCGTTATTAGTTGGTGGCACCATGATGTATTTTCGTATTTTGCAGCAAGGCATTGCTGCATTGCCGCCTGCCAATAAAATTATTCGTGATGAATTATCAGCGCGTGCACAACGCGAAGGCTGGGAAAATTTGCATGCAGAGTTGGCGAAGGTGGATAGAATCGCCGCAGAAAAAATTAATCCTCGTGATAGTCAGCGCATACAGCGTGCATTGGAAATTTATTTGCTGACAGGAAAAAATATCACGCAATGGCAACAGGAATCGACTTATCCGCTTGCAGATTATCAGGTACATAATCTTGCGCTTGCTGTTGGAAATAGAAAGCATTTGCACGAACGTATTGCCAGACGTTTCGATCAGATGCTGGCACAAGGTTTGATTGAGGAAGTGAAAAAATTATATCAGCGCGGCGATTTAAATACGGATTTACCGTCCATTCGTTCAGTGGGTTATAGACAAGTGTGGGATTATTTATCGGGAATAATCAGCAAGGAAGTCATGCGTGAACAAGCCATTGCTGCAACACGACAATTAGCAAAAAGACAAATCACCTGGCTGAGATCATGGCCAAATTTAAAATGGCTGGATGCAGAGGCAAGTGATTTGACAGATCAAATGGTGAAGCTATTAAGTTCTTCATAAATTTTTTGCGGACTATCCGGCGCATCTTGTTTGGCAAATAAATTCAGATATTTATTAAAATATTTTCCAGCTGCATGTTTATCGAATTTATACGCGTCGCGATACTGATCATCAATCTCCGTTGCTTCCACAATATTAATATCGGTTTCCTGTCCTTTTTTGTAACCGCTTGTCAATTTGTGTCGCAATGCTTTCATGAGCAAGTTCATGGAATTTGTATCACGCACGATGAATTCTTCACTATCTTTTATTTTTTGCAAAACTGTTCTTCCGTGATTTACAAATGTTTGCACACGTTTGCCATCTTCAATTTTTGGGCTGCCAACGATTGCAGTGATACTCGCGCGTAATAACATTTTGAATGGAACAAACACAAAAGAAGCCATTTGTGTGATGCCTCGCAAAGTGAGGATTGTGCCTTCCAGTAATGCTGAAGTGGCGGCGAGCAAATGATTGCCAACCATTTTATTTAATTCCTTGAAGGATTGTTTGCGTTTGTGCTCAGGTAAACAAAATGTATAAGTTAATGCAGCGATACCGGCATAAACAAGTAATGCGAAATCAAATATAGCAATGTATGGTGTGGCCAATAACAATAATCCCACGCCTTTGACGGTATTGCCTAATCCACGCAAGAATTGCATCGCATCACGATTGATAACCTGATGCAGGGATTTATACCGTCTAGCAGTATTGGCAACATCTTTCCCCGCATCGAGGATCGGTTGAAAAGGGCCTTCAAGTTGCACGCGAAGTTTTGTACGTTTTTTCAAGCCATGTAATTCAGCATATTCATCAGGTGTTAATTCAAGGCCAGCAGGATCAATGGCATTTAATGCCTGTGCTTCTGCGGATTGTTTATTGGGAACAAAGAGTGAATCTGCGATAGAAATATAACCGCGATTTATTTTTGGCATGATGATCTCTAATTATGGAGTGAAGTAATACGGATTTGGCAGTTTGAAGCTTTCATCGGCATAACCACCTTGCAAATCACTTTTCTGATCGCCAATGTTAAGCAAAATATCATAACCTTGTTGTTCAAGTTGCTTGCGTGTTTCTGCTTTGTAAATCGCAGCGGGAAGAGTGCGATATTTACCATCACGAAATATCAATCCATCAAAACCGGTATAACCAGCTTTATGTAAATTTTCTTCGGTAATTTTTCTTTCTTCCGCAAAACGCGCAGTGATAAAAATAACTGCGATATGATGTTCTCTCGCAAAACGAAATAACTTGAGCGTGGAAGGAATGGCATCATCATGTCCCATGTCTTCATAACGCTGAACTTCAGCTTTTGTTCCACCGAAATTAAGTGCAAGCAGATCAGGATAATTGGAAAGCGCAGTTTCATCGATATCCATGACAATAGCTGGTTTACCCTGAAAATCGCCACGTTTGACGCGCAGTTCGAGATAACGCAGTGCTTTCTGAATGACATTGGCAATGTCATTCATATAAGCACCGGAATCATGATATTTCACTAGATTATGTTTAACGATCGCAAGATTTTCTGGCTCTCTGGCAATAGCAAGATTCGCCATCAACAATAACAAAAATGAAACTGAAATTTTTCTCAATCGATTATTCTTCTGTTGGTTCTGTTGGTGTAGAAGAAGATGATTTTTCAGCAGGTGTTTCATCATCATCAATGCTCATATCCATTTTCTCAACCGCAACAACATGCAATTCTGCAGCAGGAGCCGCATGTTCTTCGTGAGTTTCAGTGGTATGGACATTGTGAATGTTGGTGTAACCAGCAGCAATTTCACGTAACGCAACAACTGTTGGTTTGTCATTGTCCCAATCAACTTTGGGTTCTTTGCCGCGCATTAATTGCCGCGCACGTTGTGCAGCGACGATCACTAATTCGAAGCGGTTTTTAACATTTTTCAAACAATCTTCTACCGTCACTCTCGCCATGATGATACCTATTGTTGTAAAGGGTTCAGGAAAAAAGGGCTATCATACAAGAATTCAGCGTAGGTGTCACTGCTTCCCAAATTCTCTCAGCCACTCCGCATGTTTCGCCAACTGACGATTTTTCAGCAACCTGCTTGCTTCAACAATGATTTTTAACTCATTCTTCGCCATCTCAAAATCATCATTAATCACCACATAATCAAATTCCTGCAGATGTGATATCGTTTCGCGCGCATCAGCCAGGCGTTTTTTAATGACATCGGCATGATCCTGATTACGTTTAACCAGACGTTCATGCAATGCTTGCAGGGAAGGCGGCAGGATAAAAATGCTGATGCTTTCCGGGATTAAGCGCTTGATTTGCTGATGACCCTGCCAGTCAATCTCGAGAATCACGTCGAGTCCTTTGGCAAGCGTCTGCATTACCCAGGATTTTGATGTCCCATACAAATTATCGAAAATCGAGGCATATTCCAGAAAATCATGATGCTCGATCATGCGTTCAAATTCAGCCTTGTCGATAAAATAGTAATTCGTTCCATCGATTTCACCCGGCCGTTTGTCGCGTGTGGTATGGGAAATGGAAACCGTCAGCTTTGGCATGGTCTCAACCAGTGCTTTCACGAGACTTGTTTTGCCAGCACCAGAAGGTGCTGCGATAACGAATAAATTGCCTGTATCAGCCATGTTGTCTGGAGCCATCCTGTTCACGCGAAAGATCAATAATACGATTGATAATGTCTGAGCTGGAGGAAATCTTGTCGCCAATAATACGGATTTCACCACCATAGGAACGCACGATATCGGCTCCTACTACCTGATCAACGCTATATTCACCACCCTTGACGAGAACATCTGGTTGCAATAAGCGTAACAGCCGTTCTGGTGTATCGTCTGCAAACGGTATGACCCAATCTACTACACCCAATCCTGCCAGCACGGTCATACGATGTTCGAGGTGATTGACGGGACGTCCTTCACCTTTCAATTTTCTGATCGATTCATCGGTATTAACCGCCACTACCAGAAAATCACCCAATTGTTTTGCCATTTGCAGGCAAGTCACATGACCTGCGTGTATGACATCAAAACAGCCATTGGTAAAGACAATACGTTTACCTTGCGCGCGTGCTTCTGTCATGGCGCCGAGTAATTGTTCTTCATTGACAATGCCGCTGGTGAAACTGGTTTTGCCAGTCAGGGCAACCTGCAATTCTGGAGGTGTGACAATCGCTGCGCCTAATTTTGCGACAGCCAAACTGGCGGCGAGATTAGCAAGCGACATGGCTTCCGGCAGGCTTAAACCCGCAGCAATAGCCGTGCCTAATGTGCTAATGACGGTGTCGCCTGCGCCTGTGACATCGAGCACTTCACGTGCATAAGCTGGCAAGTGCAGGGAAGTATCCTGCTGGATCAGCGTCATGCCATGTTCACCGCGTGTGACCAGCAGGAGATCCATATGATATTGGGCGAGGAGTGCGCGGCCTTTGTCGAGAATATCCTGTTCATTGAGACAGCGTCCGACCACTGTTTCAAATTCCTTGAAATTGGGGGTGATGATATTGGCGTGGGAATAAATACTAAAGTTGGAACCTTTGGGATCGACGATGACTGGTACTTTAGCCTCGCGTGCCATTTTAATCAGGGTTTGCGGATTGGAAAGCGTCCCTTTGCCATAATCCGACAATATCACCAGATTGACTTCTTTCAGGTGTTGCTGAAAACGTTCCAGCAGAATGTCTTCACAAACGGGAATGATTTTTTCCTCGAAATCCATGCGCAGTAATTGTTGATGGCGGCTGATGACGCGTAATTTGATAATCGTGGAATTTTCGTCAGATGCGCAGATATCGTGTTTGACGCCTGCAGCGGCTAATTGTTTTAGCAGCGTAGCGCCTGCTTCATCCTTACCTGCAATGCCGAGGAGGATGGTTTTTGCTCCGAGAGCGGTAATATTGAGCGCGACGTTGCCGGCGCCACCTGGTCTATCGTCAGAGCCGTCGATCTTGACAATGGGAACCGGTGCTTCAGGCGAGATGCGAGAGGTTTCGCCGAACCAGTAACGATCCAGCATCACATCGCCAATGACTAGAACTGATGCGGAACTAAAATCAGGCAAGTGTTTGGGTAAGGGATATTGCATGATGGCTGGTTAAATCCTGGCTAATTAAAATTGTGCGTGATTCTATCATCTTGATGCTGTCTGGGCTAGCGGCGTGACGGCTGACTCAAGTGACGCAAGGGGTCGCATCTCGACTTCGCCCTTTAGAGCAGGGATTGGCCTGGTTAAGGATGCTGGGGTGGCATCTCGACTTCACCCTTTACAGGCAGCAGCGATTGATTCGGTTAGGTTTTTTTGCAAATAAAGCGCAGGAGGCCGGAGGCCGACGAGCCATTGCGAAAAAACCTAACCGAATCAATCGCTGCTGCCTGTAAAGGGTGAAGTCGAGATGCCACCCCAGCATCCTTAACCAGGCCAATCCCTGCTCTAAAGGGCGAAGTCGAGATGCGACCCCTTGCGTCCAAGGGCGAAGTCGAGATGCGACCCCTTGCGTCCAAGGGCGAAGTCGAGATGCGACCCCTTGCGTCCAAGGGCGAAGTCGAGATGCGACCCCTTGCGTCACTTGAGTCAGCCGTCACGCACCGTACTTGACCCCTGTGCTTCATTCGCGCAATATTACCCCCCTTTATTCCTGATCGAGACTTAGGGCGTGCATTTTCTATACACTTTCCTGTTTTATCTTGCGTTGCCTTTTATTTTTATTCGTCTGATGTGGCGCTCCATGTCTCAGCCTGCTTATCGGCAGCGTTTAGGCGAAAGACTGGGCTATTATCCTTTCCAGCTCGATCAATGTATCTGGATACACGCAGTTTCAGTCGGTGAAAGTATCGCCGCAGTTCCTCTGATCAAATCCCTGCAAACCCAATACCCAGGCACGCGTATTCTGGTAACGACCATGACGCCAACCGGTGCGGAGCGTATCCGCCAGGCTTTTGCAGATAGCGTGAGCCATGTTTATATTCCTTATGATTTGCCGTTTGCCATGCAGCGTTTTATCAACAGCATGAATCCGCTGATTTGTCTCATCATGGAAACGGAATTATGGCCTAATCTTCTGGCAGCCTGTCATGCAAACAATATTCCTGTCTGTCTTTTGAATGCACGCTTATCAGAAAAATCTGCACGTGGTTATCAGAAAATTGCCTGGGTGACGCGGAATATGTTGTCAAAACTTGATTTGATCGCAGCTCATGGTGAAGCGGATGCCAATCGTTTCCTTGCATTGGGTGCAATAAAAGAACGTATGCAAGTGACAGGTAATATTAAATTCGATATTCAGATTTCTGCTGATATTAAACAAAAAAGTGTGCAATTACGTGAAGCATTGGGTACAAAGCGATTTATCTGGATAGCAGCCAGCACACACGAAGGTGAAGATGAAATTATATTAGCTGCGCATGCGAAATTACGTGCGCTGGATCCGCAGGCATTATTAATTCTCGTGCCACGTCATCCTGCACGTTTTGATGCAATGGCGAAATTGGCAGGACAAACATTTGTTGTGGCAAGACGCAGTGTTGCGGAAACGTGTACTGATGCAACGGGAGTTTATCTTGGCGATACCATGGGTGAATTGCTGGTGATGTATGGTGCAGCAGATGTTGCATTCGTTGCTGGCAGTCTGATTCCACGTGGTGGCCATAATATGCTGGAACCAGGTGCACTCGCAAAACCAATATTGACTGGGATGCATTTATTTAATTTCGCAGAAATCAGCGAGAAATTTGTAACGGCTCGCGCCATGATAAAAGTAGCGGATGCAGATTCACTCGCTGCTCAATTGATTCAACTCATGCAGCATCCAGATGAACAACAACAAATGGGCGCACGCGCATTACAAGTCGTGATGGAAAATCGCGGTGCACTGGAAAAGCAAGTGAAGCTGGTGAGTGAGTTTATTTGAGAATTACAAATCGGAATGAATAAAAATATGCAAGGTAGTGCTTCATGGATATTAGTCAAGTTACAACGCTGATACATCAGGGTGAATCAAATAACCTTGAATTTAAAAAATCTACTACTCAATTAAAACCAGCATTTGAAACAGCATGTGCATTTTTAAATGGTAACGGCGGTATTGTATTGATCGGTGTTTCTGATGCTGGTCAGTTAATTGGTCAGCATGTTACTGATAATACTCGCCAGGAAATTGCACGTGAAATAAATAAGATTGAACCAACAGCGCAAATTGAAATATTTTATATCCCGCTGAAAGATGAAAAATACGTTATTGCTATCAAGGTTGATTCAAATCACCATGCACCTTATACCTATGATGGTCGTGCGTTTGAGCGCAATCAATCAACCACGTGCAGAATGACACAACACGGTTATGAACAATTGATAGTTGCACGTGGTCAATTAAATCATTCATGGGAAGAATCTATTGCGACAAGCCATTCCATTGACGATCTTGATTTTGATGAAATCAATATGGCTGTTCAGCAAGGTATTGCAGCGGGACGAGTTCCTGCAATTGCAGAAAATGAAACTATTGAAGGTATATTAAAAAGCTGGAATCTGATGGAAGGCGGTCGAATTAATAATGCAGCAGTTGTATTATTTGCCAAAAATGTATTACCACGTTATTCACAATGTCATCTAAAGTTAGGCAGATTCAGCGGAACAGACATGTTAGGTGATTTCATTGATAACAGGGAATATTTTGGCAATGCATTTCAAATGTTGAGAGAAGCTAATAGTTTTATCTCAAGACATTTACCGATAGCCAGTTTTTTTGAAGCCGATCGTTTTGAACGAATTGATAAACCAACGTTACCTGTATTAGCTGTGCGCGAAGCACTGGTGAATGCTATTTGTCATCGTGATTATTCACATCGCTCATCTTCGGTAACACTGGCAATTTTTGATGATCGCATGGAAATCTGGAACAATGGAAAATTACCTGCAAACCTGAAAATAACTGATCTAAAAAAGAAACATAAATCAACACCTGTAAATAAACTTATATCGAAAGTTTTTTATGATAGAAAATATTTTGATGGATGGGGAACCGGTATCATTAAAATTTTCGACTTATGTCGTATCAATGATCTTCCTGAGCCTGGATATGAACAATATTCTGGAGGTATCGAGATTCGATTTAAATTTAGGGAATCAATAGGGTTTGCTAAAACACCAGAGCTTGAATTTTCAGGATATCAATTGACTATGCGCCAAAAAAATATTTTAAAAATTCTTCTCGCAGGTAAAAAGATGACTGTTGGTGAAATAACAGAAACCATGGAAAATCCACCAGCACCACGCACAGTGGGAGATGATTTATCTCATTTGAAGAAATTAGGATTAATTAAGCTCGAAGGTATTGGACGAGGTGCAAGGTGGTTTATGAAATAAAAATGGGGCGGTAATGGGGCGGTAATGGGGCGGTAATGGGGCGGTGATAACGTAAGTAATTGATTTGATATAGGCAGGATTTAGATTGGGCTTCACAGCCCAATCATTGTAGTAATAATTACCAGCAACCACGAAATGACATTTCACTAAGCTGATTTAAATCATGCAGGCATGCTTGTTCATCTTGATTAAGATGAATTTTTGTTCCTGACTTTTTAACATTACTGCCGTCAGCGGAAAAAAAGCAGTCACGTTTATTTACATAATAACCAACGATATGTGGTTGAGCTTCACAGCTTTTTAATGTTTTCTCTGTATGAGCATTTACTTGTTTTGCGTATTCAGCTTTCAGCCTATTACATGTATCTTCATCTATTTTTTTAAGTAACGTGTTAAATAGCATTTTTTAACTTCCTCATCGTTTATAAAAAATTATTGAAGCCCGCATTGTATGACAACAATTTCAATTGTCAAATTCTCACATCACAGTCATGCGTTTAAATTTGGCATAGGAATGATCAGGTTTTTTTGCCAATCTTTTTGCCACATCCTGATAGGATTGTTTTTCATTTTTCATAAATAAAAAGAAAAATTTTCGCCCGGATTCACCATAACTGTTTTCGACTTCCAGTGGAGATAATTGATGACCATCATGCTTTGCTTTTATTTCATCAGGTATCATTTTTCTTAAACGATGTTTATTTGTTTTGGCATAAAGTTCCGGCCAGTTTGGAGGTTGAGGACTTCTTAAATGATCCTTGTTTATTTTATTGTGATATTTTATTTCCTGCTGGACTTCCATTTTTTTTCTATAACGATCATCTTCTAATGATTTGTGTAGCGAAGCATAAGCAGTTACCATTGAATCGCCAATAAATTTTTCCGGATCTTTTTTGCGGATTTCTTTTGGTATATGAACACACATATATTCCTTGTGAGTTTCTGGGATATTTTGATACGCATGAGTGGCATTGATTTCCCATTTCATCAAGAAAAGAAATAATGCGATGAAAGGTTTTGCAAGTGCACCCAGGAAAATACCCAATGAAGTTTCACGATTGCCATAATAACGAGGATCAGGTTTATTTTTATATTGCGGATTGATTTTTGCGCGTATCCAGCCAACCACAACATTGGTTAATGATGAAAATCCATTACGATTAAATGTGCGAATAGGTATTTTTAGATCGTGAAAATATAGAGCCACCGCATCTGCATTCGCCGCACCAAGGGATGCACCAGTAACCGTAATATTCTCCGGTGGAATTTTCATGTCGAGTAAACGTTGCACCTGATAAATGCCATCATTAACAAGACTGCGCGATTTGCCAGCTTTGCGTCCGATGCTCTTGTTTACATTGCGATGATTAAAAGCAATTACATTTTGTCCTGTTGATTCAACTTGATCGATATAGAAATCCATGTTTCTTTCATACAGCGAATTGCTGGCAGGAAAATTGATAATGTATTTATCGCTCAGATCTTGTGGGCTGAGTTGAATCGTATCCATTTTTATACCGCTATAAGTGCGCACATAAAAACGATCGAAATGTAATTTTAATTCGGAATGTTCATCATTAATTTCATTTATTTTTTTGTCTAAAATAGCATCGGCTTCACGTAATTCTTTTTCAGAAATATTTTGTGAAGGCAGGATAATTTTACCTATCAATTTGCCAAAAATTTTATTCGCGATGACTTTAAGTAACTCCCAGACAGGCAATATTGGAAAGATCAGCGATAAAATGCTCAACATTAACTTGTTCATCCAGATACGATGTCTGCGTTTACGTTTGGTGGGAGAAAAAATGGGTTGTATTAATTCTTGTTTAGCTCGATTCGCCATGATGTTTACTCAACGTTTTGTGGATAAATAATAAATCCGCATATGCTTTTTTCTTGTCAGCTGGATTACGCAATAAATAAGCTGGATGGTATGTCACAATTAATGGAATGGAATTTTCCCCATAGACATGAATTTTATTACGCAATGATTCCAGCGATGATTTGGTATTCAATAAATAATGTGATGCAATTCTGCCAACCGCCATTAATAATATTGGTTGCACCAGTGCAATTTGCTGATCGAGAAACGGCGTGCAAGTCGCAACTTCTTCTGCATTGGGATCACGATTATTCGGTGGTCTACATTTCAAAATATTAGCAATGAACACATCTTTTCTGTCAAAGCCTATGGTTTTAATCATGGCGGTTAATAATTGTCCCGCACGACCGACAAATGGTTCACCTTGCTGATCTTCATGAAATCCAGGCGCTTCACCAATGATCATCAATTTTGCTTCGCGATTACCTACGCCAAATACCGTTTGTGTGCGACCCTGATGCAGCGAACAAGCAGTGCAAGCGGCAACACGGGATTGCAGATTATCCCAATCAGGCGTCGTTTGCGCAGTGGGGCAAGTGAGATGACGTCGCTCGAATGATTGAATGCCCAAGGCTTGTAAGTAATGTTCTTGTTGCATATTAATTAACCTGTGGTGAATCCGGGTTATTCTGTCTGCTTTGGCAAGAAGATACAAGGGTTCAATGGGAAACCTTTATTTCATTCCAAATTCACAGATTTGCTGCACAACTTTTTCTGGTAAATTGCCAGGCATGGATTTGTCGTCGGCTTTGTGTGCAAGGAAAAAATTAAATATGCGATGTTTGGTTCTTTCTTGAATAATAGACTGCAGGAAATTATTACAGAGGAAACTGATAACATCCTTTGGCATTATAACAAATGAGTTGTCATCTTTGCTTCCCAGGAAAAAATGAAAGAGCCGATTTGTTATTTTGGCCATTTCTATCTGCACGATAATTTTATCTGCAACAGTTTTAATTTTTTTGATTTCATCTCCATCACATGCTTTTTGTTTTAGATGTCTGGCCTCATTCATTAATTTGATAGTAATTTGTTGCTGATTGGCAATCACGGAAAAACCGCAATATTTGTAAATAAGATTAATTTTGCTGAGCTTGATGAGAATTTTTCGCGCATAAGAATCTCGTGAGGATTGATGATTTAGTATATTATTCACGACCTGATTGCAAATAATATCTCGCTGATGCTGATTGGATTTGTTGTTAATATCAACCAGATTTTTTTCGGGGAAAAACTCCAGCATCTCATCATATGCTGGATTTTGAAGCCCAGCTGTAAAATATAAATCAAAATATGGCGAGAAAATATCAATAACAGTTTTTTCAAGAGCCGGCCAATCCTTGATGACATTTTTCTTTCTTGATATATCCAGAAAGAAATCCAGGGAATGCAGATATTTATTTTTTAATTCAGCAGCAGGTATGTGTTCAAAATAAGTGGTTATAAGCTGGGAAGAAATTGAGTCCGCCTGCAGCATGCTAATGGTGGATTTCAGTTGTTTTAAAAAATCATTCCACTTGTAGAAATCCAAATATCGGGTAATTGGAAGCGAATTAATTTTTTCAAATAAAAAATAAGCCAAAAGTGGGCGATAATTTTTTAATGCGTCAATATAAAGCGCCAGAAAATTTTCATCCGTGAAAGGTAGCTTCTTGTTGTTTATCAAATAACAAGCGCTTTGCTCGTTTGTTTCGCTGATAATTTTAAGCAAATTGTCACTATCTTTAATGCTATCCCAGATAATATTTGTAATTTTATCCGGAGCAGGAAGATAAATGCAGCCTAGATGAAAAGCATTTCCCCAGCTTTTACATTCCTTCGGAATAATTGTCATAAAACTAATATTACGGTAAAGATATTCATTGGTGTTGATATTTGTTTCTTCCTGGATAATCGTCAATATGGTGTTCAAATCTCCATGTGGATTTATGGGGTGATTACGCAAATCCAGTTCACGAGCAAGTTTATTTAATAAACATTCAATCGTGCGCATAAGGGAATCCTGGGGAATGGAATCATAATCCTTGATGAGGCGAGAAACCTCATCTGCATGATTTTTAGTTTTATTTCCTAATTCGACAGTCAAATCCCAAATAAAAAATCCGGAATTCAGATTGCCATAATGGCAATACTTTCTCAGCATGGCCAATGCTTTGTCGAAATTGGTTTTATATTTGTTGTTTTTCCAGATTTCTATATAAGTGTCGTAATCTTTTTCTAGTCTTTTTATAGTGATTTTTTTCCTGTTTTCCATCTTCTTCGCCTCGTAATGTGTAATATTTCGGCGAAGAATAGCATATTTTTGTGAAAAATTTCATTTTGCGCTGTATTTATATGGAAAATAAGCAGGTTCCCATATCGTTTTCCTTATCAGCTCCTGAATATTTTCCTGATCACTTACCTCTGCCAATCCTTGTTTACGCGCTTCTTCGGCAACAGCAATGGCAACACGCATGCTGATCATGCGTGAATCAGATAATTTAGGCAAAATGGGTGCGGTTTTATCTTGTGCGGCAGGTGAGCAAGAAGTGAGAGCGAGTGTTGCTGCATACAGCATTTCATCGGTCACATGTTTTGCTTTCACTGCAATTGCACCTAATCCAATACCAGGAAATGCAAATGCATTATTACTTTGTGCGATACGAAATTCACTGCCTTCATATTTGACAGCAGCAAAAGGACTGCCTGTTGCAATGATGGCTTTGCCTTGCGTCCACTGAATTAAATCTTCAGGATTTGCTTCTGATAATGAATTGGGATTGGAAAGCGGCATGATAATTGGACGATGCGTATATTCCATCATCATGCGCACAATCAATTCATTAAATGCACCAGTCACTGTTGAACAACCAATTAAAATAGTCGCTTTTACATTTTTTACGACATCATGCAAATCAATATATTCAGGATTTTTTAATTGCCACGTGCTTAATTCTGCTGGATCGCGTGCATAGGGTTGTTGAAAGGGTAAAAGCGAAGATTGTTTTGTCAGTAATCCTGATTTATCCAGCAACCATATTTTTGATTTTGCCTGTGTGTGGCTCATGCCTTGCTGTTTGAATGCAGCATAAATCTGATCAGCTATACCCACGCCTGCTGTTCCTGCACCCATAATCACAATGCGATGTTCATGCAATGGTAAACCACTGGCTTGAATACCTGCGAGTACACATGCGAGTGCAACTACACCTGTTCCCTGCATATCACCGTTGAATGTGCAGCAACGATCACGATAATGATAGAGTATGCGTCTTGCATTATCGCGACCAAAATCTTCCCAATGTAAAAAAATACCAGGAAATTTTTTAGTAATAATGCTGACAAAGCTATCGATAAAATCATCATATTCCTGGCCAGTAATGCGTTCATGTCGCCAGCCAAGATACATGGGATCATTTAATAAATTTAAATTATTTGTTCCAACATCTAATTGAATGGGAAGAAAACGCCATGGATTTATGCCACCACATAAGGCATATACCATGAGTTTTGCATTGGAAATATTAATGCCGCCTATACCTTGATCACCAATACCAAGAACCGCTTCACCATCTGTTACGACAGTTAAATCCACTTTCGGCGGCACGCGATTTTCGAGAATTTCTGCGATGCGATGTCTATCGTTATAACTGATATACAAACCTCGTGGTTTACGATGTTCAAGACTGAAATGCTGCACGGCTTCACCAACAGTAGGTGTGTAAATGATGGGAAGCATTTCTTCGAGATGTTCGCTCACGAGTTTATAAAATAAAGTTTCGTTATAGTCATGCAGGACATTCAAATAAATATTTTTACCAAGATTAGTCAGATGACTGCGAAATTGCATGTACATGCGATTACTTTGTTGCTGTAACGTTTCAACACCAGTTGGCAAGAGACCTATCAGATTAAAATCCTCACGCTCTTGCAGGCTGAATGCACAACCTTTATTCAATTTTGATGTGTTCAATAGATCATTCCCTGTAAGGGAAGTTTCTATATGGCTTATCTTTCCGCTGGAATCGCGTATAATCCTGAATTCAAACATAGGGATAACTCTTATATTGTTATTTTTAAATAATATTCTGATTTAATTATTATATTATATCGTATCTATGTATCAAAATTTACAGGTGATTTTAGCCATGAAAAATATCGCAATTTATGCAGGGACTTTTGATCCAGTGACTTATGGTCATATTGATCTGGTGGAACGTGCTACCACGATTTTTGATCATGTCATTGTCGCTGTTGCTGCTTCCACAGCCAAAAAAACCTTGTTTTCACTGGATGAGCGGGTGGCATTAACAAAAGAAGTTTTGCAACACAATAAACAAGTGCAGGTATCAGGTTTCGATAATTTATTGCTGGAATTTGCCAAACAACATCAGGCGAATGTTATTTTACGAGGTTTGCGAACGGTCACTGATTTTGATTATGAATTTCAGTTGGCGAGTATGAATCGTCAATTGAATCCTGAAATAGAAAGTATTTTTTTAATGCCATCAGAAAAATATATGTCTATTTCCTCGAGTCTTGTGCGTGAAATTGCTGCGCTAAAAGGCGAAGTTTCAGCATTCGTTCCGGCGCAAGTGGTGAAAGCATTAAAACAAAAATACGGTAACTAATTATGTCATTGATAATCACTGATGAATGTATCAATTGCGATGTCTGCGAACCGGTATGTCCGAATCAGGCCATTTATCAGGGTGAAATGATTTATGAAATTCATAGACACAAGTGCACCGAATGCGTCGGACATTTCAATGTACCGCAATGCGTGGAAATTTGTCCGGTGAATTGCATCATCAAGGATACGACAAATCCCGAAACAGAAGAGGAATTGCGGGAGAAGTATAAGATGTTGTGTGAGGTGAGTGAGTAAACAGATGTGCATTTGGCAGTGTGCGCATGTTGTAGGTGAGTATGTTGTAGGTGAGTATGTTGTAGGTATGTGTGTTGAAGTGTGTGCAAGCAGCAGGTGTGATGTAGCATATGCAAGCAGCAGGTGTGTCACCCCGGAAAATACGCCGCTCTGTCCTGATTCAGTTAGCTGCTGTTGTTCGGCGTATTTGTCCGGGGCCCGGTCTTTTGCAATAGTGAGAGTTTCAATTTTAATTAGAAGAACTTCTCATTGCCGCAAAAGACCGGGCCCCGGACAAATACGCCGAACAACAGCAGCTAACTGAACTAGGACAGCAGCGGCGTATTTTCCGGGGTGACACACCTGCTGCTTGCATATGCTGCATCACACCTGCTGCTTGCACACACTTCAACACACACCTACAACATGCTCACCTACAACATGCGCACTTTTGCATTATCCCCGCAAAGTTAACACCTGCTCACTACTCACTTTCTCTTCTTCCTGCATTGCCAATTGAACACCCAATCCGCTTATATGATCAATCAGCTCACGAGGTAACTGTTTGAAATTATTATCTAGCGATGAATTAAAAAATCCATGAATATTCGATTGCCAACAATAATGACTAAGTAACTTAGCTGAAAAAATATTTAACTGGTTTTGCTCTTTATTCGCTTGTGCATTGAGTGGATTTAAAAAGATATGCCGATTTTTTTTCAAATAAGGAATGACTGAATTACCCTTGCTATCTTTAACATGGATACAAGCAGGTTGATGATTAATGAATACATCGGCTATTTTGATGAGTACTGCGAATCGATTTATATCAATTTCTTTGTGAAGAATTTCCAATACAGCTTGTAAGGAACTCATTTTAATTTTGTTAGTTATCCAGCGTTCCTTAACCAGATCAATTTTATTTAAAGGCAGCAGTGACTCTGTAATATTAAGCAATGCTTTTTCATTAGCTGTGACAACTTGTAGATATAATTCATTAATCATGAATTTTTCGAAACATTCACCAAATTTTTTATCAATCATATCCCAATTATCAAATAGGCCACGTTTTTCGTGTAAATCAAGATAAAAGATGGTGCAATATCTCAGTTGACGTATATTATCAGTGTCCAATAAATCCTCCTGACGTTCAGAGAAACTCCCGATTAACTCGATCATTGTTGTGCTTTGTATCGATTTTTCTTTTGCATTGCTTATTGCTGTAATAAAAGGATTATTCAAAAACAATCGCTTACCAAATGATATCTCTGAAAAAAACTGATGAGGCAAGGAAAGCGCATCACGCCAAACGATGGATTTTGTATCCAGATCATTCAATCGGCAAAAGAAATATAAGGCAAGATTATATTTTTTCTGCGGTTTCGTAAGTGAAAATTTGTATAAATCCATGGCTTGCTTAACATCAAATGTAAATATGCTAGCAAAATGCTGCAGCAAATCGAAAAATCCCTTGTCCAGATCAGACATACCAATCAATCTTTTGATCTCCTCCATATCTGTCATGCATGTTTCAAGCTCTATTTTTATTAATTTTTCGATTGTTGTCGGCACTGGTAAAAATAGATGATGCTTGCAAATCAGTGTCAGCCATGTGTCATCAGGTTTGGCTTTATTATTAACTGTAATTTGTTTGTTTCTTGAAAAATAATCGTGCACGTTTATATCTGTTTTATCGTGAATAACAGCAAGGACAGCGATGAAATGACAATTCGGGCTAATCAGGTCGAAATTAATTTTATTGGCAAGTGCGCAGAGTAATCCTTCAAGCGTGTAAAAATATCCAGCTTTTTTTACTAATTCTTTTGGATATCGATTATAAACTTCGTAAACATAATCACGGATATGATCCTTGAAATAAGTGAATTCGAGATAGATTGCCAGCATGACTAAAGCTTTGTGAATGGGTTCGCCAATACATTCATTCCATTCTGTTAGATATTGATCGTATTTAACCGGAGATATGCCAGCCTGGTGTTGTTCCAGCATGAGTTGTGCTGCAGGTTTGTCGTGTTCTGTAAAATAGGGATTTTTTTTCAGTTCAGTGATTATTTTTGAGCCTAATTCTGCAATTTCAAAATGAACACGATAATCTAGCGCCTCAATCTTCCTCATCACCCACGCCAAAAAAAACAACCCATTTTCATTACGATTGTTTACCTCAAGCAGTGATTGTGGTTCATGCACCATCAGAAACAATATGATTTTTAACGAACCAGCTAATCTTGGGATTGATTGGTTTTCCAGTGAAAATAAGGCAATGTCTGTAATTATATGTATAAGTTTTTCCAGTTTAGGTTTGTCTTCTGTCTCAAAATGTGTGAGCAATGCTGAAGTATATGACTTTATTATTTTAATAGGTGTGTTTAAGTCGTAATAAGTTTCAGCCAGGATAAATAAGATGCTGATGAAGTTTTCATAAGGACTTCTTTTTCCATAATTTTCTATATCAGGTGTCTGGAAGTTAATGTAATTTTTCTTGCAGAGTAAAAAAATGGCAAATTTATATTGATAATTTTGCAAGGATGTTAAAAATAATCGGTATAATTCTTCATCAGTAAGATTTTTTATCCTGATTTCATCAGCGTATATCAGATCAAATAGTTGAATCAGATTTTCTTCGCTGTATTCTTTCATTTTCCAGGTTTCATTCTTGATGGCAACAATGATTTCATTCGTCAATGATTGATGAATGCTGGTAGATGCTGGTAACTGGATTATCTTTTTGTTAAATGCATCCATCCAGCTATGGCAAAGTGTTATTGCTTCGTCAATTTTAAATGCGGGAGAACTTCCAAAATATTCAAATATATTATTATTAGTTTTTTCATTAACCAATCTTAGCAATTCCAGAAATCGATGGTCAGCATATATTTTTTCTTGCTCGATTTTCTGGCTTAATACATACATTAAATAATCGACGGTGCAAACTGGTGTTTTTCTGTGCTTTTTTATGTATTGATCGGTGAATTTCACGTAAATAATATCATATATGGCGTATTGAATGGATTTATCGTAAGCAAGAGAGGAGGAGTTTTTATAATATTGCTGCAAAACATTTACGGTTTTATCGAAATCATTGCCAATGATATTCCAGCTGTACATCGATTTATTCCTTGTTGTTATAAAAATAAATGGCGCAAGTATATCGGGAAATTAGGTGAGGGGAAATAAGATATGGATACGCAAGAAAGCCTTTCTGCGTGCAACGGAGAACTGTCATCGCAACGGAGAACTGTCCATCGCAACGGAGAACTGTCATCCTGAGCGCGGCTCTTGCTTTTGCGCGAAGGATCTCCGTTGATAAAGCTCGTATCCATCATGAGATCCTTCGCGCAAAAGCAAGAGCCGCGCTCAGGATGACAGTTCTCCGTTGCGATGGACAGTTCTCCGTTGCGATGACAGTTCTCCGTTGCGATGACAGTTCTGCGTTGTACGCAGAAAGGCTTTCCTGCGTAGCTACATTATAATTTGGAATTTATCATCTTAATTTTTTCTATGGACTCAGCTTCTTCGATCATAATTTCTTTCGTCGTTACGTCCACGGCCAATCCTAAGATAATCTTCAGCAATTCCTGTGGTAAATAATATGGATTTGCAGCATAGTTTTCATTTTTGCTGGTACTTAAAAATGTCATCAGGCCTGTCAGGCGATGATTATAATGAGCGATTAATAATTTTTTATATGTCTCTGGCCAGGTTTCTGAAATTAAATTTTTTTCGCTGATTATTTTATCCAGCATTTTGGCGTAAAAAATAGTGTTCACTCCAAGACTATCCAATACTTTTACACAGGACGCATCATATTTCACAAGGTCATTTAATAAATCAAGCCTCAATTTCAATTTCGACATTAGCTGAACAGCATTATTAGCGTCAGGAACCAGCTTCCTGATTGCGAAGATACATAAGGTCATGATGCCTTGAACTGGACTCATGGAAATGATGTGATCTTTAACAAAGGTAAATTGGAATATTTCTTTGGCGACATCGATCAAGTACCATTTGGTATTGATTAAATCCAGTTTTTTTGTCTGGATTAATTCATCCGTCACCTGCTTGTTGATGCCACCCTCTACTTGCGAAAATAATTCCTTATCCAGAATATTTCCGAGGCATTCATGTATTTGCGTATCAACTGTATTCCAATCCACGAAAAGATGACTTAATTTTTTTAGCTGTAAATATAAGTAACCTTCCAGGGTTGAATAAGGTTGATACGTGGATGGTGAGCGGCAATCAGATGCCTTTTTTTTAATTCGCTTAGTGAGAGGAACAATGGAGTTGCTTGTTATGGATGGTTTAAAACCAGCACGTTCATCATCAGTTATTTTTTGTATAAATATATTTATATCATTCGAATAGGGGAAAAAATTATTTGTTTTAAAATCAAGTGTGCGATATTGCAATTTATTTAATCTACAAAATGCGTATAAGGCAATATTAAAATAACAACTATTTTTGAGAGTATTGCTTAATAAACTTTCTAACTCTTCATCATTAAAATTAAAGTCATCGCTAAAGTTCAATAAAGCAGAAAAAACATCTTTCTCATAGTAATTATTAAAATAAAATAATTCAGGTAAAAAACTTTTCTCTTCAGAAGAATGCAATTCATCGCGGATGAATTGCATGATTGAAGGTGGCGCTGGCAAGGTGATTGAACCATACAGTGCGGCATCAATCCATCGAGTATACGTAATAACATTGGGGTTGATTTTAAATTCGATGCGGTTATGAGAAAAAAATTCCAGTAAATCAATATGAGTTTTTTCTTGTATTACCATTAATACAGTTAGTAATTCACTGTCTGGATGGATGGCGTCGAATTGAAAATTTTGTCCGAGATGGCACATCAGAAGATGCAGGTTTCTCGATAAAACGGTCTCCTTGAATAATATATTGTCTTTATTCATGTAGAAACTGAGGGCTGTATGAACAGCATAGTTATTACCATCATAAGGTGCAGAGCGACTGATCCATGTTTGCAGTAATTCAATGGATTTCAGAAAATGAGTTTTTTCATTGCTCTTATTCCATTGAGTAGCATAAAAACGATAATTTTTTAATTTGGCTATGGAATCTGATGTTTTGTCGCAGGCAATATTTTCAGCTGGACTTATATTATTAAGCTGATTCATTTTTAAAAAAATGGGTTTGTAAACATTGTTGGTATAGCCGCTAATTACATCATTTGCAGCGAAAAGATTATTTAATTGTTTCGCATATATCATTGCATTAGCACATATCGGTAGCTTTTCAATGAAAAGTGAAATCCATTTTAGGTATTTATAGTTTGTTTGGGTTCCCTTGAGTTTGCTCTTGGCTTTATGCACATCACCAATCATCAACAAAATAACGCCTTGCAATAATGTGATTTGTCGTTTTTTTCCAGACTCGTTTTCCAGCGATAACTGATTGCGAGTTTCATCATAATACCATTGGTTATCAAGCAATATATGCGGATGCTCGGTCAAAATATTCAGAATAAATGTATGAGTTAATGATTTTTCAAGCGGCAACATTTTATTGAAAGTCTCAACAAACACCATTCTAAAATCAGCAGAGAATTTTTGTGCGTATGTTGAAAGAATATTTTTTGCATCATGTAATTGTTCGTGAATGGAAATAAGATAAAGATAAAAACTTGCCGGATAATTAAGGTTTGGTTCTTTAATAAGGAATTTGTTCAGCATGAATGTGTACTGCGCCATTCCACTGACAATATCCAATATTAACGCACTTTTTTCCAGATAATGATTGTCAATGGCGCCTTCCAGATTAAGCAGCAGCGCAGAAAACCTATAGGTATCTGGATGATTTCCTTGATCCTGCCATTTAGGAATAGCCAGTTTATTCAGATGACAAAAGATTAATAATGCTAATTGATAATGACGTAGTAGCAAGGATGAATGGAAGATTTTCAGTGAGCCATCTTCATCAGTATGCTGTATCCCTTTAATCATTATATCAAAGAGCGTCTTCTCACTTATTTCCTTAAACGCAATGCTATTCTCTTTTTTCGCTTCCTGTATGATTTCCATTATGAGATTGCTGATGATTTTCTCGGGAGCATCGAGATCAAAAACTTTTTTATTAAAAGCCTGCAACCAGCTTGTGCACTCTACAATATTATTGGTAAACGTAAATTCACTCTTGTAATAATCATATATATCAACTGCGGTATTTTTCTTGATGCTATCGAATAAATTTTTCAACTCGCTATCCGTGTAAAATTTCTCCAGCAATATTTCATTTTTTAACTGGTAAACAAGATATTCCACCGTGCAAGCAAGTGAGTTGCGGTGTTGTTTGATGTATGCAGCTGAATATTTTTTAAGAACGAGTTGTATCGATTTTTGAGTATCATTGGCAAAGAGAAAATATGTATTTGCATATTGTTTTAACGCTTGCAATGTTTGATCAAAAGCATTCCCGCTGAGCATTTACCATTTCTCCCTGGTGATGTGTTTTAAGTAAAATTAGGGGCTTCAATCCCGACTTCATCATTGATCACCAGGTTTTCCATTTCCGTTAATCTTTTATTTTGTGGTCTGAATAAAGTGCCATAACATCCGCTCAAGGTGAATTTGGCGACAGGTTTTTTAATTTCTTCCGGTGTCATTTGTGTCGCGTAACGCCCTAAAAGCACGATCAGCGCAGTAGTGATGGTGATAGCCAAACCCGCTGCTTCACCATAAATACCTAAATCAGTAAACAAGGCAAGTGCACCGGTTAACGCCATGCCAAGCACTAATATTGAATTTGAAGTAAGCGTAGGCCAGGTCACATCACCTTTGGCGCGCAATTGTTGCAGTGCATTGAAACGTACGGTATCAAGAATATAAGCAACGGAAAATACAACTATCAGCATAGATAATAAATAACGAATCTCATGATGGTCTTTAAGTGCTGCTGATAATAACCAATCTGATTTCGCTGAAAATAGAATAGGTAATGGCAACATAAAAAGAAGTGAAACTAGCAAACCTTTTTCACCGAATGAACTGGCTTTACGATAATGTTTGAGTCCAGAGTAATAGGCGACTTGTTGCGCACACACTTGCGTGAATGCAAGTGAAAATAAAAAAACAGGTGCATCCACTTGCATGATGAGACTAACGACGGATTGTTCACGCACGCCAACTAATCCTGCGATGATTCCCAGATAAAGATCCATTGACATTTCAACAAATAATCCGACTACCATCGACCAGCCAATGCCAAGAATATTTTTTAATTGTTCAACGACACCTTTAAGATTACAAAAATTAAAAAAACGATAATCCTTGAAATCAGGATGCAAGGCGATATAAAGACTGCAACCAATTGCAGTTAACCAGGTTTCAAGTGCAAATCCTGCAGCAATTCCACGCAATCCCAATGCGGGAATACCGGCATTGCTACGACCTAACCACCAGGCAACACCGGTGCCAATGCTTAAGGAAATGAGACCAATCACCATGGCCGCAATAGTATGTTTCGTACTCACGAGTATTTGATCAGAACACATTCGTGCTGGAAATAAAATCAGGGCAAGAGCTTCTATCTGTAAAAATTCCTGTGCAGCAGCAGCAACTTCCCTGTCTTGTCGAAATACATGATGTAAAATACTTTCAGAAAAAACGAGTGCAGTAATAATGAAAGGTGTAACGCTTGCGCCAATTATCCAGCCTGCTTTATTGACTTGTTCAATCTGGAGTTTTATTTTTTTTAGCACTTCATCTGATTCATCTTTCATCTGTGCTGCTTTTAATTCGCCGAGATATTTGCTTATAACAAGACTCATCGCAAATAAAGGAGAATAACCTACCGCAATAAAATTTTTGACAGCAGCAATCAAAACCGCAGCAGCACGATTCGCTTCATTTTCATCGAGATTAATAAATAAAAGAGTTATTAATATGGAAATACTGGTCGTGTAGGAAAATGCAATCGGAAGCCCAGTTTTGGTAATATCCCAGGCGACTTCAAAAAAACCTAAATAGCGGTCAACATCTTCATCCCTGGGATGTAAAGCAGTTGTTTCCTGTATTGCTTCAGCAGCACTTACGTCTATTGTTTCAGGATTTAAGTCTATTAATTCATCATGTGTTTCGTTTTTAATAGCGGGATCACGTGTAAAAGACATTCCTTTATACCTTTACTTTCTTGCGTCGATGAACTTGTTTCATGGGTTTTCTTTCTTCAATTAACCATGCATTGATAGCACAAAGATCAGTAAAGCTTAATGTGCCAGCCGCTTGTTTCAATGCAAGAATATTATTGACGAAAGCATAGCGATCAATCGCATATTGTTTTTGTGCCTGATACACTTTTTGTTGCTGATTGAGCACATCTACTAATGTTTCTGTTCCCACGCGATAACTGGCTTCCAGTCCTTCAAGCGAACTGATGGTTGATTTAATCGCTTCCTTGTCAGCCTTGACTTGACTGATACCTGCAACCAGGCCGAGATAACTTTGTCTGGTGGTATTCACTGTTGAGCGAATGGTTTGTTCCAGTTGTTGTTGCGCGACTTGAAAATTATATTTTGCCTGATTGGTTTGTGCGACCACTGCACCACCAGAAAAAATAGGGAAATTAACATTTAACATCACATAACGATCGGAAGTTGTGCCAGGGCCTGGACGTTCTGAAAAGGAAATGTAATCGTTGATATTATCTTCAGTAAATTTATTCATCGTAGCCTGCACGGTTGCACTTGGTAAGTGCCCCGCTAATTGCTGATTAATATTTTCACGCGCGGAGGCGACACCGTATCGCGATGATTTGATCGTCCAGTTTTGTACAAGCGAACGTTTTACCCAAGCTTCGATATCATCAGGTTGTGGTGAGATTAATGGAAAGGAATCACTTAATGCAGAAAGATGCGGATAATATACCCCAGTTATTACGCGCAAATTTTCCCTGTCATTCGTCAAGGTGGTTTCTGCACCTATATAAGTCGCTACAGCAGAATCATAAGATGCTTGTGCAGTGTAAACATCCGTTAACGTTTTTAATCCGACATGATATTGTTTGCGAATTTGATCGAGCTGTTCTGCATACGCTTCTTTTGAAGCATTCGCATAACTTAAATTATCTTCATCTTGCAATACAGCAAAATAAGCACTCGCAACACGCACCATCAAATTTTGCAAGGCAGCATTTAATGTGGCATCTGCAGCGCGTGATAATGAAATTTGTTGAGCGACAGTGGAAAATTGTGCAAAGTTAAAAACAGTTTGTGTGAGTGTCAAATTTAATGTGTTATTGCGTTCAGTTAAATTGCGTGGATTCAGATAAGTGGTTGTGCCTGGTTCTGGTACAACCAGAACATAATTTGAACCAGCATAACCAACGCGATGAATGGAAGGCGTGACATTAAATTGTATATTCGGTAACAGTGCGGAGAGTGCAATTGGTACACCAGTTTTGGTGGATAATCGCTGCGCAACAGCTTGTTGAAATATCGGATCACTGCATTGTGCTTGCCTATAAACTTCAATTAAATCAGCAGCCTGGGCAATATTTTGCCAAGCGAAAACCACCAGTAAAAATGAAATGATTTTTTTCATGAGGAACCCGATATAATTCACAACCGAGAAAAGATACGGACTTTGTTTGAGTAAAGCAAGCTAGTCGCTTGTCTTCAATGTGTGGCGTAATTTAAACCTGAAACAGGAATATAGCAATGAAAATTTGGCAAATGAATATTGATCTTGCGATTGTCACCGAGCGTAGTCGAGGCACGATGTCAGAGCATCTTGGAATTGAATTTACAGATGTTGGTGATGATTTTCTCATCGCGCGCATGCCGGTTGATCATCGTACCAAACAACCAGCGGGAATTATGCATGGTGGTGCATCGTGTGTGCTGGCGGAAACGGTGGGTAGTACGGCTGCGCAATTTTGTGTGGATATGGAAAAATTTTATTGTGTTGGACTGGATATTAATACCAATCATATTCGTTCCATGCGTGAAGGTTATGTGATTGGTACAGCAAAACCATTTCATTTAGGCAAGAGCACACAAGTCTGGGGAATTGAAATCAAAAATGAGGAAGGTAAATTAGTTTCTGTGAATCGCCTGACGATGGCGGTGTTGAGGAAGTGATGAGGGTGTGACGTCGTCCGGCGGACAAGCCGCGGGACGACGTCACTTCAAAATAATCATGTGACAATTATTATTTTTTCTGTTTTAATTCGCGTTCTCTTCCCCTCATTTTATTCAATCACGTTCACAGGAAAAATATGTCCGCGATCAGACAAATCATTTTGCTGACAGCATTGTTTTGTTGTCATGCCGCAATTGCAGGCGAGAGTTGCAACATGAATGGTGACTGGTATTTAGTACCAGGCACCCAGGATGCTATTCACTTCAAACAAACTGATACTTCAATTGAAGGTAAAACGGATGATCGCCCGGGTGCCTGTACTTTATCAATGTCAGGCGTTGTGGCAGACAATGAGGTTAACTATTTAATGTCCATGAAAGGTAGTGGCTGCCCTGATTACTTAACTGAGGTAAAAGCATATTTCATGCAAGGTTGTAGCTGGATTAGCGGTACTTATCACGTATTGGTTGCAGGAAATTATACTGGACCAATTATGTTGCATCGTGTGCCAATTAGCATTGTTGCACCGGATATGAGGCAAAACCTCATTATTACGGCTGAACCTAAAATGCCGGAGATAACATTCAAGGCGAAGTTGCTTAGCCAGATGAAAGTAAATCAATTTATCCCGCCATTTACATGGAAGATGGATTTCAGGGATAAAGCTGCTGAAGAATTACATGTGACAACAGATGAGGTTATGACGATGGAGGATACATATACTCCAGATTTTCATAATATGAATGATGTAAGTAATAAAAATAATCTCAGCAGGCACATTGCTAGTGATGTTATGGGAGGTGAGCTGACAGTAAAAGTAATCTATTATCAAAACATGCAGGATGAAAAGAAATATAAATTTAAAGGTACTAATCCAGGGCAAATTGAAATTGAAAAAATGATTACAGATCCAGTACTCAGAAAGATTGCATGCACTGAAAGTCGCTATAAACAATTCAACGCGACAAGAGAAGGTGGGATTGGAATGCCATTAGTCAGTATAAGAGTGGATGATAATGAAAATGTAATTAGAGGCGGTGCAGGTATTATGCAATTATATAAACCTTTGCCTACTCCTGAAGAAGTCTGGAATTGGCGTGAAAATATTAAGGCTGGTATGGAATTGTATCGAGCGAAGCATCGCGAAGCTCTTGTTATGCATAAAGGTGAATTAAAGCGTATGAATGACGAAAGAAAAAAATTGCATCTCCCCGCTTGCGAATCATTGCCACCACTTAATGCTGATCAGATTGAAAGGGAAACTTTGAGGCGTTACAACTGCGGCAGGGAATACAGATGGAAGCCTTGGGATCACCCAGAATGCAAAGGTGAATGGGTAATAGATCCATCCTGCAGGATTGAACATAAAGGTGGATATGATGCTGAATACGTAGATAAAGTGCTAGCTTGTAATATTGATAAATAGCTTATTTTTTGTTGTATTAATTAGTATTGATTAGGAAATAATATGAAAATAACATTAATTGCTTTGCTATTTTTTATATACACGACTACTGCAATGGGATTGGAAGCAGGGGTAGAGATTCAGGGAGATTCTCATACAACAATTTATAAAAATACAGCAGTAAGAATTACTGGTGGTAAATATACAAAACCCGAAGTGATTATTGAGGCCATCAGTACACAAAGTAAAAAAAATCCAGTAGATTTTTCTGAAGTAATTAAGCCTTTTCATAAAATCGTAGATAAAACATTGTGGACGATAACAACTGATCAATTGCCTTTTACAATTCAGGATTGTTATGATTTGGGGCTTATTGTATGTGAGGAAGATACCAAATTCTGCTATAAAAATTGCCTTGTTAGATCGGAGCCTCAAATTGTCGCGTATGATGAGAAAAATAAAAAAATTTATTTGAGTTACGGGACATATGATATTGGTACAGGAGGTGGTCCAGCAATGTTATTTGTCGCAGATATAAATAAAAGAGAAATTAAATTTCTAAAACTTATCGATTGGGAAGTTTCTGGCTCGCTTTCTCCTTCTATGCGCTATTTAGTATTGGATGGCGCAAGTGTTGTTCGTATATACGATACAAAAAACAAAACCTGGTTTGATATGAATGAATCTGAAAATGATTATACCGGTAAAAATTTTAGATATATTTTTCATGGATTAAATTTGAAAAAATGGATAAGCGACACACAATTTATTTATCTTGATGAAGCATATTATTTTTCAGGAATGGCTTTTCCAAAACCTTTTATTAGTGCCAAGGAAGTTGTCTATGATATTTCAGCTAAAAATAGAATAAGAGAAAAAAACATCAGTCAGAAAGAATACAATGAGTTCATCAAGCACATATAATTAATAAACATCGATAATAAAAACAAACCGGCTGAAATTTTCTACCGGTTTAATAACTTGAATAAATGAACTCAATCACAATTCCACTGCCAATTTCACTGCAGCGAGTAAACTACCAGCATCTGCTTTTCCTGTTCCTGCCATATCAAGTGCTGTGCCATGATCAACGGATGTGCGGATGAATGGCAAACCAAGAGTGACATTTACTGCGTGTCCGAAGCCAAGATACTTCACTAATGGTAATGCCTGATCATGATACATGGCGAGCACGACATCCGCTTGTTGCAAAATCGCAGGTGTAAAAATGGTATCAGCTGGCAAAGGACCGATTAATTGAAATTGTTGCGCACGTAATTCATTCAGCGCGGGTGTAATCACATCAATTTCTTCACGACCGAGATGTCCATTTTCTCCTGCATGCGGATTTAAACCACAAACAAGAATGCGTGGATCATTAATATGAAATTTTTTAATTAATTCATTGCGCAAAATAGTGAGAGCGGTTTGCAGTTTGTTTTTGTTAATCGCAGCGGAAACTTTCGCAAGCGGCAAATGAGTTGTCGCTAATGCAACTTTTAATTGATCAACAACAAATAACATGACGGTTTGTGGCACGTGACAATAATCTGCAAAAAATTCAGTATGACCAGAAAAAGCAATGCCAGCATCATTCATTATGCTTTTTTGTACTGGACCTGTGACAATGCCATGCGCTTTGTTTTGCGAGGCAATTTCTGCTGCAATACGCAAGGTTTCCATCACATAAGCCGCATTTTTTTTATCGAGCTTTCCCGCAACAACCGGTGCGTGTAATTTCTGCGGAATAATTTTTAATGTACCGGAACGATTTTTTTCAGGCGCCTGTTGCAAATCGCAAGACAAAAGTTCAATGCTGATTTTTAATTGTTGCGCGCGTGCTAATAATAATTCAGGATCTGCGATCACCACTAATTCTGCAGCAATATCCTGTTCAGCAAGTTGCAAGGTGATGTCTGCACCAATTCCTGCAGGTTCACCTGGCGTAATCAATAATCGTTTTACCGTTGCATTCATGAAGTCATGGTTCTGGAAATAAACGCCTGGCTGCGCATTTTTGATACCCAGTGTTTAACTTTTTCCTGAAACTTTTGCTGCATGAGTAATTGTTCAGCCTGATCACGCTGTGGTGTTTCTACTTTCCCACCCAGTGAACGATCGGCAATCAAACGTATGACATGAAAACCATTTGCTGCGCGTATCGGGCCTGCCACTTCATTGGCTTTGAGATTTGCAACATATTGTGCGAATACACTGGGGATTTCATTCGCTTTACGCCAGCCAAGATCATTACGTTCGGTATCAATTTTTTCACCATTGTTCAAACGTGTCATCAATGTTTTTGCCTGTTTTTCAGCTTGATTGACATCATCAGCGGAAGCGTTTTCAGAAAGTGGTACGAGCATATCTTCCAGATGTACTTCACGTGGTGCATTACTTTGTGTCGGAAGTTTGTGCATAAAATTTTTGATTTCATCCGGTGTCACGACAATATGACTGGCCACTTCCTGTTGCTGCAATTTTTGTACGGTCATTTGTTCCTTGAGTTCATTGCGATACTGATTGGTCGACATGCCTTCATGATTGATACGCTCATATAAATCCGCGACTGTTATATTATTTTTTTCAGCAATATTTTTTATGACGCGATCAATGTCTTCATCAGTAAACTGAATGCCAACCTGTTTTGCAATTTGTAATTGCAATTTTTTATTGATCAAATCATCGAGCACGTTTGATTGCAGTTTGTCATGGGATATTTCCATGCCTTGTTCTTTTGCCTGAATTTTGGCAATCGTCATGGAACGATTTAATTCGGATTTTGTAACAACATCATCATTTACCACGGCAACAATTTTATCCAGCGGCTCTTTTTCTGCATAAGCCAGATCTATGTTGATCAGAAATAATGACAAGGTAAGCAGTATGATTTTTTTCATTTATATTTCCTGTCCAAATTGCGATTTATAACCTGGAATACCACGTAATAATCCCGAAGGATTTCCTGAACCAATATCACCTAATCCTTTTAATGAGAATTGAATATAACCTTCATTGGCGTAATTCGGCACAAGCTTGCTGGGATTACTGGGTTGTTGTATCAATCCTCTAAATGCCCTGCCGCCGACTAAGCGTAGCGTCCAGCAACAAGTGTCGTATTGTAACCCATACACCAGGTTCTGCAAATGTGCGCGGTTCCAGTTCTGGCTCCAGCGTCCAACGACGCTAACATTATGATATAAAGGCCATGCGCCAGAGACATCCGTGACTTTCAGATTGTCGATGGATTGATTGGTTTGTACACCACCCCAGATATCACCACTACGTGCATAGGTATAACCAACGTTGAACAAACGTAATTCATCAGGACGATACTGGAATGCAACTGTGCTATTCGATAACTGTTTTGAAATCGGATCCCAGATAACATTGGTATTAAAATTCCATGCGGGATTGATGTTATAAACTAATACACCGGAAACAGGTGATAATGAATATTTATTGCTGGGATTACCAAAATAATCATTACACACAGCAGGACTGGTACAAAGTGTAATGCGGCGATTGGCAAAATAAATAATATTACCCACACCAATTCGCACTTTTTCCACACCCGTATCACTATCAATCAGACGTGAAGTAATACCCCATGCGAGTTGATTGGTATCGCCAATGCGATCGATGCCAGTGAAACGATTGTAATTAAAAATCTGATCGTAAGTGAGTGTGTTTACCGTGGTATCAAATAGAGGAATGCTGTACTGATTACGATACGGAATATAAGTGTAATAAACTTGCGGCTCCAGTGTTTGCTGATAACTGTGACCAAATAAATTAAATGGTCTATCCATCATGATGCCTGCGACCACATCTATAATTGGCAACGCACGATTTTTATTTCCAGGCGTATTGGTATCTTCAATCTGATGCAAATTATATTGTGTCATGGCAAATTGCACGCGTGGGGCAATATAAAATGCAGAACGATAAATCGGTAAACTGATGCCGGGTTGAAAATGTAAACGTGTACCTACAGGATTACTAATAGGCGAACCTGGTGTTTTTAATTGCGTAAAGTTCGCTGCTTCACTACTCATAAAATAATCCAGACCAAAGATTTGATCAGGATAATCTGCATTTAAAATGAATTGCGGAAAACGACGATATTGATTGGCAACGGGTGCTTCCTGTATCGGATGCAAGGTTTGATAAGTTTGCAAACGCGACGTGAAATTCCAGTTCTGGTTTTTATAATAAAGCGCACCTTCCTGTAATAATTGATTGGATGAAATTTCATTTAATGTCTGACCGAAATCACGTAAATAATAATCATCACCGGCATAATTAAAATCAACATGCGATGACCAGTTATCGTTATAACGTGAATCATTACGCCAGATAAAACTTTTGCGCGTATCACTGGAATTAAGCAGGCGATTTAATTCAGCGCTAGTCACAGCTGCAGGTTGTGTTTTGGTATCGATAGGATTGGTGTAATCCGTATTATTTGCTGCAGATTGCTGGAACTCATGAAAGAAACGATCATTGGGCAAAACGCTAAACATGAAATCACCGGAACTGGTGGGTGTCAGATAACGAAATTTATCGTTGAATTGAAAACCACGTTTGCTTAAATAACCTGGTGTAATCGTCATGTCATAATTGGGTGCCATGTTCCAGTAAAATGGCGTGAGAATAAACGGCCCCCAGCGATTGGAAGGACCAAGTTGTGGCCATAAAAAACCACTCTTGCGTTGTTTGTCGATAGAAAAATTGAGATATGGCATGTAAAGCACGGGAACATTTTTTACTTCCAGACGTGCATGTGTGGCATAACCACGACCTGTATTTTTATTTAAAACAATATGACTGGCTCTCACTTTCCATGCAGGTATTGCAACTGGCGGACAAGTGGTGAAACTCGCGCGATATAATTCATAAACATTTTTTTCCTTTTGCGAAAATTCTGCTGCACTGCCAATGGCAATCAGTTTTTTTGTTTCATTGGCATTGGTTTTTGCGACATCGACTTTTTTACTATCGATGGGCGTGCGATAAATAATATCGAGTAAGGATTTTGCTTTGGTGTCAAAATTGTAACGACCTTTTTTTCCAAGCACGAGACTATTTTCTTCGCGCAAATGCACATCGCCAATCATATCTACGGCATTTAATTTACCAGTCACCGGATCGCGATAAAGATAAGCCTTGTTGGCAATAATTTGCTGATCAGCACGTGTGATGGTGACTCTCCCTTCGAGGGTGGATGTCGAACGCTGGGATAATAAACCACCAGCAGAGGTGATGGTGACGGCTTCCTTGTTTTCTGTCGTGACAGCAATGGGTTCGTCGTAATAATAACCACCGCATAATAAATCTGCATCTGGTATCCAGCCCAGATGTTTAGCGACGCTTTGTGCAGCGAGTGTGTTGATGTAGGACGCCGGATATTCAGCCAGACAAATGCATGGCAGACAAATGGTGATGGTTATAAAAAAATGCATTAATCGTTTGCGTAATCGCTTGTCATCACTCATTTTAAACACCTAAAATGTCATCTTTCTTCAAACTGCCGAGTGTAGCGAAAAGGGGTAAACAATGGAATCCACGCTTGAAGCAAAAATTTCGGAAAAAGTGGTGAGAAAAAAAGCTATGGAACAATGGCTTGCTTCGGTTTGTCGGCTGGAACCGGATTCCCTTGCGCTCATGACGGGTGATGCGAGTTTCCGCCGCTATTTTCGGCTGCATGCCAAACAACAAAGTTATGTTGTCATGGATGCGCCACCACAGCTTGAGAATTGTCGTCCTTTTATTGCCATCAGCAAGACATTGCGCAATATGGGTTTGCATACGCCAGAAGTCATTCATGCTGATCCTGAAAAAGGTTTTTTGCTGCTCACAGATTTTGGCGATGCGACTTACCTGCGCACATTGATGCCAGAAAATATGGATCATTTATATGGAATTGCACTGGACGCATTGACGAACCTGCAAGCTTGTCGCTATGTGGAAGGCTATATCATTCCACCTTTCACTGCCGATTTTATGCGACAGGAATGGGCATGGCACAAGGATTGGGTGTGGTGTAAATGGTTAGGTTTGTCATTGCCACTCGCAGAACCTGAACTGGATGCGTGTTATGAATTATTAGTTAATTCCGCAATTTCCCAGCCACAAGTTTTTATGCATCGTGATTATCATTCCGCCAACTTGATGGTATTGCCCAATAATGAAGTGGGTATTCTCGATTTTCAGGATGCTTTCATTGGGCCAGTTACTTATGATCTTGCTTCATTATTACGTGATTGTTATATCGATTGGCCAAGAGAAAAAGTAATTGCACTGGCAGTTTCATATTTACAACGATTGCAGGAACGCGGCGAATTGGCTGGAATATCATCGGAAGTTTTTCTGCGCTGGTTTGACTGGATGGGCATGCAGCGTCATCTGAAAGCTATGCTGACCTTTGCACGCAAGCAAGTGCGTGATCATCAATCGCGTTATTTGCGCTATATGCCACGCGCATTAAATTACCTGATTCAGGTCAGCCATCATTATCCTGAGTTAACACGTTTGCATGATTATTTGCGTATCACCATTCAACCTGCAATGGAGCGAGTCAATAAATGAAAGCGATGATACTGGCAGCAGGACGTGGTGAACGCATGGGTGCATTAACCACTCACACGCCAAAATGTTTATTAAAAGTAGGCGGCCGTTATTTGATTGAATACACGCTGGATACATTAAAAAAAGCGAACATTCACGATATCGTTATCAATATTTCCTGGCAGCGTGAACAAGTGAAACAAGTGTTGGGGAATGGTGAAAAATATGATGTGCGTATTCAATACTCAGAAGAACCAGAACGTCTGGAAACAGGTGGCGGTATTGTTCAGGCGTTACCATTATTAGGTGATGCACCGTTTATTGTGATTAGCAGCGATATCATTACACATTTTCCACTCGCAACATTACCGATATTTCCCGATGGATTAGCGCATATTGTGATGGTGAATAATCCTCCCTATCATCCGCAAGGTGATTATGGGTTGCATGCAGGCAAGGTTTTATTAACAGCAGATGAAAAATTTAATCTCGGTGGTATGGGTGTATACTCGCCGGAATTATTTGCAGGCAGCAAGATTGAATATTTCCGTTTGACCAGTGTATTAAATCCTGCAATCGCTGCAGGAAAAGTGACAGGCGAAATTTATCAGGGTTGCTGGCACAATATCGGCACACCAGAAGATATAAAAATTTTCGA
>Ga0206852_1009_pt1 | contig 91480 bp, 81 predicted proteins | sample Alteio_BWOrgCont_14_FD_152849 | JGI IMG/M metagenome (GOLD analysis project Ga0206852, IMG submission 152849) | Enriched cells from forest soil in Barre Woods Harvard Forest LTER site, Petersham, Massachusetts, United States -... | ecosystem: Environmental > Terrestrial > Soil > Temperate forest >... | reverse complement strand
TTCTTTTAAGTTTTTCAGTGCCTTTGCCAGCTCATGATCACGCACATTTTCAATGTGTGTGCGATAGTCAGAAATAAGCTTGCTGGAATTTAACACACGTAATTGTTGTAAATAATGGTTGGCTTGCACATTAATCAATAATTCAGCCTGTTCGGCCGCACTTGCACGTGAATTTAAATTCTCGCTGATAATGTTTTGAAGATCGTCGACATTGTAGAGATAGATATCTTCAAGCTCACCGACTTCCACTTCTATATCACGCGGCACCGCTAAATCAGCCATCATAATAGGTCGATGTTTGCGGTGCTTTAAAGCGCTCTCTACCATACCTTTGCCCAATAGAGGTAATTCGCTAGAAGTCGCTGTAATTAATAAATCCACTTCTTTTAAATAGGTGGGAATTTCAGACAAAGTGATGTATTGGGCTTGGTGCATTTTAGCAATGCGCTCCGCTTTTTCTAAAGAGCGATTCGCGATAATCAATTGTTTAATGCCGCACTGAGCCAAATGATTAGCTGCTAATTCGATGGTTTCGCCCGCACCAATCAACAACACTTTAGATTGAGTTAAATCACTGAAAATACGTTGTGCCAATTTTACGATCGCATAAGCCATCGAAACGGGATGCGCGCCAATCTCTGTTTGTGAACGTATTTGTTTGCTGGTTGCAAAAATCGCTGGAAATAAAGTTTGAAACTGCGTGCCCACTAAACCGGCTTTTGAAGCTAAGAAATAAGCCTGTTTCATTTGACCTAAAATTTGCGGCTCACCCAAGACCATCGAATCAAGACCACTGGCCACACGCATCATATGGCGAATAGAATCCGCTTCCTGGTGAATATAGCGTGCTTGATTTAAAGCCTGAATATCCACTTGGCGATGCGAGCTTAACCACTCTGTAATGCTGTCTATATGCGCGCTGTCGGTATAAATTTCCGTGCGATTACAGGTCGAGAGCAAAACCGCTTCATTAACAGCATGACGAGCTTTAAGAGCCTGTAAAGCTTCAGGAATATACGATTCAACAAAGGCCACCTGCTCGCGAAGCTCAAGCCCTGCTGTCTTATGATTTATGCCGTAAGTAATGAGTGCCATGGTGTGAAATCAGTCAATAATCCATCGATGTTGTTTTTTGATAGCTTCATACATAGTGTCCGGTGCTAAATCAATTTCACCGGGCCATGTAGCCACGCCATATTCGAGATGTACCTGGTTAAATAGATCAGGGTCTTTAAGGGCTGCAAATACCCCCGCACGTTTACTAAAAATTAAGTGCGACATATCAACTTCGCCGGAGGTTCCATCTAAGAAGCGAACTTTTAATCGATAAGCTTCAAGTGGCTCTACTTCAGCTAAGCGCCAAGGCATGGTTGGCACTATTCTAATGGCGCAATTTTGTGGGGTGACTTTCTTTGCTCGCATAGCTCCCGATAATAGCATAGGGGGTGATAGGGTTCTAGCCAACAAAGTTCAAGAGGACGTAGCTCCTCTAGGGGCCGCCACAGGTCTAAAATCCGTAAGTTCAAGCTCGGCGATCGCTGCGGTTGGTGCTGCCGGGGCAGGAATAGAAAATAAGGCAGCATTGGCTGTGGCTGGTGAGCCTTGTACGTCACTGCGTTTTTCCTGTAATTTTTGGGGAGCTGTCTGCGGAGCACTATCACCGAAAAAAGTCTGTAGTGTTTTCGAGGAACGCAGTGCTAATTCAAGCTTGGCTTTACAGTCCAAATCAGACAAGCCCTGTACAGCCTCCAAAAATACAGCTTGGATTTCTTTGAGTAATTTTGGATCGAAGCTTGCTCGAGTAATGGCGCCTGACTCAATTTTCTCGGAAAATAATTGAGCTTTGCTTGCCAGCATAAGGTTTAGATTTTCCATAATGGGTGAAACAGAAGTAGCGGTCTTAGCGTGATTCAATACATAATAATATCGGCTGAGTGGCACGCTTAATTCCGTTATACCAATATAATTATTCCAGAATTCCTTATCAGAAAGAGTTTCTCCTAAATGCGCCACAAGATCTCTTTCAAAAAATCTCAATGTTTCAAATTGATCCGTTCGACATTCCTCTTTGAGAAACTGGGACAGTGATTCTTTAGAATAAATTTTAAGTTCATCTAGAATGGCTTTAAGCGAACCTTTAGTCACATTCGTCACATTGAAGCCAAGTGTCTGTCCGCCCATCATTTTATCGCGCGGCTCGTAAAAGAATTGCCCTAAAGGGGTTTCCTTTATCAGGGCATTAGCATGCGCATTAATCCGTTGAGGCTCGGCTAAAGTCTTCATATAGCTTGCTACTTCTTCTTTTAAGAAGGCGAGACCCTTGCGCTGACTCTCCGTTAAAGCGCCACTTGCTAAACGCTCATACACTTTGGCGATATGGTCTTTTAATATCTTAGTGAGGGGTTCGGATAGTACTTTTTTAGTAGCGATGGCGCCTGTAGAGCCATGAATAATTAATGAGAAATAACGGCCAAGGGGTGTTGAAGCATCATGTGCTTGCAAGCTAAGTGAAAATTTTTCATCGTCAGTTAGTGTAGAGGATTGAATATGTGCAACCAGAGCGTCTTTAAACGGAGCTAATTTCAGCAATTCCGCATCAGTGAACTTGCGCTCTTTGATATCGTTTAATAATCGAGAGCTCTGTGCTTTTATGACCGCTATGAAGTCCTGTTTTCTTTCGCGTAAAGGCGCATTCACTTCAAAAAATTTGGCCAAAGAACCTTCACCGATAATGATTTTTAGTGAGTTTGCATAAAGTTCATCTTCGGGCAGCCTCTTAAAGTCGCGGACTAAGCCGTCGCTAGTACTTAAGTATTCATACCTGTAATTAGCCAGTGTTGCCAATGAGGCATTGCTTAAATGATTCTGTGAGAGCATTTTTAAAATTAATTGAAAAGTGCTTGGCTCTCCGTAAAATCGAAGTTTTTTATTGACTATCTCAGCTAGAGAGCGTTGAAAATTAAAGCTGCCATCGCTATAAAAAGCTTTATAGTTAAAGCTATCGCCTAGCTCTTGCATCTTGGTGTCTGAAACACCTTGTTCTTTTAATACATTGAGTAAATCAAAGAATGCGGAAAGATGTTCGCAGATGTTATGAGAATTGTAGCTAAGATTTTTGAACACACTCTTGGCCATAGAGGAAAGTAGCTCGACAATCTGTTTCGCGGCATTGGCCGGTCTTGAATCCTTTTTGAGCAGATTGATTAAGGTGAGAAAGAGTAGTTCCAAATCGCCATTAGTATAGGAAGACGCGGCTTTATGAGACGTGGCTTCATGAGGCGTGGCTTCATGAATAAAGCGAAGCCTGGCTTCATGAATTTTTTTCACTAAGGCAAATAAGCGTTCAAAACTTATTTCAGCCAGGGCGCTGAGTCTTGTAGCGATGGAAAGGATTTTTAGTGCCCCTACTAGATCGTGGTTATCATTGAACGCGTAAGCTTGAGAGCTGATGTTATCTTGTAGAATCTCAAAGACGAGCTCATGGTCGTCCAAACATTTAAGATTGGATGTCAGGCCTCCTATGTATAGGGTTGTGTTAATGAGAGCTTTGTAAATAGCTTTTTTTCGAGTGCTCTTATGATCAGGATCGAGCTCGAGTCCTTCAATCAAGGCAAGATAAGTGCGCATCGTAGCGCTTCTGTTATCGCCGTCTGATGAGACAAAATGGTAAGTTTCTATGAAATCGGACTCAAAGATGCCTGTTCCGATTGTTAATGCAGCTTCAACTCCAGCTCCCGCCCCAGCTACCAATGCACCCTCCGCTGCAGTGAGCCATTCCAATATCTCGGCTCGAATGGTGTCGCCTTTTTTGGCAAGAATCATTAAAAAATTGAGAGCCTCAGGCAGCGCCCCATTGTCGGGACGAATATCATTTCTTAGAAGTTTCTGCATGTAGTCTTCTGGTGGATGCCCGCCTGTTTTTGTACGCAATGCTTCTATTATTCTTTCGGCAGGAACGTTAATAGTGAGCAAGTGGCTTAAAAGTTCATAGAGTTCTTTTGGCTTGCGTGTTTGATGATTTTTTAAAAATGTGGGGTTTAATATCTGTGCGACTACTCTTTTACGAAACTCTTCATCTGGGAATAAAGTCAGTAATTTTAGAATCGAGTAAGAGGCGAGAGGTAACCAAGATGCCATATTAATTTGTTCTTTGAGATGCTTTTCAAAAATTTCTTTAGCCAGTTCAAGAGAAGGGGAGGGGCTGTCACTGTGTGTTGCGGTGCCCATGTCTGGACTTATTCCGGCGCCAGCCGCTGCAGCTTCGCTAATATCGACAGCGCGCACAGCGGCGCTTGGCGGAGAAAGCATTAAAGCAATAAGATCTTCGTTTGCGATGCCGCGTCCCTTCAAGTCCCAGAGAAGTATCCCTAGGCTGGTGACTGCATTTTCATTAAGACTCCTATTGATAGTCTGAGCATAGTTTGGGTAGACATCCCTTAGCAAGGCCAATATCTGTGGGGCAGGAATTCCTCTTTTTAATAATAATAGGAGTAGCTCATGAAATTTTTGGTAGAGCAGAAGTACGGTTGGCTTACCCACGTCTGAGGGCATTTTTTTTAACAGCCCTACTTTTAAGAAAAAATGGCTGAGGCCGCTTTTGGTCGGGTTAAAATGATCCTCAACAATCCTAAGATAGAGATCACCGGGGGTGGCAATCATTAGCCCCAGCTTATCGAGGATTTCAGGCAGCTCAGCGAGGCTTTGAGCCAGCTCAGCGGGGTTTTCAAGAGAGGGCTCCCCTGGTTTTATGTCAGAGCTATACATCACAGCCAATTGTGCATTCAACCTCTCGGGTGTGATGACGATGTGTGTGGGGGTTAAAGGCATATCAACTAAATGTTCATCCCCTCTTTTGGGTATGATGGCAATGGGAGCGGGGATTGTAGGCATAACAAGCTCTCTTTAAAGTCTAAATATCAGGTACCGATAAGTTTAACCTAGCCAGTATAGTGGGTATTTCTTAAGGTTTTCTTAAATGCTGCGCTACGATAGACTTTTTTCAAAATGGCTAATTAACTTGGCTAGTACGTCTTTATGAAGCCGCCCCCCCGTTTGTTTTAGCTGCCAAAGTGCTACGTCAGGAAATTTAAGTAATATTTGTATGCGTTTTAGCGTATTAAAATCTCGGCTTTCTCCTGATTCAATTCTTTGCAAGGTAGCTTTGCTGATGTCAAAGGCTTCGGCTAGATCATGTTGGGTTATTTCTAAATGTTTGCGTAATGCTGTTATCTCTTGTGGATCAAATTCGTCATGATAAGCCGGCTCAAAGATAAAGCTCGATGGCCCGCGTTTTCCAATGGATCCCAGCAATATAATTGGATTTGTTTCATTGAGTGCAATGCCTTGTGAACTACAATAATCCTTATAGGCTGGGTTGTCTTTTAAAGGGATCCTATCCATAAACGAAGGAAAAAGTTCTCCCTTCTTGGATTGATGATGTAATTTAAAAAGATCAAGCTCTGGGCCTACCGGTATAGCATTGTTAGAGTTGGCATATTGTTTGTCGTAACTTAACTCATAATTATCTTTTTCTTTGTTATAACATAGCTCGCCAACGAAAATTCTGCGCTTTCGACCTTCGTGAAAAATATACAGTTTATTTTTATCGGGCTTAATAACAGATTTCATTTTCAAGCTCTCTAAGTCGTTTTTTGATTAAGGCTTTTATTGCATTTTTCATGAGATTACTGCAAAAGCTCATATCAACTAGTGTGTCCATTTCGGATGGTTTAATGCTTTGATGAAATTCTTTTATTTCATCTTCATATCCGAGTCTTTTAAATTCTTTGACATAATCATGCATGCTGGGATCGTTGATTGCACGCGTACTGATTTTTCCTGTTGGATTGAAATCGGCTTTAAGCATATTTCCTTTTTCCAAGCTTAAATAGGAGACACTGTCATAAATAGGGGAAAGTAAAGCTCCCTTAGCGGTAGTGATAAAGGCTAAATTTCTTCCGTGTCTGTCGTTGTTGCCAATGAGCGCGTCAAATAATGTTGTTTTGATAAAGGTTTTTACATCATTCGGCCTCTGAGTTTTTTCTGTTATAACTTGGATGATTTTTTCACAGTTATGCGAGTCGTTAGGCCTGAAGTGATAAATGTGTTCAAGACTGACGGGCGCTCCACTTTTGATAAAGTTTTTGGTGACAAAAGTTTTGTCTCCATTAAAGTCAATATAATAAAACTCAGCTAGAGATATGCCTAAGGATTCGCCAATCTGATTGCAAAGATACTCTACTTCCGGAAGTTCGGGCGCGTCTTCCTGTCTCATTTTCAGGATGTATGAATCGCCGTTTAGATAGGCTGAGTATTTCTTGAATTTCCCATGAAAAAAACTAGTGTTTTGTGGGGATGGATTGTAAGCCTGGGCAGAGGACGAGCTGGCGTCGGACCTTCTTTGCAGGCTAACAAACTCGGCGGGACTGGATACATTGAACCAATCGAGGAAGCAAGAAGGATGTAGTCCGTAGTGGGTATTATTGGATCCTTCCAGTGGTAATAGGCATTTTAGGCATTTCATCTAGACAGCTCCTAAGTTGATATCTATTGATGCCAAGTCTATCATGATATCAATAGATATCAAGTTAAAGTTGATTTATATGTAAATCATATTTGTAGATATTGATAGGCTAATCTAAGGTACCAGGTACAAAATGCCCAATTTGTACCTGGTACCTTAGCGGTGGAAAGTACTGCACTCGTAACACCCGCATCTTGAGGGGCGACGGGTTAGGTACGCGGTTCAAGGGGGCGGCGTATCTCGCCCGGCCTGAGGCCTGCCCTCATTTCATCATCACTTGCAGCAGCTGCGCGTGCTTCTTGAGATGAACTTGAGTCGTCGGTGACTGGAGCAGCTCTTACTGCTAAGGATGCTCCTCCAGGAGAGAACCGTGATTGACCACCAGCACTGGCTCCTAATAGCGCATCTCCGGCATCATCGCGCGAAGAAGAATGGGCGCGACGACTAGCTTGGCAAGCGCTAATTATTCCCACCAAAGCCAAAGAGCCTACAGCAGCAGCGCCTGCAGCAATCAGTATGATTTCATAAATTGCAGGAGCTAGCATGAAGATGGGATGTAATGCCAAGCCTTGAGTTACGGCAATGAGCAGACCTGTGGCAACAATGGCGAGTAGGATAAATGCAATGAAGAAAATTATTCCCGCTATCTTTAGTCCTCTAAGGCCAGATTGTGCTGAGGGGTTTGTTCGTGTGGGATTAGTTCCTGAAAGTGTGCCATAAGTTCCAGTTCCTGTAGTGGCAGTAGCTGCTAGATGAAGAGGGGCGGCCTGTGGCAGTGGTGCTGCACCCGCTGCTCCACCTTCCGCAGCAGCAGTGCTAAGAGCTGGCGGTGGATTAATGGCGCAGCGGCTATCAGCTAAAACCCTACTGCTGAGCTGAAACCTAAATTCGGGACGTCTGTATAGGCGCCTTTCTATGGCGGCTGATAATTTTTGTTGGAATAGGGTTTCAATGGCTGCACTCACCCCGGGGCCGCCGTGACCATCGGCAACAAAGGCACAAATAGGGGTTTCTGCTGCGTCGTTGGCAGCAATAACAACGCAGGATTTATTATCGGTGCTTTGGACATTGGCGTTTGCGCAAGCAGTTTGTATCAGTCGTTGAGCGGGATTTTCTCCCGCAGCAGTGGCTGCAGAAACGCAGGCTGCAATGGCTCTATTACTTAAATAATCAGTAATGCCATCACTACAAAGAACGATCTGGCTGCCTTCGGGTGCGTCAGCCAAGCTTAAAGAGGCCTCACTGGTTACAGCCCCTGTTGTTTTGTATTGGGTGTCACCTATAGATCGGGTAAATTGGATTGTGCCGGTATCAGGAAAATAAATATAGCTCACTGAATATGCTGAAGTAGAAGAATTTCCATACCAAAGCCCAGCAGTAGAGTCTGCGGTTGAGATAACTTTATTTAGGGGGAGGGTTTTTGGGAGAGTGCCTGGTTTTTCGGAATCTTCTTCGATCCTATAAAATTTTCCATTATAGCGATTGTACTTGTAGGGTGAGCGCTTGTATGTAGGGTGCTCTGGAGTGCCTTCTCTGGTGATTAATGAGGCGCACTGGCTGTCGGGACTATCATTATTAATAAGGTATACAGCTTGTCTTGCAACAAGCACTCTCTCTAATTCTGCCGGATTATCTAAACTATGGTCTTGGCTTAAGCTGCTATGGGTGCCATCGGCGCTTGTCTTTATGGCGCGCGAATCTCCCGCATTAATGGTTAAAACTTGGCCTTTATGAACGATAGAAGCAACAAAGGTAGAGCCTATAAGCTTGGCAGCCTCTCCCATAGAAGCAATCTCCGTCGTCATCTCCTGAGTCGCTTCGGTTAAAATCTCTGCCAGTTCTTGGGTGTTCAGTCCCTCTGTACCCGTTAGTTTGGCATAGCCAAAATGATCTTCATTTTCTTTGCCTTGCCCTTTAATGCCAAGTTCTATAGCTGCGAAGCCTATCCCCTCTTGATGGGTGGCGAAAAAATCAATCGGAGTTCTTGTAAAGCGATCGGTGGTGCCTGCAGGCCGGGGGTGGGGCGGATCTAATGACTCACCAAATGTTCTTGCTCTTTCAGCTTCTCCCCGAGCTTCATCTAAATTAACTGGCATTCTTAGTGACTCCTAATCGGATTGAGAAAATTGTATCAGCGTCCAATTGTGCAGGGGTTAATTCCACTTCTCCAGCATTATAAATTATCGAAGGATTCTTTGTTCGATATTTTCGATTTGGAGAGTACACCGTGTTGGACTTCGAAGACTCAGTACCAACGGCGCATTGGTTTTTCCTGCATCACTTGCAGCAGCTGCAACTCTATACCCCTCGTCCTTCAAGAGGCGAAGTTTAAGCTACATCTTGCTTCGAATTTGAGGCGTTCTTCAATCGCAAAAGGCTCAAAATAGAATGACTATTCTTCGCCTTTTGCTCAATCAGAACGCCTCAACTTCTCGCAAGCTAAAACTTAAACTTCGCCTCTTGAGGGGCGAAGGGTATAGAACCGGCTTTGGCATCAATAGCGCGCGCAGCAGGAAAAAGACCCGCCTCCAAACCGGCTGGTGAACTACTTGGAACTGCGGCCGCCGCCCCTTTTAAAGCTTGTACCGCCGCTACAACCTCTGGGCCTCGTGAGCTCGCTAAATCTGCATGAGCGCGCGCTGCTCTTTCAAAATATCCAGAGCTTATCGCCTCTTTGTGCTGCTGAAAAGATTCATATATTTGAAGAGCTCTTAAAGCATCCGGCCTTCCATTGGGAGGAATAAAGTCTACTCGTAAAGATTCAATATACGCCTCGGCAATGCGAGCTAAATGCGCTTTAAGCTCATCCGTCGCTGATTTTACCAATGAAACTAAAGGCGCAGAGGACGAAGATTTTTTATCACCTGCTTTGTCATGCTCTAAAAAATAATCAAATGCTTTTGGTCCTGAACAGAGGCTTGCGAGCAAAAAGCCTAATTTTTCTCGCTCGTCACGACCCTTTTCAAGTTCTGGAAATTTTCCTAGAAAACCTGCCTTCTCCTCGAAAAGCCCTTCACCAAAAACAAGTAATTTAAGACAAAAACGAATAAATTCTACTTTTAGATCAGGCTCGGCGATGACAGCCATATCGGGGCGCATCCATTCAGCGTATTTATGATATTTTCCCGGCAATTTTTTAGGATGACCTGCCAAATAAGCCAAAACATAGTAAGCCTCGGCAATTGCGACATTTTCGTGGCTATAAGCCACAGCCATATTGTAATAAGCCGTGGGGGAATTCTTCTCTTTTATTAAACATTCCGAAAAGTAATCCAAAGCCTTCTCGTGGTGTTTTTTAGAAAGATAGTATTGACCCAAAAGTTCTGTTGAGCGCAAGCATCCTAAAGCACGAGCTCGTTCTGCATAAGCTACACACTTATCTCGCTCAGGATAATCATAGTTAACGCGATCCAAATTTGGTTGGTACCGCTCTGTCGGATCACCAGCAACTGTATAATAAGCTCTTTCTCTGACTTCAACTTTGTGCTCGGAAAAGAGTTTTGCAACCGCATACAGTTCCTCGGCGGTAGCGCTGGGTTTTTTAGCCGTCTCCAATTCAATACTATTAGGCAAGGCCCCTGTTGGGTCGCCCCTAAGCTTTTCCTCATACTTCAGGCCCCAGTCAGACATGATTCACCTCTAATTTCAAAAAGTTATAACCAGTTTATCGCATGAGTATTAAGGAAATATTAACACTGAAAAATACACGACAAAAATCTTCGCCTCTTGAGGGTCGACGGGTATATATACCCGTCGACCCTCAAGAGACGAACTTTAAGCTCCATCTTGCTTCGAATTTGAGGCGTTCTTCAATCGCAAAAGACTCCAAATAGAATGACTATTCCTCGCCTTTTGCTCAATCAGAACGCCTCAACTTCTCGCAAGCTGAAACTTAAAGTTCGCATCTTGAGGGTCGACGGGTATAATGCCGACCTATGCTAAACAAAATACTGCTGCTAATTTTATTGCTTGCTTTAAGTGCTTGCAGTCATCAACCACTTGAGCCTAGCTATCGTAAAGTTCTACCCGCCGTTAGGCAAACGCAATTAACCACGTTGAATCATTGGGAAATTGAGGGCTCTTTCAGTTTGAGGCAGCCGCCGCAGTCGGTGGTGGCGAATTATGAATGGCTGCAACAAGGCGATCATTACGATTTACACATCCATTCTGCTTTAAATTTAGTGAGCATCAAAATCATAGGTGAGCCTAATGAGGTTCATCTGTGGCGTTCGGCTCGGCACGTGGTTGAGGCGCAAAATCCCGAAGAGCTCATGCAGGCACAGTTAGGTTGGCAATTGCCTTTGTCGAATTTGCAGTATTGGATTCGAGGCTTGCCGGCGCCTGGGCTTTATAAAGCGCGTTATGATGCTTATGGCCATCTTTTAACGCTGAAGCAAGCGGGTTGGACTATTCATTACTCTAAGTATCTTCCTCATGGCCACTATGATTTGCCTACAATGCTCAAATTGACAGACGACCAATGGGCCGCCAAAATCAGTATAAAGCGCTGGGAATTGGAATAAATTTGGGGCCTGTTGCAGCCGAAAAAATCAGCTCGCAACAGGCCCATTTTCCAGTTGACACTGCACTAAGCACCCAGCACAATAGCCCCCTTTCATTGGGGTGTCGCCAAGCGGTAAGGCACGGGGTTTTGATCTCCGCATACCCAGGTTCGAATCCTGGCACCCCAGCCAATTTCCTGTTTAAAGGACTAAGATGGCCGATTTCAAACTGATCGCTGGTAATTCTAACCTCGTTTTAGCTGAGAAAGTTGCGGCTCAATTCAACATGCCTTTGTGCAAAGTTGCTGTGGGTAAATTCAGCGATGGCGAAACCATGGTTGAAATTTTAGAAAACGTCCGTGGCCAACCTCTCTTTTTATTCCAATCTATTTGCGAACCTACCAACGATAATTTAATGGAACTCATTATCATGGCCGATGCTTTGCGTCGCGCTTCAGCCACGAGTTTAACGGCAGTGATTCCTTATTTTGGTTATGCACGACAAGATCGCCGCGTGCGTTCAGCGCGCGTGCCTATCAGCGCCAAAGTGGTGGCGGATATGATTGCTTCTGTGGGCATTACCCGCGTGATTACCGTGGATTTACACGCTGATCAAATCCAAGGTTTTTTTGATATGCCCGTGGACAACGTCTATGCCAGCACCTTAATGATGGAAGATGAATTGCGTCTTAAAGATCCTAATATCACTGTAGTCTCTCCCGATGTGGGTGGCGTGGTGCGCGCGCGTGCCATTGCTAAACGTTTAAATGATACTGAATTGGCCATTATCGACAAACGTCGTCCTGGCGCCAATCAAGTGGAAGTCATGAATGTGATTGGTGATGTGAAAGGCCGCGATTGTATTATCGTCGATGACATCGTTGATACAGCCGGCACGCTGTGTCAAGCCGCTATTGCCCTTAAGAAGCATGGCGCAAAGACCGTGCGCGCTTATTGTACGCATCCTGTCTTGTCCGGTGCCGCCATCGCCAATATTACCCAATCTGAATGCCTCGACGAGGTGATTGTGAGTGATACCATCCCCTTGAAGCCCGACGCCCAACAATGCTCTAAAATCCAGCAAGTCTCCATCGGCTCCCTCATCGCCGAGACCATTCGCCGCGTTGTGGAGAATGAGTCTGTTAGTTCTATGTTTGAATAAACCTAGAAACTGCCGTTTCTAGGATAATCCCTATTTGAAAAGATCATCCAATACGACTAAGCCTGAAGTTGGGGTCAAGTCTTGAATCAACCGCTAAGTGGTTGATTCAAGACTTGACCCCAGCGGAATGTGGTATGAGCGACTCCTTTCATATTTATCGGGCTGGATATACCCCTCTTGAGAGACTATGGGTATATACCCGTTGAGTTTTCCGTGAAACTTAGTACAATGCCGGGTCCTATGGTCACAGAGTGGCCGATTTAATTGACTTTTGGAGAGATAAAATGGCTGCTAGTACTCAATTTAATGCTGAATTACGTGAAGAACGAGGCAAGGCTGAAAGCCGCCGCATGCGTCGCCTACAGGATAGAATCCCAGCGGTAGTCTACGGTGCTGGTAAAGAAAACCAATTCCTAACGCTTCCTCATAAAGATGTGAGCTTGAGTCTGGCCTATGAAGCGGTCTATTCGCAAATTTTGACCTTGACGGTGAATGGCGCTGAAGAAAAAGTAGTGCTAAAAGACGTGCAACGTCATCCGGTTAAAAACCGCATACTGCATGTTGATTTTCTACGCATCAACATGAAAGAAAAATTACGCATGAACGTGCCTTTACACTTTACCGGCGAAGATGTGAATGCCGCTATTAAAGACGGCGCTTTAATTTCTCATTTAATGAATGAAATCGAAGTAAAATGTTTGCCTGGCAATCTACCTGAATTTATAGAAGTGGATGTCTCTGCTTTAGAATTAGATGGCAGCCTACATCTTTCTCAAGTGAAGTTACCGAATGGTGTTGAATTAGCACACGCCGCAGATGAAGCACACGATCACACGGTGGCTAGCATTCATATGCCACGCGCCGCTAAAGAAGAAAGCACTGAAGTTGTAGCGGAAGCTGCAGCTGCAGCTGCTGCTGAAGCACCTGCTGCTGAAGCGAAGGAATAATTTTGACTGAAGGGATTCAGCTCATCGTGGGCCTGGGCAATCCAGGCTCACAATATGCTGATACCCGCCATAATGCGGGTGCCTGGTTTGTTGAAGCCTTATTAAAAGAATCCGATACCGTCCTTCATACCGAAACCAAATTAAAAGCCTCTCTCACTCATACTTCCCATTTTGGTGGCGTGCTACGTTTAGCCATTCCAACAACCTATATGAATGAAAGTGGCATGGCTGTCGCGGCCTTAGCTCATTTTTACAAAATTCCTCCCGCTGCTATTTTAATTGCCCACGATGAAATTGATTTTGAGGTGGGCGTGACTCGCTTAAAAAAAGACGGCGGTCACGGAGGCCATAATGGTTTGCGCGATATCATCAAGCATTTAAACACCACGGATTTTTGGCGTTTAAGAATTGGGGTGGGACATCCTGGTCACAAAGATCGTGTACACGATTATGTATTAAATCGCCCCACTCTCGCGGAAGAACAAAGTATCGCGCGTGATATTGATCAAGCTGTTCGTGTAGTGCCTTTATTATTAAAAGCCCAATTTGAGCAGGCGATGACGCAGTTGCACTCATAAAAAACCGAGAAACTCATGCCCTACTGGCTAATGAAATCAGAACCCGGCTGCTTCAGCATCGATGATTTAAAGAAATGTCCGAAGCAAACCGAAGCCTGGGATGGTATACGCAACTACCAAGTGCGAAATATAATCCGCGATCAAATCAAAGTGGGTGACAAAGCTTTCTTCTATTATTCCAATGCCAAGCCTTCGGGTGTCGCTGGTATCATGGAAGTTGTGAGTAATCCCTATCCAGACCCTACTGCCTTTGATCCTGAAGCTAAGCATTATGATCCTAAAAGCACTCTCGAAAATCCCATCTGGTTACTAGTCGATGTAAAATTCATAAAAAAATTTAAGCGCGTGATTCCCTTGCAAGAATTAAGAGCAGAACCCTTATTATCCGACCTATGGATTTTGCGCCAAGGCAGCCGTTTGTCGATTACGCCTGTTACAGCTGCGGAGTGGGAAGCTATTTTGGCGTTGGAATAAATTTTAATTGCACCAATCCATTCAATAATTGCACCAGCCCACTCTGTAATCGCACCAGCACCGATTCTTAGAAATAGCGCTTGAAGTCACAAGGAAGGGGTGTATTGAGTAGAGGTTAGAGGAGAATCTCAGGTAATTTAAATAAGGCCTCCTTTATAGGAAGCGCTGTCATCTCTTCGCGTTTCTCTGTGTGATCACCTGCATAAATTAAATAACAATGCGCAATGGGGTAATCTTTTTTGAAGGCTTTCAAATTTGAGAAATCTCTATTTTCAATATAGCGCTTACTTTTTAATTCAAAAGCAAACAAACCTTTTTCACCATAAACTATGAAGTCCACCTCTAAGCCAGTGGTGGTGCGCCAGAAATAAATGGACAAGTCCATTTCATAATAGTCAATATAGGCGCGTAAATGCTGTAAAAATAGAGTTTCAAAAGCAGGGCCTCCTATTTCTTCAGGTGTGTCGAGCGGGCCGCGTGGACGCAATTCTTGAAAAACACCGGTGTCAAAATAATAAAATTTTGGATGTTGACTCATTTTTCGTTGAGCGCGCTTGTCAAAACAAGGAATGCGTGTGGCGATTAATAAGTCTTCTAAAATTTCAAAATAACTTTCTACCACTTTCCGACTTACGCCCACCTCTCGCGCTATATTAGAGAGATTGAGTTGATTTCCTTGTGAGAAACTGGCTAATTCCATGAAGCGATGAAAGTTGCCAACATTGCGCACGAAGCCTTCTTGCATAACTTCTTCACGAAGATAAGTGATTAAGTAACTCTCTAAGAATTTTTTGGGTTCGGTATCCAAATAACTTAAAGGCAATAAACCATAGCGTAAACTCTTTTCTAAGTTGAACGATTCCCCGATCTCAATCGCGGTTAAAGGATGCATGTGATAAGTCAGGGCGCGACCTGCTAACAAATTGGCGCCCTCACGCTTTAAGCGACGACTGCTAGAGCCTGCCAGAATAAAGGAATACTTATGTTGTTCAATTAAGCGATGTACTTCATCCAATAAGGCGGGAATTTTTTGGACTTCATCTAAGATAATCCAAGGATTGCTATGTCCCAAGACCATGGCCTCAAGCCGAGAGGGGTTTGCATGCAAGAGGGTATAATCTTGAGCCTTCAAAAGGTCTATATAAAGAGCCTCTGGGAAGTGCTCGACGACCCAGCTAGTCTTTCCTGTCCCTCGAGGGCCGAATAGAAAAAAGCTCTTTTGGCGTTCTTTATTGATTTTAAGTAGGCGTTTTAACATCCTGGATCTCCAATTTATGGAAATTTTAACCTCAAAGGTAAAAAAAACATAGTTTTTTTGACCTTTCACTTCCAAAAACACACTTTTTGACACCCCCCGCCCAATCCCGTATCGTGGTGCCCTTATTTTTAGGGGTAATGCTATGGGATTTAAATGTGGAATTGTGGGCCTGCCTAATGTGGGTAAATCGACCCTATTTAATGCTTTAACTAAGGCCGGCATTGAGGCGGCGAATTATCCTTTTTGTACCATTGAGCCCAATGTGGGGATGGTGCCTGTCCCGGATCCGCGCTTGGATCTTATTGCGGCCATTGCCAATTCTCAGCAAATATTGCCAGCGACCATGCAATTTGTGGATATTGCGGGTTTAGTGGCAGGCGCTTCTAAAGGTGAGGGTTTGGGCAATAAGTTCCTGGCGACTATTCGTGAAACTCAGGCCATTGCGCATGTGGTGCGTTGTTTTGAAAACGATGATATTACGCATGTGAGTGGTCGTGTGGATCCACTCGCGGATATTGCTACCATTAATACAGAATTGTGTTTAGCGGATTTAGAATCTGTCGATAAAGCTTTATTTAAAGCGAATAAAGACGCAAAAACCGGCGACAAAACCGCAAAATTAAAATCAGTTTTATTGGAAAAATTAAAAGCGCATTTGGATCAGGGTTTATTGGCAAGAACATTGGAAGTCAGTGCTGAAGAGCATGAGATCTTAAATTCGCTGCATTTATTAACGATTAAACCCACTTTATATATTGCGAATGTCGACGAGGCGGGTTTTCACAATAATCCTTTTCTAGAAAAAGTAGAAGCTATGGCAAAAGATGAAAATGCTAAAGTCGTTGCCGTGTGTGCAGCCATTGAAGCTGAAATCGCCGAATTATCCAGCGAAGAACAAAAAGAATTTCTAGAGAGTTTGGGTTTGGCAGAGCCTGGATTAAATCGCGTGATTCGCGCGGGTTACGAATTATTAGGCTTACAAACTTATTTCACCGCAGGCCCCAAAGAAGCCCACGCATGGACTGTATTGCAAGGCGCCACGGCTCCCCAAGCGGCTGCCGCCATTCACACCGATTTTGAAAAAGGTTTTATTCGCGCCGAAGTCATGGCCTATCAAGACTATATTCAATACAAAGGCGAAGCCGGCGCTAAAGAAGCAGGCAAATGGCGCCTGGAAGGTAAAGAGTACATCGTTCAAGACGGCGATGTGATGCATTTTAGGTTTAATGTCTAGGGGACGTACGTAACTTGTCAACTTACTGTTTGCTGCAGGAGGCGCACGCCCTCCTGCAGCAAACAGTAAGTTGACAAGCTACGTACGTCCCCCTAGGTCCTTTTTTGGATCATCCTACATATAGTTGACAATCCCCTCTTAAAGCTGGAAAATCCCCTCCCTTCCTGTCTATACCCATCGCATCCTCAGGTGCGATGGGTATTATATGGCTATGTAGCTCAGCCGGTTAGAGCGTGGCACTCATAATGCCGAGGTCGGTGGTTCGAGTCCACTCATAGCCACCATTATTTTCTTATTCCAAAAAGTCTCAATTTTGAGGCGGCCTTAATATTTTTTTAAGATTCGTATCCTATACTGGGCTTAAGCCCATTTAGGAAGCGATTCGCATGCCAGCCAAGAATAAGAATAAAGATAAAGCTCAGAATAAGGATCAAGATCAGCCCAGTTCTAATCCCATTCGAGACGAATTCGCCACTTTATCGGCCAATATAGCGCTGGCTTCTGCCAATACAGCTCCTGAATTTTATTATTATAGCTTTTCGATAGCCACTCTAGGCCTTACTCGCTATGTGGATTCTGTCAAAACTTTCGTAGAAGGGGGCGGCGGCGCCTTTTTAGGGCCTCTTTGGAATTATTTGGATGCGCTTTCTTCGGGGATTGTGGGCTTGTCTCAAGTCTTGGATAAAAGTGGCTATCGCAAAAACGTGACTAAAGCTAAAGGCTATATAAATATCCTAAGCACAGTTCAATTAGCGGGTTTAACCTTGGCGGAGCAAGGGCTTCAACTGACTCCAGGTCTTTTAGGAGGTCCCGCTTTTGCAGCGGCTTTTGGTGTTTCTTTTCTCATTTCTTTGGATGAATGTGTGCGCTGTGCGCGACGCTTAAGCAGTGATGTTTATTGGCTAAGAGATAGCAATGCTCAATTGATTAAATTAACGAAACAGTATGAAGATTTAGATCGTGAAATAATATTCATGCCCAAGCCAGTTGGACGTTTGGGAAAATTTGCGGAGACTCAAAAGCTAGCTCGTTTAAAACAGCTCGATGGGAATATCAAAAAACTGAAAGCCGATATAGGCGTAGTGACATACAACACCGATAAAGTCGCATTAGCCAAAATAACTCGAGAAGCCCAAAAAGATTTATTCAATGCCATGGCCAATAGCTTTTATTTGGGCACAGCTTTTGCCGGTATGCTTTTACTCTGCATACCAGGGCTTGCTCCCGTTGGTTGGGCTGCGGTCATGGCGGCCTCGGCCATGTATCTCATCTTAAAACACGGTGTTAACGCGACCGTCGCGATTCACTCTGCGATTAAAGCTTATAGAACAGGTACAAATCAGGCTAATACAAGAAGCTCAGCAAGTGATCATGAGTATGAGACTACATCTTTTCTTAAGCCAAAATCAGCCGGTGGATCAGTCGGCGGATAAGAGTCGACTTACAAAGCATTTTTTGAGTATACTGCGCGCATAAGGTTTCAGCAGTTTTCCGCTGTCCTCAGCGGGAAACTGCTGCAAGAGGTTCTTATGCAAAAACGTATTGCTCTGTGGCAAGAAATTTCAGTGGTCATGTTGATCAAAATAGCCTTAATTTTTGCATTATGGTGGCTTTTCTTTTCCACTCCCCTTGATAGAACTTTAAACGCCTCTGATATTCATTCTCATTTATTTACCCAAAGCGAGTCACTTCATGAATCTTGATGTAGTTCAATTATCACGTCTGCAATTTGGTTTAACCGCGCTTTATCACTTTTTATTTGTTCCACTGACTTTAGGCCTTTCCTTGCTATTAGGCATTATGGAAACTGTTTATGTCATGACAGGGCGTCAAATTTGGAAAGAGATGACGCAGTTTTGGGGAACTTTATTTGGTATTAATTTTGCGATGGGTGTGGCCACCGGCATCACCATGGAATTTCAATTTGGTACTAACTGGGCTTATTACTCGCATTATGTGGGTGATATTTTTGGCGTGCCGCTTGCGATCGAAGGTTTGATGGCCTTCTTTTTAGAAGGCACTTTTGTGGGTTTATTTTTCTTCGGTTGGAATAAATTATCCAAAGGCGGACATTTAACCGTGACGTGGTTAGTGGCTTTAGGCTCTAATTTATCGGCTTTATGGATTTTAATTGCCAATGGTTGGATGCAACACCCCGTAGGCGCTTATTTTAATTTTCAAACCATGCGCATGGAAGTCAGTGATTTTGCCGCAGTTTTATTTAACAGTGTGGCGCAAGCGAAATTTGTGCACACCGTGAGTGCAGGTTATGTAGTCGGTTCGGTGTTTGTGTTATCCATCAGCGCACTTTATTTATTGCGCGGTCGACATGTGGAATTAGCCAAACGTTCGATTGCAGTCGCAGCGGCATTCGGTTTAGCTTCCGCTTTATCGGTGGTGGTTTTGGGTGATGAAAGTGGTTATGTCGCCACACAAAATCAAAAAATGAAAATTGCGGCTATGGAAGGTATGTGGCACACAGAGCCTGCGCCTGCAGCGCTTAATTTAATTGGATTTCCCGATCAAGACGCACACGTCACTCGACACTCGGTGAAAGTGCCTTATTTATTAGGACTCATTACAACACGTTCCTTTAACACTGAATTACCGGGCATGATTGATTTGGTCGATCAGGCCAAGGGTCGTATTAAAACAGGGCAAAAAGCCTATGAAGCTTTGCAGGTCTTGATGAAGGATCCCAATAATAAAGCGGCACAAAAAACTTTGCACATCTATGAAGATGATATGGGTTATGCGCTTTTACTCAAAAAATATACGGATAATATTGATACAGCAACACCCGCTATGATCGATAAAGCCGCCTGGGATACTGTGCCTCATGTGGCTCCCATATTTTGGAGTTTCAGAATCATGGTGGCCTGCGGATTCTTTTTCATCGCGCTTTTTGTGATAGCCTATGTATTAAGCATTCGCCAACAAATTAATAAGCGTTGGTTTTTATGGATGGCCGCTTTGAGTTTACCTCTACCTTGGGTCGCTGCTGAATTAGGTTGGTTCGTCGCTGAATACGGAAGACAGCCGTGGGTCATTGAAGGTATTTTGCCGACTTTTATGGGGGTTTCTTCTTTATCCACCACACAACTTTATACAAGCTTAGGCGGCTTTGTGGTGTTATACAGTTTCTTGGCTGTGGTGGAAGTTTATTTGATGGTGAAGTATGTGCGGCGAGGGCCGTCAGAGGACGGAAGACAGAAGACAGAAGGCGGATGATAGATGACAGATAACGGAAGACAGACTAACAATTCTGTCCTCTGTCCTCCGAGTCAAATGAGGTATTTATGTTGGATTATATTACGTTACGACTGATCTGGTGGTTATTGCTGGGTGCGTTATTAATTGGTTTTGCCATTATGGATGGTTTTGATCTCGGTGTTGCTATGTTGTTGCATCGGGTTGCGCGCACTAATGAAGAGCGTCGTGTGGTGATTAATACCATTGGTCCTGTGTGGGAAGGCAATCAAGTTTGGTTAATTCTGGGTGCAGGTGCTGTGTTCGCGGCTTGGCCTACTTTGTATTCCGTTGCATTTTCAGGTTTTTATTTTGCGATGTTAGCAGCGCTTGCCGCTTTAATTATTCGGCCTGTGGGCTTTAAATATCGCGGTAAAGTCGATAATGTACGATGGCGGCAAGTGTGGGATGGCGTTTTATTCATTGGTGGTTTTGTCCCTGCTTTAATTTTTGGTGTTGCGATCGGAAATGTTTTGCAAGGTGTCCCCTTTCATTTTGATTCAAGCCTGCGTGATTTTTACAGCGGTAGTTTTCTAGGACTCTTAAATCCCTTCGCTTTATTATGTGGCTTACTCAGTGTTTGCATGTTGTGCATGCACGGTGGCATTTATTTAGCTATTAAAACCAATGAGCCCATCCAGGATCGCGCCATTAAATTAGCTTCAAGATTTGCACTTCTCACCCTTTTTTTATTTGCAGCAGGAGGCGTGTGGGTATCACACTATCTCGCGGGTTATGAGTTAACGGGGCCTATCATTATGGATGGACCTTCTAATCCCCTCTACAAAAAGGCGATAAGTCAAACAGGTTTATGGTTAGCAAATTATCAACAAGATCCGCGTTTTTTAGTTGTTCCAGCGATGGGGTTTTTAGGAGCCATACTTGCCATGCTGTGTTTGGCCTTCAGGAAATTAAGAAGCGCCTGGATTGCGAGTGCTTTTAGTCTGGCAGGCATTATCAGCACCGTGGGTGTGAGCATGTTTCCTTTCATACTCCCTTCTTCCACACATCCTGAAGCCAGTTTAACGGTGTGGGATGCTTCCTCCAGTCAGCTCACTTTATTTATTATGTTAATCGCAACGGCTATTTTTCTGCCGATCATTGTAGCGTATACGAGTTGGGTCTATTATGTATTGCGCGGCAAAGTAACCGTCGAAGAAATCAAAAACAACTCAAAAGGGATGTATTAATTATGTGGTATTTCGCTTGGATCTTGGGAACAGCACTGGCTTGCAGCTTAGCTATTTTGAATGCAATTTGGTTTGAGTTACGGGAGAAGTAAGCGCTGAGATCTTTCTGCGAGGATCTTAAGATACTTTTCTTGTAAATTTTTAGATAAAAAGCTGCGTTCTATCAGCTTTTCCCAAAGAGCTAAGTGTTCGCTAATATCTCGCATAATGGATTGAACGCTTTTTTCATCAAGCTTAAGAAGCTCAATGGCAAGATAATTCAAAAAATCTTTCTTTTTTAGATTATTTTTTTTGCCATGGAGGGGAAGTGCTAATTCTTCAGTGGGATTTTTTATAACAATAGTGGTGTTTAAGAAATCATAGGCGGGAGCCAAAACAACTTTATTGTCGAGGGTGATCAGAGAAAAATTTTTTAAATGCATGTCTTCGTTGCCAATTAAGAAGTTGAACAGGCAGCGCTTAAAAAATTGTTTGGCTTCAACTTTTGGGAAGCTACAAAACTCGAATAATATTTTGATAACTTTTTCCATGGAGCTATTGTATTTGGTATCGCGACTTTCTTGACTGAGTTGGGCAAAGTCCTCTACAGCTAACTTATCATTTTTAATGCGATCAAAGCGTTTAATAAAATAAGTCATACTTTTGTCTTTTGCATAAACCAAGCCATGTACTGGTACTTCAATGCCAAGGGTGCTTGCGAGGCTCATGCTAATGGCTTCATTTTCAGGTAATTCAGGGTAATACTCGTGTTGAGGCTTCAAAATATAATGGCCTTGTTTATCGACTAATTCAAAGCGTTCTTCTTTTATTTTCAGATTGGCACTGAGTTTGGGTTGTACGCCTTGTATTGATAATTTGTCCGCTTGTATAGAGGCTTCTTCTCGTAGTTCAGCCGCGCTTAGGTCTAGAGCTTCTAAGTGAGTTAAGCGTGGAGACAGTAGATGAAGCCCTTTTTTAGAGTAGACTTCATTTTCTTGAATTTCATTATAAGTGATGGGGCAATATTTCATGGCATTAACTCAACGGTAACAGCGCCTACTAAATCGTGACCGACTTGCACTAATTGACCGAAATAATCATTTCGATCTAATTTACAGTGATGCAACAAAGCTTCCAATTGTTTTCCTTCAGGTAATAGACCTTCAAAGAAAGGAGGGAATTTATCAAACTGATAAGCAAGAGTTTGTTTGGCTAAGGTCAGTGAAATGGATGCTCCTTGATAATTTTTATCATAGCTAAACTGATATTGATTGTTCCCTAGCTCCTCCAGAGTTCCGGCTAATATATTATTCATATAGACTTGGGCTTTTCTCATGATTGAATCTCCATAGGGAAAGGCGTTTCAAATTTAAGTTTAATATTTAAAACATCAAGAATTTTGAGAAGGCTATTCAGCTGAACGCTCTCCTTGCCTTTTTCTATATCAAAAATAACTGTTTTTCCAAGACCCGCGTGCTCTGCTAGCTCCAGTTGGCTGAGCCCTGCCTGCTTTCTAAAATAGCGGACCAATTCGGCAATTTGAGTGTGGGTGTTCATTTTTACTGTTATAGCAGTAAAATTAGTTAAAATATAGTCTTTCAGGGATTTTTTGAGAAGAAATCAATCAAATTTACCGCTATGGCAGTAAATTAATGGGTTTTAATGGGGTGTGTAACTTGTTTTGTTTTTGTTTGGATGTGATTCTTTTTTTGGGAAGGCAAAGTTCGTCAAACTCGCGCATCTCAGTGTCAGATATGATACCTGCTTCATGTAGACCACGAGCGGACTCATGCATTTCTTTTAAAATTCTACTTTGTGCCATTTAAAATCTCCCTAGGGACTTGTGTATTTCAATCTGGACTTTTGATATGAATCAAAGGATTTGCTCTGGCTGCACAGATCTTGTGGGGCTTAGTTTTTTTGTAGCGCCCGGATCTCGGGCGAAGTTCATCAAACTCGTGCAAGGTGGTTTCGGAAATAACCCCTGCTTTATACATGCCAGTCACCATTTCATGAATTTCACTACCTAATCTTTTATTTGGCATCAGTTATCTCCATTAATTCTCTAGTTACTAACATTTTATTTAGTTCGGCTGCATTTTTTACTAATAAAAGCTTAGAAAATTTCTTTAAAAAACTAAGAAACCCAGCCTCTATATTATCTTTTTCATTTTTAGCAAACCCAAAAACAAAAAACCATTTATCAGTATTATTTGTTGCTACCAGTGTTCGAAAACCGGAGCTTTTTCCCGAGCCTGATCTGGCAATTCGTTTTTTGATAAGACCGCTGCCCAGGTCTGCATCTATTGAGCCCTTTTGGATTTCTTGAATTGCCTCAATTAACTGGGAATCAGAAATTAATGCTTTTTTCTGCCAGCGAAGAAAAGTCTTGGTTTTAAAAATACGAGCTAAGTTTGTCATGAAGATAGCACCGAGTTAATGGATTTTCAAGTTTTCGAAAGCTTAATGAATAATAAAAAAAGCGAAATACCGTGTTTTTTTGCGCCTAAACGCAATACGGTATAGATCTCTACAGTTTTTTTGGGGATAATCTTTTCATTTTAGGAGTAACGTCATGGACGCCATACACCCGCTCACACTCAAACGACTTGGCATCGATACGTACAAAGAACCCATACTGTATTTGCATTGTGAAAATACTATTTGCCAATCGGAGGGTTTTGAAGCGCAAACACAGGTGCGCGTGGAATGTGGGGATCAATGGATCATTGCGACTTTAAATATAATTCATTCGAATCTTTTAAAGACGAGTGAAGCGAGCTTGTCGGAATATGCTTGGGAATTATTGCAAGCCGAAGAAGGTGAAATGCTTTCACTGTCGCATCCCAAAACCTTAGAATCCCTCAGCTTCATTCATTCTAAAATTTACGGTCATGAATTAGATGCAGAGGCTTTGGATAGCATCATACAAGATGCCTATTTAGGTTATTTATCCAATATTCAAATTGCAGCTTTCTTAACAGCGTGTGCGGGTGGGCGACTTAATTTGGGAGAGATTACGGCTTTAACTGAATCGATGATCAATGCCGGAGATCGTTTGCACTGGCCTCAAGAATTGGTGGTGGATAAGCACAGCATCGGTGGCTTGCCAGGCAATAGAACCACTTTAATTTTAGTGCCCATTGTGGCCGCTTTTGGTTTAACCATTCCTAAGACTTCTTCACGCGCTATTACTTCTCCTTCGGGAACCGCGGATACCATGGAGGTTTTTACTTCGGTCAATTTAACAACAGAAGCGATGAAACGAGTGGTAGAAAAAGAAGGTGGTTGTGTTGTTTGGGGTGGTTCAGTGGCCTTGAGTCCTGTTGACGATATTTTAATTCGTGTTGAGCGCGGCTTGGATTTAGACAGTGAGGGGCAAATGGTCGCTTCTGTTTTATCGAAAAAAATTGCTGCAGGTTCCAATCATGTTTTAATTGATATCCCCCTGGGCCCTACTGCTAAGGTGCGCAGCCTAGAAATGGCGAATTGTTTAAAACATTATCTAGAAGAAGTGGGTGCGCGTTTAGATATTAAAGTCAAAGTAATGATTAGTAATGGTGAGCAACCTGTGGGGCGTGGCATAGGTCCTGTATTAGAAGCTATCGATGTGATGGCGGTTTTACAAAATGATCCCAAGGCTCCGCAAGATTTGCGGGATCGAGCTTTAAGTATTGCGGGTGAGCTCATCGAGTTTTCACCTAAAGTAAAGGCGGGAGAGGGCAAGCGAATTGCAGAGCGCATATTAACAAGCGGAGAAGCTTGGAAGAAATTCCAGGCTATTTGTGAGGCGCAGGGTGGACTGAAATTCCCTAAAAAAGCCGAGCATGTAAAAGCTATACTGGCTCAAACATCAGGGAAAATAATCAGCATTGATAATCGACGTTTGGCGCGCGTGGCTAAATTTGCAGGAGCACCCCATTCTAAAGCGGCCGGGGTTGAGTTATTGGCGAGCTTAAATACACGTGTTGAGAAAGACCAGCTTCTATTTAATATATATTCTGAATCCATCAGTCAATTGAATTATGCAGCAGGTTATGTGGAAACACACCCCGATATTATTTCCATTGAGGAGCAGGAATGAAGCCACTTATTTTCAATATCTATGCTCCTGATCAGATCATGATGGATAAAATTCAAAATGAATTAGAAGCAGAGAAAGGTGAAGTGAATGCTCATCTGTTTCCAGACGGGGAATTATTGTTTCGATTTGAAAGCTCGCTTAAAAATCGAGAAGTGATTTTGGTTGCAACTTTAGATCATCCCAATCCTAAGTTACTGGATCTCATTTTTTTCGCTCGAACGGCCAAAGACTTAGGTGCTAAGAAACTAACGCTGGTTGCGCCCTACTTGGCCTATATGCGCCAAGATAAACAATTTCAAATAGGTGAAGGCGTTACATCTCGCTATTTTGCGAGTGTGTTGTCGAGTTGTTTTGATGCGTTAATTACCGTGGATCCGCATTTACATCGCTATAAATTTTTAGCTGAAATCTACACGATTCCGACGCAGGTAGTTTCTGCTTCAGCGGTTATTGCCGAATGGATTAGTAAAAACATAAAAAATGCCTTTTTAATCGGTCCCGATGCTGAAAGTGTGCAATGGGTGTCTGATATTGCCGAGCGTTGTCATTCACCTTTTATAATTCTAGAGAAAACACGTTATAGTGATCATGACGTTAAAATGACAGCGCCCAAAATTTTAGCTACTGACGAACAAACACCTGTTTTATTAGACGATATAGTGTCCAGCGGCTGGACCCTGACAGAAGCTGCTAAAACAATCCAGCCTCATTTTAAAAATAAAATACTCTGTGTGGCGGTTCATGCGGTTTTCAGTGATGCTGTTTATCGGGATATGTGTGCGCATTATAAGGCAGCAGTGGGTTTTGAGCTTAACTTAGTGACGACGAATACTGTGCAGCACGTGACTAATAAAATTGATGTTAGCCAATTTATCACTGATGTGTTGATAAATTGAATGCCTGTAGGGTCGCCCCTACACCAACTTCTCAACTTCCAAATAACGCGGCACTACGCACTTCCAGCCAAACTTCTCTTGAAATCGTTCTTTCAAAGAGATTGTTTTTTTTTTCATAAAAAAACAATCTCTTAATATTTTCTTAATTTAAGTGTTTTAAGATAGTGAGTATTGTTTAACAATGGCCCATTTTAAGCCGCAACAGACCGATCGGTTGATTTATTATGAGAACTAAACTAATTTTTAAACGAGTGCCCACAGTAGCTTCGGGGGACTCTCCGGAGGTTCTAAGAGCTCTAGAATTTCTGAGCATGGCCTCCGAGGCTGATCGACTTAAGTTAGAGGCTATAGCTGATTCACGGGTGAGAATGTTTTTGGACGCGATGGAACAGGCTGCTGATGCAGGAAGCAATACTAAAGTAAAAGCCAAGCGTATATTATTAGGGAAATTTAGGGAAAATTTGCTAGCACAATATGGTCCTGCTGTTAATTCATTAACTCTTTTTACGATATTGCGAGGCAACTCTCAATCTAAAGTGGCTGCTAAATTATTTTCCGATGAGGAGTTGGTAAAGCTTCTACGAGATCCTTCTGGAGAGGAAGTTATACAATTTGATTTCAATATACTGGGAGAAACTGAGAAAGATTTAATTTCAACAGTCTTGGAGGGAGGCTACCCTAAATTAGCCGCTGATCTTCGTTCAAAGAAAGCAAAACAAGCTAGTGTGACCCCTGCAGTTGTAGAACCAGTTTCTACAGCGGCAATGATGCCTGCTGTCGCCGCGGAATCCGCTTCTGTAGTCGAAGCCATACCTGCTGCAGCAGGAGCGGGTATAGCTGCCGCAAGTCTTCCATTGCCACCTACGCCAGCAGAAGCTTTCGCTGAAGTTTTGGTTATTTATGAGCCACTATTGGCGAGCACTTCAGCGACTGAAGAGGCCAAGGCTAAAGTCCGAGATTCTGAAGGCCATATTCTAAGAATATTGAATTCTGTTCCTGGTCGCGATTTCTCCACTCTGTGCGCTACCCTAGATTTGGAGAGTCCTGCCATTGGGGCAGGGCATTTTCGTGTGCTGAGGAAGATGCTGCAAAGTGAGAAAGAATTCTTTAGCCCTGAAGAATTTGTAACCCGGTCTTTAAAGCCTAATAAGCGGGATATGACATGGTTTGGTAGATATTTGATATTCATAGCCTTGTATTATGACAAGGTCAAAAGTTACGATGCCAAAAAACCTGAGTCTCAGTTAAGACTCGTTAGAGGCTTCGTCTCGGAATTTTATTCAGCCCTAATGCTGCATCCTGCTGAATCAAGAGTTTCAATTTTAAATAAGGAATTAAGTTTTTTAAAGGAATTAAAGGAGTCGGGTGAGAGCCTAGTAGGCTTCGCAGCGTTCATACTTAAAATAGGCTTAGAGCATTTACATCAAGATACCAAAGAGATTGATAGTTTATTGTCTAAATACGGATTGTCTAAAAAAGACGAATTCGAAAAACTCGCATTAAATTTTCTATTAACGAAAAAAGAACCCCCCAGCCTAGAAGCTACCGCCAAGATCACAGCCACCTCTGCACAGTTACCTGAATCTATGCCGACACCTATTGCACTAGCAGCCAAACCACTTCCTGCCGCGCCAGCAATAGGAGTGGGAGCCGCAGGAGAAATGACACGCGAAGAACGAATGGGAGCGGCCCTAGCTGCGGCTATTGCTGCAAATAAAGAGATTGAAAAGCTGATGAAAAAGGGAGACAAAAAATCTTTGCTGAAGCTCCTTAAGCGAAATTTGATAAAAGAAAGCAAGGCTCATAGTCCTCGAGATCCCATACAGGCCTCACTGGCTTTATTTATGTTACTTGACGCGATAGCGGCCCAAGAAGCTCAGCAACGTCGATCATTAATTTCAGAAGCTGATGTAATGACGCTTTTAGAAGATCCTGAATTGAGGGATGTACAATTTGATTTTTGGTTGCAATCTGCGCATACGCAATGCGATTTGATTCTAAGCGCTGCATCAAAATCTTATTTTAGTTTGTCGCATTATTTAATTTTAAAGGAGCAGCAACAACTGGAGGCTTCTGATTGGGATTTTTTAGAAGTATATTTTAAGGCTCAGAAATACACCATGAGTCCCCTTCGGGAAACGCTTTGGCTTATACAGGATCTGGGTGAAAAATTAGTTAAACCGGGTGCAAAAGAGCGAGGCTCATCTCCTCTGGCTTCATTAAGGCTAAGAGTTGCCAATATTTTTTCTGCATTAAGGAAATATCCAGAAAAATACGATGTGCTTTTAAGTCAAGAAATAGAAGCGATAGCCAATGGAGGCCTTGATAAAATTTCTTGCATCTATGCGCTTAGAGCGCTCAGTGAATGTACCGATAGTGAGAAAATAAAAGAACGAATTAATATTCTATGTGAGGCAGTTGCTGCTGCAGCTGCCGAGGCTGCAACTGCTGGAGCTGGAGTGGCTGTAGCTGCAACGGCTATACCCGCACCCGCACCTACACCTGCATCTACATTGGCACCCACAACGTCCGCACTTTTTCCTGCTGCACCAGCAGCAGGAGCCTGTGAAGAAATTTTTGAGCTTTATCGCTTACATTTTGAAAGCCCCACAGATCCTGATATTGAAAACAAAATTAAAGCTAAATTAACTTTATTAAGTCCGGCTGATTATTCAAAGGTGGAGATCATTGTCGATGAAGAATTTGATTTGGCCGCTTGTGCTATTAGGGCGGGGCATACTACGGTTCTAAAGATGCTGTTGATTCAGGAAAAAAGGGCTTATGGGGATAAGTTTATAACACAATCTAGGGAAATGGGTCCTGCCTGGAGAACATGGTTTAGTAAATGGCTTTTACTCATAGAGCTAAGTTATCAAAAGAACAGGGGCGGAAAGCTTGAAGATGTCAGTGCACTGCTTCAAGGCTTAACTCGTGAGTTCTATTCCGCTTTGCGCATGCATCCTACTGAATCAAGATCCGGAATTTTAGAATATGAATTTAAGCTTTTGAAAGTGTTGAGCTGGAAACAGGCGAGTTGTGCCTGCTGGGCGCTTAGGCTGTGTTTTCAATATCTAAATAAAGATACGAGGGAAATGGATACCCATCGCCTATTCAAAAAAGATCCCGCCTTGGATAAATATGCTTTAAACATCGGTATCGTTGATGTGGTGGAAAGAACTTATTTGAAAATAGAACTGGCTAAGATTGTTCTGAGTAAAAATAAAGAAGCTCTACAGGCCTTTGTAAAAAGATTTCCTGAAGAACCTATGACCCGAATTTTCGTAGAGACCTTAATGCTTAGAATAAAGGCGGTAGACTCAGAGAATATCCATTTCTTGTTGAATGCGTTAGGTCGGAAGCAAATTCGTTGGTTCCTGGACTATAGAGCTGAAGCGGATTCACTCGCTCTAGTGGATCTGATTATTGGCGGTATTCACAGTGAAGACAGAACAAATTACAGTTCGGTAGTCGAAAAGCTTTCGGGTGATGCTTTAAATTCAAAAGTTGACAAAGACCTTGAAGAGCTTCGTCAAATTCTTGATTTTATTTTAGATCGAGCTTTTTTGAATGTGAATGATCAGGTTAATTATTTTATTAATAGATTTAAAAATGATTCTTACGCAATCGTCTTCAATAATTTTAATGCCATTTTGCTTGCTCAAGCGGGTCTTTTTTATGAAGCTCAAGGCCGTTTTGTACCTACTAAAAAGAAGCTATTACTTTCAGATGTGGCGGGTAGTCAAGAGTTTAAATATTTAAGAGCTTTTTATGACGCAAATTATGAGGGCTTTTGTAGGGAGATTGATAAATCTGTTTCAACAGCTTGTGGTGATTCTGAATTTAATATCAATCGCTTCTGTGAGAGATTTAGGCGAGGCTATTTATTTTTTAATCTGTATGAGCCTGGTGATGGATTCTCAAAGAGTGAAAAAGAAGAGACGCGCTTTGCAATAGCCATCATGCGCGATATGTTCAATTATCTGCTGAATCAGATAATGAAAAGCCATAAAGATTCCCCTTTAGCAAAGGCGCTTATTCAATCCTTAAGTAGGGTCGATGATTTAGACCCTAAACTAAAATCTCGCATAGAGAAAAGTTGTGGAATTGTTATATCAAAAGCCCTGCTCGCTGTAACGGCCGTTGAGGCTGTAGCAGGGCCGGAATCAGGGCCAAAATCAGAGCCAGAATCGAAAGAAGCTAATGAAGTGGCGCAAGCCGCATCGCTGACAGAAGCTTCATCCAGAAAAATCGATTTGAGCCTGGTCATTGACACCGAAAATGTTGCAGAATTGATTGAATTTTTAAGCGATCTTTCTGGAACGCGCTTAGAGTGCTTGGTGAAAGAAATTAAATCGCGAATAGAAAAAGGTCAAATTCAAAGCTTTGATTTTGCACTTCGCTATATTTCTCAAAAAAACGGTCAAGATTTAATAAATTATGAAGACTCTGGAGACATTTCAAGAACATTTCTATTTTATTTGTTGAGCCATGCGAGTCTGGATCAATGTAAAAAATTACATCCAGAATCGGATGCGGCCATGGCTGAAATAGATTTGGGTGTTTTGCAAAGTTTTATATCTTTATTAATTGTGACTATCCACGAGAGTATTGATCAGCAAGTAGAACGTTTGTTTAGCGAAGTTTTAGGCGAAAGGCCCAAATCAGATCCTGAGAGAGTTAGGGTGGAAGCTAATCTTTATGCACTTTTTTTAGCCTCAATGCAGGTTTTTAAAGAGCTCAATAATACTCTCGGTATTTCAGAAGAAAATGAGCGTGCATCTGTTATTCGCCTTCTATTGAAATGTGAAGCCGATACGTCTTTTGATGCGAATAATTTTGCTGAATGTTTTTGGCGTGGCTATTGCTATTATTCAATGGCCAATCCTGGGAATTTGGAGCCTTATCGATGGATATTGGACACTGTAACTCAGAATCCCAAAAAGCATGGGAGAGTTCACGAGGCTTTGTTGAAATGCTTGACTGACAATGAATTTGCGTCATTAGAGCAGGCTGAAATTCTGCTCTTGAAGGAAAGCTTTATTGAGCCCAGAAAAGCACCCAAGAAGAAAAAGCCTGCTGCTAAATCTGCGATCGCAGATTTAGGTTGCGTGGCAGAAGGCTCAACTCTAGCTTCAGTATCGGCACCAGCTACAGCACCTGCACCAGCAACGATTGCAATTGCAGCACAAGCATCAGCTGCAGCGCTTTCGTCTCCTGCTCATGCTCCCGCTGCTAAAAAGGATGCGGTGAAATTTGCGCCTCCACTACTCTCTCCTCAGCAGCTGGCTATGGAAGAATTTAAAAATGCACAAAAAACCTTATTTAAATTTTTATCTTTATGGAAAGCTACGCTGGATAAAACTAAAGCGAGTGAATTCGAATTATCTAAGCGCATTGAGGAAAGACAAGAGCATCTTAGAGAGGTTGGTAAGGCTTTAAGAGGTGAATCTAAGTCGACTAAAAATTCTATTCCTGATGATAAAACGGCCTCATCATTGCCATCGTCTTATACGAATGCCCATTACATGGCGTTAGCCGCGAGAGTGCATGAAAGCTGTGCAAACATACCTGGTGAATATAAATTACCTGAGTTGTTGCACAAGGTGGCGATTTTGCAAATTCCTGTGGTTGAGGAAGTTGAATTTGGGGAGCTTGCTGAAGTCGCGTCTGCCGCAGCAACCATTAGTGTTGAAGCAGCTGCACCAGCACCCGTACTTGCATCAGAATCTGCAGCAGCACTTGCACCAGAACGCATAAGCCACGCCCCCCTTGTTGACCCAGACCCAGTGCCAGCACCTACAACAAGTCCTGCGCCTACACGAACAGAGACCCCTGATGGTTCTTCAGGCGATTCTGACTTTAGAACTGCCTCAAGTGCAAGTGATTCCATTAGCAGTAGTGATCCTGATATCTTTAGTGAACTAGTTCCATCCAATCCAGCGCTTGCTCCGGAAGCTTCCTCGGCTGTTGCTCTCGTTGCAGTGGCGCCTGTCGAAGATTTTAGGCTAATACCAGCGGCTGCAGGTGCAGGTGCAGGTGCAGCAGGTGTTGCAGTCACCGCACCCATTCCAACTCCGGTTCCAACTCTGCTTCCAAGCTTGGCTCCAATCCCAGCCCCTACTCCATTGCATGTCATCTTGCCCGATGACATGCCCATAGTGACAAAATTAAGAGAATTGCTGATGAATGGATTGGGCGGAAAATTTAAACGCTTGGTCCTACAAGGTAGCCAATTGTATTTATCTTACCCGCTCGACATAGATTCGCTTGGGGATACCTTAGAATCAATACCCGAAGCGGAACTGGAGGCTTTCAAAGATAAATTGGTGGCCATGCTGGAAGCTAATGGATTTAGGGTGCTCAATAAAAAATCTGCTAAAAAACCTATTATAGTGCCCGGTGGGGCGAGAAGGCTTTCAATAGAAATAGCGGCTGAGGGTGATGGAAGTGGTTATGGTTTAATTAACCATATGTCGATCGATTTGATCGTTCGTACGAATCCTTTGGATAATAAAGCTCAGAACTATACTTCGCTGTCTTCTTCTTATTACGATCCAGAGACAAAGGTCGTAACACATGAATGCAACGGAGATCGATATATTGAAGAGAGTATTAAGGCGCGTGTTTTTTCAATCAGAGCGCGTGAGATGAAAAATACGGATCGCTTTGAACTAAAGGCTGATGCGAGTAACTTAAAGATATTGTATAGAGCGTGGGGTGAGGCTTATTCTGGAAAAATGCTGTTGGATAAAAGTGCAGTCCATTTAATAAGTAAAATCATGGAGTGTGGAGGCGATCTTAGAGGCTTGAAAGCTCGAGATCAGGACTCGGCTGCGTTGGCTAACGCACTGAGCGAGCTGGTTGTGAGCCATTTTATTCATTACCAATCTATTGAGAACTATGAACATAGAACGCTTATATTGCGGGCTTTTTTAAGTTCTCTTGGCCTAGTGGATCTGAGAGCGTTTAAACTTAAAGCCATGGCGCAAATTATCTTGAATGATTTTGAAAATTTTAAAGTAGGCGATGCAAGGCTAAATCACTTCGATGAATTCATGGCCTTTTGTAGCACTCGTTATAGCGCCAGTTATAGCACCGGCGCTTGGGGTTCTGATGAAATGATCTTAGCCGCAAAACAGAAAGCTTTAGCGCATCACCTCTTCTTTTATAAGTCACCTAAAGATGACCCTTATTATCTTGATAAAATTATGTTGCTGATGGCAGGGTCGTCTAGTGAGCAACGTGCAACACTGATGCAGGGCGCTATGAAACTCGCTCTCACAAAATACACTAAGCGTTATCAAAACGACAGTGAAAGAAAGAAAGTGAGCGGGCCATTAAAAGCTTTATTGTTGTCGGCGGTACGCCTTCGCGTTATGAATGGGGTTCTCCTCAATGTGTTGGATCAGATGATTAATGAGAGCATACAGGCTTTAAATTTTGTAAACGATGAAGCTTCTTTAAAACAAGCTAAAGCACTGCTCATTATGTGCAAAGATCTTGACTGCCCCAAGAAATTATCTGGCTTACTCTTGGGGCTATGTTACTCGATGAGCTACGATGAGTTTTTTAAAGAAACCGAAGAATTGCTGCACTTGTGCAGACACTTGCCCACCCAGCCTCAATTTTCTGTGGTTGTGCTTCGTGCCTTGGCTCAGCGTCATTTTGATGCTTATAGCAGCTCAAGTTTTAAGGACTCTGACTATTTTAGTAGAGCTCAGGCGCTTTTAAGTTTATGCAAAAATTACAATATTTCATTGCTGGCTCAACGAGAGCTAGGAGCTTCGTTAAATTTACTGGATTTGAATAAGGCCGTGACTGCCTTAGAGCTTTTTAAGCGGCCTCCAGAGTCTTTGTTGCGCCCTCCCGCAGTGGTGATACCAAATGCCGCGTTTTATAAGGATCACAAGGAAATAGTAGTGCTGCCTGCGTTGTCACCAGCAGCTGCATTGGCTCCTGCTTTCTTTATGTCAACTTTTCCTTTGCCCGCGGCCAGAGCAGGCGCAGGTGCAATGCCGGTTTTTCTACCGCCGCAGCCTCCGCTTCCATTGACGCCACCGCCACCTCTTCCACCCGGAGGGGCGGGCTTTTTTCAGCATTATGGCTGTGGAGAGGAAGTGGGTGTCGCTCGAGGAACAGGCTTATCTGCAGCTGCGGATCCCTATGTTCCTCCGCTGCCAGCCGCCATTCAGGCTCAAAGGCATCGTGGTTATTATGCTGAGAAACGAAGAGCTGATAAAGAGGCTGCCGCTCATCCTCCTGCTCGGGGAGCAGGAGCGAGTGGACGCTAAACCTCGGCAATATTACCTTTTTCTTCCAGCCAAATTTTGCGATCACTGGCGCGTTTTTTGGCGAGTAGCATATCCAGCACGCTGGTCGTGTCGTCTTGAGTTTCAATGGTTAGTTGTACTAAGCGACGTGAAGCAGGATTCATTGTGGTTTCACGCAATTGGCTGGGATTCATCTCACCCAAGCCTTTGAAGCGTTGAATATTCACGCTGCCTTTTTTGTTGTCAGTTTTAATTTTTGTGAGCACTTGGTCTTTTTCGACTTCATCCAAAGCGTAAAAAACTTCTTTGCCTATATCAATTCTAAACAAGGGCGGCATGGCGACATAAATATGCCCTTCAGAAACCACTTTTTTAAAATGACGCAAAAATAAGGCGCACAATAAAGTAGCAATGTGTAATCCATCGGAATCCGCATCCGCTAAGATACAAACTTTGCCATAACGCAAACCACTTAAGTCTTCAGAGCTAGGATCTACTCCTATAGCCACGGCAATATCATGCACTTCTTGAGAGGCTAATACTTCAGAAGGAGAGACTTCCCAGGTATTTAAAATTTTGCCGCGCAGAGGCATTACCGCTTGGAAATTACGATCACGTGCTTGTTTGGCAGAGCCGCCCGCAGAATCACCTTCTACCAAAAACAATTCGCAATGCATATCTTGATTAATACAATCCGCTAATTTGCCCGGCAAAGCAGGACCGCTGGTAATTTTTTTGCGCTCGACTTTTCGGCTTAATTGCAGGCGTTTTTGAGCATTACTGATTACCCATTCTGCCAGACTTCGTGCAGTTTCAACCTGTTGATTCAGCCACAAACTAAAGGCATCTTTAATAATGCCAGCAACGATGGCGCTGCATTGATTGGAGGACAGGCGTTCTTTGGTTTGTCCGGCGAATTGTGGATCTTGCATTTTAAAAGATAAAATATAACTGCAGTGATCCCAAATATCTTCAGCACTGATTTTAATCCCGCGCGGTGTTAATTTATGTAATTCACAAAAATCCCGCATAGCTTCCAAGAGCCCTGCACGAAAGCCATTCACATGGGTTCCGCCTTGGATGGTGGGAATTAAATTCACATAACTTTCCGTGGTGGTTTCAGAGTCTTCAGTTTGCCAAGCAATGGCCCAATCTAATTCTTCGGTTTTAGCCGCTTGATGTCCCACCCAGGGTTCAGCGGGTATGCAGGCTTTGCCGGCAATACAGTCACTCAGATAAGCTTTCAAGCCTTCTTGATAACACCAGGTTTCAGTTTCACCGCCTTCTTCAGTAAAACTAATGGCAAGGCCTGGACACAAGACGGCTTTAGCGCGTAAGACATATTTTAATAAAGGCACTGAAAATTTAGGATTATCGAAGTAATGCGCATCCGGCCAGAAATGTACGGAAGTGCCGCTCATATTTTTCGGGCAATCACCGATGACTAAAAGCTTAGACGCTTTATTCCCATCTTTAAAACTCATTTCATGAATTTTGCCGTCTTTTTTTACCTGCACAACCAGTTTTGTTGATAAGGCATTAACGACGGAAATACCTACGCCATGCAAGCCGCCCGAAAATTTGTAGCTTTTGTTGGAAAATTTAGCACCCGCATGCAGACGCGTTAAAATTAATTCGACCCCACTCACTTTTTCTTCAGGATGAATATCGGTGGGCATGCCGCGACCATCGTCCACAACTTCCAGCGAACCATCTTTAAATAGGGTTACTTGAATTTTGCTGGCATAACCGGAGATGGCTTCATCCACGCTGTTATCAATAGCTTCGCGCGCTAAATGATTGGGGCGTGTGGTGTCGGTGTACATGCCGGGACGACGACGTACGGGATCTAAGCCACTGAGTACTTCAATGGCTTCGGCTGAATAGGCGTTGGGTGATTTAGAGCGGCTCATAGTTCGTGCTTATCTTCTTCAGGGCAGCAGCTGAGCTGCTGGTTAAGCTGTTTTAAATTATCATTGATGCGAAATAGTACGATGAGCATTTCACATAAAACGCGCGTTAACAGAGGGCCAAGAATCAGTATCTGTAAGCCTATACCATAATGGTGATTGTGAATCATCACAAAGAGACCCGCAAAAACACAGAAGAGCGCAACCAACCAAAAAAGAATTTGGATGATGGCTGGCGTAATCATGCTGCGAAAACAGAGGAAATCCTTCATAGTTAAATCCATTTCTATTTGTTATTATGCCGAGACAGCAAAGCTGCCAAAGCAGTGTATATCAACCCATGTTCATAGGCCAGATTCATGCGTCTTCTTTATAGCTTAATTTTAAGTTTAGCTCTACCTTTTTTATTCTTAAGATTATTCTTACGTTCGCGCCATAATCCAGACTACAAAAAGCGCTGGTCTGAGCGTTTGGGCTTTGTTCCAGGGCCTAAATTGAAGGGCAGTATTTGGTTGCATGCGGTTTCATTGGGAGAGGCTGTGGCGGCAACGCCTCTTATCAAAAGCCTGTTGGCGACTTATCCTGATACGCCTCTCGTGATTAGCACGACCACACCCGTAGGTTCAGCCTATATACAAACTACGTTTGTTAATCGCGTTACGCACTCTTATATACCTTTTGATCTGCCTTGGTTTCTGAATCGATTTTTAAAACACACGCAGCCTAAATTGTGCATCATCATGGAAACCGAATTATGGCCGAATTTGATTTATTGCACACACGCCAAAAAATGCGCCTTGTTATTAGCAAGCGCTTGTCTTTCACGCCGATCCTTTGAAGGTTACAGCCGCATTAAATTTTTAATCACACCCATGCTCAATTGCTTTGATCAAGTGGCGGCTCAAACACAATTAGACGCTGAGCGTTTTTTAAAATTAGGTTTAGATCCCACTAAGCTAAGTATCGCAGGCAATCTTAAATTTGATTTACAGTTATCGGATGATATTAAAGAGCAACGCTTGAGCCTGCGAAATGAATTAGGCAAGAATCGTATTCTTTGGACAGCGGCCAGCACGCACGAAGGTGAAGAAGTTATTTTATTAGAAGCCCTTAAAAAACTAAAAGCAAAAAACCCGCGTATTTTGCTCATCTTAGCCCCAAGACACAAAGAACGTTTTAATAAAGTATTTGATCTGTGCGTGGCACAAGGTTTTAAAACAGCAAGACACAGTTTAAATGAATTGCCAGATCACGACACCTCCATTTATCTCATCGATAATTTTGGCGAATTAATGCGTTGTTATGCCGCCAGTGATATAGCCTTTGTGGGCGGAAGTTTGGTTCCCATCGGTGGGCACAATTTGCTAGAACCCGCGGCTCTCGCTCTACCTATTGTAACGGGCCCCGAATTAAACAACATCACCGAAATCAGTCAATTATTATTAGCCAACAAAGCCTTATTAATCACTCACAACGCCGATGAATTATCAGAAACAATTTCCACCCTCCTCAACAACCCCGCCCAGGCCAAACTCCAGGGCGAAGCCGCTCTATCGGTGGTCAACGCCAATCGCGGCGCCGTCGCAAAACATATGGAGTTGATTAAGCAACATCTTCGCTGACTTTCTGCATAAGCCAATTTTTGAAATTAGGGTCGTCAATAAAATAACCAGTTCTGTCCGCAGCTTTGCCTATGATCCCTTTTCGAATTAATTTTTTAATAGCCGCTTGTAGTGTGTGGGCGGGAATTTCTGCTTGATTCAGTGTTAAGGCCAGCTGATTTCTGGTTTCCAGAGAAAAAATATGTTCATTTTTGTTCGCAATTTTCAGTAGAAGTAGTTGCTCTATTTCAGATAATGCTTTCCATTTTTCTTCAAATTCTCTGTTTCCAAAAACCTCTGTAATCAATTCATGTTTAGCTTCATCAAGGCTTAAGTTGGGGTTTAAGGCCATTCGTTCAACTAGGCTTCTAGCTAAGAGTGGAACTTTGTTCATTTCTAAAAAAATTTCCCACAGGTTTTCTTTATTAATATCCTTAGAAGAAATTTTCTTAAAAACGGTACTTAAATGATCTGTAAATTCTTTATTTAACTCAGGAAAAGAAAGGTTTTGACCAAAATGAAAAAAAGGAGCTTTCGCTTCTGAAAACATCTTTCGTAGGCCCGCTTGAGATGAGCCTGTAAAAATAACTTTAAGATTATCTTTATACATATCTAAGGCGGTTCTAAAGCTTGCAATAAAAATATCATTTTTTTTACTGGAGGCCAGCGCCTGAACTTCATCCATGAGTAAAAGAGTTTTTTTAGATTTAGATAATATCCCGAGTAGTTCTTTGACATCCAATTGTTCTGCTGGATTTTCTTTACTAAACTCGAGTTCTGCCTTCACTTTTCCAACACCAGCGGCTACTTTCGCCACTTTTTTGACCGCATTTTTTACTTTGCTCATAACCCCGCGATGTTTAATAAACTCTTCTAGAGCTCGCTTAAATTTGATAGAGGGCTTATCTGAGGCATCTAGAAAACTGAAATAAAAGACATTCCAGCCTTTTTCCTCTGCAATGGGCTGAATATCTTTTCGCAAAAACTCAGTTTTCCCCATTCGCCGGGGTGCAAAGAAGATAAAAGAGGAAGAAAGGCCGCTATCAAACAAGCCAATAATTTGAGCGGCTAGCTCGGTTCTGGGGTAATGCCAGGGATCAGTCTTTTGCATATAATTATCCAAAATTATTAAAAATTCGTATAATTATACATTTCAAATATAATTGTGTCTAATAAATTTAACTCATTGACTCTTAGGGTATTTTTTTGATCAGGGCAGCCTTCATGGCTGTTTTAAAGACTCAAGGCTTCAATGTATAACAAAGTTAATATGGTTTATGAAAATTTGATAACTTTGGTTAAGATTCTTATACATTACGAGAGGCGAGCAGCCCAGGGCTTAAACTGCTTGAGACTTTGCGGCAAGTTTTTTAAAGCGCTCTGCGCTTCTTTTGAGGTCGAATATTTTCCATAGCCTGCGCTATACCAAGTTTTGCCTTGAACATTCTTTGTAAATGTCGTTAAGGATTCATTCGGGTATTTGTTAATAAACGCGTCGGCTTCGGCTTGGGTGGGAAAGGCGGCTATTTGTAAAGTGTATGATCCAGACGTGTGAGATGGATTTGTAATAACAGCAGCGGCTTTCGTTTTTTTAGGGGCTTCAGCTATAGGCCCCGAAGCTTGTCCTGCATCGGCTCTTACCGGTTTATTGGCTTTTAACCAGCTATTAATTTCAGAGATATCATTAAAATCTAAGGTGCCGGCGGCTTGTTTTAAGGTCACAATATTTAAAATATAGGTGTACTGATCGTTGGCATATTGTTGCTTGGATTGATAGACATTCGACAAATCTTGCAAAACATTCAGCATGGGTTGAGTGCCCGCCACATAACCTAACTGTGTGGCTTTATAAGAAGCTTCTGCCGAAGTAATGGCATGCAAATCGGCTTTAATTTGGCTGATTAAGGCCTGTATGGTTAAAAAAGCTTGGCTGGTTTGATTCACCACAGAGCGATGGGTGTATTCCAAAGTTGCACTCGCGTTGACATAGTTGTAACGCGCTTGACGTGTTGCTGCGAGCGTTCCACCGCCACTGTAAATAGGATAATCCGCCGATAAGCCGGCACTCGCGCTTTTGGTGAGTTCGTTGCCTAAGAGTTGATCGGCACTGGCATAATTATAATCCGCTGTGGCGCTCACTGTTGGAATAAAACCCGCCTGTTGTTGTTTAATATTATCGCGAGCCGCTAATACCAGGTAATGCTGTGCTTGAATTTGAGGATTTTGTTTTTGAGCGATGCTCACCCATTCTTGCATATTATTGGGTTGAGGGGTCACTAAAGGAATTTGATGCGAAATGCCGCTTAGAGAAACATAATCATTGCCTGTAATGGCTTTTAAATTTTGTAAATTATTGGCCAGTGTGTTTCGATTAGAAATTTCAGTAGCAATAATGGCGTCATAACTGGCTTGTGCTTGATAAACGCCGGTAATAGGAGTAATTCCAGCATCGTATTTTTGTTTGGAATTTTTAAATTCTTCTTGAATAGCGCGTTTTTGGGCCAGCGTGAAATACAAAATATCATCCGCCTGCAAGACATTCACATAGGCCTGCACGGTACGAAACATTAAGTCTTGCGCGGCGGCAGCATAAGTGGCTGCAGCCGATTTGGTGGTGTCTTTGGCGCCACGTAGAGCCGCCCAATTCGCGAAGTTAATAATGGGTAGTCCAATCGTGGCGCCATACTGAGTGGCGTTGCCGCTGGAAGTCGCTCCGCCTAAGTCGGTATAAATGCGACTATAACCACCATTAATATCTAAGGCGGGTAATAAATTAGCAAAGGCGATGGGAATATTTTCCTTAGCCGCAAGCCAAGAGGCTTCGGCTTCTTTGAAGGTAGGATCGTTTTGAAAAGCTTGCTTATAGACTTCTACTAAATTGTCTGCCGAGGCTGTTGCGCAATTAAACCCAATAATCAGTGCGCAGCATCCCGCTAAGAGTGAATTTTTTTTCATCATAAAGTTTTAAATACGGTTTTAGCCGCTTCTAGTGTCTGTTTAATTTCATCGGGTCCATGCGCTATAGACATGAAAGCCGCTTCAAAAGCCGAAGGCGCAAAATAAACACCCTGCTCTATCATGCCATGAAAAAATTGATTGTAACGCTCTTTGTTACACGCCATAACTTCATCATAGGTGCTCACCGATTTTTGGTCTGTAAAGAAAAAGCCAAACATGCCGCAGGCATAATTCGCGCACATCGGGATATTGGCTTCTTTAGCGGCTTCTAATAAAGCTTCGACCAGGGCTTTGGTTTTTTCGGCTAAAGCTTCATAAAAGCCCTGTTCTTGAATAAGCTCTAAAGTCATAAGACCTGCGGCCATGGCAATGGGATTGCCAGACAAAGTGCCGGCTTGATACACCGGGCCTACGGGTGCTAATTGACTCATGATCTCGAGCCTGCCACCAAAAGCACCCACCGGCATGCCGCCGCCGATAATCTTACCGAAAGTGCTGAGATCAGGTTCAACGCCATAAAGCCCTTGCGCGCCTCTTAAGCTTAAACGAAAGCCTGTCATCACTTCATCGAAAATTAATAGGCTGCCATGATGATCGCACAGTTGTTTCAAGCCGCTTAAAAAGCTCTCTTTGGGTAGTAGCATATTCACATTACCGGCGGCCGGTTCAACGATGATGGCAGCGATTTCATCCCCACATTCTGCAAATAATTTTTTGACGGAATCAAGATCATTATAAGTGGCAATTAAGGTATCGGCCAAAGCGGCGGGTGTGACACCAGCCGAGCCTGGAATGCCCAGCGACAGAGCGCCAGAGCCTGCATTGCTTAATAAGCTGTCTGAATGACCGTGATAGCAGCCTGCAAATTTAATAATCTTAGTGCGCTGGGTGTAGCCACGCGCTAAGCGAATGGCACTCATAGTGGCTTCGGTGCCGGAGTTCACCATGCGAACTTGATCAACGGAGGGCATGAGCTCACAGATAGTTTCCGCGAGCTTCACTTCTGAAAGGGTAGGTGCTCCAAAGCTTAAACCTTGATCCGCCGCTTCACGAACAGCCTGAATAACCTTGGGGTGTGCGTGACCCAAAATCATCGGTCCCCAGGAGCCCACATAATCAATGTAGCGATTGTCATCCAAATCGGTAATATAGGCGCCTTGGGCGGATTTCATGAAAATGGGAGTGCCACCGACGGATTTGAAAGCTCGTACTGGCGAATTAACGCCACCCGGAATATAATCCTGCGCCCGGTCAAAGGCTTCAGCCGAATGTTTGAAGGAAAGACGGGTCATGTGCGCTCCCAAATGTAGAAGGATGTGAAGTATGACATACCAAAAGTATTTATGTCTCCTCTGTGGCTTTATTTATGATGAAGAAGAGGGTTGGCCCGAGGACGGCATTGCAGCCGGAACGCTCTGGGCAGACGTGCCTGAAGATTGGCTCTGCCCGGATTGTGGGGCTATGAAGGCGGACTTTGAGATGGTGGAAATTTAAGGGCTGCGCAAATCAAATTGGCGTAGGGGCGACCCTCGCGGTCGCCCGTCTCGATTGAATCGAGATCTTGTTACAAGGAAGAAGGGCGACCGCGAGGGTCGCCCCTACGGCCGTACCACCACCATAATCACAATGAGAATCAACAACACCGTCGGCACCTCATTAAACCAGCGATAAAACCCGCTAGAATGTCGATTTTGGTTGTTACGGAAGGCCTTTAGCAAATGCCCGCAATAGAGCTGATAGGCCCACAAAAGCAATACGCCGGCGAGTTTAATCAGCATCCAGGGCTGTTCCAAATACCAAGTCCATCGGAAGCTTAATAGAATCACGCCTAGTAAAGTGGTGATAAGAGCCGCAGGCGTCATGATGAAATAATAAAGCTTTCGTTCCATGAGCTTAAAGCGTTCTAGGCTGATAAGATCTTTGGCTTCGGCATGATAAACAAAAAGCCTAGGTAAATAGAAAAGCCCGGCAAACCAGGCGACCATACTGATAATGTGAAAAGCGATTAACCAGACCATTCGTTTGGGTCCTTTGTTGTTGGGGGCTTTCAGCCCAAGCTACGAAAGATTGTATCGTGTTTTGTAAACATATCGTAGCTTGGGCCGAAAGGCCCAACAAAAAGCCCCTATTGCCAAACCACCCCCTATTCACCATAATCACCCTTTAAAAGAGGTATTAAAATGGCGCACGCACATTCACACGATCATTCTCATGCAGATTCACATCAGCATCAAAAGCCTATGCCTGTTCCACAGGAATTGGTTTTTACCGATGCGGCTGCGGCTAAAGTCAAAAGTTTGATTGATGAGGAGCAAAATCCTAACTTAAATCTGCGCGTCTTTATTACGGGCGGGGGTTGTTCAGGTTTCCAATATGGCTTTACCTTTGATGATGTCATCAACAATGACGACAGAGTGGTTGAGAAGTGGGTGAAGGATCTTCAAAATGAAGAAGCCCGTGTGTGTTTACTGGTTGATCCCATGAGCTTTCAATATCTAGCGGGCGCTGTGATTGATTATCGCGAAGATATTAATGGCGCCACCTTTGTTATCAAGAATCCTAGTGCTAAAACAACCTGTGGTTGTGGTTCTTCGTTTTCGGTGGATTGATATCTAAGTTAAATAAACATCAAAGCGCGTACTCTTCCCTAGCACTTGAAAACTCGGTTTAACTTCGTTTAATAAAGGCGCTAAACGATGCCGTTTTACCACAACGCGCTTGCATCCTTGTTCTAAAGCCAAATTGAGTAAGAGATTAGCGTCCATATCATCCCCCACCACTTCCCTTAAAATTCGCATTTCTTTTTTAACCAAAGCTGATTTTTCTAGTGCTGTAAACATGGGGTCTAGGTAGATCACATCGGGTTTTTCAGCTTGATTTAATTTCGCCAAATAATCTTTGGCATCCTCTGTGATTAAGCTTAAATTAGGGATGCTTGAATTTCCCGCTAATCTAGCGCGTTCCAAGCCATCCTGGAGTAAGGCGGCAATAATGGGCGAGCGCTCCACTAAGCTGACGTTGCAGCCCAAATTAGCCAGAACAAAAGCATCTCGACCCAGTCCTGCTGTTAAATCCAAAACCTTGGGATTGGCTTTATTTTTAAGTCCAATCGCCTTGGCGATAAGTTGTGATTTTCCGCCACCATAACGAATGCGGTGCGCTAAAGCCCCCGTCAAGAAATCAACATAAATAGCGTTCATGTTGATATCCGTTTGCAATCCCAAGCCTTGTTCGTTGAGCAGTAAATAACCAGCGTACTGAGGTGAGTAGTCATCGACCAAAGGCAATTTAAGTTGCTCTGCAAGCTGTAGTGCGCGTGCTTGCTGCTCTCTATTTAAAACAAGGATAGCGATATTTGCCATGCCAGGAGAATATCATAGAAATTGCCCAATCGAACCGCCCCTACGCGAGTTCGATTAGGGTATTTTATGAATGGGTTGACTTAAGAGATAGCCTCAAGCAGAATGATCCGGTCCTAAAAGCGCAAGCTTTTAGGACAAATTATTTAACCATTTGGAGATTACGTAATGAAAAAAGGATTATTGATCGCAGTTCTTCTAAGTGTTTGTGCATTTTGCAGCCTAAGCTTTGCTGAAGCTCATTTTGCTACTATAGCTTCTACGACTACCACGACTACTATGTCTACTACTGGTACTGATGGTTCTACAATGGGTTCTTCTGACTAAGAAGCGATCTGAATTGTTTAAAAGCCCGCTTTGCGGGCTTTTTTATGTTAGGACCTGTTTCCAACGGCTCCTAATTCAATTTCTATAAAATCAAATAATTTTTCGCAGACATTAAATCCGGTGGGCCCTTCAATTTCTGGAGCGAGGCTGGGGCTGGTGACATTGATTTCAGTTAAATAGTCACCAATCACATCAATGCCCACAAAATAGAGCCCCTGTTCTACCAGGCTCGCCCCTATTTGTTCGGCAATCCAATAGTCACGGTCATTGAGTTCAACAACAGTGCCATTCCCTCCGGCCGCTAAATTGCCACGGAAATCATCTGTCGCGGGGATGCGAGCAAGAGCAAAAGGAGCGGCCTTTCCATTAATAAGGAAAATACGTTTATCACCTACTTCAGCAATGGCAGGAATGAATTCTTGAACCATCACGTGCTCTGTACCTCGCTGAGTCACGCTTTCAATAATGGAATTTAAATTAGGATCATTGATTTCGAGCTTAAAAATAGAGCGCCCGCCTAAGCCATCTAAAGGTTTAATGACACAAGTTTCATAATGTTCAACAAATTCTGTAATCACTTCATGATTCGAGCTCACCAAAGTTTTGGGGCAGCATTGAGGAAACCAGCTCGTAAATAATTTTTCATTGGCATTTCTAAGTGCAATAGGCCTATTGATTATGAGTACATCCTGTACTTCAACATGCTCTAGTAAATGGGTTAGATAAAGATATTCGCTATCAAAAGGAGGGTCTTTGCGTACTAATATACAATCCATTTCCGTGAGGGGTTGTATAATATCGTTTAGTATTTCAAAGTACTGTTCAGAATGCTTGTTAAGCTTGAGTTGCAGCAAGTGTCCCCAGACAATGCCTTCTTGTAACCAGATATCTTTTGTTTGCAGATAATACACTTCCCAGTCGCGCGCTTGTGCTTCTAGCATTAAGGCAAAGCTGGTATCGCTCAGAGCATTAATGTTTTCTATGGGATCCATAATAACGGCCACTTTTCTCATTCAGCACCTCGCTCATGGGTTGCGGCTAAAAACGCTAGACGCGCAATAACACTGTAATTATAAAATAATTCATCACTGTTTGATTTTAAAGGATGAAATTCCATGCCGGGCGCATTTAAACTTTCGGTTGGATCTTTGCCCTCATGCACCCGATAAAAACCACCCACAGCTGCAGCGCCAATGCCATAAATAACAGCTTCTGCCGTTGCGTTGTCATTCCATTTTTCAGTGCTATAAATGCCCTCTTGAATAATAGCTTGATGCACTTCATTGCCACCTTTTGAAGCGGACATTTTGGTGCGTTGTTTGCGATTAAGATGCAATAATTCTTGAGGATCTTTAATGGTCATGACACCCATGCCATAAGTCCCGGCATCTGCTTTTACAATGAGAAAAGGCTCTTCCTGGATCCCATACTCTGCGTATTTTTGTTTAATTTGAAATAAAAGCTTTTCGGCACGAAAGGCTAAGCAGCCTTCGCCTTTTTTCTTTAAAAAATCCACTTCGTTGCAATGATCAAAAAGCGGCATGATAAACCAAGGGTCGATATTCAATAAGAGCGCAAAGGAATGGCAAATTTCCGCATAGTATTTAAAGTGTGAAGACTTCAAACGTTTATGCCAGCCTAAACAAAGAGGCGGCAAAATAATTTGATCTAAGTTTTGTAAAAGTTCAGGCACACCCGAAGAAAGGTCATTATTTAATAAAATCAAATCGGGAAAAAATCCCTTAACACCCACTTTATTGCCTTCGCGAATCAAGCTTTCAAAATTTAAATTAGGTTCGGGAGTCGCCTCTGTATTTAAGGTGCCAAGATGTAGTTTTAAACCGGCACCTTCTAGAATGGAAATCAATTGACGTAAATTATCAAAATAAAAACTGTTGCGCGTATGGCTTTCAGGGATTAATAAAATATCCGTTTGATTAGGATAAAAATCCTGAAAATATTTTTTAGTGGCCGCAATGCAGGGAGCGAGATCATTCAAATTATTAAAGCCTGCTGGATACAAATTGGTGTCAACGGGCGCTAACTTAAAACCCGCATTTCTAAGATCCACCGAACCATAGAATAAAGGGGGCGTTTTCTGCCATTGCGCCTGAAACCAGGCTTCAATGGAGTCGTGATGAAGAGAGAAGAGGGAGTTTAAGGAAGGGATTTGTTGCATAGTTAATCAATCTTTAAGGTTATTTGAAACTCAATCTCTACGAGCGCTAAAGGCTATGATATAGTGCCCCACTCATTCCTGAAAGGAATGGGTGTATATTAGCGGATTTTTGTGAGGTTGGTAACTTGAGTTGGACTACAACTATCCTGGCGGGCCTGATCGGTTTATTTTTTGGCGGCTTCCCGGGGTTTTTAATTGGTTTGTTCGTGGGCTTTTGCGTTGATAGCGGGCTTGTCGACCAGTGGCGCAACCGTGGTGCGCACAAACACGATCGCGATAAAGTAAAATCTCTATTCTTTGAGAGCACTTTTAAAATCATGGGTTATGTGGCCAAGGCCGATGGTCGCGTCAGTGCTCACGAAATTCAAGCTGCCGAATCAGTGATGCATCAATTGGGCCTCAATGCAGAACAGCGACATCAGGCCATTGAATATTTTACTCGCGGCAAGCAAGGTGATTTTAATTTAGAAAATACTTTGCAAGAATTGCGCCAGCATTGTTGGTCGCACCCCAGCCTTTTGCGTACTTTTTTAGAAATCCAAATTCAAATGGCTTATGCTGAAGGTCAGCCTAGTCCTGCGAAACGCCGAGCCTTAGAAGAGATTTGCCAGCGCATTGGTTTAGTCGGTTTTAGTTTTGATATGTTCGAGCAACAATTCAGGGCCGGGCAAAATTATCATTCTCGCCAACAATACCAAGGTGGACAATCTCATTCCTATAATCCTCGACAGCAATTGCAGGAAGCCTATCAAATTCTGGGTATTTCAACCGATGCCACACAAGTCGAAGTGAAAAAAGCCTACCGTAAATTGATGAGTCAAAATCATCCCGATCGCCTCATCGCGCAAGGCCTACCCGAAGCCATGATTAAAGTGGCCACCGCAAAAACACAAAAAATTAAACAGGCGTATGAAGATATTTGCAAGGCTAAAGGTTGGTGATAGGCGGCGCTATTGACTTAAGTATGCAAATCCGAACACAATCTCAGGCTAAATTTACCGGAAGGATCTCTCATGAAACCCATCATCTCTGCCTCTATACTCTCTGCTGATTTTGGTCATTTGGCTGATGAAACACGGGCGGCGCTTGAGGCTGGGGCCGATATGATTCATTTTGATGTGATGGATCATCATTTTGTGCCTAATCTTAGTTTTGGGGCTGTCATTTGTGAGGCTTTGCGTAAAGCTAACATCACGGCGCCCATTGATGTGCATTTGATGGTGGATAATCCAGATCTTTATATTGAAGCCTTTGCTAAAGCGGGCGCTAATTTGATTACATTTCATGAAGAAACCACGCCGAATGTGCAGGAAACTTTAGCTAAGATTCGAGCCGCTGGTATGAAAACAGGTATTGCTGTGAATCCGGATAAGCCATTGCCGAGTTTAGAATTGGTGCGTCAATTGGATATGATTTTAGTGATGTCGGTGTTCCCAGGTTTTGGTGGACAATCTTTTATTGAATCCTCCATCGACAAAATTAAAGAAGCGCGCGCTTTAATTACTGCAGCGGAAAATGCATGTTATTTAGGGGTGGATGGCGGTATCAAGATTAGCAATATTGAAGTTGTTGCCAAAGCGGGTACTGATTTTTTTGTGGTAGGTTCAGGTTTATTTGGAACGCCCGATTATAAAGAAACGGTAGATCAATTAAAGGCTAAAATATGTTAAAAACTTTAGGGCTGAGACACGTGGCTTTGTATGTGCAAAAACTTGAAGAATGCCGCGATTTTTATACAGAAATTTTAGGTATGACCATTGATTGGCAGCCGGATCCTGACAATATTTATTTAAGCGCTCATCAAGATAATTTGGCTTTACATCGCGCTAAAACTGAAACAGCCGCCGCAGGTCAACGCTTAGATCACCTAGGTTTTGCAATAGCGAATCCTGAAGAAGTAGATGAGTGGCATGATTTTTGTGTTTCGAAAAACGTGAAAATCCTAGCAAAACCCAAAACACATCGAGATGGAACCCGCAGTTTTTATTGTGCCGATCCCGATGGAACAGTGGTGCAGATGATTTTTTTGAAATGAATATATTGTCTCTTCTGGCCAATAGGAAGATTTCGATTTAATCAAGATGGCCAATTCGTGAATTGGCCCTACGCCAGTTTGATTTGCGCAGTCCTATAAATAATAACTCGCATGGATCATCACCTTCGAACAGCAACCCATCCAGCGTTTAACAAAACCCGGCAATTCAGCGGCTCCAGCGGCTTCAGCGGCATGGCTGTGCTCCGCTTCATCTATTTTCATTTGAGCAACAATAGCACGACTTTCAATGTCTTCGTGTGGCAATAAGCCCAGATGTTTTTGTAAGTGCTGTTCCACCTGGATTTCAGTTTCTTTTAAAAAACCCAAGCTCCAGCGATCACCCAACAAAGCCGCAAAGGCACCTAAAGCATAAGAATTCCAATACCAGAAAAAATTTAGATAACTGCGATGTGTTTTTAAGCTTTGTAGTCTCTGATCGCACCAAGCCAAATGATCCGTTTCTTCAGAGGCAGCTTTTTCTAAAAGTTGATGCGTATGCTTGGCACGAGAAAAATTTAATTGCCCACGATACAAAGCTTGGGCGCAAACCTCACCGCTGTGATTCACGCGCATCAAAGCGGCGCTCCGATTGCGCTCTTCCACGGATAAGTGAGCCTCGGGAAATTGAGCCGCAGGGCTGTGGCGTTGAGCCACATAATGCCCAAACACGGTATTTAAACCCGCGTCTATTTGGATCAGAATCTTGTCGATGGGTGAGTAGTGGCGCATGTGGGGAGTATATACCCATCGCACCTGAAGATGCGAAGTTTTAGCTTGCAATTGTATGTACGTTTGTGCACAATAAATGTGGAATCTTATATGTTAGAGTTTGTCTGGGATATAGATAAGGAAAAGGGCAATATTAGCAAACATGGCCTTTCTTTTATGGATGCCATAAAGGTGTTTTTTACAAAATTCTATGAAGAAAGGTCAGATCGATATGGCGAGCCGCGTTATTTAGCCATTGCTGAAGTTGAAAACCGTGTATTGGTAGTTGTCTATACAATACGAAATAATCAATATCGGATTATTTCCGCAAGGAGGGCCCGAAAAAATGAAAAAGAAATCTACAGAAAACATTGTAAGTTATCGCATTGACAGCCTTCCTGCCGATACAGCCACGGATTGGGATCGTGTTGATGCATTTACCGATGAAGAGTTGGAGCGCAATGCCTTATCGGATAAAGAGACTCTTTTAGCTGATGAGAGTTTTTGGAGAAATGCACAGCTTAGGATGCCGCTTGCTGTAGCTAAAGAAAGGATTACTATTCGCCTAGATAGTGATATTTTAGCTTGGCTGAAACAAGATACAAAGCGAGGCTATCAAACTCGAATTAATATCATCTTGCGTTCATGCATGAATGCGTTAAATCATAGATAAAACAACTGGATTAATTTTACATGAGCCCCTCCCCTTCTAAAAACCTAGCGATTATCGAAAAACAACCCTTAAAAATCTTTGCTGAAAAAGCCTATTTGGATTATTCCATGTATGTGATTTTAGATCGTGCTTTGCCGCATATCGGTGATGGCTTGAAGCCGGTGCAGCGTCGCATTATTTATGCCATGTCTGAATTAGGCTTGAAATCCAGTGCCAAATACAAAAAATCCGCGCGCACCATTGGTGATGTGTTGGGTAAATTCCATCCGCACGGCGATTCAGCCTGCTATGAGGCGATGGTTTTAATGGCTCAACCCTTTGCTTATCGCTATCCCTTTGTGGATGGGCAGGGCAACTGGGGTAGCGCGGATGATCCTAAATCCTTTGCAGCGATGCGCTATACCGAAGCGCGTTTAACGCCTTATGCCCAAGCCCTATTGGCTGAATTGCAACAGGATACGGTGGAATGGTCACCCAATTTTGATGGCACTTTGAAAGAGCCCACTTTATTGCCTGCACGTTTACCCAATGTTTTGCTGAATGGCGCTTCCGGCATTGCGGTCGGCATGGCCACCGATATTCCTCCGCATAATTTAACGGAAGTCGTTCAAGCGTGCATTCATTTATTAGAAAACCCCAAAGCCAATTTAAATGATTTAATGCAGTTTATTAAAGGTCCTGATTATCCTACCAATGCTGAAATTATCAGCTCGCCTGAAGACATTGCAGAAATGTATCGAACGGGCAATGGCAGCATACGCATGCGTGCCATTTATCATGTTGAGGCGGGTGATATTGTGATCACTGCATTACCGCATCAAGTCTCAGGCGCTAAAATTTTGGAGCAAATTGCGCTGCAAATGACGAGCAAAAAATTACCCACAGTGAGTGATTTGCGTGATGAATCCGATCACGAAAACCCTACGCGCTTAGTCATTATCCCTCGCTCGAATCGTGTTGAAGTAGAATCCTTAATGGCGCACTTGTTCGCCACCACTGATTTAGAGCGCAGTTATCGCGTGAATATGAATTTGATTGGTTTAAATGGAAAGCCTCAAGTAAAAAACTTATGCGCCCTCTTGAAAGAGTGGTTGGAATTTAGAACTTCCACAGTACACCGCCGTTTAAGTTATCGCCTCAGCGAAGTTTTAGAGCGTTTACATATCTTAGAAGGTTTGTTAGTCGCTTTTTTAAATTTAGATGAAGTGATTAAAATTATTCGCGAAGAAGACAAGCCTAAGCCGGCCTTAATGCAGCGTTTTAAATTAAGCGAAACCCAAGCTGAGGCCATTTTAGAAATTAAATTACGACAGCTCGCTAAATTAGAAGAATTCAAGATTCGTGAAGAGCAAGAAGCTTTAGCTAAAGAGCGTGATGAATTAGAGAAAATTCTAAAATCTGAAACAGCGCTTAAAAAACTCATTCGTAAAGAATTACAGCGAGATGTTGAAGATTATGGAGATGAGCGTAATTCCCCTATCGTCAAACGTTTTGAAGCTCAAGCCATGCGTCAAGAAGAGCTGGTGCCTGCCGAAGCTTTAACAGTCGTATTATCCAAGCAAGCTTGGGTGCGTGCCGCTAAAGGCCACGAAGTGGATGGCAGCGCTTTAAGTTATAAAGCAGGCGATGAATTTTTGATGCAAGCCGAAGGGCGCAGCACAGATCCTGCCATTTTCTTAGATGCCAGCGGTCGAAGTTACAGTATGCTCGCACATACTTTGCCTTCAGCGCGCGGGCAAGGTGAACCTCTGAGTAAATGGTTTAAGCCCACCACCACCGGTGAATTTGTGGGTTTAATGATGGGCAATAACAGCGATTTATATTTGCTCGCCTCTGAAAGTGGTTATGGATTTGTCACGGCACTTGAGAATTTAATTTCAAAAAACCGCAGTGGCAAAGCGATGTTGAAAGTGCCTGATAACTTTAAAGCGCTAGCGCCTCTTAAAATAAACGACAAAGAATCACAATACCTTGCTGCTATCACCTCAGAAGGACGGCTCCTGTGTTTCCCCGTCGCAGAATTGCCCGAATTACCGCGCGGTAAAGGCAATAAAATTATCGGCATTCCCAGTGCAAAATTAAAAACACGAGAAGAAGTCTGTGTCGCTTTTGCTATCTTCAACGAAAAATCCAGTTTAGTTTTACATGTTGGCAAACGTAATTTGAAGCTCAGCCCCAAAGATCTAAGCAATTTCCAAGCCGAACGTGGTCGACGCGGGAATGTATTGCCCAAAACTTTCAGAAATGTGGATTACATCGAAGTAATTAATTAATAATTCGTAGGGGCGCCCCTTGCGGGTGCCCGTGTTTTTATTAATTTAATACACGCAACAACCACCCCCGCATATCCACCAATTCTTCTGCGCACAACTGATGCGCCATAGGATAAACATGCCAATCCACTGTATAGCCCAAAGTCTCTAAAGTATCGCGTGAAGCTTCGCCCCATTCTAAAATGACCGTTTCATCCAAAGAACCGTGTGCCATAAAAATAGGCAGCGCTGCATTAGCAGGATTAGCTTCTGTTGCTAAGCTTTTACTGCCAGGTAAGTAGGTTGATAAAGCAATAACGCCACCTAAACTTCGGGGATAACGCAAAGCACAATAAAGCGCCACAGCTCCACCTTGGGAAAAACCCGCCAAGATAATTCTATTCGCGCTAATACCTAAACGTATTTGTTCTTCAATCAGTTCAGCAATGCGAGCTTCTGTTTCTTTAAGTCCTACTTCATCTTCACGACTTTCACGATCCAGGCCATGAATATCGTACCAAGCTGGCATGGTATAGCCATTATTGATCGTCACAGGACGCAGTGGTGCGTGTGGGAAAATAAAGCGTATAGCGATCGAATTGGGTAAATTTAATTGCTCGGGTAAATTGGCGGTATAAAAATCATAGCCTGTGGCGCCCAAGCCGTGCATCCAAATAATAGCTGCATTGGCGGGTGCGGCCGCTTCAGTCGTTAAATAATTTAAAGCCATGATGCCCTCCTTGATTTAAAGGCAGCTATTATACTCATTCCACCTCAAGCTGAAACTCTAAGTTCGCAGCTTGAGGTGGAATGGGTATATAGTTCTTGAGCTCAACAACATCAACTGCTAATCTGCCTTGCCATGAAGAAAATAGTGTTAAATTTAGTATTAATAGCGTGCCTAAGCGGCTGCGGGCAAACGGGAGCTTTATATCTGCCGGATCACCCTAAAGAGCCCACTAAAAATACACCGGATTATCTTTATAATTAAGTGAATATTATGAAAATCCAATTTTCTAAAATGCAATCATTGGGCAATGATTTTGTGGTGATTGACGCCACTCAAAAACCTTTCAGTGTAACGCCCCTTCAAATTCAAAGAATGGCTGATCGTCGTTTAGGTATTGGCTTTGATCAATTACTGGTGCTGGAAGAGAGTACCCAAGCTGGAATTGATTTTAATTATCGCATTTTCAATGCAGATGGCGGTGAGGTAGGTCAATGTGGTAATGGGGCTCGCTGTATGGCGCGTTTCATTGAGCTTAAATCCTTGAGCGATAAAAAAGCTTGGAAATTAAGTACTATTAGCACCATTCTCAATGTTGAGCTCATAGGAGACCAGGTGCGCGTAGAAATGCCTGTTCCTAACTTTTTAGCCACTCTTGACGGCGCTTTAGCCGCTGTTGATTTAGGGAATCCACACGTTGTATTTCAAGTAGAGGCTGTTGATGAATTAGATTTAGATCTAATGGCCGCGCCTTTTGCCGGACACAGTGCTTTCCCGCAGGGTGTGAATGTGAGCTTTGTGCAAATTATAGATGAAGATCATATTCGCTTAAGAGTCTACGAGCGCGGTGTGGGCACAACCTTAGCCTGTGGTAGTGGTGCTTGTGCGGCTGTTGTGGCGGCTCGATCACAAGGACGGGTGCATGCCAAAGTGCAAGTAGATCAACCCGGTGGTCGATGTCAGGTTGAATGGGAAGGAGATGCTTTTCCCGTTTATTTAATAGGTCCTGCAGAGCATTGTTTTGAGGGCAACATTCTACTAGAATGAGCTCCGGATTTTTTTTGGGGCTATCCCCGTTGTTAGGAGAACACTATGGCAATTAAGTCGGCAGTTAAGTCTAAATCTAAAGCTAAAATTCAGCCCAAGGCCAAAGCGAAAGCTAAGCCCAAAGCGGCAGTAAAAGCTAAACCTAAAACAGCCGTAAAGGCTAAGGTCAAAGTTAAGGCCAAAGCCAAAGTTAAAGTAGTTGTTAAGGCGAAGGCTAAAGTGCTTCCAAAAGCGAAAGCTAAGGTGCTTGTAAAACCTAAGGCAGCTCCTAAGAAAGTTGCGGCAAAACCTGCTCCTAAGAAAGTGGTCGTCAAGGCCGCTAAAAAGCCCGTTGCCAAGAAAGCAGTTGCAAAGCCTGCACCTAAAGCAAAGCCTCTTCCTAAGAAGCTAAAAGCTGTGCCCGTAGTGAAGGCTGTGGCTAAGCCCGTAGAAAAACAAACGAAGAAGGTTTTAGCGCCAGCTAAGGCCCCTATTAAATTACCAACACCGGTAGCTGAGAAACCCAAAGCTGCCTCTAAACCAAAGGTTAAAAGCGAAGTGCAAAAAACGAGTTCTCAACGTGCCACAGCCGGCACGGGTGGCCCTATTGATTTTGTTCCGTATAGTACGGTCAAAGACGAAGATTATATGAATCCCCAGCAGTCTGAACATTTTCGTAAAATCTTACGAGATTGGTTAATGGAGCTGCGCGAAGAGGTGGATGTCACTATGGCGCACATGCAGGAAGAAATGGGTACCTACCCAGATCCTGTGGATCGCGCTGCTCAAGAAGAAGAATTCAGTTTAGAACTAAGAGCCCGTGATCGCGAACGCAGACTCATCAAGAAAATCGAACAAGCTATCGATGCTATCGATCATAATGACTATGGTTACTGCAAAGACTGTGGTGCTGAAATCGGTATTCGCCGTTTAGAAGCTCGCCCCACGGCTGATAAATGCATCGATTGCAAAACTTTCGAAGAAATCAAAGAGAAGCAAGTCGGAGCTTAAAACGCGAAGCGTTTTAAATTCCGACTCGTAGGGGCGGCGGGTATATATACCCACCGCCCCTCTATCTTGTAACGAGATTTTTTCTCTCTATAAAATAGAGCTCTTTTATGGCGAATCAAAATAATTCTGTTATTGCAGAATTAATTCCCTATCAAACACCAGCGAGTCTCTTCACTCAATTTGCTTCAAAACCTGGGTCTATCCTGCTCGATAGCACCTTGTTTAACGAAGAATATGGTCGTTATAGTTATATAGCTTTGGATCCCTTTAAGTTTATAGAAGCAAAGAATGGTGTTCTTAAGATTGATCATCTAAGACAAAATACTAATCTCTTTGAAACCTTAAGACGTGAATTGAATAACTGCTCACAGGCTTATATTCCTGAGCTCCCACCCTTTCAAGGTGGAATGGCCGGAGCTTTTTCTTATGATCTTTTACAGTATATTGAAGATCTAAACTTTAATAATGATGATGAAATGGAATTCCCGGATTTGGCTGTGGGACTTTATGATTTAGTCATAGCCTTTGATCACTTGAAAAAAGAGGCGTGGATCTTATCTACAGGTTGGCCAGAGCAAAATCTTGATCAACGAAAAGAAAGAGCACAAGTGAGGCTTGAATGGTTAAAGAGCTTGTTAGTTAAACCTGAAAAGGAGCTTAGTGTTCCTATAGAGGCTCTTGATTCCAAGCCTCAGATTAGCAGTAATTTTACGATCAATTCTTATGAGGAAGCTGTAAAAAATGTTATTGCTTATATCCTGGCCGGTGACATCTTCGAAGCCAATATATCACAACGTTTTCAATCTAAACTTCCTGGAGCTTTAAGCGCTTTTCAGTTGTATATTCGTTTGTCGCAATCTAATCCTGCTCCTTTTTCGGCTTATTTTAATTTAGGTGAGCACCAAGTGGTTTCAGCTTCCCCAGAAAGATTTTTAAAATTGACGAATAAAATGATTGAAACTCGACCGATTAAAGGAACTCGGCCTCGTTCCAACAATCCTGAAGATGACCAAAAACTAGCTAATGAGCTAATCAAAAGCGAAAAGGATTGCGCTGAAAATGTAATGATTGTTGACCTACTGCGCAATGATCTTTCAAAGGTGAGTAAAGAGCACAGCGTTATAGTAGAAAAGTTATGTGGTTTGGAAACTTATGCCGATGTTCATCATCTTGTTTCAGTGGTTAAGGCCGAGTTAAAAGACGAGCATGATGCGGTTGACTTGTTAGTAGCCTGTTTTCCAGGAGGTTCAATAACGGGTGCTCCAAAAATTCGTGCCATGCAAATCATTGCTGAAATTGAACCTAATAAACGAGGTATGTATTGCGGTTCATTAGGATTTATTGGTTTTAATGGCTGCATGGATACATCCATTGCTATTAGAACTTATACAATAAGAGGCCGTGATCTTTCATTTCAAGCGGGTGGCGCTGTAGTTGTTGACTCAGATCCTGCAGCTGAATATCAAGAAACACTCACAAAAGCCGCCGCACTTTGCCGAGCATTAGGTTAATAGATGATATTATTAATCGATAATTATGATTCCTTCGTATACAACTTAGCTCGATATGTAGGGGAGCTCGGGTTTAGCTATGAAGTTTTTCGAAACGATGTGATTAGCTTGCCAGATATTATTGAGCTTAATCCAAGCCATATTATTTTGTCTCCAGGGCCCTGCAGTCCCAATGAAGCCGGTATTTGCTTAGAGCTCATTCAGGCGCTTTATAAAACCATGCCTCTGTTAGGCGTATGCCTTGGACATCAAGCTATTGCTCAAGCCTTTGGTGGAATCATTACCAGAGCAAAACAGCCCATGCACGGCAGAAGTTCTTTGATTCAGCACAATGGGTCTGGAGTTTTTCAAGGCCTTCCCAATCCATTGAAAGTCGGGCGTTATCATTCTTTAGCGGTAAGTTTGGAGAATCTGCCGACTTGTCTTATTAAGACAGCCATGACAGATGATGGCGAAATTATGGCCTTAGAGCACCAAAACTATCCCGTTGTTGGGCTTCAATTCCACCCTGAATCTGTGTTAACTCAATATGGGCATCGGCTATTAGAAAATTTCCTAAAAAACAGTAACTTATGCTGAGGTTTGGTTTTGGCCCGGAGTTGATAAATGACATTTGTCAATTTACAACTCCATTATTGGTGCGTATTATGGAGTTGATAAATGACATTTGTCATTTTACAACTCCGGAGAGCTAAATGGTCAAGAAGAATTTTTTCATAGGTAGAGAGCCTGAATTAAAGAGATTATCCGATCTTACGAGAAAAAATTCGGCCTCATTTGTCGTTATTAAGGGGCGTCGTCGAATTGGAAAGAGTCGTTTAGTCGATGAATTTAGTAAGCAATTTGATCATTACTATAAATTTGAGGGTATAGCACCTGAGGAAAATGTGACAACCCAAAATCAGCTGGATGAGTTTTGTGCTCAAATGGCGAGACAGTTTCGCACTTCTAAAGCCACTTATAGTGATTGGAGCGATGCACTGTGGGCGGTGGGAGAGCGAATACAATCGGGGAAAATTTTAGTGTTCTTTGATGAGCTTTCATGGATGGCTTGGGAAGATGCTACTTTTCTTGGAAAAATAAAAAATTTTTGGGATATGCAGCTTAGCAAAAATAATGAGCTTGTTTTTGTGGCTTGCAGTTCAGCCTCGGCTTGGATTGAAGAAAATTTATTAAGCAGTGTAGGATTTGTAGGTCGAGTGTCATTAACGCTTACCCTAAAAGAATTACCATTGCCTAATTGTGATAAATTTTGGCCAAAAAATGTTTCGGCTTATGAGAAACTTAAAGTGTTATCAGTCACTGGTGGTATTCCAAAATATTTAGAAGAAGTTGATACTAAATTATCTGCAGAAGAAAATATTAATAAGCTTTGTTTTACTCAGGGTGGTTTTTTGGTGGATGAATTCCCACGTATATTTTCCGACTTATTTTTAAGGAAAAGTGCTTTTTATAAAAAGATTGTGAAAGTGTTGTCATCAGGCGCTAAGGAGCTTGGGGCGATTCAAGAAGCCTTGTGCAAAGACCATAATGATCAGCAGTATGGAAGAATTTCTGAATACTTGTGGGAGCTTGAAGAGGCAGGTTTTATAAGAAGAGATTATACTTGGAATCTAAGGACGGGTGATGATTCAAGACTAAGTCAATATCGTCTGCAAGATAATTACCTCAGATTTTATCTTAAATACATAGAAAAGAATTTAAAAAAAATAACAAGAGATGCTTTTGCCTTCAAGTCGCTGACTTCCTTGCCGGAATGGAATTCGATAGTGGCTTATCAATTCGAAAATCTAGTTTTAAATAATAGAAAGTCAATACAAAAAATATTGGGTATAAAGCCAGAAGACGTTGTTTGCGAGAATCCATTTTTTCAAAGAAAAACAAATCGATTTTTAGGTTGTCAGGTAGACTATATGATTCAAACAAAGTTTTGTAGTTTGTTTGTTTGTGAAATTAAATTTTCTAAGAACCCAGTTGACCTGTCTGTAGTTAAGGAGATGCAAGCAAAAATAGAGGCCATAAAAGCACCCAAAGGTTTTTCTTATCGTCCGGTATTAATTCATGTGAATGGAGTGAGTGAGGATCTTATTGATAGTGATTATTTTTCTACGATTATTGATATAAGTGAGCTGCTAAACCCTACAGAATCCTCCCACTATCCACATTAATAATTTGACCGGTGAGAAAAGAATGTTGTGCTAAAAACAAAACCGTTAGTGCAACATCTTGGGCTTCGCCTTGTCGTTTGAGGGCTGTTTTTGCGATCAATTTGGCTTGCAATGCTTCATCGATGCTGTTTTTGCCTTCGGGCCAAAGCGTGGGTCCGGGGGCAACTCCATTCACGCGAATCTCGGGCCCTAATTCTTTGGCTAAGGCTTTGGTTAGCATGGCGAGCCCCGCTTTAGCGGTGGAATAGACCACATAATTTTTTAAAGGTTTTTGTCCGTGAATATCAATGATGTTAATCACAGCGCCTTTGGATGCTTTGAGAAAGGGAAGGCATTTTTGCACTAGAAAATAAGGCGCCATTAAATTGCTGTTCATTAACTCATGCCAGCTTTGTGTGGAGGTCTCCCCCACTCGCGTTGCAAAATAGCGTGAAGCATTATTAATGATTAAATCAAGACGTCCCCAATGTTGAGTCGCTTTATCAGCAAGTTCATCAATCTGATCCATAAAGTCCAAACAAGCGGCAATAGCTACTGCAGAATTGGGTCGTTTTTTATTGAGTTCTTCTGTTAGGCTTAAAGCTTCTTCTTCCGAGCGATAATAATGAATCACCACATTAAAGCCATGTTGATGTAAACAGCGGGCAATGGCCGCGCCAATGCGTCTTGCAGCGCCGGTGATTAGGGCGACTTGGGTTTCGGAATTTGACTTCATAGGGAACTCACTATATATGATTGTTCTATGAAAAATCTATTTATTTCACAAGATCCCGGCGCAGAAGCGCATAGTCAAAAATTCCTACAATACCTGTTGACGCTTATTGCACAGGAAGGCCCGTTGAATTTTGCGCGCTTTATGGAATTGGCCTTATATGCGCCTGGATTAGGTTATTATGTGGCCGGCGCTCATAAGTTAGGAAAAGGCGGGGATTTTGTAACAGCGCCTGAATTATCTTCCTTGTTTTCAAAATGTGTGGCAGCACAATGCGCTGAAGTGATTAAAGCGATTCCAGGGGCTGATATTTTAGAATTAGGCGCAGGCTCTGGCCGCATGGCATTAGACATTCTAAAAGAATTAAAAGCCTTAAATGCATTACCCAGGCATTATTATATTTTAGAGCTGAGCCCTGACTTACAAGAACGTCAACGGATCTTGCTGGCGCAACATGCACCCGAATTATTAGAGCGTGTGAGATGGGTTGATCGCTTGCCTCAATTAAAAGGGATTATTTTAGCGAATGAAATTTTAGATGCGATGCCCGTTCATCGTTTTAAGAAAAATGATGAACTGATGGAATATTATGTGGATTCACGCAATAACAAGCTGCAATGGGAGTTGAAGCCTGCTGGTTCAGAGCTGAAAGAAGCATGGAGTAGTTATGATATTGAGTTAAGACCAGGTTATGAATCTGAAATTAATTTACAATTACCAAGCTTTATAAAAAGCCTAGAAGAGTCTTTGCAACAAGGGTTAATGCTGTTTATAGATTATGGTTTTCCGCGGCACGAGTATTATCATCTTGAGCGCAGCATGGGCACGCTCATGTGTCATTATCAGCAGCAAGCGCATGGAGATCCATTGATTCTTCTGGGTATTCAAGATATAACCGCGCATGTGGATTTCACTCAACTGGCTGAGGCTGGTTTGAATGCGGGTTTGGAACTGGCCGGTTTTTTAAATCAGGCGAGCTTTTTAATTAATTGTGGTTTGAGCGAGTTGATGCAAAACACCACTACGAATGAACTCTTGGCGGTTAAACAACTTATTTTACCGACTGAAATGGGTGAGTTGTTTAAAGTAATGGGCTTTACTAAAGCTCTGGATTTAAGGCTCAAAGGCTTCAAAGAGCATGATCAGCGGCATCGTTTATGAATCATCACACACAGCATGATCTTATTATTGTAGGCGCGGGCCTTGTGGGTGCAAGTTTAGCCTTGGCTTTAAAAGATTCTGGGCTCAACATTTTATGTTTAGATAAAAAGCCGTTGGATTTTCATAAGGCTTTGCACACGCGACCTATTTCCTTATCGGCTGCCAGTATTTTAATTTTAAAAAATTTAGGCGTGTGGTCAAGTTTAGAAGCACTCAGCACCCCCATTAAAACAGTGCACATATCAACTCAAGCTAATTTTGGTCGTTTGCAATTTAAAGCGGATGAATATGGTCTAGAAGCTTTGGGTGCTGTCGTGCTTTTTGCTGATTTAGAACAAGCTCTTTTGCAAGCAGCTTTTAAAAACCCTCATACAGGATTTTTAAAAATTGATGACATCAGCGCCCTCCATTGCACTGAAAAAGACGCTGAAATTACACTGCTAAGCGAAGAGGCTGTTAAAGTATTGCGCGCAACACTTTTAGTCGTGGCTGATGGAGTTTATTCAAAAGCACGTGAATTATTAGGCATTAAAGTTTCACAGGAAGGCGTAAAGGAGGTGGCACTGACTGCAAAAATTAAGCTTCATAAGCCACATAAACACGTGGCTTATGAGCGTTTCACTTCAGAGGGCACTTTAGCCTTATTGCCTTCTGTTCATTCCAGTGAAGTCAATTTAGTGTGGACGATGTCGATGAGCCAGTGGGAAACCATCCAACAAAAAAACGATGCAGAGCTTTTAAAGATCGTTCAAACGATTTTTGGTTATCGTTTGGGAAAAATGCAAAGTCTAGAGCGCTCGGCAAATTACCCTATTGTTAATTTAAGCGCAGAGACGCAGATTCATGATTCTGCTGTATTAATCGGTAATGCGGCACACAGTTTTTATCCACTGGCCGCTCAAGGTTTTAATTTGGCTTTGCGGGATGTGGCTGCCTTGTCTGAAAAACTATTAAAGGCGCAGGATAAAAAATTAAATAACAAAACTTTATTAGAGTCTTATCAGCAAGAGCGAAGTCAAGATCAAAAAGCGGTTCAAGCTTTAACCAAAAGCTTGCACGAAGCTTTTGCGCTGCGCATTCCTTGTTTCAACAGCCTAAGAGCCGCGACGCTATTGGGTATCGATTTAATCTCTCCCCTAAAAAAGAACTTAGCAAAACGCTGCCTGGGTTTTGCAGGGCGTGTTTCTAAATTAGCCAGGGATAGTCTATGAAGCATGTCGATGTCATTGTTATTGGTGCAGGCGTAGCAGGCCAGAGCCTCGCCAATTTGCTGGCAAAACAAGGGATTAAAGTCGCTTTAGTAGAGGCGCATGAGCCCTCGATAGAATGGCCTCATGATTCACTGGATGCGCGCGTTAGTGCCATCAACGTGGCTTCAGAAAATATATTTAAAACAATAGGCGCATGGAAGGCCATGCAAACTTCAGCCGCTCCTCTCGAGCAAATGAAAGTATGGGACGGACAAAGCGGCGCGCGCATAGATTTTGATTCAGCTGAAATGGGTTGCGCACATTTTGGGTCTATTATTGAGAATCGCGTCATGCTGAAAGCTTTGTGGCAACAAACAAAGAATAACGAAAACATAAGCTGTTATTTACCAGCAGAGGCCATTTCTCTCGAAGTGAATGAACATGAAGCAAAACTTGAACTCAATGATGGATCCCAGTTAAGCGCAAGCTTAATCGCAGGCGCCGACGGCGCCCACTCTTGGTTACGCAAAACGATGCAAATACCGGTGAATGAGAAATCCTATGAACAAAAAGCACTGGTGGCGGTGATTCATAGCGAAGAAGCGCATCAAGACACCGCCTATCAAAATTTTTTAGCCACAGGTCCTTTGGCCTTATTGCCCTTAAAAAATCCGCATCATTCAGCCATAGTATGGTCTTGTGATTTAAATTACGCCGATGAGCTCATGCAATTGGATGAAGAAAGATTTAATTTGGCGCTCAGTAATGCCAGTGAATTATGTTTAGGCAAGCTCAAGACCCTAACAAAACCACAAGCCATCCCCTTGTATCAGCGTCACGTAAAACACTATATAAAAGCGCGCCTGGCACTTTTAGGGGATGCCGCTCACACCATTCATCCCCTGGCAGGTCAAGGCGCTAATTTTGGTTTAATGGATGCACATTATTTAGCAGGCTTATTAATCAAAGCAAAACAGCAAGGCAAAGACTTGGGCGCCTATCGACTGTTAAGAAGCTATGAGCGAGCACGAAAATCCGAAAATGAAATCATTATGCACATGATGAGTGGCTTTAAATCGTTCTTCGCCATTAAAAACCCGTTGTGTGTGCAGACCCGTGGATTGGGTATCCAGGCCCTTAATCGAGCCACTTACTTAAAAAATTGCATGACTCGTTATGCGATGGGTGTGTGAAATCAGGCCGGCGTAGGGGTGCCTGATTTAAAATTGGCCGAATCGACTCTTTTAAGTGCAATTTTTGTTTCCAGAATAGCCCTTTCATACTATATAATCCCCTCTCTTTTCGTTACTTTAGGAAAACCCATGCCTTCAAGAACCCCCTTGTATCAGCAGCATCAGCTGGCTGGCGCGCAGTTTGTTGACTTTTCCGGATGGGAAATGCCCATTCATTACGGCTCGCAATTACAAGAGCATCATCATGTTCGACAGCATGCAGGTCTCTTTGATGTTTCCCACATGGGCATTGTGGATCTTAAAGGCCCCGGTGTTTTGGCTTTGTTGCGCTATGCCTTGGCGAATGATGTCTCCAAGTTAAGCACTCCCGGATCGGCTTTATACAGCTGCATGCTGAATGAACACGGCGGTATTATTGATGATTTAATCGTTTATTATTTTGGTCCTGATTATTACCGCATCGTTTGGAATGCAGGCACTCGCGACAAAGATTTAAAATGCTTACAAAGTTTAGCAAAAGATTTTGATTTGAAAATAACAGAGCGTACTGATTTAGCCATGATTGCCGTGCAAGGTCCTGAAGCTATTAAGATCACACAAAAATTATTACCGGAACGGGCCTCTAAACTAGCAGAATTAAAGCCTTTTCAGGCCTTATTAGAGGGCGAGCTCTGTATCGCGCGCACCGGTTATACCGGTGAAGATGGTTTTGAAATTATGGGGCCTGCTGATTTAATTGTTGAGGTGTGGTCTGATTATATTGCAGCGGGTGTGAAGCCCTGTGGTTTAGGTGCGCGTGACACCTTACGTTTAGAAGCCGGTTTAGATTTATACGGTTCTGACATGAATGAAGAAACCACTCCGCTCGTATCTAATTTAGCATGGACGGTCGATTGGAAAGATGAGAGTCGCAATTTCGTAGGACGCGCCGCTTTGCTAAAACAAAAACAAGCGGGTCTAGCCGAAAAATTAGTGGGCCTTGTGATGGAAGAAAAAGGCGTATTGCGCAACCATCAAAAAGTGCGTGTTAACGGAGTGGGCGAAGGCGAAATCACCAGTGGTAGTTTTTCTCCCACCTTAAATTGCGCCATTGCCTTAGCACGCGTGCCCTTTAATACAAGCGACACCGCTGAAGTTGAGCGCCGCGGCCAATGGATTCCTGTGAAGGTGATTAAACCGCCGTTTGTACGTCACGGTAAAAAAATATTTTAAGGGCTACGCCCAGCAATGGGTGTTCCCACCTAAAAATTAACAACAAAGGAGCAAAACTATGAGCAATGTCCCAGAAAATTTAAAATACGCCCGCACCCACGAATGGGTTCGCACGGAAGATGATGGGACTGTCACAGTCGGCATCACCGATCATGCGCAACATCTATTAGGTGAATTAGTTTATGTAGAATTACCCGAAGTCGGCGCAAGCTTAGACGCAGGCGATGATTCTGCTGTGGTTGAATCGGTTAAAACCGCTTCCGATGTGTATGCTCCACTTTCCGGTGAAGTAGTGGCTGTGAATGACGCTTTAGTTGGCAATCCCGCTTTAGTGAATCAAGAGCCTTATGCGGATGGTTGGCTATACCGTTTGGTGGTTAGCGATGAAGCAGAAGTCGCCGATTTAATTGATTCAGACGCCTATTCAAACAGTATCGAGGACTAAAATGCCTTTTGTTCCACACACCCAAAATGACATCAATCTTATGTTAAAAGAGATTGAGGTAGACGACATCCAGCAATTATTTGATGAAATTCCTGCTGATTTAATTTGCGCTGATTTGAAAGTGCCTGATGGCATGAATGAATTGGAATTAGCACGTTTAATGAGTGAACGCGCACCTAAAGTGCAGCTCGGTAAAAACTTTATCGGTGCGGGAGCCTATGAACATCATATTCCTGCCGCTGTGTGGGAAGTTACAGGGCGTGGAGAATTTCTAACGGCTTACACGCCTTATCAAGCTGAAGCAAGCCAGGGCTCTTTACAAGTTATTTACGAATATCAAAGCATGATGTCGCAATTAATGGGCTTGGATGTTTCTAATGCTTCCTTATACGATGGCGCAACCGCTGTGGCTGAAGCGATACTCATGTCGATGCGTCTTAAAAAAGACTGCAAGCGCGTGTTAGTGCCCGCCTCCTTGCATCCTTTATATCGACGTGTTTTAGAGAGTATTCTGCCCTATCAAGGTATTGAAATTGATCCACTGCCTTTGTCATTAGCGACGGGCACACTGGATTTGGCTGAGTTAATTAACAGCGATCCTAAGGGAGTGGCTTCCATCGTGATTCCACAACCTAATTTCTTCGGCAATTTAGAAGAAGTGGATGTGATCACCAACTGGGCGCGCGATCAAAAAATATTAAGTATTGCTGTGGTCAACCCCACCGCTTGCGCTTTATTAAAACCGCCCGGCGCTTGGGGTGATGAAGGCGTCGATATTGCGTGTGGAGAAGGCCAGCCTTTAGGTGTGCCTTTAGCCTCAGGTGGCCCTTATTTTGGTTTCATGTGTTGTAAATCAGCGCACATACGACAAATGCCTGGAAGAGTGGTGGGCTGCACAGAAGATGCCAAGGGCAACAAGGGTTACACCTTGACCTTGCAAACACGGGAGCAACACATACGCCGTGCTAAAGCGACTTCAAATATTTGTACCAATCAAGGTTTGTTGGTAACAGCCGCTACTATCTACATGAGTTTATTAGGTGCAGATGGCTTGCGTCGAGTTGCGATGGCCGCTCATCAAAATGCTAAAAATTTATTGACGAAAGTATTGGCTATTAAGGGTGTGACAGCACGTTTTAATGGCCCTTTTTTCCACGAATTTGTGCTGCAATTACCGGTTTCTGCCGAAGAAGTGGTGAAGAAAATGGCGGCCGAAGGTTATCAAGCAGGCCTCGATTTAACACCTTATTATTCTGAATTGGGTAATTGCTTACTGGTTTGCGCCACCGAAACCAAAACAGAAGAAGATTTGGTTAATTATGCGCACGCCCTAGAAAAGGCAATTAAATAAATAAATTAAGGAACGCCATGTTATCTTTCGAAAAATCTCAGCCCGGTCGCATCGCCTTATCACAGCAAATGCATTGCAGTGAGGATCTCAGCGATATCCCTGCTTCTTTACTGCGTAAAGAGGCGCCGCATTTTCCAGAAATGTCTGAATTGCAGGTTGTGCGTCATTTCACTCAGCTCTCACAAAAGAACTATTCGATAGACACAAACTTCTATCCCCTAGGTTCTTGCACCATGAAATACAATCCACGCGCTGCGCATAAATACGCGATGTTACCGGGTTTCTTAATGCAACATCCGTTGAGCGATGAAATTTCTAACCAAGGTTTCTTGCATTGCATTTATGATTTACAAGAAATGCTTAAAGAAGTAACGGGGATGAGCGGTATTTCTTTAACGCCTATGGCGGGTGCTCAAGGTGAATTTGCGGGTGTGGCGATGATTGCCGCCTATCACCGTTCACGCAATGATGTGGCTCGTAATGAAATGTTAGTGCCAGATGCCGCTCACGGAACCAATCCAGCTTCAGCCGCTATGTGCGGTTTTAAAGTCAAAGAAATTCCAACCACAGCAGAAGGTGATGTGGATTTAGACGCTTTACGCAAAGCCGTTGGCCCACAAACAGCCGGTATTATGTTAACGAATCCTTCAACCCTCGGTATTTTCGAGCGCAATATTAAAGAAATCGCAAAAATCATACACGATGCGGGTGGCATGCTGTATTACGATGGCGCTAATTTAAATGCGATTTTAGGAAAAGTGCGTCCGGGTGATATGGGTTTCGATGTAATCCATTTAAATCTACATAAAACTTTTGCAACACCTCACGGTGGTGGTGGACCGGGCGCAGGACCTGTAGCGTGTAATGATCGTTTAAAAGCTTTTTTACCCACACCCATTGCAGGGAAAACAGGCTCTCATTATCGTTGGTTAACAGAACAAGATTGCCCGCAAAGCATTGGCCGCTTATCCACGTTTATGGGTAATGCGGGCGTGTTAATCCGCGCCTTCATTTATGCGCGCATTTTAGGTCGCCAAGGCTTAAAACGCGTCAGTGAATTTGCAACGCTCAATGCGAATTATTTAATGAAACGTTTAGAAAAATTGGGTTATACCTTGGCTTTCCCAAAACGCCGAGCCACGCATGAGTTTATTATTACGGCTAAGCCTTTAAGCAAAGAATATGGCATTACCGCCTTAGATATTGCCAAACGCTTATTGGATTACGGCTTTTATTCGCCCACTGTGTATTTCCCTTTATTAATTCCAGAATGCTTATTGATTGAGCCCACCGAAACCGAATGCAAAGAAGAGCTCGATCGTTTCGTAGACGCCATGGCAAAAATCATGGAAGAGATTAAAACAAAGCCAGAATTACTAAAATCCGCACCTTCTACGCGCGCTATTGGGCGCTTAGATGAAGTGAAAGCCGCTAGGGATTTGGATTTGGTTTATAAAGAATAAAATGTTATTTCTTTGCAAAACAAAGGAGTTAATATAATGCCACAACCCCTAAGCCAAAAAATAATCTTCATCACCGGTGCTTCCAGTGGCATCGGTAAATCCTGTGCGCAACAATTCGCAGCCTTGGGTGCTAAATTAATCTTAACAGCAAGGCGCGTAGAAAGACTGGAAGCCTTAGCGCAAGAGCTGAAAATTCAATATGGCACTGAAGTTTTAAATCTAAAATTAGATGTGCGTGATCGAGCCGCTGTAGAAGCCGCTATTCAACAATTACCGGAAACTTGGAAGGCTGTTGATGTTTTAATTAACAACGCAGGCCTTGCTTTAGCGACCACTAAAATGCAGGAAGGCAGTATCGATGATTGGGAAACCATGATTGATACCAACGTAAAAGGCTTGCTCTATGTCACGCGCGCCTTAGTTCCTGGCATGGTTGAGCGCAAGCAAGGTTATATTGTTAATATTGGTTCAACAGCAGGCCGTGATTATTATGCGGGTGGTAATGTTTATTGCGCCACCAAACACGCTGTTAAAGCCATTACAACCAATTTACGTATTGATTTATTAGGTACAGGTGTTCGTGTGAGTGAAGTTGCTCCAGGTTTTGTACACACAGAATTCAATGAAGTACGTTGGAGCGATAAGCAGCGAGCCGAAGATTTTTATGCGCAATTTAAGCCGTTGAATCCCGACGATGTTGCACGAGCAATAGTCTTTTGTGTAACGCAACCGCCGGAAGTCACTATTGCAGAATTAGTCATTACGCCCACAGATCAAGCAACAACACATTATGTTAATAGAAAAAGTATTAAGGAGTCGAAAGGCCCCTTTTAAACAATCGGTTTTTTAAGTCCATTAGTATCTTGAGTAATCCATTTAAACCAAAAAAACGCCAACACACCCGCTGCTAGAGAAGCCCCTAATATACTCAATTTCGCAATTGCCAATTCCGTTGGACTGTTCACAAAGCTTAAATCACTGATAAAGATAGACATGGTGAAACCAATGCCGGACAAAAGCCCAATGCCTATAATATGGCGAGAATTGATACCATCCGGTAACTGACCCAAGCCTAAATACTTGGCTAGCAAACAAGGCAAGCTAATGCCTACCAATTTCCCCACTATAAGACCAAAAAAGATACCCAGAGCGATGGGATGCTGCCAGGCTTTATTGAGCAAACTAAATTGAATATTAATACCCGCGTTGGTTAAAGCAAATAGAGGCAATATAAACAATCCCACGGGCTTTTCTAAAGCCGAGCCCCAGCGTTGCAGAGGTGTGGTGCCATGCGTTGTTAATTCACGCATTTTTTTGAGCGCCATGTACTGCTCATCATCCTCCAGAATAAAACCATGTTGGTTATTCTGAATGTGTTCGAATTCACTCACCAAATGCTTTACTTGACGCAAAATCAAACGTGAACCACTTTCAGGCCGTGCTGGAATGGTTAATGCCACTAAAATACCGGCGAGGGTTCCGTGTACGCCGGAGAGTTCCGTTGCGGACCAAAGCAAAATACCTAAGATAATATAGGGCCAAGGCCTGCGCACACCCACCCAGTTGGTTCCGAGCAATAAAACGAAAGTGAGCATAGCTAGGACAAAATAATAGAGGCTGAAGTGAGGCGTATAAAAAACAGCAATAATGCCGATGGCCCCTAAGTCATCAAAAATCGAAATAGCCACCACAAAGGCGATGAGTGTTTTGGGAAGACGATGACGAAATAAAGCTAAAATACCTAATACAAAGGCTGTATCGGTTGCAATGGGGATGCCCCAAGCGCCATTGTAGGGTGTGTTGTGATTGATCAGATAAAAAATAAGCGCAGGAACCAGCATGCCGCCTATGGCTGCAACGATCACGACCGAAGTTTTGCTAAAGGAGCGCAATTCACCCACTAAGAAATCACGTTTAATCTCAAGGCCAATAATGAAGAAGAACAGTGCCAATAAGATGTCATTGACCCAATATTGCAGTGTGGCATTAAAGAAGTGCTCACCCAGTGTGAAGCCAATATGTGCATTGATAATTCGGCTATAAATAGGCGCCGTATAATCATTGGTGGCCAGTATCAGGGCCAAGGCTGTGCAGATCAATAGCAAAATACTCGAGGCGATTTGATTCTCGGCGAATCGCTCCACGGGAGAAATCATCTGAGTGAATTTTTTTTCAATGCGGCTAGGGTGATAGCTATCGTTATTATGCTGAGGTGTTTTCATAGCCGTGAATAATAAGGGTATCTAGGCCATAGAGCAAACTATCTAAGCTTTTTACTTTACGGCAGGCTAATAATACGCCCGGCATAAAACATAAGCGATCGATGCTGCTGTGGCGTATGGTCAAGGTTTCACCGGGCGCCCCAAAAATAACCGATTGTTCTGCTACAACGCCAGGAAGGCGTATCGAATGAATGGGAACTTCCCGCTGCATTAATTGCGCGGTTTTACGCGCGGTGCCTGAGGGCGCATCTTTTTTGTCGGGATGATGCATCTCAATAATGTCAGCTTCTTTGAAATAGCGAGCCGCATGCTCTGCATAATGCATCATTAAAATAGCGCCAATAGAAAAATTAGGAGCAATAATGCCTCCTAGTTTTTTTGCCGCCGATTGTTTTTGTAGATTCAAGATTTGATCGGGCGTTAAGCCTGAAGTGCCAATCACAGGATGGGCCCCGGCTTTAATAATAGTTTCGGTATTTTTAAAAGCGCTCTCAGCACTCGTAAGGTCCAAAACAACCTCAGCGCCACTGTCTTGGATGGTTTGAGCTAGATTGTCATTTCGCCCTGTGCAAGCAACCAACTCCAAATCGCTCGCCTCTGTCGCCGCTTTCACAGCCGCCTGACCCATTTTGCCAAGATAGCCGTTGATTAGGATTTTTATGGGCATATTTGTTTCCGTAGAGACAATTCATGAATTGTCTCTCTTGCCTGTAACGAGATCTTGAGGCCGCTTTGCGGCCTATTTTTTCTTTTCAAGAGAAAAGAGACAATTCATTAATTGTCTCTACGCCAGTTTGAAGCGAATTTTACTGCGTAAAATTCTTAGCTGCAAAATCCCAATTCACCAATTCCCAAAAATTCTTAAGATAATTAGGTCGGCTATTACGAGTATCAATATAGTAAGCATGTTCCCACACATCACAGGTCATCAAAGGCTTCTTGTGATCCGTCATAGGATTACCCGCATTGGAAGTTGTTACAATTTCCACTTTCCCATCGGCATTTTTAACCAACCAAGCCCAGCCAGAACCAAATTGACCTACAGCGGCCTTGGTAAAGAGCTCTTTAAAATTGTCATAAGTGCCAAAAGCCGCTTCCATGGCAGCAGCCAGTGCATCATCCGGTTGGCCTCCCGCTTCGGGGCTCAAAGAATGCCAATAGAAGCTGTGATTCCAGTCTTGTGCCGCATTGTTAAAAATGGGTCCAGGCTTGGCCTTCATAATGATTTCTTCTAGGCTCATGTTCTCAAATTCGGTGCCTGGCACCAATTCATTTAACTTATCCACATAGGCTTTATGATGCTTGCCATAGTGATATTCCAAGGTTTCTTCAGAAATATGCGGAGCCAAAGCCGCCATGCCATAGGGTAATTCAGGTAGTTTGAACATAAGAGTCTCCTTGAATTTTAAAGAGGGCTACACCTTACATTATTTATCCTTTATTTGAAAAAGAATTTTTTCTATCCGATTGCTCCGCTTGGTTGAGCTGCTAAACTACTCGAGCCTAAAGGGATTAAAAAAACAGGAGTTAAGCATGAAATTGAAGCGCAATATGAGCCCCGTGGCTTTCCTCTTTTGTATCATCGGCGCCATCATCGGATCTGGTTGGCTTTTGGGTCCTTTTTTCGCCGCTAAAATTGCGGGCCCTGCTGCTATGTTGTCCTGGGTGATTGGCGGGATTATGATGATGGTCATACTCCTCAGTTATGCCGAATTATGCACACTCTTGCCCATTGCGGGCGGCACTACTCGCTATTTGCAATTCAGTCATGGGACTTTAGCAAGCTTCACGATTGGCTGGATTACTTGGCTTGCGACGGTGCCCGTTGGCCCCATTGAGACTTTAGCCATATTGCATTATGCCAGCAATTATTTGCCTTGGTTGATGGCGAATGATGGCGGGGCAGGTATGCTCAGTTTAAATGGATTTTTAATTGCGGCGGTACTGCTTTTTATTATGACCGTGATTAATGTTTTCGGAGCACAGCTTTTAGCTAAGACAAATAATGTCATCGTCTTTTTTAAATTATTAGTGCCTATTTTAACCCTCGTCATTTTATTCTCAATTGGTTTTCATCCGGCCAATCTTGAATCGCATGGCTTTTCACCGATGGGTTGGAAAGGCGTTTTAACGGCTTTACCTGCAGCCGGCGTGGTATTTTCTTTAATGGGTTGTCATGCCGCTTTGCAATTTGCAGGCGAGGTGCGCAATCCTCAGCGTTCGATTCCGCTTTGTATTATGGCAGGTTTATTAATCTGTACCTGTCTCTATGTATTATTACAATTAGCATTTGTGGCCGCTTTAAACCCACATGATTTCAGGCACGGATGGGCTTCTTTAAGTTTCGCCGGCGATATGGGGCCTTTTGTAGGTTTAACAGCCGCTTTGGGCGCTATTTGGCTTACTAAAATTTTATTCATCGATGCCATTATTTCGCCCTATGGTTGCGCTCTGGTCTACACCGGTGCGGCTGCAAGATTAACCTATGCGCTCGCAGAAAATGGCTATTTCCCGCATGAACTGATGAAATTAAATAGTTTCGGAGTTTCGGTTAGAATTTTAACGCTGAATTATATTGCCGGTTTATTATTGTTTCTGCCTTTCCCAACTTGGCAAGCGATGATGAGCTTTTTAGTTTCAGCCTTAATTTTAGGTTATGCCGTAGGACCCTTAGCGCTCAATGTGTTTCGTAAAAGCATGAAGCATCGCAAACGACCTTTTAGGGTGCCCTTCCCACAAGTGACTTCTTATTTAGGCTTTTATTTTTGTAATCTCATTATCTTGTGGACAGGCTGGTCTGTTATTTCAAAAATGATGATTGCTATTTTATTAGGCTATGGGATTTTGGCTTGGTATAAATTAAGAGCCTCTCAAGAAAAATTCCCCTTGCATCTTGAGCATGGCTGGTGGCTTTTCCCTTATATAGCCGGCATGGGTCTACTTTCCTATTTATGCACCTTTGGAGGCGGTTTAAGTTTAATTCCTTTTGGCTGGGACTTTGTAGCCGTAGCGATATTAAGCTTAATTATTTATATCTTCGCGCAACGCGGTGGCTTAGATAAAGACGAATATCGTGAAATAATTGATGCCGAATTGCGCGAAGTTCTTTAACCCTACCTCCTTAAGGCTCCTCTCATGGTGTCAGACCAGTTTGGTCTGACACCATGGATAGATTGACAATCCCTAGCTTTTTCACAACAATGCACCCCTGTTATTAAACCCCCCAAAGGAGAAAAACAATGAGCGTATTGGTTGCCCGCAAAGCCCCGGATTTTACAGCGCCCGCCGTATTGGCTTCTGGTGAGATTGTGAACGATTATAATTTTTACAAAAACACACACGATAAATATTCTGTGGTCTTTTTCTATCCCTTAGATTTTACCTTTGTATGTCCTTCTGAATTATTGGCTTTGGATCATCGCCATAAAGAATTTGAATCACGCAATGTGGAGCTGATTGCTGTTTCCATCGATTCACATTTCACACACAACGCATGGCGCAACACGCCTGTTGATAAAGGCGGTATTGGTGCAGTGCGTTACACCATGGTCGCTGATATGAATCACGCCATTTGCCAGAATTTTGGTGTGGAACATCCCAGCGTTGGAGTGGCTTTACGCGGTGCTTTTATCATCGACAAAGATCATGTTGTGCGCGCGCAAATCGTAAATGACTTACCTTTAGGTCGCGAAGTGGATGAAATTCTACGCGTGATTGATGCGCTACAACACACCGAAAAACACGGTGAAGTGTGTCCCGCCGGTTGGAAGAAAGGCAGTAAAGCCATGAAGGCTTCACCTAAAGGTGTGGCTGAATATTTAGCTGAAAACGCTGCAGGTTTGTAAGAATCAGCCGGATCCTGTTGGGGTCAAGTCTTGAATCAACCGCTTAGCGGTTGATTCAAGACTTGACCCCAATTTCTTTACTGGAATGGTAATGCGGAGCCGAATCCTATTCGGGGCCCCATCGCCTTAAGGCCTTCTTCCCTAAAGTAATTGTTGGCCATTGTCTCCATTGCCTTCACTTCTTCAGGCATGGCTGTCGCTTTAAAAAGCGACGAACTTGGGCTTGATGGAGTCGACCAAAAAAATTGAGTGAGTAGAGAAGCATCCTCTTCTTTTTTGCTAATCCTGCAAAAAAGCCTCATGCAATCTCCTGTTTCATACATTTTCGTAATATAAATATAAAGAAGCATGGCTTTTTTTAAGGAGATAGTGGATGGTCGTCCTCCCTCAATTACAACGATTTCTTCCTGAGCTAAGTTCGCTATTTGTTGCTTAGTTAAACCACAACCATAAACGGCCAGTTGTTTGAAGGCTATTTTCACCCGGACTTTCCCAGCACATGCCTCAATCTCATTCTTCATTGTGGCTAATAGGCTTATGCCAGTTCCAAGGACATCTTCGTGTTGCGGCACATGCAAAAGTTTGGCAAGCGCTGAAGTATTGCCCTCATCCAACAAGGGCTCATAAAGAGCAATTCTTTCTTCGGGAGACATGACCATGCCCTGCATATAATGAAATATAACAGCGCTAAATGTCCTAGCACTCCTTGCAGCACTGTCGAGTTTCGTATTGCCTAATACCGCTATGGCTTCAGGACTCAAATTCACTTCTTTCAGTAGTCTATAAAGAGCTTGCAGTCCACCCTCATTATCATAAAGAGCGCTTCGATAGTCTATTTTGCTCATTAACTCTGCACTGAAAATTTCTTTCATTTGATTTTCAGTTAATTTTCCATCCGCATAAAAATCCAATAATAAATTAACATAAGGCCAGCATTGTAATTTCAGCATTCTCTCAATATAAGCGGGGCTGGGAGTGCGCGTGATAGGAAGCAAGGCACTTGGATGTTTTGAGGCCTTGTAAAGCGCGTAAATTTTACTCAGTAGTTTAATATACAGGTCGTTCAGCTCTTTATTTTCAAATTTATTATTAGCTTGAGCAAGATTGAATTTAGGATTGGCTACTAAAGAGCGATAAACAAGATCACAATCAATGCCACAGTTTAGCAACCGACTGATCAACAAAATTTGTTCGCGGAGTGCCCTTATGGACGCGCCTTGTTCAAGACCGTCAAAATCTTCTGTAGTTGGCACAAGAGTTTCAAGGGCGCTAGCGTCTATTAAAGTGCAACCCACCCCTTCAGCCTTGCGTGCTCGGCCAATCAATATCTCTGCAACAGCCACTTTTTTGGAGTTATAGCTTTCGTCGAAAAGCGTCGAGATAAGCTGCCGTTTTTTAGAGGCTTCCTCAGTGGGATCAGCGATTATGGCGGCGATGGCCTCTTCCGGCGTGCGGGCGCTTAATATAATGGCTTCAATAGTATGAGGCATAACGGGCTCCTATAAGTTTAGCTTTTATAGCCATAATACCAGCCGATGCTTAAGCTAGTCTTAAATGCCCCCTGTATTTTTTGTAATATTGTGCCATCTGGAACTTAGTTCCAAGTGGCACAATATTACAGAAATCTTGTAATATTGTGCCATCTGGGATAATATTCCAAGTGGCACAATATTACAGAGATCTTGTAATATTGTGCCACTTGGAATGTTAGGGGGTAAGTAGGCATGTCATTAGTGGGTCGTGATGAAGAAATCCAAATCTTAGAGAACCTTTATGGCTCAAAAAAGCCCGAGTTCTTAGCCCTTTATGGCCGTCGCCGTATTGGAAAAACCTATCTAATCCGACAGTTTTTTGCCAATAAGAAATCCCTTTTCTTTAATACCACAGGCTCTAAAGATGGGACTTTAAAGGAGCAAATCAACCATTTCACGGATGAAATTAGTGAGGTTTTCTATAAGGGCATCAAGCTCCAGGCGACTAAAAGCTGGGATGAGACTTTTAAGTTATTAACCCGCGCCATCAAAGAGCAGGCCCCCAAAGATAAAAAGATTGTTTTGTTTTTTGATGAGCTGCCCTGGATGGCCACCAAGAATTCTCGTTTACTACAAGCCTTGGACTATTACTGGAATCAACATTGGTCTAATGACGGCCGAATTCTTCTCATCGTGTGTGGTTCATCCGCCTCCTGGATTGTTAAAAAAATTATTAATAATAAGGGTGGCTTGCATAATCGCATTACTCGACAAATTCGTTTAGAGCCTTTCAACTTAAGTCAAACCAAACAATTTCTAATGGACATGGGCATTAAGCTCAGTAACCGACACATACTGCTGCTTTATATGGCGCTGGGGGGCATTCCTTATTACTTAACACAACTTGAGAAAGGTTTAAGTGCCTGTGAACTTATTGAGCGCATCGCCTTTTCTAAGAATTCATTTTTATTAAATGAATTTGATAATCTTTTTTCCTCGCTATTTGATGATGGCAAAACTCATGTTGAAATAGTGAAATTAATTGCTAAGAATCACTATGGCATAGGTGAGCGTAAATTACTGGAAGAATTGGGTCAATATTCAGTTGGCACTAATGGAAAACGAAGACTTGAAGCGCTTGAGCAGGCAGGCTTTATTAGAAGCTTTAAGCCGCTCTTTCATAAGAAAAAAGGCACGTATTATCGGGTTATTGATGAATATACTCTGTTTTACCTAAGATGGCTTGAGCCCATTAAATCGTCTTTACAGCAAGAATCACTGGATCCCGGCAATTGGCAAGCCATGCAGACTACACCTGAGTGGTATAGCTGGCAGGGTTATGCTTTTGAAAATGTTTGCTGCAAGCACTTGTCAAAGATTCGAAGAGCTTTAAATATTAATCCCACGGCTATGGCGGGCACTTGGCGATATGCGCCGCATAAACATTCCAAGCAGCGAGGTGCGCAAATAGATTTATTATTTGATCGCAAAGACGATGCCATTTCAATCTGCGAAATTAAATATACCAATGAGCCTTTTGAGTTAACCAAAGACTATGTTGAAGCGCTTAATAGGAAATTGGATGTTTTTAGAGAAAACACCAGAACCAAGAAACAATTATTCATCAGCATGGTTTCGGCCAATGGCCTTAAGAATAATTATTATGTAGAAGATTTGATCTCAGGAGTGGTTACGTTGGATGATTTGTTTTTGTGATTTTCTAAGATTTCCGTAGAGGACATTGATTCACAATCAAACAAAACAATTCAGCGGTTTTTTCAGCATCGTATATCGCTGAATGCGCTTCGTCTTTGTCGAAGTGAATGCCGGCGGCTTTGAGCGCTTTGGCTAAAACGGTTTTACCAAAGGCGAGTCCGCCTAAGGTGGCGGTATCAAAACAAGTGAATTTGTGGAAGGGATTTTTATCGACCAGGCCTGTGCGTCTTGCGGCGGCGTGTATAAAACTTAAATCAAAATGCGCATTGTGTCCCACGAGTAGCGCACGACGGCAGCCTGTTTTTTCGAGCATGCTATGAATATGCGCGAATAATTCACTTAAGGCTTCTTTTTCAGGAATGGCAAAACGAAAAGGATGATGCGGATCAATTTTGTTAACCGCTAAAGCTTCGGGATCTAAATTTCCCCCTTCAAAAGCCTGAGTATGATGCGACCAAGCGCCTACGGGTTTTAATAAACCATCTACATCGGTGTCAACAAAGACAGCGGCAATTTCTAATAAAGCATCGGTGCGCGGATTGCAGCCGCCTGTTTCTACATCGACCACAACGGGCATATAACCATCGAAGCGTTTTTTGAGGGGTTTTGGCATTGCTTGGAGGACGGAAGACGGAGGACAGAGGGCGGAAGACAGAGGACAGAAGACAGAAAATCGATTTATTTTTTCCGCTTTCTGTCCTCTGTCTTCCGTCTTCTGTCTTCTGACCTCTGCCCTCTGTTCTCCGTCGTTGATATTGTTTCAATTAATTTTTATGAATTAAGTGTCCCGGTTGAGCTTCCAATATAAGCTCTCGCCGGCCATAAAAGGCGCCAATGTTTCTTTGCCGAAATCCAAGGTGCCTGGCACCTTCCATTCTTCTTTTTGCAAAGTAATTTTTCGGGTATTAACGGCTAAGCCATAAAAATGGGCGCCATAGACGCTCGCAAAATTTTCTAATGTATCGAGGGCTTTGTGTTGTTCAAAAACGCTGGCATAGAATTCAATTGCAGCGTGCGCGGTATAAACTCCCGCACAACCGCAAGCTGATTCTTTGTTCTGTATGGAGTGCGGCGCGCTATCCGTTCCTAAGAAAAATTTAGGATTGCCACTGATGGCCGCTTGAATTAAAGCTTCTTGATCTTTTTGCCGTTTTAAAATGGGTTTGCAATAATAATGCGGACGAATGCCTTCATCTAAAAGATCATTGCGATTTAATAAGAGATGATGCGCAGTGATGGTCGCTGCCAATTGACTGGGAGCCGCTTGCACAAATTCCACGGCTTTTTGAGTGGAGATATGCTCCAACACCACACGCAATTTAGGAAAGCGCTTCAAGATTTCGACTAATTCTTCTTCAATAAAACGCGCTTCACGATCAAAAACATCCGTCTGCGCATCATTGTTTTCACCATGCACCAACAAAGGCAATCCTGCTTCTTCCATGATTTCCAACAAAGGATAAATAGCCGCGACTTTAGTGACGCCTTGAGTAGAATTCGTCGTAACGCCCGCAGGATATAATTTGCAGCCAATAATATGTGGATTGCTGGCCGCTTCACGCAAATCCGCTTCAGCTGTTTTTTCACTGAGGTATAAAGTCATTAAGGGCGTGAAATCAGAACCCGCAGGAAGATGTTGTAAAATACGTTGGCGATAACTCATGGCCTCAGCCACTGTGAATACCGGCGGTTTTAAATTGGGCATCACCACGGCGCGCTGAAAACAGCGCGCAGAATCTTGAACTGTGCGCGTTAAATAGTCCCCATCACGAAAATGACAGTGCCAATCATCGGGGCAAATTAAGGTGATTTGTTCCATGCTATTACAAAAGTGGTGAAATTAGATGGGAATAGTACACCGGAAGGCGGATTGAGGCTATATCTTACTTTCAAAAACACGGTATTGAATACGAATAAGCTTAAGATGAAAATACATTAAAGATGCCATTGAAACATCTCAAAAAAGGAATATAATCTTCATGAGCTCGATTAAGCAAGTTGTCTGGGTTGGAAATTCTTTAACGGAGTTAAGGGCTTTTCCTGAGGAAGTGAAGGATGTTGTGGGTTATGCCTTAAATGCGGTTCAGGAAGGGTCTCATCCGCGCAGCGCGAAACCCCTGAAGGGATTTAAATTTCCCGTGATGGAAATGGTTTCAGATTATAACACCAACACTTATCGCTCAGTCTATACCATTCAATTCGATGAAGCTGTTTATGTTTTATATTGTTTTCAGAAAAAATCAGTGTGGGGCATCAAAACACCAAAGCCAGACATTAATCTAATTAAACAGAGATTAAAAAGAGCAGAAGAAATACATAAGGAGGAGTTAATCCATGAGCACACCTGAATACACCAAAGGCAGTGGTAACGTTTATGCGGATATAGGCTTCGCTGATGCACCCGAGCGCTTGGCAAAAGCAAAGCTTGGCATGCGCATCAATGAAATAATAGAGCGTCGCGCTCTAAAGCAAGCTGAAGCTGCGAAAATTTTAAAAATAAATCAACCCAAAGTTTCAGCCCTAATAAATGGGCAGCTGAGCCTATTCTCCATGGAAAAGCTGATTCATTTTTTAAATCTGCTCAATCAAGATGTAGAAATTATTGTTAAAGCCAGGGCCAATAGGACCTTAGTGGGTAAATTAAAGGTAGCTCTAGGCGCCCTTTAAGTCAGCGGCTCAACCGTATAATCCCCCAAGGGAATTATTATGATTGACCAATTTCTGAGCAAACTAAAGAAATAATACTTTCCTAGTTGCAGCCAGCCCAAAGCTTCATTAGAATCTTGGACTTATTCTTTTTTTGATTCAGGATGATCCATGAAAAAAGTGCCCGCCCTCTTGCTTTCCCTTAGCCTCTTAAGTCCAAGTTTTGCTTTTGCCGAAGACACTAATCAGCAAAATGCGGCGGCTTTGGCGCAACTTGAAACCCAAACTAAAGCCTTGCAGCAACAAATTACGCTTTTGAAAGGGCAAATTGAAAAATTACAAAGCAGCCAAACAGCCGTTAAGCAAGAAGTAAAGGTCAGTCAAAAACAAATTCAGAAGACTCAGGAAAAGGTTCAATGGAATCGTAAAGCCATTCAGCAGGTCAGTCGCCAAACTTATGCCTCTAAAAAACAAGCGGCGGCTAATGCCTATCCTGATAATTTCGCCCCGGATGATCATCAATTCATTCATGCCTTGCGAGAAGGCTTGCCCGTCATCACCTCGCCTTATTTAGGATTGCGTTCTTCTTTTGATGCCAGTGACTTAATCGTCAACTTACCCTCCATGAACCAAGATTTGGTGTTGTTAAAACAACGACAAGATATGGAGCTGGAAGCCTTAAAGAGAGGCGTGCCTTTCGGTAAAACGCCGTTGATTATGTTGAGTGGTGATATATTGCCGCAGCTAATCATGGGCGATAACTATCAAGGTCAGGGTGTCAGCGATGTCACTTTGAGCAGTGTTGAATTAGATGTTCAAGCCATCTCAGGCAGTTGGGCGTCTGGCTTTATCGCGATCAACTATGATAATTCCACCCCCGATTTGCCTCAGCAAAATGTTTCGACGGTGAGTAACTCCACGCTGTATGTCAGCCGTGCTTTTGCAACGATTGGTAATTTAAATAAAGCGCCTATTTACTTAACCGCAGGTCAATTTTATGCGCCTTATGGCCTTTATGCTAACAGCCTCATAACGGCTCCCTTAACTCAGGCCATTGGGCGCACGCTTATTCGCTCGGCTCTCTTGGGTTATAGCGATTACGGCGTTTATGCAGAGGGTTATGCCTACAATGGTGATACTTATATTCATAACAACAATATCATCAACGAAGGTGGTTTGAACGCTGGGTATAAATCACAAGCAGGCGATTGGGCCTATGATGTGGGTGCCGGTGTTATTTCGAATATGGCGGATTCGCAGCTGGCTCAAAACAATGGAATCACGGGAACAAACCAATTCCAGGGCTTTGGCTACAGCAGCTCCAGCGAGCAACTTCAGAATCGCGTTCCAGGTGGAAATCTTCATGCCGAAGTTAAATATCAGCGATGGCAAGCTCGAGCAGAATATATTGGCGCTCTAAGAAGCTATAGCAACATTGATATGACTTATGATGGTAATCCGGCTAAGCCTCAGGCAACGCATCTTGAGTTGGATTACAATCGCGCATTCTGGAACAAACCCACCACCTTTGTTTTAGCCTATGACCGCTCTTGGCAAGCTCTAGCTTATAATGTGCCTGAACAAAGTATTTTTGCGGTAGCCAGCATTTCTATTTGGAAAGATACCATTGAAAGTATTGAATACCGGCATGACGCCAATTACCCTGGAGGCTCATTCTCCACAGGTAATGTAAACGGCGGGGTTAGTAAAAACTCAACCCCTGCAGGTCCTTCGCAAAATACAGTCACCATACAGTTTGGTTTTTATTTCTAAGCATGATCTTTACGCGATGGGGGATTCTTAAGGGGGATAATCGCGCCCCCTCCCCTTAAGTGCATTACAAGGAATGCATTGTTGGGCCGCAAGGTCCAACAAATAAATGCAGGGAAGCTATTCCTGCTGTTTTCAGCGGGAGTGGCTGTAATACTTACTTAACTAAAAGGATGAAAATATGCGCCAATGGATTTTTGGGACCGTGGCTGTTGCTTTAGCTTCTCAATTCGGCAGGGGAGTTTATGCTCAATCTGGCTGTCAGGGTCAAACAGACCCTAGTACGGGTTTGAGTTCTTATGTGACGGGTGTTCCCCAGGATGTTTCAATAGGACTCCGTGCCTATGGGCAGAATTGTCCTCCAGTAAAGCCTGGAAGGGCTATGACAGTCGCTCTTACGTTGAGAAACGCTGCTTATGGTAATTTGAGCGATCCTTATCCTAGCGGTAGTGTTGTCGCTGGAGGCTTAGGTATAACCTGCTCTTACTTTCAGGGGCAGGATCCTTATGAGTGCTCTGGTACTTTCACCTCGGGTGATATCACGGATCCTGTTGTTTTCAGTTTGCAGTTAATTAATGCTGGGGTTACTGTTTGGTCTGATGGCGCTACTGCGGTTAATGAGCCTCCCTCGCCTTCAGTCACAGCCGCGGCTACAGAGACTCGCACAGAAACTGGTACTGGGACAAGGACACGCTCAGCTACAGGCACAAGCACAAGCACAAGCTCTGTAACGACCAGCGCAATACCACCCTCTGCCTCTGAGACTGGCAGTTCTACACGCACAGCCACTGCCACCACTACACGCACAATTACAGGCACTGCCACTGGCACTGGCACCATTACAGGCACTGGCACCATTACAGGCACCTCCAATGCCACTGCTAGCCTTTCTGTTGGCGCAAGCCCTAGTAACACGGCGAATGCAACGGGGACTCCCAGTGGCACGGGGACTTCCACTGGGAGTATTAGTCTCAGCGGTACTGGGACTGGCAGCGCTACTGCGACTAGCACCCCTAGCCGGACTAATATTACTCTTGGTCGTCATGGCGCTGGCACGCGCCAGCGGAAGCCTACGCCAGCTCCTGCTGCCGACACTGCTGGTGGCGCATCATCTCCTGGTGTGATAGCAGGGGGGGTTGTGGGTGGGGTCGTTCTTGCTGGGGGGGTGGCGGCCATTGCTGCTTGGCGTCGTCATCAAGGCCGAAAAGATTCTACAATGCTACCGCCGCGTGAAAGAGATCGGTTAATAGCTAAGGGTCATATGGCAATTCGAATAGCAGGCGCAGGGCTTTTCAGCTCAAAAGCGCGCTGCGACAAGGGCGGCACAAGGACAGAGGCAGAGTTGGCGCCGCTTAAGCTTGGTAGTAGGTTGTCGGTACCGTCGTCTGGCAGTAAAGCAAGGCATACGGATGGCAATCAGCAGGCCGAGGCTTTTCTTGGTGCCCCTGCCCCTGGTAGCCGCCGCTAACTTGGGCAATAGATTCATTGTTGCATAGCGCATCTCTTCCCGTCGTTCTGGCGGGAAGAGTAATTTCTTCTGTGCAGGACATCTTCTATTGTAATCATTTTTTTGTCATCCTCGCGAAAACGCAGCAAGGAATTCGGCCATTTTGAACTGAATTCCCGCTTTCGCAGAAATGACAATGTAAATATAGTTTGAAAGAATTTTGCTTTAATTAAAAAAGAGCAGTGAGAATATGAATATATTCTCACTGCAAACATGCCCACAGCAATCCTAGCCAATAGTCATGTGGCAGGCAGTGTAGCAGACTAAAGGCATTTTTCAAGAAAACAATGTGAAGTTTGTTGCGATTGAAAATTTTTTAAACAAAGAAGGTGAAAAAATGCATAGACCTAAAATATTAATTTTCGCAGGCAGTACACGAACGGATTCTTATAATAAAAAATTAGCGAGGCTTACCGAAAAAATACTGGGTGCTTATCCTGTGTTAATCACTTATCTGGATTTACGTGATTTACCGATGCCGCTCTATGATGGTGATTTGGAGGCGCAGCAGGGTATTCCAGAGAATGCCATGAAGTTTCGCGAGTTGTTAAAATCACACGAAGGATTTTTAATGGCGTGTCCTGAATACAATAGCTCCATTTCCGGCGTGTTAAAAAATTCAATCGATTGGGCATCGCGCCCCATTCCCAATGAAAAAGATTTAGTTTGTTTTACGGGGAAGGTGGTGAATTTAGTCAGCGCCTCTCCGGGTAAATGGGGCGGCATGCGAGGACTCGTCACCGTGCGCTCGATTTTAAGTAATATAGGCAGCATCGTCATGCCCAATCAATTTTGTTTGCCAGCAGCCGATAAAGCTTTTAAAGAAGACGGATCCCTAGTGGATGCGAATATGCAGAAATTTTTGGAAGCGAGCTGCAAAGAATTTGCAGAGATGTTAATCAAGTTAGCTTAAACAAAATTATTATTCTTCCTGTCATTCCTACGGAGGCGGGAATCCAGTCTAAAACAGCAGCGTTCTTTTCTCGCGTAAACACGCGAGTAAAAGAGTCTGAACAACGCACCCGCCTTCCAGGCGAGAAAGGAACGCTGCTGAATTTAACCTGGATTCCCGCCTCCGCGGGAATGACAGTTGTCTAGGCATTATTTTGGATAGCCTCCGCGGGAATGACAGTTGTCTAAGCATTATTCCAATCAAAACTAAGAATCTCTTTTATTTTTTTTGTTTCAAAAAAAATCATCATCAAACGATCAATGCCCAAGGCCACACCCGAGCAATCGGGTAAGCCCTGTTTTAAAGCGGCTAACAATCGTTCATCAATACTCATCGGATTAAAACCCAATGCCGTGCGTTGTTGTTGATCTTCTTCAAAACGTCGACGCTGTTCTGTCGCATCGCACAATTCATAAAAACCATTCGCTAATTCCATGCCGTGCATATACACCTCGAAGCGTGCTGCAACCAATGGATTGTTTGGATCTAAACGCGCCAAGGCGGCTTGACTGGCTGGAAAATCATGAATAAACACCGGATTTTCTAGGCCCAATTGTGGTTCAATTAAATGCCCCATCAATACTTCAAGCCAGCTGTCTTTGGTGAAGTCGTTTGTATCACTCGCCACATGGATGTGATGCGAAGCCGCGCAATTTTTTAAATCATCGATCGTGCATTCAAAAGGATTGATATTTAAATATTGAATAAATAATTGCGCATAACTAAAACGATCAGCCCTTTTGCAATTTAAAATAAATTGCAAAAACTCATCCATTTCATTCATCAAGTGTTCTAAATCAAAACTGGGCCGATACCATTCCAGCATCGTGAATTCTGGATTATGAATGTCACTTTGATCTCCATTGCGGAAACTTTTGCACACTTGATAAATGGGGCCGGCGCCTGCCACCAACAAACGCTTCATCGCATATTCTGGTGAGGTTTGTAGATAATAGTCTTGAGTCACGCCATCAGCGCGTTGATACTCACTTTTGAAACTTTGAATATAAGGAGCTGTTACAGAATGCTGAGAAAGCAGCGGTGTTTCAACTTCCAACACGCCGCGATCTTCAAAAAAATCGCGGATGTTTTGTAAGATTCTGGCGCGTTGTCGTAGAGTTTGAAGAGCCGCTGTAGGCTCCCAAGCCGCATTATTCTTTGACGCGGGAGACATATTCGCCTGTTCGAGTATCGACTCGAATCAACTCACCTTCCCCCACAAATAAAGGCACGCGCACCACGGCACCTGTTTCTAAAGTAGCGGGTTTTCCGCCACCACCGCTGGTGTCGCCACGCAAATTGGGTTCGGTTTCTGTGACTTTCAAGTTTACAAAATTAGGAGGTTCAATCGATAAAGGCTGGCCATTAAACATCGTTACCATGCACACATCCTGTTCTTTCAACCATTGCTTAGCATCGCCCACAGACTCTTCTTTAGTGGCATGCTGCTCGAAAGTATCGGAAGCCATGAAGTGCCATAGTTCCCCATCGTTATAGAGATACTGCATTTCCATTTCAACCACATCCGCGCCCGGCAAAGATTCACCGGACTTGAAAGTGCGTTCCAAAATACGCCCCGTTTTCAGATTACGTAATTTCACCCGATTAAAAGCCTGACCCTTACCCGGCTTAATGGTCTCATTGCTAACAATACTGCAAGGATCACCATCCAGCATCAATTTAAGGCCGTTTTTAAATTCATTTGTGCTGAAGTTACTCATGGTGGTTCCTTTTTATAAATTGGGGATTTATGTGGCGGCCATTATACCGATTAATAGCGCTTGGGACACCCCTAGTATTGAGTGTCAGACCAGTTTGGTCTGACACTCTGAGATTTTGGTGTCAGACCAGTTTGGTCTGACACTCTTGGGTTCGGGCTGAATGCCCCTACAGTTATCCCCACATTTGCTTTATGATCCCGGCATGACTTCCTCCATACTACGTATCGCAATCCCCTCCCCTTTGTATCAATGCTTTGATTACTTGGCGCCGGATCAAACAAAGCTCGCTGAGCTACAGCCAGGCATCCGCGTCAAAGTGTCTTTCGGCCGACGCGAAGTGGTGGGAATTTTGATGGAAGTGGCCACTGAATCTACTTTCGATCGAGCCAAATTGAAGCAAGCCATCGAGATCTTAGACAGCGCTCCTATTCTATCGCCCAGCCTATTGAAGTTAATGAGCTGGGCTGCTCGCTATTATCAACATCCGCTCGGCGATGTCATTCTCGGCAGCTTGCCAAAGCTCATTCGTGAAGGCCGGGCGCTTTCAGTAGCCACTCAAGTGCTCTTGGAAAAAACTATAGAAGAAAACTTAATCGCCAATCCCGCCCAACAAGCCGCGATTGATGCTATTACACAGTCCCATAATTTTACGTGCATTGCCTTAGATGGCGTTACAGGTTCCGGTAAAACCGAAGTCTATTTGCAAGCAATTGCAGAAATAATAAAAGAAGGTCGACAAGCTTTAGTCTTAGTGCCAGAAATCGGCCTCACGCCTCAAAGTGTGGCGCGTTTTGAAAGACGTTTTTCAGTACCCGTCCTGAGTTATCACTCAGGGCTCACTGAAAAACAGCGCTTTACTGTGTGGTCAGCAGCCTATCAAGATGAATCTTGTATCATCATAGGAACACGTTCAGCCCTGTTTTTACCGCTTAAAAAACTAGGGCTTATTATCCTCGATGAAGAGCACGATTTATCCTTCAAGCAACAAACGGGTTTTCGTTATTCCGCACGCGATTGCGCCGTTATGCGCGCCCAATTCGAAAATATTCCTATCGTACTAGGCACCGCCACGCTTTCTTTAGAAAGTTTCTACAATGTCCAAAGAAAACGTTACCAACATCACGTCCTACCCGAGCGTGCAGGCACGGCAAGCCCTCCTAGTTTGAATTTAATTAATTTATGTCAGCAAAATTTAACAGCGGGTTTAAGCCCTATTTTATTGAAAGCCATACAAAAACATTTGGATCAAAAGGGGCAGGTATTATTATTTTTAAATCGCCGCGGTTTTGCACCTGTGTGGTTGTGTCATCACTGTGGTTGGATGGCGCATTGCGATCGTTGTGATGCGAAACTCACTTTGCATCAAAATCCGCAGCGTTTACGCTGTCATCACTGCGATGCCACGCGTCCCCTCCCTAAGAAATGCAAAGAATGCCAAAGCACTGAATTAATGCACGTAGGTCAAGGCACGGAACAATTAGAAGAAACCATCACGCGCTTATTCCCGAATGAAAAAGTTTTGCGCATTGATCGCGACACCACGCGCACCAAAGGTCGCTTGCACGCGATGTTGGATGAAATACACAGTGGAGACGCTCGCATTTTAATAGGCACTCAAATGCTCGCGAAAGGGCATCACTTTAAAGATCTAACGATGGTAGCGATGGTCGATGCCGACGGCGGTTTGTTCAGCACGGATTTTCGTGCGATAGAGCGTTTAGGGCAATTGATCGTTCAAGTCTCAGGACGCGCAGGTCGAGAAGAACAACCCGGCGAAGTCTATATTCAAACCCATCATCCCGAACACCCTTTATTACAATTATTATTAACCTCCGGTTATCACGCCTTTATGCGCGCTTTATTAATAGAACGCGAACAAGCCGCCCTTCCCCCTTTCAGCCATTATGCGCTATTACGCGCCGAAGCCTCTGATCGCGACAAGCCCCTCGCCTTTTTAGAGAAAGCCAAGCACGACTTAAAAGCCAAATCCTTTCATGTATTAGGCCCCATACCCGCTCCTTTAGAGCGCAAAGCCGGACATTTCCGAGCCCATTTATTATTACAATCGACCCATCGTTCTGTTTTGCAAAATGAACTTGAAAAATTAGTTCAAAAACTGAATACTCACAAAACCAGCCGACAAGTACGCTGGTCCATCGATGTGGATCCGCAGGAAGGGTTTTGAAGATTCGTAGAGACGATTCACGAATCGTCTTTAGGGAGCGCGGCCTTAAGATTATTTTAATAATTACCCGTTATAGTATAACGCCAGGCCATTTCCATTTCAGCCTGATATTTTAATTTTTTGGGAGAAAAAATATGCCAAAGCTGACTGATGATGGATTAGATCCGACTGATGATATGTCACAGTCGATTAATGCTAAAGATAGAGCTTTAATTTTAGCCGAAATGGAACGAACACGACTGAAGCGGATGCTTGAGCTTCCTGAAATACCCTTTCTTACAGGCCCTGGGCTCATGGTTAGACTTATGATTTCTCCATCTGCTCTCTTTTCCTTTCCGACAATCCAGCCAATAAATCTTCCCAAAAAAGTAGCAACAGGCAGTCCAGGCGATGATCCTGACAAAGCTTCAAGTACCTGTTGTGCGGGTGATGAGGGAGAAGGACCAACAAAGAAAATAGTGCATAAAGGAAATATCAATGGTTTTGAAGATCTTCCTCCGCCCCGAGGACCTGTTAAATGGATCCAGCCCGCAAAGGAAATAGCGCAAGCAGGAAATATCAGATTTTTTAGGGGTGTTGCTGTGCCTAGAGATGTCCCTGCTCCTGCTCCCATAAAGCATTTGGTTTTGCGTTTGGCTCATTAAACTGGCCCTAGGAAAGCAGGAGACGATTCGTGAATCGTCTCTACGAAAACAGGAAACAATATAGAAGCGTGGTGTCGGGCTGCAGTAGCCTGACGCCACACGCAATAGATTGTCCCTGCGGAGAAAATGATGCGTCGAAGCAGTTCTTATTATTTAATGAAAGCCATTTGTCTTGATCCTTCGGTATGCCAAAAGTATGAATCCTGGAAGTCCATTCAAAATTTAGAACAAGAAGAGCCCTTTTTTGCGCAAAGACGCCTGATTTCATTTGGATCTATCAGTCGCTGGGCTGTAAAGCATGTGGAAATTAGTCTGCCAGCAGACGCCTTTATACTTGTTTTAGACCACACAAAACCAGAGACTTATGATTCTATAATGGCGCTACGCAGCTATCTTTTGACAAAAGCCAAGCCCATTGTTTTATTGGAATTTACGGATCCAACGCAGGATGCTTATCCATTAGAAAAAATCCAAGCCCTTAAAGAGGCCTTTAGAATTCCCGCGGATTATTGCTTTCAAGTGGTTGTAAGTTCAGCCGTCGGCCAGGCTACGACTTATAATTTAAGTTTTAAACGCTTCCTGAATACAGCCTATAGAACTATAGCCACAAGACAGATCTTAGAGGTCAGTAGAGCGTTGCCAATGCTCATGATGGCCTTTATGGTCTTTATGTCTCAAGATCTCTTTGTCCTTGTTGCTAGAGTTTGTTATCTAATGACATTGCCTGTTGGTATCAATCAGCGAAATTTCCGGCGGGAGCGGGGCCTGGAGAGAGCAGTAGAGCGTTTGAGTCAGGATGCAGAACTTAGTGCTTTGGAGTCCCGACTCCAAGAGGCATTGATGGTGTTAGACCAAGGAATGCCAACAACAGAACCAGTACAAAGTACTGCTCGACACAGCATGGCAGCAACTGCGGCCAGAGTTCCTGCAATAGAAGTACCCAACCCGCTTAACGATCGTTTTGAAGCCATTGGAAATGGGCTTGAAGTACTTGAGGTTGAAATAACAAGAACCTTAGAAGCACAAACAAATACAACAGCAAAAATCGAAACAGCAGCCGCTCCCGCGCGAAGATTAAGCCTTCCAGAAAATCGTTTCCCCGGCCGTGTATTTAGATGGCCGTCCTCACGAGCATTAGAAGCCATGAGCGCAGAACAAAATTTAATGGCTCAAAGAAAAGTGGAGCTTATTGAAAAGCTAATAGCCTTGTTGCCTAAAGTGGGCATATTAAAAGAAGAATGCACTCGATTTAAAGAGCGTTATTGTTGCAGCATATCATTGCAAGTCATGCGTGAACCTGTGACGCTCCCCAGCGGACACAATTATGAAAATGCTGCAATTCGTCGATGGATAGCAGAGAAGAATAGCTGCCCTAAGACTAGAATGAACATAGAGCTTCAAGCCATTTCTGCAATCAATGTCGATATGCGACATTTTATAGGCGATGATTTAGTGCGCTTAGAGGAAATGTTGGAATGCTTGCGTGCGCAATTCGGGAGAGCTTTGGATCCCGATGAGGCTGATGAGACAGCCAGTGCTGCGTTAGGATCTCGTGCTTGAATTTACAAGCCGATTTAAGATTATTTTAATAATTACCCAGTAGACTGTTGTTTTTAATCAACTAGGGTATATTAAAAATGTCTGCTAATCCGCTTCAAAATCAAGAATTCAATGTTTCGCAACTGCGTAATGAGCTTAATGCGCTGAGTCGTCGGGCCACGAGAAATTATAAGATTAAACGTGGCTTGGCGATTGTATTTCCCCTGCTGCTGTTTGCGGCCATGATCATCAGTGCTTTAATTTTAGCATCCCCAGCTGCCCTAGGCGTAATAATGATCGCGTTATTTGTGGGATTCGGCGCAGTGACAGTTTTAATTTTTTATTTAAAATCTAAGCTTTCAAAATTGGCTGTAGCCACCCAAAAATTAGAAAGAATCAGTCAACATTTTGATCAATGGAGTCGGCGGCCACAGCCTAATACTCAACATCATTGGGGTGCTGATAGCGGAAACTGTGTACAAACGCATATTAAGACCAGGGGTTTAAAATTTATAGTTAAAGAGGCATTGGTTTTGAGGGATTTGCACTCTAGAGCAGATAGGAAAATTTGGTTAAACATTTTAGCTCATATTAATCCTATTTCTGAAGCGATAACCCCACCTTTACTGATACTTTCTCCTGCACTCAGGCTTGGGGGATCAGCTCGTCGAGTGGCTTCAGTGAGAGTGGTTAGAGTTCAGTCACGTGGTGCTGTGGAATTGGAATTAAGCTTGCGTCATGTGAGTTCCGTGTCGCTGTAGAGACAATTCACGAATCTCTCATCTCGATTGAATAGAGATCTTGCTACAGGGTAGAGACGATTCATGAATCGTCTTTCTCGTTACAGGATAGAGAGACAATTCATGAATTGTCTCTACCCGATAGCGAGATCCCGTTATAGGATAGACAGGCGATCGACCAATTTTAAATCAGGCACCCCACGAAAACACCAACCCCAAAAAAATCACCAACCCAATCCAATGATTATTTAAAAAAGCTTTAAAACAAAGCGCCGCTTTTCGTTCGCGAATTAAAAATTGCTGGTAGATCATCAATCCCATCACAAGCATTAAGCTTCCATAATAGAAAACCCCAGAATCTAATTCGAAACCTAATATCCCTAATAAAACCAGCATAAGAACTTGCAACGCCGCTACCCACACACGATCAAAACGCCCGAATAAAATAGCCGTGGATTTAATGCCAATTTTTAAGTCGTCTTTGCGATCGACCATCGCGTATTCGGTGTCATAAATAATCGCCCAAATAACCGTGATGCTGAATAAAAGCCACGCAATAGCCGGAACTGTATTTAATACAGCGGCAAAAGCCATGGGAATGGCCCAAGCAAAAGCTACACCTAAAATAAATTGTGGAAAGGCAATAAAGCGTTTGCTGAAAGGATAAATAATGCTTAAGAGTAGCGCCACACAACTCAATTCAATACTGAGTAAATTTAAAAATAAAACCAGTATGAAGGCTAAGAGCACTAAAGCGATTAAAAGAATAATCGCCTCACGCAAACTCACAGCACCTGAAGTTAAAGGACGATCTTTAGTGCGTTCAACATGTTTATCAAAATCACGATCGGCTATATCATTAATCACACAACCCGCCGAGCGCATGATTAAAGTGCCTAGTATAAAAACAAACAAAATAGGAAGAGGCGGAATGCCATCCGCTGCAATCCACAAAGCCCACAGCGTTGGCCACAACAACAGAAAAAACCCAATGGGTTTATTA
>Ga0206852_1008_pt1 | contig 93500 bp, 82 predicted proteins | sample Alteio_BWOrgCont_14_FD_152849 | JGI IMG/M metagenome (GOLD analysis project Ga0206852, IMG submission 152849) | Enriched cells from forest soil in Barre Woods Harvard Forest LTER site, Petersham, Massachusetts, United States -... | ecosystem: Environmental > Terrestrial > Soil > Temperate forest >... | reverse complement strand
ACCGAAGTAGACTGCAATCACATAAAATGTTGTTTCAGTACTACCCATGATGGTCGCTGCGAGCTGGGAAATATAGGCATTTCCTCCATGTTCGTGGATTAGTTCTGCCATCATTCCTGTTGCAGCCATTCCTGAAAAAGGACGTATTAAAGCCATCGGTAAAATCTCCGGTGGAATGTGTAAAGCACTCCAAACTGGCGCTCCAAATTTTTCAATTAAATCGATAGCACCGGAGGCACGAAACATTCCCACCGCGACTAAAATGGCAACCAAATAAGGAATGATTTTGACGGCAATTTGAAAGCCACCTTGCGCGCCTTCTACAAAAACTTCATAGACTTTTATTTTTCGAGTCGCCGCAAAAAGGGGTATGCCCACAACAAACAGCAAGAATAAAGTATTGGCAACGCCCTCTAATATTGAACTCAAATTCATGAAAGCCCTCCTGTTTTTGGTCTAAATATCTTAAGCTTTTCCAGTAACTTAACGGCCACTACTGCAGCGATCGTTGAACAAATGGTTGCGAACAAACTGCTGATAATAATCAACGATGGATGAGAAGCACCCGCCATAGCAAGATAAGCAATAGCGGTTGTTGGAATGATTTGGATACTGGAAGTATTGATCGCCAAAAAGGCCGTGAAAACTGTAAAGAAAGCCGTTAAAAAAGCTGCTAAGAAAGCTGTTAAGAAAGTAACGGCTAAACGTAAACCTGCTAAAGCAAAAACAGCTGTAAAGAAAAAAGCCGCTGGCCGACCTAGAAAGGCTAAAGCAGCTCGCGCTGTTGAAAGCATGCCTCCGGTCTTGTTTTAAGCTTTAGGCTGAACAGATACTAAAAAAGCCTCTTGGTCTTGTGCCAAGGGGCTTTTTTTTGTCTCTTATTTTTCACTCCTGTCATTCCCGCGGAGGCGGGAATCCAGTCTAAAACAGCAGCATTCCTTTCCCGCGTAAACACGCGGGTAAAACAGGGCTTGATAAACACACTCGCCTTCCAGGCGAGAAAGGAACGCGGTCTATTTTAATGGGTCCCCACTTTCGTGGGAACGACGCATGAGCGTCGACTGGATTCCCGCCTCCGCGGGAATGACAGAGAAAAGTTAATGGTTTTTCCTGGACATTAGTGCGCTTTCGCGAGGATGACAGAATATAGGAGGTCGGATTTGATATGCTTAAATTAAGATGAGGGTCCTTAAGATTTATCAGAGATAAATCTTAAAAGCAGCTTCTCAACCCGCCGCTTAGTAGCCTGCAGCACCTTAATCTCAAAAGGTTCTATGATGATGCTTTCATCACGTTTGGGTAAGTAGCCGAAGCGTTGCATGACCAGACCACCAATGGTGTCGAATTCTTCAGTATCCAGAGTGCAGTTAAAAAAACGGTTGATGTCTTCTAAATCGGTGAGAGCTTTGACTTGATAAAGATCGTCTCCCAGACTTTTAATATCTTTTTCAGAAGCATCTGGATCGTGTTCGTCGATAATATCGCCAACGATTTGCTCCAGTACATCTTCGATAGTCACTAAACCGGCAACGCCACCATATTCATCGACAACGATGGCCATGTGATTGCGATTCAAGCGGAATTCTTTTAGGAGTATATCGAGGCGTTTGCTTTCGGGTATGAAGATAGCAGGGCGAACCAGCTGCTTGATTCTGGGTTGCTGCGTGTTGGAATTTAAGCAAAAAGGCAAAAGATCTTTAGCGAGCATAATCCCCAAAATTTCATCTCGATTTTCACCGATGACGGGGTAGCGTGAGTGAGTATGTTGAATCACATGCGGTAGTATTTCATTGGGGGAGGAGTCACCCTCAACCACGATCATATTAGCCCGAGGGATCATGATGTCGCGCACCTGCATTTCAGACACTTGCAATACGCCCTCGATCATATGCAGGGCATCATTCGTGAATAGCTGGCGTTGCTTGGCGTCTCTTAATAATTCAAGTAATTCTTTACGGTCTTTAGGCTCGCGGGCTAGCGCATGGCTAATCCATTCAGACCAGGATTTATGCGGGTGATCGGCGTCACTCATAGGGAATGTGGGCCTCGGGTTTTGAACTGGGTGACAGTCTACCATTAAAAACCGACTGCGTCATAGGGTGTTGCTTTTAAGTTAAAAGTGTATTATCTTGTACATGTACAATATAGGAGATTATTATGCATGTCATTTCATATACCGCAGCCCGTAAAGAGCTTTCTAAGACCATGGAGGAGGTGTGTCATAGCCACACGCCTATTATTATCACGCGTGCCAACACAGAACCGGTTGTTATGATGTCTCTGGAGGATTTCAATTCATTGCAAGAAACTTCCTATTTACTCAGAAGCCCAGAAAACGCTAGCCGTTTATCAGAATCTATTGATGAAATAGAAGAGATGATTGCCCATAAATCAAAAAAGCCCCAAGCTAAAAAGGCGGCTTGATGGAGATTGTCTTTACGAGTAGGGCTCAAGAAGATTTGCTGTATTGGAAAAAAAATAATCCTAAAATCGTCGAGCGTATTAATAGTTTATTGGCTGATATTCAGCTTCACCCTTGTTCTGGTATAGGTAAGCCCGAAGCTTTGCGTTTTGAGAAAAGTGGTTATTGGTCTAGAAGAATTGATCAGGAACATCACTTGGTTTACAAGCTTCATGAGAATTGTATTTATGTGGCTCAGTGTCGTTATCATTACAAGAAATGAGAAAAAGGTGCCTGGCACCTTTTTTTTTGGATTATTGGGTTACGCCAATTTGATCCCCACAACCCCACACCACTCCCGCCCATCTAAACGTGCGCTTAGAGGAATACTGTTTTTATCAGGATCTAAATACTCGGCTTTTTCAATGCTAAAACCTCTGGATTTTAAGGCCTGGGTTAATAGGGGTAAATCTAGATAATTGAGGGTGGGTGGTATCTCGTGATTTTCAAAGTGCGAGCCGTTAATACTGAAATAATCGTGCGCGTTGTTTAAGCGCCAATAGGGCCATCGAATGCCTTTGGCGAGCCGAGCTTCGTAGAGTGGGAGATAGTCTTTCATATTGGCTAAATAGGGCGAATAACAGGCTATAAATAACTTGCCTTGAGGCGCTAGCCAAAGCGCTAATTTATCAAAAGCTTCTTCCAATTCAATGGGAGATAAAAAATGCAGAATATGGGATAGCAAAATAGCGCCAATGCTTTTTTCTTCAAAGTTAAAATCTTTAGGAAAATAGCCTTTTTGAAGCTTGAGATAAGAACGTAAACTGGGGCTCGTGCGGTTGTTGAGCTCATCCAGATGCGCTCTTTCCATGTCACAGGCCAGTACAGGAATATGTTTCTTTAGTATGGGAATCGTGGCGACACCAAAAGCGGCTCCCATATCGACCACTAAACCTGGCGCATCCTTTGCAAAATCAACAAAGTCTTGGCCTATGTCATTGAGTGGGTGCATGTAGCCACGGAGATTGGAGGTTAATTCATAACCGAGTGCATGATAGTTTTGTGGCATGGGTGAGTCTTTTTAAAAATTATCGAGATTTTAGACTCGGGAGCTCTATGCCACCATCTCCATCTCCAGTGTCAGCACCCGCTCCAGCATTAGGTGCGGCGGGAGAAGGAGTTCTGCTCGTTGCGGAGCTACTTTCGGCACTTTCAGGACGAGCGGCACCGGCAGAACCTACGCCCGCACCTGCACTCGTTGATTCAGCCATATCTGAAGGCGCATATTTGGGTTTGATCATGGCGCGCATTTGATCGAAGATCTCGAGTGTGTCCCCTTCAGAGTCTGCTCCCGGCAAAGTTTGTCGAAGGGGCGAGATCCCGCCTAGGCTAAATAAAGCTTCTAAGCTAGCTATATTAGCCTCATAAGCCGCTGCTCCAGCTTTATTTGAGAAAGGGCTGATGGTGTAGACATAGAGTTTATTGGGGTATTTTGCTAAGTCTTTATCTTTCTTGGCGGTACGGAGAGTTTCCTGGCTATTATAGGCGCTATCACCCTCCAGAGCGATGATCACCAGAGAGTTGTCCTTAGGAAGGGTCGTTAGAGCTCTATTCCAAATTTTAAATTCTTGTCCTTTATGAGTGCAGCTGAGTGTATCCATGCCGACGGTTTTCATTCCTGAGCTTAGTTTGCTACCAGGAAAATGCTTGGCAAAAGTACTCAACAGATCTGCGCGAGCCTTAGGATCCCCTGTAAGCGTCACATTAATGGCGCGGCTTTCTGCTCTTGACATGGCTTGGCTCTCCTCTAGGTTTTGACTACCCAAGCATAGCAGAGGTGTCTAGAATTGCCATCGGGCTAAATTGGCATCCTGCCACTTTAGTCACGAATCGCCTTACCAGCCTACACCCCTAAAAATAGAGAATTCTAGGCCGCCAACAAGGAGATCGATTTGTAAAACGCACAGCGTTTTACCCCTACGTAAAATCCATATTCCATGCTAGAATTCCCCGGTTCAAAATTCCGTCCCTATATAGAGGAAAGCATGTCAGATCTAGCCAAAGAAATTACCCCTATTACCATCGAGACCGAACTTAAACAATCCTACTTAGACTACGCCATGAGCGTCATTATTGGCCGTGCTTTGCCGGATGTACGTGATGGCTTGAAGCCTGTGCATCGTCGAGTGCTTTTTGCCATGCACGAGCTCAACAACGATTGGAATAAGCCTTACAAGAAGTCGGCTCGTATCGTCGGTGATGTCATCGGTAAATACCATCCCCATGGCGACACGGCCGTGTATGACACCATCGTTCGTATGGCTCAGCCCTTCAGTCTTCGTTATATGTTGGTGGATGGTCAGGGTAACTTTGGTTCGGTGGATGGGGATTCCCCGGCGGCTATGCGTTATACCGAAATTCGTATGTCGCGCTTGGCGCATTTTTTATTGGCGGATTTGGATAAAGAAACCGTTGATTTCACGCCTAACTATGATGAAAGTGAATTTATTCCAGTGGTTTTACCCACTCGTGTGCCGAATCTGCTGATCAATGGTTCTGCCGGTATTGCTGTGGGCATGGCCACCAATATTCCGCCGCACAATTTGAATGAAGTGGTGGATGCGACTTTAGCGCTCATTGATAACCCAGAAGCCACTATTCAAGAGTTGATGCAATTTATTCCCGGCCCTGATTTCCCAACAGCCGCTATTATTAATGGCCGTGCGGGTATTATCCAAGCTTATCTCACAGGACGAGGACGCGTTGTTATTCGTTCCAAAACTGAAATTGAATTTGATGAAAGCACGGGTAAATCCACCATTATTGTTCACGAATTACCTTATCAAGTGAATAAGGCTCGATTGCTGGAAAGAATTGCAGAATTAGTGAAGGAAAAGCAAGTCGAAGGCATTACAGCTTTGCGCGACGAATCGGATAAAGATGGTTTGCGCATGGTGATTGAATTGCGTCGCGGTGAGCAAGCTGAAGTTGTCTTAAACAATTTGTTCACGCACACACAATTGCAAGTAGCCTTCGGTATTAATATTGTCGCCTTAGACAATGGCCAACCTAAAACTTTAAATCTTAAGCAATTGCTCGAGGCTTTCTTAAAGCATCGTCGTGAAGTCGTCATTCGTCGCACCATTTACGAATTACGTAAAGCGCGTGAACGTGCGCATCTTTTAGAAGGTTTGGCTGTAGCCTTAGCCAATATTGATCCTGTTATTGCCACCATTAAAGCGGCTAAAACACCGGCTGAAGCTAAAATTGCGTTATTAGCGAAATCGTGGGAGCCAGGTTCTGTAGGTTCTTTATTGGAAAAAAGCAGCATGCAGCTCACACGCGTGGATGGCTTGCCTGAAGAATATGGCTTGAAAGAGATCGGTTATTATTTATCACCTGAGCAAGCTCAAGCTATTTTAGAATTAAGATTGCACCGTTTAACCGGTTTAGAAATTGATAAAATTCACAGTGAATATCAGGAAATCGTAAAAGTGATTTCGGCCTTACTTGAAATTTTATCCAATCCTTCCCGATTAAATGAAGTGATTCGTGCTGAATTAATAGAAGTAAAAGAGCAATTTGGAGATGCACGCCGCACTCAAATTATCGAAGCGCAAGAAGATTTAGATCATGAAGATTTAATTGCCGAAGAAAACCGTGTCGTGACTTTATCGCAAGAAGGTTATATCAAGGCGCAATCACTCGACAGCTATCAAGCACAGCATCGTGGTGGTCGTGGTAAGTCAGCGGCTTCCATGAAAGAAGAAGATGTAGTAACCAAATTACTGATTGCACACACGCACGATTATATTTTGTGCTTCTCCAGTCGCGGCAAAGTCTATTGGTTGAAGACCTATCAAGTGCCTTTAGCGAGTCGTGCAGCCCGTGGCCGACCTATTGTGAATCTTTTGCCTTTAGACACAAACGAAACAATTACAGCCATATTGCCGGTGACACAATTTGATGATCATCATTATGTGTTGATGGCAACCCGTCGAGGAACAGCTAAAAAAGTACCTTTAAGTGAGTTTTCACGTCCTCGTACCAACGGTATTATTGCCATTGATTTGAGTGAAGGCGATCATCTAGTGGGCGTTAGCATTACCGATGGCCAGCGGGAATTGATGTTAGTGACCAGCGTGGGTAAAGCCATTCGTTTCCACGAACGCGATATACGCGCAACGGGCAGAACCTCTCAAGGCGTGCGTGGCGTGCGCTTGCAAGAAGATCAATCCTTGATAGCCTTAATCGTTATTGAAGAGGGCGGTACTATTTTAGCCGCCACGGAAAATGGTTATGGACAACGCACAGCCGTTGAAGATTATCGCGCCATAGGTCGTGGTGGCCAAGGTGTGATCGCCATTCAAACCAGCGAACGTAATGGACAAGCGGTGGGTGCGGTGCAAGTCTTCGATAACGATGAAGCCATGTTAATTACCAATCGCGGTACCTTGGTGCGCATACCGGTGAACCAAATTTCTGTTATTGGTCGTAACACGCAAGGTGTGCGTTTAATTAATTTAAGCGCTGATGAAAAATTGGTGAGTATTGAGCGTGTTGAGGCCCTCGAAGTGGAAGAAGGACCCGCTGAATCCCTTGAACCATAATCCAAAATAATGCTTAGACCACTGTCATTCCCGCGGAGGCGGGAATCCAGTCTAAAAACGGCAGCGTTCCTCTCTCGCGTAAACACGCGAGTAAAGGGCTTGATAAAGACACACCCGCCTGTTAGGCGGGAAAGGAATGCTGCCTATTTTAATGGATCCCCACTTTCGTGGGGACGACGCATGAGCGTTGACTGGTTTCCCGCCTCCGCGGGAATGACAGTTGTCTAGGCATTATTTTGGATAGCCTTCGCGGGAATGACAAAAAAATAAAAAAATAAAGTAAAAAACTAATGAATAATAAAAGACCCTACAATTTCTCCTCCGGCCCCTCCATGATGCCAGAATCCGTTTTACTTAAAGCACAGGCTGAATTATTAAACTGGAATGGCACCGGCATTTCCATGTTGGAGCTGCAGCATCGCAGTAAAGACTTCATCGAGCTTGCGGCTAAAATAACCGAAGATTTTCGGGCTTTATTGCAGATCCCCAAAGAATATAAAATTCTTTTTTTACAAGGGGGCGCGCGCAGTCAATTTTCTATGGTTCCTTTGAATTTACTCGGCAAAAAATCTAAAGCGGATTATGTGGTCACCGGCATTTGGTCGCGCATGGCTAAAGAAGAGGCGGAAATTTACGCTAAAGTGAATGTGGTAGAAGATGCTAAAGAATCTCATTACACCACTATTCGTAATCCAGCAGAATGGTCTATTGATAAAGACGCCGCTTATTTACATTATGCGGATAATGAGACTGTTGATGGTTTAGAATTCGATACCATACCCGATAGCCGAGGCTTAGCCTTGGTGTGTGATATGTCTTCCAATATTTTATCGCGTCCCTTTGATATGAGTCGTTATGCTCTCATTTATGCAGGCGCACAGAAAAACATGGGTCCTGCCGGCATCACGCTGGCTGTCGTCCACGAAGATTTTCTAGGGCATGCTTTGCCTATTACACCCTCCATGTTTGATTATGAAAAACACGTGAAAGCTGAATCCATGCAAAACACGCCACCGTGTTTTGTTTGGTATATGGTGGGTTTAATGCTGGATTGGGTAAAAGCCGCAGGTGGGGTTTCAGAAATGGAAAAGCGCGCAAAATTGCGTTCACAAAAACTATATCAATACATTGATAGCTCAAAACTCTATGTGAATCCTGTCAATCCTCTTTATCGCTCACGCATGAATATCGTCTTTGATTTACACGATACGAGTTTAAATGAGCGTTTTATTAAGGAATCTGCAGCCGCAGGGCTCCTCTGTGTGAAAGGTCATGTTAAGCGCGGTGGTATGCGAGTGGCTTTGTACAATGCCATGCCAGAAGCGGGTGTGGATGCCTTAATTGATTTCATGAAAGACTTTGCGCATGAATAAACCCCCCGTCATTACAATTGATGGCCCTAGCGGCTGTGGTAAAGGAACCTTGTGTTATCGACTGGCCCAGGCTCTGGGTTGGTCTGTCTTAGACAGCGGCGCACTCTACAGAACTTTGGCTTGGGCCGTGCTGCATTATCACTTCGATATTAAGGCCAGTGAGGCGGATTTTGAGACTTTTATTCGAGCTTTAAAGATTGAATTTAAGGCCGTGGATGCGTCTTACCAGCTGTATTGCAATGGGGTGAATATTGCCGAGACAATTCGCCAAGAAGCCTGTGGCACTATGGCCTCAAAGCTGGCTGCGATTCCTGTGGTTCGTTCGAGTTTATTGCAATTACAGCGTGATTTTCGACAAATGCCGGGCTTAGTCACCGACGGCCGCGACATGGGAACCGTTGTTTTCCCCGACGCTCAGCTTAAGATATTCTTGACAGCCAGCGTTGAAAAACGGGCTGAAAGGCGCTACTTACAGTTGAAAGGCATGGGAATTGATGCTAGTCTCGCCCAAATTCAAGAAGAACTACAGGCCAGAGATGAGCGAGATCAAAATCGTGCACTTGCCCCCTTAAGACCTTCAGAAGACATGATCCTACTGGATAGCTCGAATCTGAGTGCAGATGAGGTGTTTGATAAGGTCATGAAATTGGTGTCTTAATCCCACAAAATTAAGACGATATTAACTAACCCAAAGCAACACTCTGCTTTGGCTAATCTGGATAAAGTATCAACATGACTCAACATCAAGAAAGTTTCGCAGAATTATTTGAAGAAAAATTTGGAAAATCAGACTTAGGTCAAGGCGCTGTATTACAAGCCACCGTGATCGAAGTAAGGCCTGATCGAATTACAGTGAATGCGGGTTTAAAATCCGATGCGGTTATTGCAGCCGAAGAATTTAGTGGAGAAACGGTTAATGTGGGTGATGTCATCGACGTTATCGTTGAAAGCGTTGAAAATGGTTTCGGTGAAACCCGTGTTTCACGACGTAAAGCACGCCAAGCACAATCTTGGATTCGTTTAGAAAGATCTTTACGCGATGGTGAAACCGTTATGGGTAAAGTCACTGAACGTGTTAAAGGTGGATTTACAGTTGATATTAATGGCGTTCATGCCTTCCTACCCGGCTCTTTAGTCGATGTGAAACCGATGCGCGATTCCGGCCACATTGAAGGCAAAGAAATGGAATTCAAAATCATTAAGATGGATCAAAAACGCAACAACGTGGTTGTGTCTCGTCGTCTAGTGATGGAGCAAGAAGACAGCGTGGGCAAACAAGCTCGCCTAGATGAATTGTCTGAAGGTCAAGAAATCAAGGGTATCGTTAAAAACATCACCGATTATGGTGCTTTCGTAGATCTAGGCGGTGTGGATGGTTTGTTACACATTACGGATATGTCTTGGAAGCGTGTTAAACATCCTTCTGAAGTCTTAAAAGTCGGTGATGAAGTTCCGGTTAAAGTATTAAAATTTGATCGTGAAAAAAATCGCGTTTCTTTAGGCATGAAACAATTGGGTGATGATCCTTGGTTGAATATTGAACGTCGTTACCCTGTGGGCACACGTGTATTTGGTCGTATCACCAATGTTACTGAGTACGGATGTTTCGTCGAACTTGAAGAAGGTGTGGAAGGTTTGGTTCACATGTCTGAAATGGACTGGACCAACAAAAATATTCATCCTAGTAAAATTGTTAAGCCTTTCGATGAAGTCGAAGTGGTGGTCTTGGATATTAACGGAGAGCGTCGCCGAATTTCCTTGGGTATCAAACAAACCAAAGCCAATCCTTGGCAGGAATTCTCAAGCATTCATCATGTGAGTGAAAAGATTTCTGGAAAGATTCGTTCCATTACGGATTTCGGATTGTTCATTGGTTTGGATGGCGATATCGATGGTCTAGTGCATCTTTCTGATATTTCTTGGACTGAAACCGGTGAAGTTGCTGTTAAGAAATACAAGAAGGGTGATGAGGTCGAAGCGGTTATTTTAGCCATCGATCCTGAGCGTGAACGCATTTCTTTAGGTATTAAACAGCTTGAAGCAAATCCGGGTGGGCCTGAAGAAGTTCCTTCAGCAGACACTGCTTCGTCAGAAGCGCCTAAGAAGGCTCCTCGTGCTAAAGCCGCCGAAATGCCTACCAAGGCAACTTTGGGTGACTTGCTAAAAGAGCAGATGCAAAAATAATTGCTTCGCAATTATTTTGAGCTTTGGATGGGCGCCTTTTGGCGCCCGTTTTTAATGTGTCCCTGCAGATTTTTATAGGGTGAACAATGAAATACATTAGCTATATTTTTGCTTTGATTGTGGTTGTTATCGCCACAGGCTTTTCTATACTCAATGCTCAACAAGTGGAATTACATTATTACTTGGGCAGCTTAACCATTTCACTGTCTCTTTTGCTTTTATTGGTATTGTGTTTGGGTATAGTGCTGGGTGCGATTATTTTCCTGCCGGGCTACATACGTTTTAAATACTCTAATCGAAAGTTACGTCACAGCGTGCAACAATACGAAGAAGAAATTCGTAATTTACGCACTTTCCCTATTCAGGATGATCATTAGACATGCAAGGTCTGTGGTTGCTCTTGTTGCCGGTTGCTGCCACCTGTGGTTGGTTCAGTGGTCGCTATACTAAAATAATCGATAAATCTCCTCAGCCATCCGATCTGCGCAAGGATTATTTTGCGGGCTTAAATTATGTTTTAAATGAACAGCCCGACAAAGCGGTGGATGTCTTTATTCGTTTGTTAAAAGTGGATAGTGACACCGTTGAAACGCATCTAGCCTTAGGTAATTTATTCAGACGTAAAGGTGAGGTTGATCGAGCGATTCGTATTCATCAAAATTTAATGGCAAGAACCCAGTTAGATCCTCTGCATCGCTTAGCGGCCTTATCCGCTTTAGCGCAAGATTATTTAAAAGCGGGTATGTTGGATCGCGCTGAACGATTATTTTTAGAGCTCAGCATCGATAAAAATTATCAGGTTCAAAGCTTAGAATATCTCATGAAGATCTATCAGCAGGAGCGCGAGTGGACTAAGGCCATTGAGGTTGCACGACAATTAAGATTAGTGACCAAAGTGCCGGTGACTGTGATGATCGCTCAATATTATTGTGAGCTTGCTGAAAAAGACTTAAAAAATCGAAAATTTGAAGAGGCTGAATCCTATCTGAAAGAAGCGCTGAATGAAAACCCACAGTGTGTTCGAGCCACTTTAATTAGGGCGCGACTTGCAGAACAGGTGGAAGATTATGCTTCGGCTATTAGGCACTATCAAAAAGTTGAACTGCAAAACCCAATCTTTATGAGTGAAACGATTTTGCCTTTGATGAAGTCCTATCAAAAAATAAACGATCATGAAGCCATGTTCCTTTATTTTAAAGAATCATTGCAGCGACATCCTCAATTAGCGGCGAGTCTGGCTGGATCAACTTTTTTTCAAACTCAAATTACAACGGGAATACCGCTTCAGCAGATCAGTGAATTATTTACGAAACAGCCTTCTTTATCGGCGTTGAATTGCTTGCTGAATATTTATAACGAAAGCTCGCGTGATCAATCCCATTATGAATTGTTAAAAAAAGTGGTTGCCAAACTCATGGCAGATAAAAATACCTATTGTTGTTCTCAGTGTGGTTTAAGCGGGAAAATGCTGCATTGGCAGTGCCCGGGCTGTCAGCAATGGGATAAAATTGAGCCCTTGAAGGGCATTAAAGGTTAATTGTGACAAATTCTTCTAAAGTCGAAAAAAAATTACTGCATTATATTAATAAGGCCAATGATGATTTCAATATGATTTCCAAGGGAGATCGTGTCATGGTTTGTCTTTCAGGCGGTAAAGATTCTTTTACGATGCTGACCCTTTTAAATGCCATGCGCATTGCCTCGAATTATAAATTTGAAATTTTTAGTTTCACCTTGGATCAAGCTCAACCCGGATGGAATGATACTGCCTTACGCGAGTGGCTTGAAAAGCGAAAAATCCCCTACGAGATTATGCGTCAAGATACTTATTCCATAGTAAAAGAAAAAATTCCTGAGGGTAAAACCTATTGCTCGCTGTGTTCACGTTTGCGTCGTGGCATTATTTACAGCTATGCTGAAGAGCATGGTTACAATAAAGTTGCCTTAGGTCATCATCGAGATGATTTAATTCGAACGCTGCTGATGTCTATTTTATACGGTGGTCAAATACAATCGATGCCGCCTAAATTGCTTTCAGACAATAAAAAACACATCGTGATTCGACCCTTAGCCTACTGCCAAGAAGACGATATTAAAGAATATTTGGCCGAGCAAGATTTCCCCATTATTCCTTGCACCTTATGTGGATCCCAAGATAATCTCATGCGCGTTCGCGTTAAAAAACTCATTGATCAATTAGCCGAAGAAAATCCAAAGATTCCAAGCAATATGCTGCATGCGTTACAAAGTATAAAGCCTAGTCAATTAATGGATAAGAGTTTGTGGGATTTTAAGGGTTTGAAAACGACGGATGATTGTTTGGTGTGAGCTTCGGCCGTAGGGGCGACCCTTGCGGTCGCCCTATCAAAAAAATGCTTGGGCATTACATGATTTTATAGGGCGACCGCGAGGGTCGCTCCTACGACTGCCTACAATAAGTTTCTTTAATCAAAGGCAATAACAACAAGCCCAACGCAAACAAAATAGGTAAAACACTTAAGGCCATATGATAGTCGGCTAAGCTGAAAAGTCTGGCTCCAGCGTCCATTTTCCCATCCCAGCCTAAATCTAATAATTTTCCAATCATGGGTTCTATCAAAGCTTCGCAGAGTGAATCAAAGGTGTTCATGAATCCTAATACGGTTGCCGCTAGCAGGATGGGATTGATTTCGCGGATCATTGAAAAACATAAAAAGAAGCAGCTGGCTCCTAAGCCAAAGAGGAATAATAAAACCCCCAGTAAAGTGGCTGAAGCTTGAGGTAAATATAAAACCGCTAGAATACTGAATAGGGCGACTAAAGTTCCAGCAACCATAATGATGCGTCGTCGACCAATAAAATCCGAAAACCAACCTGAAACAGGGCAGCCTATGGCAAAACCAATGAAGATAAGTGAGAGGGTGCTGGCAGCAACGGTAGGTTCAAGTTGATAAGCTTGGTGTAGAAAAGAAACTCCCCATAAGCCACCAAACACAGAAACAGGTGCAAAAGCCAATCCACTGTACAGCGATAAAAGCCAAGTTTGTTTGCTGCTTAAGATGGTTTTTAGTTGTAATAAGACAGAGCCTGAATTTAAGGGGGAGGGCGTGTGAGCGCTTTTCTTATCTTTGACGGCAAAGAATATGAGCACGGCCAAGGCAAAGCCTGGGATTGCGCAATATACAATAGTTTCACGCCAACCATGAAGGCTGACTAAATAGGCCAAGGGCGCTTCGCCACCCACAGCACCTAACATGGCCGCTGTCATACTGAGGCCAGCCATCATCGCAAAACGTTTAGGGGGAAACCAAACGGCCGTTAGCTTAAAGCAAGAAACGGCCGCAAAGGCGCCGCCTAATCCCATTAAGAAACGACTCACGCTGGCTGAAAATAAAGATTCCGCATAAGCAAAGCCGAGACAACTCAATCCACACACTAAAACTGCGAAAAAAGTGATGAATTTAGGGCTGTAGCGGTCCAGCAGAATGCCCACGGGGATTTGCATAATGAGATAAGCATAGAAATAATAAGCCGCCAAGTTTCCAAGACCCGCGCCCGTAATATGAAAGGCGCGCATCAGGTCCCCATTCATAACGCTGGGAAATACTTGCAATACGTACTTATAAAAAAAGAAGGCGGCCGCAATGCCCCAAACGATCCAAGGGTAAAAACGGTGTTGTTTTGAGTTAGAGTGGGCTGAGGCAGTCATTGGCTAATGTTTGCATAGATAGAGGCCCTAGACAAGATTGTCCTGCAAAAAACATAGGGGCGATCCTCGCGGTCCTCCTTCTTTCCTGTAACAAGATCTTGCTATCGGGTAGAGACAATTCACGAATTGTCTCTCTCGTTACAGGATGTAGAGACAATTCATGAATTGTCTCTACCCGATAGCGAGATCTCGGTTCAATCTAGACGGGCGATGCCGCCCAATAACCCATTCCACCCCAAATAAACAGGCGTTCTACTATCAACAAACAACCCCGAAGCCATCCTAAATCTAAGCTTAAAGAAACAATCATTCAGCGTATATTCCTTAATAAAGCGAATTAATTCAGGTACCGAACGAAAAAAATCAGAATTAGAAATCTCTAAATCAATAATCCATTGTTGGGTTAAAGAAGTAGTATTTAACCCCAATAGCGCATTCCTGCCAAGTTGATTAAAGTGAAGTCGAGTTGAAAGCTTGCAAGCTTGATGTTCGGGTAATTTAATCTTCAGAGCTCGGGTAGTGATTTCATAACAGCTCACGCCAAAATAATGAGTAATAAATTTAGCTAAGGCCGATTTCGAGCGTAATCTAAAAGAAGATAAATGCCCATAGTAGGGTCCGGCTTGAAAGTTTAATAAGCATAAAAGATTCTTGTTAGGGAAGTTTTCTTCTAATCGATCCAGTCGAGCGAGTTTGTGAAACTCGTAAAATAACTTTAAAAATCGATTATTAAATATCTCATAAAATGAAACTAAAGCACGTTCTTTTAGACTCAATTGATAATAGGCGGATTTTGAATACTGTTCAGGCAATATCCCATAATTCCCAATTAAACTATTGAAACTGGTTTTAACCACTCTCCCCGCCTCTTTTTTAAAATAAGGGCTGTTTGCAAAAGAGTCTGTGATAAATTGAAGTTCATTAACAGGAATCGCTTGTTTTTCCAGGCTTAAGATAAATTCATAGAATTCATTAGGGTTCATGATCTTGTTTCCACAGAAACCTCAAGAAGGCTGTAATCAGCCAATAAAGTCTGAATCAATTTTTTCATAAGATGAAATGAATGAATGCTTTTTTTAGTGAGTTTAATGCAGACTTTCTTTTTGACAAAAGCCGAGCCATCCATTCCGCGGCTAGTTTCTTTTGAAGTATTAAGCTCAAGCATGGCTTCAATAAGGATATCTAGAGCGGGATGTTGATGTTGATTGTATAGCTTCATAAGGGCTAGAAGATTGTCTAAAGTCTCTTCTTCAGGCAGTAAATAATTAATGTTGAGATGTTTTGCCAGCTGATGAGGATTTGACGAATGAATCAGGGCGGCCCGGTATTCAGTGAGTTCTGTTAGAGCTCGTATGGAAATAGAATTTGATAGACTTGAATGTTTAAAGATCAGTGAATGAGTCTCCTGCATCACTATTTCTTTGGCGGCATTTTGATCGCAGCAATACAATTCCACATGCAATAGCCTTAAATCAGTTTTATCCGTGTGTATTTTTAATGAGTACTGTTCATTCAGGGTGTCACTTACGGCTAAGCGATTAAGCTCCCAATAGGGCGTTTTTAGTTTAGAAGCCTCCGTATAAAACAAAGGGTGAAAGTTAAGTTCGTCACCCGTTTTAGTGAGCGCCTGCACTTTTTCAATATGCGTCAAAATAGAGTGGTTATTATTGAGCAGGAGTGGATAGGTGTTTTTATCACTCGCTAAAATAGGCTCAGCCATTTGCTTATACCTATTAATAATAGGAACGCAATTTAAAACTAAGGATCTTTCAGAGAGCATAGAGGAAAATTCAGCCTCATACTCATAAAAATGAAATTCTAAATACATCAAGTCACTGGGCGAAATCTCCCCTCCACTCAAATCAAGCTCAAAAAACAAAAAGCGCCAAGGATAAGCAAAGAATTCATTACAAAGCTTATGTCCTTCTAACACTTGCCCTGGATAATGCAACAAACAATCATCTTCCAAAAAACCAACAGCCTTTAGCGAATCAGCTTTTAAACAAAGCTCATAATTTTCAGAACGAAAATTAAAGCATTTTAAGTTTTCAAAAAAATGACCGTGCAGCTTTAAGGCTGAGCTTAGAGGCAGATTTATAAAAAACCGTATATTTTTAGGGGATGCCCCTGAATTCTTAAGCATGAGTTTTAATAAGCCTTCTTTTCCAGAGGGCTCATAGCCGAGTTTTAGAATTTCAATGTTGTTTAATTGTGTTGAATAGCCTGTCATAAATTCTGAGATTTTATGAGATTTAGATTTTAAAATGAGAGGGCTTCCTTTGGGTATTAACTCTAAGCCTTCTTTCGACTTGGGCGTGAGTTGCACAATACTCATGGCGGGATAAGGATGCTCTAAATGAGGGGCTGAAAGCTTTAGTAAGGATTTTATAAGTTTATTTTGTCCGTCCTTAGCCTGTTGTTGCAAGCGCGCACCCATGAAAGCGAAGCTTTGCATTAAATGATTCATCATCGGATCCGTGACGCTGTTTTCTTCTAGACCTAAGGCGTGTGCGACTTCGGGATGTTTTTGGGAAAAATGCCTGGCTTCGTTATGCAAGTCTCTTAATTCTTCATTATAAAAATTTAATAGAGTGTCTTTGGTGCTTGAGCCCTCTGAAATGGGATGAAGGTGGTCTTTTTTTGAAGCTAAGAGTCGATCGTGTAGGGAGCTTTGTTTCATATTTTTAACAGCAATATAGATTTTGATTTGTGGGGAAAGCTATTTAATTTAAGATCAAGGGTGCATTGATAGCTAGAATCTGAAATATTCTCTATTTTATGGATTTGAAAGCTCGCTTCTTCCAGGGGAAATTTAAATTTCTGAGTGAGGGAGTTGGGGTTTTCCTTGGCGCAATAATTTTGTATCCAGTTTTGTAGAAATTGCTCACAATTTCTAATATTCAGCAGGCTAAGTTTGTCTCTTAATATTATTTTTGCGGTGTGGGCTAGGCGCGAGATGCATAAACTTTCGCCTATTGAATGAGTGAAATTATCCGTGCTGAGCATGATAGATCTTGCCCTGTAGAGCGTAGGGTGAAAATGAAATTTTATTTGATTAAACCAGGCTTCATCTGAAGCGCTAATAAATCCTTTGCTGCTTAAAATAAGGGCTTCATCTAAGGCGATTTGTTTTTCGTTAATCAGCGTGACTTGATCTAAAAATTGATTTCGTTCTAATTGAATCTTTAAGGGCTGGCCTAAATCATGAAACCAGCTATGCCTTTTAAAGGCATCCATAATAACAGCGGCATAGAGATAATGATGCGATAGCCAGCAAGACTCCAGTCGGGATTCATCATAAACCATTTCGCCTCGATGCCGCTCATCATAATAAGGCCTTATTAATATTCTGCCTGTGCTGATTCCTAGGAATCGAGCTTCGGGATTTTTGCGCAATGTGAGCCATTCGGAATTCAACTTTATTCGGGAATATAATTTATGAAAACGATAGAACCTAAGTTCCTCATAATCCTTAAAGCCTAATATATTGGGTGCGCCACCCAATAGAGTAAAACAAAAACTTAGGCTAGAAATTTTGGCAATTTCAGTGAGTATCTTCGTATCTTTTTCTTGAATAAGTTGATCTATCAGCAGTAATCCAAAAGGCCTGCCGCCCGCTTGATCAAATTCTTGGCTGTAAATGAGTGTAAATAGGCGGCTTTTTTCGTAGTCTTCTAGATCATTTTTAAATTCAGCTAAAGACAAGCTGATGCATTTAATCATGACAGCGGGTATCGTTTCTTCCCTATTGTGTTGAACCAAAAAATCCAGGCCACGCCAGGTGGCTTCCAGTTCTTGAAAGCGGATATGGTGCAGTATGCTGTCTAATTGATTTGTTAAGAGAAGATCAATTTCAGCGCATAATTTTTGTATTAATAAAACAGTTTTCATTGGCTTAGTATTAAGCCATAAAAATTATTCATCAATACCGTAAAAACGTGAAACGTTTTTAGGAGGCTTCGATCCAAATTAAACTGGCCATACGGCCTGTTTTTCCTTGGTCGCGTCGGTAGGAGTAAAATAAATCCGCATTACAATAACTACAGTAATCGCCACCGTAAATCTTAGTAACTCCCAAGCTATTTAAGTTAAGGCGAGCAAGCTGATAGAGATCCCCATACAATCTCCGATCGCGAACATGAAATGCCGCTTCATAAGCGGCATTTTCGCTCAGAAAAGCTTTTTGCATCTCTTCGTTGATTTCAAAGTGACAGGGTCCAATAGCCGGGCCCAGCCATACGAATAATTCTTCAGGGGGTGATTTAAATTTTTTAATGGTTTCATTAATCACGCCACTCAATAATCCGCGCCAACCTGCGTGAATAGCTGCCACTTCAGTGCCCGCTGAATTGCAGACTAAAAGAGGCAGGCAATCAGCTGTTAATACCGCACAGACTTCTTGTATTTGATTCGTGTAAGCGGCATCGGCTTCAAATTCGTGATCAGAGCTTAGATCAACAACTCGCGTTCCATGCACTTGCTTTAAAAATTGAATCTTATTTAAACCCAAGGCTTGGCTTAGTTGATCTCGGCTTTCGAGATGGGAGGGGTCCTGATCATGCAGGTCAAAATTTCCTTGGCGAGTAATAAGTAGGCTTTTGACGCAGGAAGGCACGGGCCACTCAGGTTGAAGGATCGCATCACTTTTTAGCATCACTGAGAGACCGTAATTGGCTAAGCAAAGCTTGGATATCATCCGGCAAGGGCGCATCAAAACTCATTAATTCCTGTGTAATAGGGTGTATCAATTCTAAATGTATGGCATGCAAAGCTTGTCTTGGAAAGTTCATTAAATATTCTTGCAGCTCGGGATCCGTCTTCGCCATAAGCTGTTTCTTGCCATAGAGAGGATCGCCTACTATAGAATGCTGGATATGCGCCATATGAACACGAATTTGATGTGTGCGGCCTGTTTCCAACTGAACCGAAAGTCGAGTGTGTTGGGCAAAGCGTTCTAAAACTCGATAATGCGTAATAGCCTCGCGCCCATTATTCACGACTGCCATCGCTGTGCGACGATTGGGATGTCGGCCTAGGGGCGCATTAATGGTGGCGCCTGATATGATTTTGCCGCGCACAATGGCCTCGTATTCACGCTTAATGAGCCTTCTCTGCAGGGCTTTAATGAGATAGCCGTGGGTTTTAAGGCTTTTGGCAACGACCAGCAAACCGGTGGTTTCCTTGTCTAGACGATGCACTATGCCGGCTCGAGGCAAGGTGCTTAAGCTGGGCAGATGGTGCAATAAGGCATTAACCAGCGTGCCCTGAGGATTTCCAGCCCCGGGATGTACGACCAGGCCTGCTCCTTTATTGATCACTAGAAGCTCATCATCTTCATAAACGATGCTGAGCGGGATTGCCTCGGCCAGCCATTCGCCTTGAGCTTCGAGCACTGTTTCAAGCTCTACGCTCGCCTCAGCTTTGACTTTTTCACGGGGTTTTAAGCAGATTTCTCCGCCCAGCTTGATTTTTCCTTCACGAATCCACGACTGCCACTGCGAGCGTGAATAGTCCGGAAAAAGCTGAGCCAGGGCCTGATCTAGGCGCTGACCTTCCAGTTCGGTGGGGATAGAGGATTCTAAATGCATTCGTTTCATCCCGGGTACTTTATAGGTATAATGCCGCCTCTTCAAATGATCTTCTTGTTTATTGGTGGGAATTATGAAAAAAATTTTAATTATTGTGTCGATGGCTTGTTTTCTAATAGCGTGTGAAGGCAAAAAAGATCCTTTAGCGCAATACCAGGGCTTAAGCGCCAAGCAAATTGACGAAAGTGCTGAACTTCAACTTAAGAAAGGCAATTATGCGACGGCCGCTGAACAGTTTGAGGCCTTGGATAATTTATATCCTTTTAGCCCCTATGCTGAACAAGCACAAATTGATTTGATGTTTGCCTATTATAAAAACGATGATATGCCGCAAGCTTTAGCGGCTGCAGAACGCTATATACATTTATACCCTCAAGGGTCGCGTGTTGATTATGCTTATTACATGAAAGGTCTCATTGAATACAAAGACGGTTTAACCTGGTTGCAACAGTTTTTTGGCTTGAATCCTGCTAAACGAGACCAGCAACATATGACAGAGGCATATCACGCCTTTAACGAATTAGTGCAACGTTTCCCCAAGAGCGAATATCGTCAAGATGCCTTAGCGCATATGGCCTATATTCGTAATCAAATTGCACAAGAAGAAATAGAAGTTGCGCGGTTCTATCTGTATCACAAGGCCTATGTGGCCGTGGTTAATCGCGCCACCGATGTCATTAATAATTATCCGCAATCACCGGCTGTGGTGAAGGCGCTAGCACTGAATGTGCGAGCCTATCGCGCTTTAAAACAACCTGAATTAGCCAATCGCTATTTGGAGTTGCTGCGGGTTAATTATCCGGATTCTAGGGAATATAGGCGGCTTTCGTCCTCGTAAGGAGATCTCCCTATCGGGTAGAGACAATTCACGAATTGTCTCTCTCGTTACAGGATAGAGAGACAATTCATGAATTGTCTCTACCCGATAGCGAGATCTCAGTTATCCAAGCCCAGCCCAATAATTTCCATTTATTTAAATGTCTTAAGATTCCCTTAAGAAAATTGTGTTAATTTAAATGTATAAATTCATAATTTGGGATCTATTATGCCTGCTATAGCCGTTGCTGCCGCACCCCTTCCATTAACCGCTCTTTCTGAAGCCATGAAAGCTTCAGGCAGCTCTGATGCGGGCTTTTCTATCCAGGATTTAAAAGCACTGGAGCTCTTGATCGCCTATCCTGGCGACTTTTATTTAACGATAGTGCGCGATTTTTTAAGTGCTGAGGCTAGTTTGGCCGAAGGCTTAAAGGGCGTGGATCTTCCTCAAAAACGAGAGCAATATCATTTAATTTTAGAAGCTTTACTGAAAAAAGGAGCGCCGGTTGAGCTTGTTTTTAAGGATATAAAAAAAGCTTATGCTGGTGCTGAGTCCATAGTGGTAGGTGGTAGCTTAAAAAGATTATTGCAATCATTTCGAAGGAATCATATTTCAGAATCAGCCATTAATGATCTAGTGACTTCTGAGGAGAGTGATGCTACAGCTCCTCTATCATCGCCAGATTATGCTCCCGAACGCCAGGCCTTAGAGTTTAGTGCAGAAACTTTAGCGTTAACGGATGAAATATTTCTTAAATATTTAAAAGAAGCTGAGGCTGACCCAGTTCTAACAGACTTTATATTTAAGTTATTCCTGAAGGCCTTAAATTATGGTTTTTTTATTCTAAAAGACTTTGATTGGAAAGCTTATGCGCATTCAAGCTTGGATAAGGGAAATATAGATTTATCTCAGTATTTTGAATTTTTGTCTATGTTGAATGAAAAAGGGCTTGTAAGTTCAGATGAGATCTTAGCTTGGCTCACTACCCCTTTGACAGCGACTGAAGCGGCTGCAGATAGTTTTGAGTCAAGGCTAAGGGCAATGTGGCAGAGACTTTCTTTAGAGCTCACAACGGGTGCTCTGTGTTCGGAGCGCCATCAAGCTCTTGCGTTAAACGTGATTCATTATTTTAAATTATTAATAAAACTAAATAAGCTCAAGGCCTTGGAGGGAGTGGCTTTATTCTGTAATGACTTAATTCAACGCTGTGCTTTCGAAAGCACGACTTCTAATGTTAGGGGGTGGGCTGAGGTCCGGCTTAACTATTTTAAAAATCTATGCCAATTTGCAGAAAATTTGGTGTCAGTGGCAGGAATAGAGGCTGATTTCGTTAACGAGCGCTTGAAGGAAAGTCAGCTTATGTTTGCTGGTGTTGCCGCTGCTGGTGCTGGTGTGGCGAGTGCTGTCTCAACCCCTGTTGAGTCTAAGAATATTGAGGCTTGGTTGTTAAGTTTGATCTTTGAAACAGTATACACTCCCTCGGACTTGGATTCTCATTATGAAATAAATTGGAAAGCTCGCTCATCCTATTACTCCTTTAAAGTAGCTCCTCTATGGCTGCGTTATCGTGAGTTGCTTCGAAAAATAAATCCTGGTGCTGAAGCTGCTCTGCAAGAACGCATTAATGCGACTGTAGTGGCTTATGAGGTGCCTCCGTTGCTGCGTGCGAATGGATCTAAGGTTTTTTCTGCAAGGATGTCGAATATTCTGGGTTATTTTCAAAGCCTAGTTAAATATTTAGAAGAGGATGTTGTTAAACCTGCCGTTGTCATTGAGTCTTTGAAGCGTAACATCGCCGTCATTGAAGAGGAAATGGGTTTTTTTGTTGATATATCAGAAAGGCTGCTTGCAAAAGAAATGGATGTATTGGGTTTGCTGAAAGAGGCATTACCTCACCGTGTAAATCGTTGCCGTGATCCTATTTCAGATACTGGTCGATTACTAAAGATATTGAAAATTGCAACCACTAGCGCCACAGCCACTAAAGCTTGGGAATTATTATTGGCTCATCAGGATGCTACGACACAATATTACAATGACCCTATTTTATTAAAGCAATATCGTAATGATATAGATGAGCAGTTCTTTGGGATAATAGACTTGCTTTTCGGTTTTGGAATAGCGGTTGAAAAAATTCAAACTTTATTAATTCACTCTGAATTTCGAAATGTGTATTGGGCTTCTTCGGGAAGTGTGCTTAATGCCGTCGAAATTTCATCTATGGGATCTTGGGAAAAGAGCAAAAGATGTGCTTTTCTACTCCGTACTATTTCAAGAAATTACTGGCCTGAGTCCTTATTAAAAACGATTGCTACGAGCCGAAGCGTTGTCAGCAGCTTCACCTATGATCAAGAGTTGAAAGATTATATTTTAAGTGCTGTGCCGGAGGCTCAACGTTATGAGCTTTGTTTAAATATCGTAGCGGGAGTTGGTCCCTTGGCTAATTTCTTTGGAATAGCGCGTACCAATAAAAAAGTATTTTGGGACTATTTGAAAACTCGAATTCCAGATGTGTTAGCTGGGGTCGGGATGGATGCATTTACGCCTGAACAATTAAGATTGATAGCCTATCAACTTAAAGATGAAATGGCTGAGTATTTAAAAAGTCGAGCCGAGCCTGAACGTTTATCGATTTTGTTAGAAGCCAGTAATGAGCAAGCTTTAGGTAGATTATTTCATGCTTCAGCGGACGCACTGGATATCATTAGGAGGGAAATCAGAGCCTATGGTTTTGAGGCCATTTTAGGCTATATCTCAAGTCCAGAGGCTAGGATGATTGGTCTCTGTGGTTTGGCTTTTTTAGAAAAAGAATTGGTTAATCATATGACGACGGGTGAATTTTATAGTTTTTATGAAAACGCCATGAAGCCAGAAACAGCTGTCGGTAAATATTACCAGGCTATTATTTTTAATACGGAAGGTCGCGTGGGTGTGAATATAACAGTTGAATCTCCCGTTATGAAAAACTTAAATGAGCGATGGGCCGCCATTTCAAGAGGAATGGCTTTAGCCACCGCCACCGCTCTGCAAGCTGGACTTTTTGGAGCTGCCGCTGGGGCAGGCCGACAAGTTGAACTTGGGTCTATGGCTTCGGGATCTCCAGCCGTAGGGGCACCCCTTGTGGGCGCCCTGTCAAAAAAAGCCTAGGCCTTATGATTTTATAGGGCACCCACAAGGGGTGCCCCTACGGCTGCCTAATACTTCGAAGTAATCGGATATCGCCTATCTTTTCCAAAAGCTCTCTTAGCCAAGCGAACACCTAAAGGCGCTTGGCGTCTTTTGTATTCGTTGAATTTAATGCGTTTGACTACATCGTTGACGATTTTTGCATCCAGGCCTTGTGCGATGATGGCTTCGCTGTCTTGGTCTTGTTCTATATAAAGCTTAATGATTCTATCTAAAATTTCATAAGGCGGTAGATTGTCTTGGTCTAGCTGATTATCAGCGAGTTCCGCTGTGGGTGCGCGTTCGATAACGCGTTCTGGAATAACAGCTGAAAGAGCATTGCGATAATGCGCTAAGCGATAAACATCCGTTTTTAACACATCTTTTAAAACAGAAAACCCGCCTACCATGTCGCCATACAAAGTGGAATAGCCGACGGTTAATTCGCTTTTATTACTGGTGGTTAATACCAAAGAGCCAAATTTATTGGAGAGCGCCATTAAAATAATTGCGCGACAACGCGCTTGGATATTTTGTTCTGTTAAATCTACTTGGGTTTTGGTAAAAGCCGGGTTTAACGTTTCTAAAAAACTTTTATAGTTTTCTTCTATGCTAATAATTTGATAATTAACACCCAGATTATTCGCTTCCGTAATAGCATCTTCGTTACTCATGCTCAGCGTGTGGCGTGAAGGCAGTAATATGGCTTCAACGCGATCCGCTCCTAAAGCATCCACAGCAATGGCTAAGCTCAACGCTGAATCAATGCCGCCAGACAATCCTAATATGACCTTCTTAAAGTTATTTTTATTGATGTAATCTCTTAGGCCCAAACCTAAGGCCGCATACATTTTCTCTTCGCGTGTTAGAGCGACTGGAGATGGACATGATTTAAAAGCTCGGGTTGAGGTATTAAATTCAGAGATCATGATGCTTTCTTTAAAGAAGGGCGCTTGTTGAGCGATGATGCCTTCTTTATTAATCGCAAAAGATCCTCCATCAAAGACGAGTTCATCTTGAGCGCCCACTAAATTCACATACAGAAAACTGGTTTGAGTTTCGCTAGCGCGCAAGCTTAATAATTTTTCGCGTAAATGTTGTTGTTCCAAAGCAAAGGGAGAGGCATTTAAACTGATAATAAGATCAGCATGGACTGTGTTGCTGGGCCCAGGTTGCCACAAATCTTCACAAATTAAGAGTGCAATTTTAATGCCTTTGTAATGAATAACGCAATTTTGTGTGCCGGGAGTAAAATAGCGTTGTTCATCAAAAACGGTGTAGTTGGGGAGTATTTGTTTGCTATAGCTTGCGGCTATTTTATGTTCGCTTATAAAAGCCGCTTTATTATAGGTTTTTCCTTCATGCTGTTCTGGATAGCCTATGATAATGGCTTTGTCAGATACCGCGGCTTTAATCTTCGTTAAAGCCAAGTCGATGCGTTGATAGAGGGCGGGCCTGAATAATAAATCCTCAGGAGGATAGCCCGTCAAGCAAAGCTCTGGGAAAACAATAATATCAGCCTCGGTATTTTTTAGGGTATCGATAATTTTTTGGCAGTTGCCTTCAATATCACCGACCATAAAATCAAGCTGGGCTGATGCAATCTTAAGTGTATTATTCATAAGTTTTCATTAATGATTAAAGCCGCTACTACATTTCGGCCTTCGCTGCTTAAGGCGGCAAAGGTTCGGCAAGCGGCGTGTGTGTTCATGACTTCAATATTAAGCTGCTCTTCAAATTGGCTCAATAAGGCGCGGTCAGGCATTTTGAAATGGTTGCCGCTTCCTAATAAAATCACTTCGGCTTTAAAGGCAAGTAATTCACGTAAATCATCGGCCTTTAAATCTTCAAGGCGAGTAGGGCGCCAATCCGTCATGATTTGATGGTTTGAAACGATTAGGCTGTGCTTATAAATTACGTCATTAATAGTAACACTGTGGTCTGTGTAGGCTTTGATCTGATAATCAGCGATGGAAGAGTCTTCAGTCAGTAACATGATAAATTCCTAGCTTTTCGTTTTCGGCACCGCCGAAAACATTTCTATATCAAAAGCACGCCCTTTGAAATATTTATAATTACGCATCATCCCTTCATAATGAAAACCATTTTTCTTTAAAAGACGAATGGATTGAGTATTTTCTTTTAAGGTAACGGCTTCTATGCGAGTGACTTCCATCTGCTCAAAAGCGTAGCGACACACCATTCTAATCGCGCGGCCCATAATGCCACGGCCCCAATATTGTTTATCCATATCATAGGAAATTTCAGCACGATGATGAAAGTTATTCATATACATGCCGACAGCTCCAATCATTTGATTGGTATCGCGACGCGCGATGGTCCAGAAAATACCCTGACGGCTCTTAAAGAGATTTTGGCAGTATTGAATTTCTGTTTCAGCTTCGGAGAGATTCGTGGGAATCATCGCTAAGATATAGCGACAGACTTCTGGGTCGGCATAATACTTGAAAAAAGCCTCGGTATCTTCCAGGCTCTGCTCTCTTAAAATATATTTTTCGTCCAACACCAGGGTGGGGAAGTCTCGTTGATAAAAGCTGGTGATTGCCATAAGATGGGCGGCTCCTAGTTAATGTAGGGCTATTGTAGCAAAGCTAGTTTCTAGAGACTAGGAACTACGGGAAAGGATATTATGCTAAAAGCCGACCCCCTACGCCTCCAGGCCGATCTAAAGCAAGTCTATATTCGAGGCAATGCCGAGCTTGATCTCAGTGATCAAGAAGCCTCAGCCTTCATTGAGGAGCTAAACAGGCATTTAGCCCAAGACCAATTGAAGCTTAGAGCGCTGGATAGCCTCCATTGGGTGCTTGAATCCGAAAGGCCCATGGAGCTAGAAACCCACCCTTGGCAGCCCCATGTAGGCAAGCCAATGGCCAACTATTTACCCAAAGACCCCGAACGCTATTGGGAGAGATTGTTCACGGAAATGCAAATGATCCTGCATGCCTCTGCCGTTAATCAACAACGTAGGCGAGAAGGAAAAGCTTGTGTGGATGCGCTCTGGTTTTACAGTGAGCCTGAACGTACAATGACTTTTTTTCAAAAGGTGTGGACATGCTTAAACAGAAAATTCGACGCAAAGAAAGCGCCAAAGCCCTAGATCATTATTTAGAGTCCCATCTTCATCCCATCTTAAAGCGTATTTATTATGCGCGCGCTATTCAAAGCCCTGAAGATTTGGGCCGAGATTTAGAACAATTATGTCCTTTTCAGTTATTGTTGAATATCGACAAAGCCGCCGCTCGTTTGGCTCGAGCTTTAAAAGAACAAGAAGCCATTTTAATTATTGGTGATTTCGATGCGGATGGCGCCACCAGCACGGCTTTAGCCGTTTCTGCACTAAAAGCCATGGGTGCACAAAAAGTCGATTATTTGGTGCCGAATCGTTTTACCTACGGTTATGGTTTAACCCCTGAAATTGTAGAGGCAGCAGCGCCTCGAAAGCCTCAGCTTATTATTACTGTGGATAATGGTATCGCCAGTTTAGCGGGCGTACAGCGCGCCAAAGCTTTAGGTATTGATGTATTAATTACCGATCATCATTTACCTGGCAGTGAATTACCGGAAGCGATTATAGTTAATCCTAATCAGCCTCATGATACTTTTCCGAGTAAAGCCATGGCGGGTGTGGGTGTTATTTTTTATGTCATGTTGGCTTTACGCCATGAACTCAGCCAACAGGATTGGTTTAATCTACAGAACATTCCCGTGCCTAATATGGCGCAATTTTTGGATTTAGTGGCTTTGGGAACGGTTGCGGATGTGGTGCCACTCGATAAAAACAATCGTATTTTAGTGCATCAAGGTTTAGGAAGAATACGCAAAGAACGAGCACGTCCGGGTATTAAAGCTTTATTGGAAGTCGCACGACGTGATGCATTGCGTTTAAACGCTTCTGATTTAGCCTTTGCTGTAGCGCCTCGTTTAAATGCGGCGGGGCGTTTAGATGATATGTCTCTTGGTATTAATTGTTTGTTAGCGGAAGATCCGATGAGCGCCTATCGTATGGCCTTGGAGTTGGATCAATTAAATAATGAGCGACGCGACATTGAAGCTGAAATGCAAAAGAAAGCTTTTGTCATTGTGGAAAAATTGCATTTAGCCGCTGAAATACCCGCCGCTTTGTGTTTGTACGATAAAGCCTGGCATCAAGGTGTGGTGGGATTGGTCGCTTCTCGTGTGAAAGATAAAGTGAATAGGCCCGTTATTGCTTTTGCAAAAGGGGATGCTGGCTTATTAAAAGCTTCAGCAAGATCCATTAGCGGCATACATATTCGTGACAGTTTGGAGCGCATTGCTATTCGTCATCCAGCACTCTTGTCAAAATTTGGTGGTCATGCCATGGCGGCTGGATTAACGCTTAAAGAAAGTGATTTTAAAGAATTTTCCCGTATTTTTGAGGCTGATATTGCAGAGCAACTCAGCCCTGAACATTTAGCGGCTCGCATCGATTCAGACGGTGAATTAGAAGCGCTTCATCTCACTCTAGAACTCGCTGAATTATTGCGCGAAGCGGGCCCTTGGGGTTCGGGTTTTCCCGAGCCTCAATTTGATGGCGTATTTGAAATCGTTGAGCAACGTATAGTGGGCCAAAATCATTTAAAACTCTTAGTGAAATTAAAAGAAGCGGATCGTTATCTGGATGCCATTGCGTTTAACGTCAATCTAAATGACTGGCCAAATCACCGCGCGACGATGGCTCATTTGGTTTATAAATTAGATGTGAATGAATATCAGGGCAGAAAACGTTTGCAGTTGATGGTGGAGGAGTTGGAGGCTGTCTAAAATAATGCTTAGACAGCTGTTATCCCTGCGCCCCTACAAGCGTAGCGTAGCACCAACACCAGCATCAGCACTAACACCAGCACCACCACCTGCTTCAGCTCTTGCTGTGATTCCCACGCTGGATAAAGCCGCGGCACTTCCTTGCAATTCAGAACCGGCCGTCCTAACTCGCTGATTTGTTTCAGCACTGCGATGTAATAGGCTTAATAATTCGGCGCGTTGATCAGTGAGCTTTCGATCTTCAGGATAGTGCATAAGCGCTTCACGACTCCAAACTAAAGCGTGTTCTAAATCATTCACTTTTTTTAATGCCCTAATAATGGCTTTATAGGCCACTAAAGATCGATCCTCTTCATGTTTGTCAGCAAGAGCAAAAGATTGCATGGCCGATTCATAGGCGTCTTGATGACGATTTAATAGATTGAGTATGGAAGCTTGATCGGCATAAATGATAGGATCATTTTGAGCTAATTTAGTGTCATTGAGCGCAGCTTCAATAGTCAGAAGCGCATCACTGTGTTGAGCCAATTGGTAGAGTGTGGCGTATTTTCGACGAAGTGCCGTATAGTTTAAAGGATCTATTTTAAGAGCCTGTTCACAATACAGCAGTGCTGATCTAAATAACTCTTCCCAAATAGCAGGCTCATTTTCAGTACAGGCATTGCTATAGAGCTCAGCAGCTTTTTCGGTAAATAGAATTATGCTGGTAATAGCCCCTTGATTCTCTAGGGCTTCAGCATGGGTGGGTTGCAGTGCTAATACTTTAGTTAGGCAATAAAGCGCATCGTCGTATTTGCCTTGTTCATAGTCTTCAGCGGCTTGATCAAAAAATACTTGCAGCTTTGTTTCTGCAGATACTGGAGCGGATGATTTTGTAAATATCAGGGGCATTTTTTCTATACTCTCTTTCTTTAGGTTTTCTAGGGTTTTATGCAAGCAGCAGGAGTTTCAGAATGTGATCTTGCTATTGGCTCTGCAGCGCCGGCACCAGCAGCCGCAGCTTCCTCTACTTCTGCTCTGCCCACTGATATGATAGCGGGGCCGCCTATTCTTGTGCGACCTATCAGCGCGCCTACGCTTCTTGCTGCTAAGCTTCTTTCAAGCCTGCGCTTGTTTGAAAGAGTGTCTTTCTCTTCAAGTGCTGGAGCATAACTAGGATCAAGCAGCAAGGCCTTTTCACAGCACTCGAGAGCCGCATTGAGGTGATTTTCTCTATCAGTAGAATTGTCACTCGCATCTGCCTTCCTTGCTAAGAGTTTGGCCTGTAATACGAAAAGCCTTTTTTGCTGAGGGCATGCGGTCAACGCTACAGCAGCACAGCTTTCGGCCAGCGAAATTTCATTGAGTTCTAGATGAGCGGTAATTTTATTAAAATGAGCGCTAAAAAGCTTAGGACTCAGTTCTAAGGCTCGGGTGGATGCTTCAATGGCTTCTCTATAACATCCTAGTATATACAGTATTTTAGCCATCTCATTGTGGTAAAAACTATCTTCACTGTTTGATGCAATGGCATCTTGGCAGCTTTTGAGAGCATTTTTATAACAACTACGAGCTTCATCTGGTTTATTTTCCCGGCTGAGTTTTCCAGCAAGCGACGATAATAGACAGGAATGATTCATATGTGCACGCGATTTCACTGTCTTGTCATTCGCAAGAATATCTAGGCCTGCTATTTCAAGAGCGCGCGTAGAGGCTTCAAGTGCTGCAGGAAGATCGTGCAGTAGCAATAGAGTTTCTGTCATTAAATTTTGTGCATAAAGATAGTGAGTGTCTAATTCAAGGGCCTTTTTGCAATATCCAATGGCTAGTTCATGTTTATCATAACGCTTTGATTTAAGGGTGATGAAGTGTTTTTTTAGAAAGGCCTTTTTTTGTATTTCGATATTTTCTACAGTGGTTCTTTTGATTATGATAGCGTCGTAATGCTCTAAGGCTTCAGCATCATTGCCCAGATATTCTAATGCAAGACCCCACTTAAAGTGGGCATCTGTATTCGCAGGATCAAGCTCTATAACTTTAAGTAAATGCCCCACTGCTGCTTTATAGTCGCCACCCGTAAGACATCCATCAGCACGGCTAAGTAATGTTGTTACATCTTTACTGCTTGAAACAGGTGCGCTGATGCCTGAAAGATGGGAATCAAGTGGTCGCATGGTATAAGCCTCTTTTTGGGTTTTTGAGTCTGGAGTGGGTATGCTAGCGTAGTTTTATTAACGAAATCTTAAATGGGGTAAATATTTTTTGTATTGGATTTGGAGTTTAATAAGGGCTTGAAATACCAAATTCTTTTAAGATTTCGGTTTCAAGAGCCTCCATGCGGGCAGCCTCTTTTTCTTTGATATGGTCGTAGCCTAATAGATGCAGGGTGCCGTGAATGACAAGATGGGCCCAGTGGTCTTCGACTTTAATGTTTTGCTCTAGAGCCTCTTGTTCTACTAATTCACTGCAAATCACTAAATCACCTAGATAATCGGATTCCATGCCGGGCATGGGAACATCCGGGAAAGATAAGACATTCGTAGCGCCTTTTTTGTGGCGGTATTCTTGATTGAGTTCGGCGCTCTCGGTGCTCTCGACCGTGCGTACGGTTAATTCAGCGCTGGCTTGAGCAGTGGTTTTCTTTAGAACGGCTTTGATCCATTTTTTCATCTGAGTGGCGCTTGGAATGTTTTTTTGTTCACAGGCGATTTGACGATCGAGTTGGATTTTCATTGGATTTAATCAACCACCTCAGCGACCAATGAAAAAGGCTTAGCTTCTAAGATGCGCACTGGCAGCATCTGCCCTATCATCGAATGAGGGCCGCTGAAATGAACCACACGATTATTTTCAGTGCGTCCGCTGAGGCGATCTGGATTACGTTTAGAGGGGCCTGTCACCAAAATCGTTTCAACGCTGCCCACCATGCTTTCGCTAATGGCCCACACATTCTGATTAATGCGTGCTTGCAAAATATCCAAACGTTTTTTCTTGGTTTCCATCGAAACATCATCGGGTAATGAAGCCGCCGGTGTTCCAGGACGTTTGCTATAAATAAAGCTGTAGGAATTATCAAAACCAATTTCATGAATTAAATTCATGGTGGCTTCGAAATCGGCTTCAGTTTCACCGGGAAAGCCAACTATAAAATCAGAGGAGACGCAGATACCAGGTCTAACTTGGCGTAATTTACGAATCTTAGATTTATATTCTAAAACAGTGTAATTGCGCTTCATGGCGGCCAGTATGCGATCGGAGCCGCTTTGTACGGGTAGATGTAAGAAATTCGCCAGCTTCTTTTCATTCGCATAAGCTTGAATTAAGCCATCAGAAAAAGCTGAAGGATGAGAGGTGGTAAAGCGAATACGCTCTACGCCTTCAATAGCGGCGGTGTAATGAATTAATAAAGCAAGATCGGCCATTTCACCGTTGTGCATCATGCCGCGATAATCATTGACGTTTTGGCCGAGCAAATGAATTTCTTTAACCTGCTGTTCGCTTAAAGCAGAAATTTCGGTTAAGACATCATCGAAAGGGCGGCTGATTTCTTCGCCGCGCGTATAGGGCACTACGCAGAAGCTGCAATATTTGCTGCAACCTTCCATGATGGAAACATAGGCGCTAACGCCTTCGGCTTTGGGTTCGGGCATGTTGTCGAATTTTTCAATTTCAGGAAAGCTGATATCGACTTTGGATTTTTTAGTCTTGATAACTTCATTCAGCATTTCAGGCAAGCGATGCAAAGTTTGAGGCCCAAAAACGATATCCACATAGGGCGCTCGTTTAACAATGGTCTCGCCTTCTTGGCTGGCCACGCATCCGCCCACACCAATGACGAGATTAGGCCTTTTCTTTTTCAAAGGCTTCCAGCGGCCCAGCTCTGAAAATACCTTTTCCTGAGCCTTTTCGCGTATGGAGCAGGTGTTAATCAAAATAACATCTGCCAAATCAGCATCTTGGATTAATTCAAGGCCATGTGATTCTTTCAAGACAGCCGCCATCTTAGCGGAGTCATATTCATTCATCTGGCAGCCATGGGTTTTTATATAGAGTGTTTTCATAAGGGCGGTGATTCTACCTGGTCTGAGGGGATCCAGCTAGGGGGTTTTGGGGTGTGTCGGGTTATTGGGCTCTGAAAATCAAACTGGGGTAGCTTAGTGCTGAGTCTTCGAAATCCAATAGGGTGCGGCCCAAATTTTCTCATAAATTATTTAATAAAATAAGCATATTATTTTAAGCTTATTTTAAGCTTTATAAGCTAAAATCCTTTTAGATTTCTCAAAACAAAGCTTTTGAGATCGAATTAAGTAACTATTTTGGAGGTCGGTGTATGAGTAGAAATAATCCACAACGTGTAGTAACCGTGCGGACTTCAATTAGACTTTTTGTTTCTCCTGATGGAATTTCTGGTGATCAAACTATAGAAAGAACTGTTTCTGCACCAGCAGCGAGCGCGGCTCCAGCTGTGCCGACTCCAGCTTTTAGTGGTTTGGCGAGTGGGCTAAGAAATGCTTTCGCTGGAGGAGTGGGTTTATCTGCTCCTAGTGCTAGAAACACTGCGCTTTCTCGAGTAGCTTCGGCTGCCAGCGTGGGAGCTCCAGCGCCTGCTGCTTATACTCCCGCGACTCCTTCAACAGGCTTTGGTGGTTTGAGCGCTGGTTTAAGAGCAGCTTTTGCTGCAGGGGCTTCTCGTTCTGATCGTGTTCCAGTTCCTGCAGTTTCTGGCTCTAGTGCAGCAGCTGCAAGCGCATCGGCTGCGGCTCCTGCAGCAGCAGCTGCCTCAAGCATGTCGCCTCAGGACTTAGCTATTGAGGCATATCTTTCGCTTTTTAGGGCGAGAGATGCTGCGCTTATTAGTTTGCTGTTCTCATCTCATGCGCCTTCTGAGCCCTTTAAGGCACCCGAAAACCTTATAGCCGAGAAATTTGAAAAGTTACAGGCCGATGTGAAGCAGATGGATGAACAGCTTGATAAACTAGCTGAAGGTGATTCCACCACTTTGCTAAAAGCTAAGTTCAAGCGTCTTAAAGCTCAATTAGACGAATTTGAAGCGGATAATAGTTGCGTCTTTTCCGCGCGAATTATGGATGAGCCTGTTCAAGTGAGTAGCGGAGCTTATTATGAAAAAGCTTTCATTAACCACTATTTAAAGGAGGGGAATACACGTTGTCCATTAAGATCGGTAAAATTAAATACAACTTGCGGAACGGCTCCTGATCCAAAAAGGAGAGCTGAGATTCAGGTTGGTTTAGCTTTATTGGATAGTTTGGTAAAAGCTTTTGCAGAAGATCTTGAGCCCCATCTTCACTCTGTGACATCGCCTAGGTTGGGCTGATCTCGCCGCAAACGCGCGGCAAGCGACAGGGTGTCAGACCAGTTTGGTCTGACACCGTTCATAAAACAAGATTTTCTGGCAGACTATTGGGAATCTATGTATGATGCCGCACAAATTCCCCTCCATACGGTTGAAGTGATTTGCTAATGAAACAATCTATACCTCTCTCCCCTCAAGAAAGGAAGTTTAAGCGCCATAGCCCAAAAATTATTTTTATCACTTTAATGTGTTTAAGCATTAACGCGTTAGCACAGGCTGAAAAAAACATCCCATGGCAAAATAATGAAATCTCAGTAGGATTTTTTAATGATAAATTTTTAAATTATACTTTACCGACTCCACCTCCTCCCTTGTTTTGGACCGCGACTAATGTCAACTCGGGTGCAATTATCTCCTATCAACATTTGATGTATCACACAGCGGAACATTTCTCTTTTTACTTAGGTCTTAGCTCTGAGTATTGGGTACTCAATTCACAAGTTATTTATGGTGTATCTGCTTTAATTACATTTCGTTTCTGGGCGCTGCGTACAGCTATTGCCAGCCCTTATTTGATTTACAGTATTGCCAGCCCTACATTACTTTCGCGCAGTCATATCGACGGAGTTAATTTAGGCAGCGCTTTTATTTTTCAGGATAAGTTAGGATTGGGCGTGGAATTAGGCGCAAAACATCCCGTTACACTGGAGCTCGGTGTAATACATTATTCCAATGGCGATGTGTTCCCGACCAATAGTGGATTACAGGTGCCTTTTGTATTAAGTATTGGCTATGGTTTTTAGAGAATTCAAGAGTGATAAATGTTAAAAAAAATTTTACTATGTTTAAGTATTTTGATCATTAACGCAGCCTATGCTGATAATGCTGAGTTAAGGGGAGGCCATCCTTTTATTGATTTGAGTGCTGGTTATGGTTATGTTCGTACGTCCACCGGTTCAATGTCATGTAATCAGTTTTCCAATGCAAGTTCGTGCTCAAGCAGTATCGGCGGTTTCGATTGGAATATAATGAGTGGATATTTATTCTACCAAAACCGTTTCGCTTATGGCGGAGCTATAGGGTATACCTCTTACCCTAACAATAGTTATGTTATTAATTATCCTAATAGCCCAAGCCAGAGCTTACGCTATAAAAATAATTACGACATCGATTTGTTAGGCATTGGTAAATTCTTTATTACCCAAAAATTTAGCGTGCTAGCAGGATTGGGGGCCACTTATCTTAAGCAGCAAGCCTTAGCCAACTATCAAAGCACCTCGAATGAATTGGTGCAGGGAACTTATAATAATCACAAGATTGCACCCACTCTTCTGGTGGAATTCATCTATGGCATTACTCCCCATATTAGTGTGGAAATAAGCACCCAATATACGATGGTAAACACTCTAAACGCCAATTCTCAAAGCTCCTGGACTGATAGCTTCCCGACTGAGGTGGCAGATACACGACGCACGAATATAGGCCTTATTTACACTTTCTAGGTCTGTTGACATTTGCTTTCGCGAAGCGAAAATTGAACTGCTTTACCCATCGTCCTTCAAGATGCGAACTTTAAGTTTCAGCTTGCGAGAAGTTGAGGCGTTCTGATTGAGCAAAAGGCGAGGAATAGTCATTCTATTTGGAGTCTTTTGCGATTGAAGAACACCTCAAACTCGAAGCAAGATGGAGCTCTAAGTTCGCCTCTTGAGGGACGATGGGTATTGAGGCCATCCATAGCGGTGTCAGACCAGACTGGTCTGACACTGTTCATGCCCTTCTAAGGACAAACTTGAAAAAGAACTTCGTTTGCCTGAGGCACCTAAACCTGCTAAGAGATAATTGCTTAGGGGACGTTTCCACTGACCTTAAGAATTAATCTTTTTATCAATTTGTCAGTTAATTAGCTAATGCTTGTGTAAAATTTTGAGCTGTAGAATCATCCATGGCTGAAAATGCCTCTGTTGCTCCAAGGACATTGCTCTGTAGCATGCCTGTAATACCCTGGGCATTTTGAGGATTTGCTTCGATGAAAGCTTTTAGGTCCACATGCGCCGGTACGAAATGAAGGCCAGAGAAATGCCCTTCATTTCTTACACTAAACAATCCAAAACCGACGGAATTTATCTTATATCCGTTTGGAGGTGTCGCTTTAAAATCTGCTACCGTAAATACAGGTAGCTCCTCTGCGGTAGGAAGAGCACCGATTCTTGTACATTTAAAAATGGGTCTAATGCATAACTCGCTTAACTTAGGAAAAGCTGTTCCTAATTTTAATGTCGCATTCCTAAGTTCTGGTTCTTCACTCAGTATTGCTTCTTCCTTAAGTCTTAGTTCTTCATTCTGGACATGTGATCTTACTATCCCAAATATGCTCATCATTTCAGCACTTGCAATAGGAGAAGGAGCGTTAAAAAGACCGGGGTCGCGAAAGTTTTTCTCAATTATTACTGGCAAGATTTCTATTGAATTAATTTTATGGGATAGCTTATTCATGAAAGGCATTATGAGCAGGTGAGTTAAAATAACAATAGGAGATAGGATTAGGGTTAGAAGCAGTGCAGCTAATGACTTTAGGTGAAAAAATACAGCTGCAATTGTTTTAAGAATAGCGGCACACCCATTTGCAAACCAATTATTAGAAGTAGGCATCATCATGAGTAATAATAAACCCGGATGTAGGAAATCTAAAAAACCAAAAACAGGTGACTGCTTCGTCGTCTTAAATTCGAATTTGAAAAAAGCGGTTTTATCTCCTGATAAGAACCAGAAGGTATCGCTCACTCTTTGCCATAAAGAGGATCCAATTAAATTTGCTAGTGGAAATTTTTTTGTTTTAATTAGGAATGAGAATGGATTGAATGGATTAGGTCGATTAGAACTTGGCATGGTTACGAGCTCCTAGTTAAGTAACAGTCATAATAACACAGGATTATTATGATATTCTTAAGAGATAATATGGCCGATATTGATTCGAATCAAGGGGTTGTATTTGCAGCATGTTGAGCCATGGGTCATAGGGGACTTACTTAAGTTGATAACTTTGGCCTTGCTGAAGCAAGGCCAATCAAAGCTAACAAGAAATGATTTGGGGGGAAGGGGGTACCAAGGGTCAGATGGTGTATTAGATACTAACACCAACTGCCATGAACACCGTTTATGCAACAATACCCAGTGCATTGAGAGATCGTCTTTAATGGTGTAGGGCTATTTGAGGTATTTCCAAAAGCGGTATTTAACATTAACGGCATTACAATTGTCAAAACAGCTAGTATAGAATTTTTCATGAATATCTCCTCTTAAAAGTTAATTGAATAGAATCTTTTACAAAATTAAGGCTTTTTTGAGGAAGAATCAATAAGGTATAAATACCCTAGAGGAGTAAGTACAGAAATCCATCAATAAAATTGATCAACAAGTAGCCGGAAAAAAATTAAGTTTTGACGAAGCTGAAGAGCAATTAGGTGCATTGGATGGCTAATGTATTAATGTACCCAAAAGGTGCCAGGCACCTTTTCTATATCATTTTAAAAATTTCACGTCTATTAAAAGCCACATAAGGCTCGCCAATTTCCTAAAGTTCAATCCCCCTCCGTTCTTTCTGCTTATGGTGGTGGCAAAGAAATTGGTACGCCCTCAGTGGCTATCCATGTGGCAAGAACTTTGGCGCCATTTGGACCTGCCTTGGTACTATGAACTGCATAAGAGGGGTACTGAAAACTTTCACCAGCCTTATAAGTTTTAGGGGTCTCTCCCTCCATCATGACGGTCAATTTTCCTTCGAGCACATAGACCACCACAGGCCCTGAATGCATATGTTTAGCCTTGATAGCATTGGGTGGATATTCTGCTATTTCCAAACCCATTTGGTAGTGTGATTTTGGAATTTCCATCCGTTGCAAAACCTGCACCTGTACATCAGGGGCCGCTTCACTTGCGGTGACAAACAAACTTAAAAGTGCAATTAAAAATGAACTAATCAGATATTTGTTTTTCATAAACTTTCCTTTAGCCTGGCATTAAATGTTAATTTTTTATCGAAAATGTAAAGGCCGTATTGTGACATGAAAAGGTGCCAGGCACCTTTTCTGCTCAAAAATATTGGATTAGCTCTATTTAACGGAATATCACTGGAAGATAATCTTTTAAAAAATATTTGAATATGGGTTTCGAATCAACCAGTTATGTATTTAACTCATTAGTAGTAAAAGATTTTAGGAGTACCGAGGGTCGGTTTCACATCGGACATATAACCTATTGTTTTATAATGTATTTGTTTCATGAGTTTTAAATTGTACCCCCAGATATACCCCTTAATTATGTTGGCTTTTAAGAATGCTTACTAATTGTTATTGGACAGTAAATAAGGTCCAGCATCTAAATTATGTTTTTAATAACTCCAGGTGCCTATCAGTTTTCAACTAACACCAGCCAGGTCAATTGCATTGCTTAAAATTTGTTTACTCATTTGTTGTAATTGTTCATAAGCTTGAGCAAAGGAGGGTTTGTTTTCTTCGTATACCATTTGCTCTAAAAAATCGTCCCAATGGTTCTGCCATTGCTTGTCGTTACCTAAGAGCTCAAGTGCTGTCTTAGAGGCGCGGGTTGGATTTTCTGTGTATTCTTGATTAAGTTTTTTAAACATTTCCTTGTCTTTTTGCATGACAGCATGAGCGATTTGAATGTATTTTCCTGCAAGCAGATTGGATTGATTCAAATGATATAGGTCATAAAGATGGCGTACCAAATGCTTATCTGACGGTCTTGATTTTTCTTGTGCATTGTTAATGCGACGTGTTAGTGCTACCCATTTTTCAGCAGCGGTTTCATCAAGCGCAAGACAGTTAACAGGGAAGGTGTCATGGTCACATTCGTCACCCAGCGTTACTTTAATCAATGAACTGATCTCAGTTGTTTCCGGAGGCAGCAACAATTCGCCGACAAAGCATTCCACGGCAATATGTGGTTTCAAATAGGATAGTGAACTTGAGTCGTCAAAAAGAGCGCGAATACTCATAAATCGACCTTCGTAAAATACTTTTACTTCTTCTTTATTAATAGAAAAGCCTGCCGTGGACAGGGCCTCTATTAGAGCGTAGCGGAAGTCACGTAAACGTCTTCGCTTTATTTCTTTGCTTAGTGAAAGTGCTGTGGGTTTTAAGATAACCCGGAAGTCAGCGTCTTCAGATAGACGGCGGATTATCTGATAACCTTTTGATAAACTAGTTCCGCCTTGAAAGATAAGGTTGAAGTAATCATCTTGTACATTCACAAGCGTTTTAATGGCTTTAGTGACATAAAAATCTTTTCGGATAAATTCCGAGGGTAGGCCTAATAACTTTGCAGTTTTTTTAATATGTTCTTCATTTAATTTACCGGGCATTTACTTTCCTCTCAAATACCAGTGATCGACCCTCCACACTAATCTTGCCGCGGAATCGACTTTTTAATTGAACACTAAAAACCGCAGGGACCTGAGTCGTTTCACCGCGATTGTATTCTTGAATAGCGGAACCTAATTCCCATTTCACGTTTAATTTATTTAAGGCCTCCATAGCAACAGTTTCAAAAGATTCTTGCAATACCGGTTTTATTTTTCCATTAGTAAAAGACATGGGTTCTGCTTTGGCATAAAGTCCGTGACTGATCTTAAGAATCAATCCTTCCTTCAGAAAGGCTTTCAGGGCGCGGTTAAGGCGAAGCTGTGCTTGATTGGAGTAGTCACTCTCCAGATCCTTGCGAGTGAAAACCTGGCCTTGGAAAGATTCAATTTTCGAGAGAAGGCTTTCTCTATAGGTATTGCTGTAATGGGCTTTTAGTTTATTCATAGGAGAGTGCTCGAATTGCGCCATAAATAGTCATTTTTAGGCAGGTTAGCATATTTTCTGGTTCGTCACAAATAGTCATTTTTAAAAATATGCATAAAAATCACAAAATAAGGTGCCAGGCACTTTGTCTAGTAAGTTGACAAGTTACGTACACCCCTCTGCATGCCTCATTATAACTGTATATCATTGAATGTAATAAATTTTTTAAACACCGCTTTTATATGGCAGCTCTCGCAGGATTTGATCTATAAGACTGGGCATGAAAGGGCATGCCAACAATTTATTATTTTGAAAAATGAAATTGACGATAAATTATATAAAATTGAATAAAAATACAGTTGAAAATATACCTGATTCATGAGAATATTTTGTTCTTACAAGAACTCTGGAGCCCATAGACTATGGAAGAAAATATTTTTAATCTTGATAAAACAGACGATTTGCCAGAGGCTTATAAAAAGCAACTTAAGTTATTAAATGTGCGAGATGACACAAGAAGCCTTCTCGCTTTATTTGATTTAAAAGACAATCTTTCTATTGATGAAATATTGGTTGGGATGTATCGCCTACATAAAGTAGAAAAATCAAGAATATGGGTAAGCTCAACTTTGCATAATTTGAGCAAAAAAGGGCTGATTAGAAAGATTGATGGAACAAAGGGTAAATATAGAAAAGTTAACAAAGATTAATAGGAAAAAACCGCTACAGCAACAATACATATAGTGCTTGTAGCGGTTCTTTACACATGGACTAGGTCCGTACAACTGCAGTCTATCAAAAGTTTCCCATCCCCGGAAAGCACTATTTCATATTAGGAGAGTCGCATGAAGATAAAATGCAGACCGACCAGGGTTAATAAAAAACCTGGTCCTAAAGGTGTTGAGGTCGAGGCCCATAAAAGGTCGAAACCTATGAAACTACAGAAATGTAAGTAGATAAAGTGTTGTGCCTTTTGGGGGAACTTGAGAGGCACAACTTTTCTTCCTTGTTTATCATTGAGATTCGAGCTTTGAGTAAAATACCTAGTAAATCGAAAGACGGGTAATCGTTGCTAGAGATTGATGAGTTAGTGATATTTCTGGTCTTTATGTTTTGGTATGCCGAAACGCTAGGAATTATTTATGTTGCCAGTAGCTTATTCATGCCCTATTTCATTAAGTTTTCAAACTATAAATACTATAGCTGAGTGTATTATTGCAGCTGGAGTATTGATTGCTTTTTGGGAGCTTCGTTTATTAAAGAATAAAGAAAAAAATGATGTAAGTTATAGGGAGTCTGATTTTTACCTTAATAAAATATCTGAATATTTTGAAAAAACATTATCTATTTTAAGCGAAGATAAAAACGGTAATATTAAGTGGGTTACGGTGGCAACCATTTTAGAATCGGCAGTTGCTTTATCAAAAAACATTACGGAAAAAACTCATCAGGAAACCTATATTATTGAATTTATAACAGCCGCTTTTGTTTTGGCTGATATTCTTTCATCAATTCTAAAGGATTTGGATAACCCTTATTTAGATTTGGATTTTTTTATTGAGGATAACGGGATTTCTAAAAATAAATTAGTGGTTATATTAAGATTTATTTATAGAGCTAGTGTTCCCGCCAATGAATATGGAAGGGGGCTGTCAAGTATGAGCCACGAAGAAAAATTTAAACTCTTTACACTTACTCTTTCTGATAAGAATAGCCAAGCCTTGTCTGATAAGGAAAGGAATCATTTCGAAAATGTGTGGGGACTAAAATTTGACTAACCAGTGTTTAACATCAAAATTAAACGAGTAATTGGCTAATTATAAAAAATGATCTTATTCATGCCCAGGTTTCTTCACTTGAGCAGCTTCGTCAAGAGGGATTCGTATTTAGAGGGCATAAAGACTTTAAATATAAATTAATACCGAACGCTTTTCGACGGGAAACTGAGCTGAAAATGAAAGAGCAATTCGGCATTGAAGATATCCGTGCTGCAGCGTGGTTTCAAAGCAAAACTATCATTGAGCAGGTTGATCAATGGTTGTTGCGGGGGCGAAGAGCAACCTATTGGGAGCGCGGAACAATACAAAGGTTGCTTGAATATTGTTTGTATCTAATGCGCTATAACTACTGTCTTAATATCTTCGCCAAAAATAATCCTGATAGAATCTCTTCAAAAGATCGAAATGCTATCTTGCTCAGAGATGCTGAATTCTGGAGGCTAGAAACAACCTTTTATTATTTATTTTCATGCTATTTTCTAACCATTATTAAGATTTTTGATCTTCAAAATAACTTGCTACAAGACGCTAATCCACCTGAGGATTTAGCTCACGTAGATGAAACCTTGCCCCAACATTACGATGTTTCTACTGCTGCTTTAGATTGGTCAAAGGACCCTAAGGTAGCAATATACTTTGCGTTTGGCAATACAAACACTGAGACAAAATTTTTAAAAATATATGCTCTTCGAGTTCATAATCACAGTGACTCACCAATTCGAATAATGGAAGCAAGCCCTCTTGTAGAAAATGAGAGAGCTAAGCGCCAGGAGGGAGTCTTCAGTTATTTCGTCAAACCTTGTTCGTTTTATCTTCAACACGGTGAATTTCCTTCTATTGACTATTTTGATTCTCGGTATAAAAACAACTTAAATGAAAGAACATTTGAGTTAAGAGAATTTATTATCAAGCGCAGTGAATATAATCTTAAATTCCTTGGGTCCATATTAAGCAAACACGGGATTGATAAATGTTATTTGTTTCCTGATTTATGTAATGAATGAATTTGGGGCGTGACCTTAAAGAGTGAGTTTAATACCCAAAAACCTTGGATTTGGCTGTATTTCACGGGACATCACTGGAAGATAATTTTTAAAAAGGGGTATAAATTTTTTGAGTACTAAATGTACCCCCAAAAAGTGTTGGCTTTAGGTGGATTTAATAGGATTTCACTGGAAGAGAATTTTTAAAAAATTCTTGAATATGGGTTTCGAATCAAAGAGTTAGGTTCCTAACTCCTTAATCTTAAAGGATATTTAAAGAGTCTAGGAGTACCGAGGGTCGGACTCGAACCGACACGATATCGCTACCACCGGATTTTGAGTCCGGCGCGTCTACCAATTCCGCCACCCCGGCAAGGGAGGAGGGCAGTATACCAAAAAATGGCCTTTCGGCAATTTTTAATTACTGTTTTAAGATTATTTTAAGATTCATACCTTAAGATAGCGTGTAAAACTTGGGATTCCAGTTCTGAGAATTGAATTTAATATAATTTGGGAGAAGATAGATGCCTCGTATACCTACAAACCTTTTGAAGTCTTTTATTGGTGTTCCTCCAGTGGTCGCGGGGCTGGCTCCAGCTCCAGTTCCGGTTCCAGCTCCAGTTCCAGCTTCTAATAGGGGTTTCTCTGGCTTGAGGGCGGGTTTGCAAGCGGGTTTTGGAGGAGGAGGGCTATTTGCTCCGGCGGCACCTTCTCCTGCGGCACCCTCTGCATCCTCTGGATCTTCTGCACCGGCAGGCTCTTCTACTGGCTCTGCGCCGACTGCGGGTCTTAAATAAATTATCAAAGGGCTCTAGGACCATGCAGCCCTAGAGCCGTCATGGTTTTTTTAACAAAAAAACCAAAGGCAACATCATTAAAAAACACAGGCTGACAAAGGCATAGGCATTGATAAAGGCGGTCATTTGCGCTTCGGCAAAGACGGTTTGGCTGATGATCGTCGCACCGTTGATGCTGTCGGCATTAAGATGCAGGGTATTTAAATATTGATAAAGAGCTGGGTTGTTATCCGGTTGTATGAAGCCGCCTAGATGATTCCAGGCTTTTTGTGTGTCGCGCGTGAATAAAGTGATTACGATGGCAATACCGATAGAGCCGCCGAGTGTTCTCACTAAGCTAAATAAACCGGCAGCTTCCGTACGATATTCAGAGGGCAATGTTGCGAAGGCAATGGTCGATAAGGGTGTGAAGATAAATCCTAAGCCGATGCCTTGCAGAACAATCGGCCACATAAGCCACCACGTATCAACTTGTAGTGAATAATTCGTCGGCATATACATGCCAATGGCGCCGCAAATTGTGCCAAAAGCAATGAGATAACGTGTATCGACTTTATTACTTAATTTACCGGCAACAATCATGCTGGCGATGCCGCCGAGTCCGCGTGGCGCCATAATTAAACCGGTGGTGAGTACCGGATAATTTAATAGATTTTCCATCATCAAGGGCTGTAACACCATAGCTCCGAATAAACCCAGACCTAAAACCAGTAAAATTAAACTCGCGATGCTGAAGTTGCGATCTTTAAAAATAGCGAGATTAAAAACAGGTTTTTTTATTGGGCCTAAATTGTAATAAATAAAAGCTAAAAAACTTAAAATGCAGCTAATGAGAGCAATGCAAATGGAAGTATCATTAAACCAATCTTTTTCGTTGCCTTGATCTAACACATACTGCATACAGCCTATAAACACTGATAAAAAAATAAATCCCGTCCAATCCATGCTGCGTTCTTTTTTGGACGTATCAGGCAGATAAGCTAAGCACAATAAAAACGTTAAAATCCCGAGCGGTACATTGACATAAAATACCCAGCGCCAACTGGCTACTTGTGTTAAGTAACCGCCTAAAGTCGGGCCTAAAATAGGGCCTAGCATCACGCCCATGCCCCAAATGGCCATCGCCATTCCGCGTTCTTTTAGGGGGAAAATAGTGGCCATCACGGATTGTGAAATAGGCACCATCGCGGCACCAATCGCGCCTTGTATGAATCGAAATAATACAATTTGAGTTAAATTTTCAGCAGCGCCACAGAGTGCGGATGCGATGGCAAAGCCCGCGATACAGATCAACATGAATTTCTTTTGACCTAAGCGATCATTGAAATAACCGGTGAGTGGCATAAAAATAGCCGAAGAAACTAAATAACTCGTTAAGGCCCAGGTGATTTCATCAGGATCCGTGTGCAAAGAGCCTTGCATATGTGGCAGGGCTACATTCACAATCGTCATATCTAAAACTTGCATAACGGTGGCTAGCATCACAGCGGCGGTGATGATCCAACGATTGAAAGTAGAAATGTTAGCTGTGTTATCCATTATGATTGGGTATCTATGCTCACTTCTGCGCTGGTTCCAATGCGCAAAGGATATTGAGGATCAGGATTAATAATCCACACACGTACTGGCACGCGTTGCGTGATTTTAACCCAATTTCCCGTTGCATTTTGAGGGGGTAATAATGAAAAGGCATTGCCAGCGCCATGGCTGATGCTGCCCACAACGCCCTTAAAACTAATGTCTGGATACATATCCACGCTAATGGTCGCGTGTTGGCCTTCTTTAATTTGATGCAATTGATTTTCTAAATAATTAGCATCAATCCAATATTGATTCGCATCGACAAAAGCAAAGAGTGCTTGATTGAGGATTACAGCATCACCCACGCGTAAATTAAAATTAGTGACCCAACCATCGGAAGGCGCCACTAAATGAGCATAGGAGTAATTTAATTTAGCTTGAGCGAGTTCTGATTTTGCTAAATCCACATCGGCATTATCGCTTTCTAAGCGAGCATTTTCTTTATCTAATGCAGCTTGAGCTAAAGCTTTTTCTTCCACCAGAGTGCTAATTCTTTGCTGGTCGAGTTGTGCATCCAGCGCGTTAGCTTGTTTCATCACTAATTGGGCTTTGGCTTTTTTGATGGCCAATTTAAAGGGGCGTGAATCAAGATCCAATAAAGGCTGCCCTTTTTTTACATAACTGTTGTTATCGACATAAAGCTTGCCCACTTCGCCTTCCACTTGAGCGGCAACTTGCACCACATTCGCATTCACATAGGCATCGTCCGTGCTGATATAACGATTATTCAAAACCCAGTAAAGGGCGCCTAAAACCACCAGTAGAATGGCAGCCACAATGATTAAGCGCGTTTTGGCATGGGGTTTGGCCATGAAATTATGTATGAAGCCGGGTTGTGGAGTGGTAGTAGGGGTGTCCATCCTGAAAATTCCTTGGGTTGGGTAGCATGAGGACGAATTATAGTATATAAAGCTTGGCTGTTTCTATAGAAGATATCGTACAAAATGTCCCACTATCAGACCAAAGACTTCAGTTTTGAGCTGCCCAAATCCTTAGTTGCGCGCTATCCCTTGCCAGAGCGTGCGGCGAGTCGTTTGCTGTGTGTTAACAAAGAAGCTCACACTATTCAAGACGCCTCTTTTAAGGATCTTTTGGATTTTTTAGCTTCTAAAGATCTATTAATTTTTAATAACACCAAAGTAATTCCGGCGCGTTTAGAAGGCGTGAAAGCGAGTGGCGGAAAAATAGAGGCTTTGATAGAGCGCATACTAAGTCCGCATCGCGCTTTAGCGCATGTGCGCGCGAGTAAATCACCGAAGCCTGGCAGTGTCTTATATTTTGCAGATGATATTGCTGTGATGGTTGTAGGCCGGCAGGATAATTTATTTGAATTGGAATTTCCAACATCTAAAACGGTTTTAGAATGGCTTGAACTTTATGGTGAAATTCCTCTGCCACCTTATATGGATAGACCCGCTGAAAATTCCGATAAAGCACGTTATCAAACCGTGTACGCAGAACATGAAGGTGCAGTAGCGGCTCCCACAGCGGGTTTGCATTTTGATGAAAAAATATTAAAAGCTTTAGCCGATAAAAAAATTGAAATGCAGTATGTCACTTTGCATGTGGGCGCGGGAACCTTTCAGCCTGTTAAAGCCGAACGTTTAGAAGATCATTTGATGCACAGTGAATGGATGGATTTATCTCCCGCTGTGTGTGAGGCCATTAAAGCGTGTAAACAAAGAGGTGGGCGTGTGGTGGCTATAGGTACCACCGTTGTACGTGTTCTTGAAACAGCAGCTAAAACGGGCACTTTAAAAGCCTATCAAGGTGAAACGAATATCTTTATTTATCCCGGTTTTCAATTTAAAGTAATCGACGCTCTGCTGACGAACTTCCATTTGCCGCAATCCACCTTATTAATGTTGGTGTGTGCCTTGGGCAGTTTTGAATTGATGATGCAGGCCTATCATCATGCTGTAGAGCAGCACTATCGATTTTTTAGTTATGGTGATGCGATGTTCATTTTTTAACTATAATGTTCTTGTGAGCTAAAGCTCACAAGAAAATCAGTTTTAATTCCCCCTCACTTTTAATAAAACCTTAAGCTTCTCACTTTATCGTTAAATCTAGTTTTAGAGATTAATGGAATTTCTAAAATTAATTAATGGGAGAAACATTATGTCTAGAGAAACTCAAAATCAGCCTGCTAATAATCGTTTAAATTTTTACTTTAATATTACTTTACTGCTTCTATCGATGGGGTTAGGGGGGATCACTGTACTTCTGCCGGAATATTATGATGTAGGTCTGCCCATTGCGTATCAATTTGTTGTAGTCTTTTTTTCGACCGCCAGCGCCCTCGCTTTAAGTCTTTTTATTATTCGTGCTTTAGAGGCAAGTAAAAAGCGGGGTGAAGATTTGCTTGGGTCTATTAGTGCTTTTCCGGAGCAGGATAGGCTTGATTTAGAGCGCCAATTGGGTTCAGGGGCTGATGCCCGTTATTTGGTGCGATTTGGTCAAATTTCGAGTGGAACGGCTGTAGCAATGAACCTGAGCGTGCTCATTGCTACCCTGCTTCGCTTGATTAACAGTGATCCACGTTGGTTGCCAAAATTCCTAGTCATGACCAGTTCAACGACTACCAGCGCCAGTAACTTAACGGGTTTTATTCTGTCTATGCTGTTGGCTGGGAGGATTGATCAGCTTATTGAAAAGCTGCATTTAGTTGAACTGCGAGCCCAAGGAGGTCAAGAAGAGAATACGGAGGTGGCTGGAGTCTCAGGTCTGGAAGCAAGGCCACTGGTGCTGTCGGGTATTGGCAGCGGAGCAGGTGCTATTCCTGAGGCAGCCGCAGCTCGATCAGCTCAGTCCTCTAGAGCGAGAAGTGTTTCAGGTCTTAGGGCTGAGGAAGGAGGCTTGGCAGTTTTGAGCGATGAGCCTTCCCCTGAAATAACAGATCGGGCAGGGTTATTTCGGCTTCCTCGATCAGGCTCTCCGGCTCAAAGAGTGGCTGAACCTGTTGAAGCCAGTAGCGTCCCTCCGGCTGTGGGCCATGCAGCTTTGGTTACCACTGAGGGCGCCACTTCAGCAAGTTTAGGGCCTTCATAATATAAAGATAGACCTGAGTAGCTCTGGGAAGATAAAATGTGCCTCAATTTTATCTATCCCAGTTTTATTTGCTCAATCTGTACCTGTACAACGCTTTGTTTTAACTAGGAGCTGAATATGCCTCTAACATTCCATGAGTTAATTATAGTGCACGATAGTGATGCAGTGGGGCAATTTATTCAAGAAGGCCGGGCTGATGTTCATGCGCTTGATGAAAGAGGATATCCTCCACTGGGCTGGGCTTATCGAGTTCTTGGGGATCTAAGTTTGGCCGATTATCATATTATTATTTTGTTGCTGAAGGCGGGAGCCAATCCCTTACAGATTCGACCCTATTACGATGCCCTAAAAATAAAAGATTTAAGCCCTTTTATTTTAGCTCTTGTGCAGCGCGATTTAGTTTTAGTACGTTTATTTTTATGGCATTTGCCTAAAGGTTGTGATTATAAAACTCTAAAAATTGAAAGTATTAACGGTCATTGCAGGTCTGCAGGAGAGGAGGCTTTTATCCGAGATGCTTTTGAAGTTCGCAAAGGTCTGGGACGTGCCTATGCAAAATGGGTTAATGAAACAGCGGCTGAGGTTGAAAAAGTATGGGGCTTACAAACAGAGATTGAAGGCCACACTGCAACAGGTGATGCAAAAAGCATAGCGGAATGTAATCTAAAAATCGGCAAGATTTATTTTGAACAAGCTAAATTAGAACTCACTCCACCGGGTGATCCGACTAAAAGTTTAATTTATCCGGACAAGCCTCCTTATTATGATTCTACTTCAAACTTTGCTGAGCCAAAAGACTACAGGCCTGTATTTGCAGCGCATTATCAAAGCGAAGGCCGTATTTATCTTCAAAAAGCCTATGATTATTATCGAGTAGCAGAGGACGCATTACCTAAAAAACCAGCGGAGAGTGTTTATGCAGATCAAACTAGTATTGATGCTCATACAGCTGTGCTAAATAAATTGATTGATCTTACTAAAAGATTGGCTCTAGAAGCAGAAAAGAGAATCTATTTGAGAAAAATAGCGCAAGTGACGATAAAGGTACCCGGTGTTCCGCTAGTTTCTGCTGCGGCTTCTGTACACCCTGTACGTGAAGTGAGCGTAACAGCTGACCCTGAAAATAATAGTGATGATACTGAAGCTTTGTTGCCATTTAGAAGAGCTCCTCGTCCTTCCATTCTTCCAGCTTGGATGTCTTTTGGAATGAGGCAACGAAGAAGACCCACTATCGTTGCGTCTAGCGCAGAGCTATCAGCAGAACCATCGCAAACAAATATGTCTCGTTTATGAAATTCGAATTAATCACTACCGATGACCAAGCTCGCCGAGGACGCATAATCTTCGATCGAGGCATCATTGAAACCCCCGCTTTTATGCCGGTGGGTACCTATGGCACCGTAAAAGCCATGACTCCAGAAGAGGTTGCAGCCACGGGTGCGCATATCTTATTGGGTAATACCTTTCATTTGATGTTGCGGCCCGGTCCTGAGGTGATCACAGCGCACGGAGGCCTGCATAATTTCATGCATTGGCAAGGGCCTATATTGACGGATTCAGGGGGTTTTCAGGTTTTTAGCTTGGGTGCGTTGCGTAAACTCACGGAGCACGGGGTGACTTTTCGCTCTCCTTTGGATGGCGCTCTTATCGAGCTCACACCCGAAAAATCCATTGAGATGCAGCGTATTTTAGGCTCTGATATCGTGATGGTCTTTGATGAATGCACCCCTTACCCCGCCACTTTCGATGAGGCGCAAATTTCGATGGAGCTCAGTCTTCGCTGGGCTAAGCGCAGTAAGGATGCTCACGGTGCGAGCCCTTCGGCTTTGTTTGGCATTGTGCAGGGCGGCATGTTCCATGATCTACGCGAGCGCTCCCTGGCTGGTCTCACGGAAATTGGCTTTGATGGTTATGCCATTGGCGGCCTTTCGGTTGGTGAACCCAAGGATCTCATGTTAGAAACCCTCACACAGATTGTCCCCAAAATGCCAGAAGACAAGCCGCGCTATTTAATGGGTGTGGGCAAACCCGAAGACCTCATTGAGGGAGTGTTACGAGGCGTGGATATGTTTGACTGCGTGTTGCCTACTCGCAATGCGCGTAATGGGCATCTCTTTGTAAAAGGTGGCGTGGTTAAGATTCGCAACAGCCAATATAAAAATGATTTGGCTCCCTTAGATGCTTCCTGCGATTGCTATACCTGCCAAAACTACACTCGAGCTTATTTGCATCATCTCTACCGCTGCGGTGAAATACTGAGCGCGCGCCTCAATACTATCCATAATTTGCACTATTTTCAGAGATTAATGCAGGATTTGCGTCAGGCCATTGAACAAGGTACAGTAGCGCGGCAATTTCGTTCGAAATTGCCGGATTCGTATTAATCGGAAAGCGGAACCAGTTAAACAGCAAGGGGATAGATAATGTTTTTAGAATTATTAGGAATTAGCGATGCGCTAGCAGAGGCCACAACGGTTGCAACTACAACAGCGAGCGCCCCACAGGGTGGCGGCTTTTTGTCCATGTTGCCTATGCTGGTTATTTTTATAGCGGTGTTTTATTTTTTATTGGTTCGTCCACAAACTAAGCGCGCTAAAGAACAACGTTCTTTAATGGATGCCTTAGCGGTGGGTGATGAAGTGGTTACTTCCGGTGGTATTATCGGCAAGATGGTCAAATTAAAAGACAATCAAGCCCTCATCACGACAGCGAATGGCACTGAATTGTTAATGCAAAAAAATGCCATCGTCTCTATTTTGCCGAAAGGTAGCATGGATAACATGAAATAAGTGATTTTCTAGATGAATCATTATCCTCTCTGGCGTTATATTTTATTAGCTATATTAATTGTGTGGGGCGTGCTTTACGCCCTGCCTAATTTATACGGCGATTATCCGGCCATTCAAATCTCAACTAAAAATGGCGCCATTACGGCAGAGCTGCAATCTCAAGTTGAAGCTGTATTACAAGAACAAAAAATTCCACACGGTGAGCTTAAAGCTGAGAAATCGGATTTAATGATTGCCTTTTCAGATACGCCAGAACAACTAGAAGCCCAAGACAGTTTAAAATCGCACTTAGGCCCTGATTATGTGGTGGCGGCTAATTTAATTCCTAAAACCCCTGCTTGGTTGCAAGCCATTCACGCGCATCCCATGCATTTGGGTTTAGATCTGCGGGGTGGTATCCATTTTCTATTAGCGGTTGATGTGAATGCCCTATTGGATGCTCATGTGAATGGGGATTTGCATTCCATGGCGGATCAATTACGTCGCGAAAAAATTCGTTATGCGGGCATGCATTTGATGCCTAATCGCGGTTTAAGTATTCAATTTCGTGACGCTGAAACGCGTGCGGCAGCGGATGATTTGTTGCATCGCAGCTTTCCCGAATATGTCATCACTAAAACAGAAGACAATGCCTTAAATTTCAAACTCAGCGAAGAATCTATTTTAAAAATCACAAATTACGCCATCGATCAAAATATGACGACCTTGCGCAATCGAGTGAATGCTTTGGGCGTGGTGGAATCCGTCGTGCAACGTCAGGGCGTGGATCACATCAGTGTTGATTTGCCGGGTATTCAAGATGCGGCGCGCGCTAAAGATATGATCGGTAAAGTGGCGACCATTCGCATGCAATTAGTGGATGTAGAGCATGATACAGAATCGGCTAAAAATGGCGTCATTCCCTTTGGTTCGCACTTATACGCCTATCAGGATCAACCCGTTCTTTTGAAAGATCAGGTTGTCTTAAAGGGTGAATCGATTATTAATGCCGTGCCTTCGATGGATCAAAATGGGCGAGCCGCTGTATCCATTCGCTTGAATGGTAGTGGTACTGAATTATTCAGTCACATCACTGCCGCCAATATCGGTAAGCCTTTATCCGTGGTTTATGTGGAAATGGTAGAACGCAAACAAATGATCGATGGCAAGGAAGTCACTGTGCATCAGCCTGTGGAAAGCGTGATCAGTGTGGCGACTATTCAATCCGCGTTGGGTAATAATTTTGAAATCACAGGTCTTGAGAGTGATCATTATGCCAAAAATTTAGCTTTATTATTACGCTCAGGCGCGTATTCAGCTCCCGTGAGTTTTGTGGAAGAGCGTTTGGTGGGTCCGAGTTTAGGAGCCGCTAATATTCATCAGGGTGTGATGTCAACCTTGATAGGTTCTTTGGTCGTTATTTTATTCATGGCTTTTTATTATCGTGTGTTTGGTTTGGTTGCCGACATGGCGCTTTTATTAAATATCGTCTTTATTATTGCGATTTTATCCGCTCTAGGCGCCACGCTCACCTTGCCAGGTATTGCTGGTATCGTCTTAACGGTGGGCATGGCGGTGGATGCCAATGTATTAATTAACGAACGTATACGTGAAGAATTACGCAATAAAATGAGTGTGCAGGCCAGTATAGCCGCCGGTTATGAGCGTGCTTTTGCAACCATCGTGGATGCGAATGTCACCACCTTAATCGTCGCGATTATTTTATTTGCTCTCGGCAGCGGTTCGGTTCAAAACTTTGCGATTACTTTAATTATAGGTTTATTAACCTCGATGCTAACGGCCATCTTCTTTACGCGTGCCTTGGTCAATTTAATTTACGGCAGACGCGCCGTTAAAAAGCTTTCGATTGGAATTTAAGCATGGAATTTTTTAAGAAAAAAACCACGATTCCCTTTATGAGCCAACGCAAAGGTGCTGCAATCTTTTCAGCGCTGATGTTTATAGCTTCATTGTGGGTTTTAGCAACACATGGTTTAAATTTAGGTTTGGATTTCACAGGAGGCACACAAATTTCCGTGAATTTCCAAGAGCCTGTGGATGTAAATGAAATACGAGAAGATCTGCAAGCCGCGGGATTCGAACAATTGGTTGTGCAAGCCTATACACCTCGCGAATTATCCATTCGCCTCTCACCCCTAAAAGGCATGACCCAAGAAGTATTAAAGGGAAAAATTTTATTGGTGATGCCGGGTGCAAGCATCAGTGAAATTAATTATATAGGCCCAGAAGTGGGTAAAAGTTTAATGACCAACGGTATTTTAGCGATCGTTGTCTCATTAATAGCGATTATGATTTATATTGCGCTGCGTTTTGATTATCGTTTTGCGATCAGTGCGGCTGTGGCTTTAATTCACGATCCTATACTAATTTTAGGTATTTTTTCCTATTTTCACTTGGAATTTAATTTGATTGTTTTGGCAGCCGTGTTAACCGTGATTGGTTATTCTCTTAACGACACCATCGTGGTTTACGATCGAGTCCGCGAAAACTTCCGTAAAATCCGCAAAGGCACGCCCACTGAAATCATGGATTTATCCATCAACGAAACTTTGTCCCGAACGATTATGACTTCCAGTCTAACCCTATTAGTCGTGCTAGCCTTATTCCTCTTCGGTGGTCAAATGATTCACAACTTTGCCTTAGCGTTAATCATCGGGATAGTAGTCGGCACCTATTCATCCATCTACATCGCAGGTTCCTTGGCTGTAGCCTTAGGCTTAAACCGCGCGAGTTTAGTGCCCGTCGCCAAGAAATTGGAAGATCAGACTCCTTGAATTATCAGCTACTCCCTTCCGCTGAGGACAGCGGAAGGGAGTAGCTGATAATTCAATTTCCGGTATTGATATTTAGGTTTTCTATGTTAAGATTTTGCGTGACGGGTAAGGCCTATAATGCGCCTGTAGGGTCCTTTCATAGATCGGGCTTAACTTACGGGAGTAACGATGTTATAGGGGCCGTCTTTCTCTTTTAAGTGGACCAATTTTCTATTTTGAGTTTGTTAATTCTATCAAAATGCTTTGTGTTGTTTGTTACTAGAATGCCGTGATTCTGTATGGCAATACTGGCAATCATCAAGTCCATATCTGCAATAATTTTACCTTGTTTCTTAAGTAAGGCTTTTTGTTCGGCAAAAATATAGGACGAATCTTTGCAAAAAGCTAGTATTTGAACTTTATCTAAAAAATTTTCTATTAGCTCAAGATTTTGTTTTTTCTTTTCTGAGTTAAATGCTCCAAATAGAAGTTCGGTATGATTAATAATGGTAGTAGCTATCTCATCAGTTTCAAGTTTGGTTATATGCTCTACAACCTTGGCTTGCCCTTTCAGAAAATAGATCAAAATATCGCTATCAATTATGTATTTCATAATTTTATTTTTAAATTTTTATTTTTTCTTAATTTGATATGAGACAGCATAGAAGAGGCTTCTTTGTCATTCAAAGCGCCTGCGTAATTCATAAGAGAATTTCGAGGAACAGCCTCTTTTTTGACATAAAAATCTAAGGCTCTTTCTATAACATTTGCTTGAGAAATCTCTAATCGTTGCTTAAGAACACTCAAAATACTTATAGCATGATTGCTTAAACGAAAATTCATGGCTCGCTTCATTATTACCCCTCCTTTCATTGGAGTATAAACGTATACACGAAATTCAAATAATTTTCAATAGATGTAAATACATATTTCGGCGAGGGCATCTGATTTAGGGGGTATGCTGCAGTAATCGCCCTTAGGGCGTTGAGTTCTCGGCATCGTAAGTGTCAGGCTCCAAGCTGTAATGCTACGTGGTGGTCTGTGCTTTCAGTTGCAGCTGTTGGAGTGGATGTTGTTGCAGCCGCTGCACCGCAAGTTTCCAAGTTTTGAACAGGAAAGACTGCATCAGTGTGGCTTTTTTCGTTTGATGGGCTTGCTGATGTTGCTATGTCTTCAATCCCAGCTATTGCGATCTGTTGAAAAAAATTAGGTTGAGGCATTGAGTCTTCTTATAGTTGCTGCCAAGCCCAGACTAGGGCGCTTGTTAGAGGCGAGAACTCTACACAGCAAGCCCCAAAAATTCTTGATGAATTTTAGGATTGCTTAATAGAAGTCTATTTTTATCGGTATTAATCATTCCCCCGGCTTCGGTTACTAAGAGTATACCTGCGGCTGTAATGAGTGAATTGGGGTGTGATTGATAAAAACCATCTAAACGGGCTGCGGCCACGTAGGCTAAATCTAAAGCCACGGAACCACTTTGACGTAGGCCTTGGCATTTTTGGGCTAATTCAGAATTAACCTCTGTAAGACCCAATAAAGATTCATTTAATTTTTTGGTTTGACTGACGCGCAGGCGTCGGTCGTTTAAGCGGGCGCCTTGGCCTTGGCTTGCGATAAAAAGTTCGTCGCGTAGGAAGTCATAGACTAGGGCTGTGGTTATTTTATTTTGTAATTTTAGTGCTAATGAAATCGCGCAATGCGGCAAACCGTGAGCGAAATTAATTTCGCCATCCAGGGCATCGACTAACCAACAGGCTTCGCCGCTGGTACCTAAGTGGGTCGCATCTTCACTCGTAATCTTATGCGCGGGATGTGCTTTTTGAATCACAGCCGTGATTTCTTCAGCCGCTAGACGCTTTAATTCAGCGGTAAAAAGACGTCGATCTTCAGTTTTAATGTCCACCGCTTCTAGGTGTTCCATGGAACGTATAAATACTTTAGCCGCTTCACGGACCGCTTGGGTTCCGATGTTGATGATGGGGTTCATAGTTTTAGCTCGCTTGGGACCAATTCGTGAATTGGCCCTACGGAATTGTAATGTCTTCGTAGAGCCAATTCACGAATTGGCTCCAGATATTTACTCGGAATCAGAACCAGATTTAGAAGCAGCTGTCGCTGTATCCTGAGCTGGTGCCACTATGCGTTGAGGGCGGCGTGGCTTAGCTTTGGCTACAACAGGGCTTGCCGCTTGAGGCGCTGCTGGCGCTACAACTGGAGTTACAACAGGCGCTACTGCAGCCGGAGCTACAACCGGAGCTGCATGCACCACAGGCGCCGCTACTACTGGCGCATGTTGTTGAGGAGCCGGAGTTGCGCTATGAGTTGCAGCTTGAGGCGCCGGAGTTGCACTATGAGTTGCAGCTTGATGCGTGGGCTGAGGCTGAACTGCTTCTTTAGGCTGATGTTCAGCACCTTCAGTCTTTACAGTAGGCTCTTGGCGTGGGCCATTGGGAGCATTACGATCACGATTAGCGCCTCCACGACGACGATTACGTGAGCGATTAGCGCCTCCTGTGCGTGGTTCACCTGTGGCTGTTGTTGTACGATCGCCACCTTCTCTTCGTTGTTCAGTATTGCGCTCAGCGCTAGGGTCTGGGCGTTCCGCTCGTTCAGTGCGCTCTCCCTTCTCGCTGCGATCATTTCTTTGAGGGCGTTCACCTCTTTCAGTACGTTCGCGCGGAGGTCTAGGCCCACGTTCACGTGGATTGCGCTCCGCTCTTTCTTCGCGAGCTGGGCGTTCAGGGGTGTGGCGTCCTTGAGGGCTGCGTTCAACCGCCGTTGCTTTGTACAATTTAGGCTTGCTTTCATCAATGCCTAGAATTTGTTTCACAAAGCGAGAGAAGGCGCTGGGTCGATGAGGATTGGCTGGTAGAGTCGATTGATCAGCCAAAAATTGAGCGACGGCTGGTTCAACTTCCGCATGCTTCGCTTCAGCACGACGAGTCGGTGTTTCCACCTTGGCGGCCTGCAACATCTTGTAGCTGGGCGTGTCGGTGAAATAACCTTCGCGATTCGCTTCTTCTTTGCTGATGAGACGAATGGAGTGATTCGGCGTTTGTAAGTTTTGATTCGGAATGATCATGACTTTAACGGGATTGTTTTTCTCAATATCTTCAATGAGTCCGCGCTTTTCATTCATGATGTAAGTCGCTACTTCCAAAGGTAATTGTACTTGGAATAAGGAGTCGGGAGCCGCTACTAAGGCCTGCTCTTGAATCATATGAACGATCGACAAGCCCGCTGATTCCACACTGCGAATTAAGCCTTTTCCGCTGCAACGAGGGCAGGTTATTAGGCTGGCTTTGCTTAAAGCTGAGCGTAAACGTTGGCGTGACATTTCCAATAAGCCAAAGCGAGAAATGCGACCTGTTTGCACACGGGCGCGGTCCACACTTAAAGCTTCACGTAAACGATTTTCTACTTCACGTTGATTTCGAACGGGAGTCATGTCGATAAAGTCGATTACAATCAATCCGCCAGTATCACGAATTCGCAATTGGCGTGCAATTTCATCAGCGGCTTCAAGATTGGTGTTCAGCGCTGTTTCTTCGATGCTGCGGCCTTTGGTTGCGCGGGATGAGTTAACATCGATGCTCACCAAAGCTTCGGTTTGATCGATCACAATAGCGCCACCAGAAGGCAGGCGTACTTCGTGTTGATAGGCGGCTTCAATTTGCTGTTCCACTTGGAAACGGCTGAATAGGGGAACAGGATCCGCATAAAGCTTCAAACGATCCATGAAATCAGGGCGTACTTGCTCAATATGTTGCTTGGCTTTTTCGTAGGCGTTTTGTTCATCGATAATGATTTCATTCACGTCTTGACGCAAATAATCCCGAATCGCACGAATAATTACATCGCCTTCTTGATGGATCAAGTAGGGGGCCGCACGGGCAACAGCCGCTTTTTTAATCGCTTCCCAATAACGTAAAAGTATATTTAAATCCCATTGGAGTTCATCTTTATTCTTATTCACACCAGCGGTTCGGACAATAACGCCCATGCCTTCGGGTATTTCCAATTGAGCAATGGATTCGCGGAGTTGATCGCGGTCTTCGCCATCAATGCGACGGGAAATGCCGCCCGCATCGGGGCTGTTCGGCATCAAGACTAAATAAGCACCCGCCAGGCTAATAAAGGTGGTGAGAGCTGCGCCCTTGTTGCCGCGCTCTTCTTTGTCCACTTGCACGACGACTTCTTGGCCTACTTTCAAAATACTGTTGATGTTGATTTGGGTGAGCTCAAGATGATCTTGCTCATGGTTCATGAAGTATTCAGGAGAGATTTCTTTCAGGGGTAAGAAACCATGGCGTTCGCTGCCATAGTTTACAAAGACCGCGCCAAGGCTAGGCTCGATGCTGGTGATAATGCCTTTGTAGATGTCAGATTTCTTTCTTTTTTGATCAGGATGTTCGGTGTCTAGATCGAGCAATTGACGATTATTGATGATGGCAACGCGAATCTCATCGGGATGAGTCGCGTTAATGAGCATAGTTTTCATTGTGTTAAACCTGTGGTTGGCGTTCCTTTAATCGCACCACTGGGGTCAAGTTTTAGGCTTAATAGTCCGTTTTTCTCGGATCGGCAGGGCGTTCTTGGCCCGGCTTTTTTGTTTGATAATTCAGTTGTTCTGTATTACAAAACGGCGCTTATAAGCTTAGCTCAAACCCAAAGTGGGGAGGAGGCGCTGTTTATATTCGACCAATTTTGTTGGCCACGTTTATATATCTGCATAAGGTATTTGACCTTTATGCGACTGCGCGAGACTATAGCAGGGTTTTGAGGGGGCGGCAAACAAAACGGTCGTGGCTAGGGTCAGGTACGCAAAATCATTCATGGCGTCTCTGCCGTAGGGGCGCCCCTTGCGGGTGCCCTATAAAAACCTGCTTGCAAGCCTTCGGCTTGCTCTTTATTTGATAGGGCGCTACGGCAGCCCCCCAACAACAAGAGATACCTAAAATGCCCGTAAGTTTCATAGAAGTTCCCGAAGAATTCGCAGGCCAGCGCCTGGATAATTTCCTATTGGCTCGCCTGAAGAATCTTCCTAAATCAAGGCTTTACAGGGCTGTCAGAAAGGGTGAGGTTAGGATTAATAAAGGCCGAATCAAGCCCGACTACCGCCTAGTGGCTGGAGATTCCATCCGTATTCCGCCCTTTGATCTGCAGCCTATTGAGGAAAGCCCCAGGGCTGGTACGGGTTTATTGCAATTCATGGAATCCCGAATCCTCTATGAAGACGCAGGTCTAATAGCCATCAATAAGCCTTCCGGCATGCCCGTTCATGGGGGAACGGGGGTGAGCCTTGGTTTAATCGAATGCATACGTCAACTAAGGCCAGAGGCGAAATTTATAGAATTAGTTCATAGACTTGATAAAGAGACCTCAGGTTGCCTTTTAATAGCCAAGAAGCGCTCGGTTTTATTGGAACTCCACCGCCTTCTGGTGGATAAAGAGCATATCCACAAGCGTTATATAGCCCTAGTAAAGGGCAGCTGGAAGGGCGGGACTCGTAAGGTTTCAGTGCCCTTATTAAAGAATCACTTGAAAAGCGGTGAGCGGATAGTGAAAGTCAGCGAAGAAGGTAAAGCCTCATCGACCATCTTCAATCCCCTGGAGCATTACCAGGGCGCCACCCTAATAGAAGCCATTCCTATCACGGGCCGAACTCACCAAATCCGCGTCCATGCCGCCTATATAGGCCATCCCCTGGCAGGTGACAGCAAATACGGCGATGAAGCCTTCAATAAAAGCCTGAAAGCCCAAGGCCTCAAGCGCCTTTTCCTCCACGCCGCTGAATTGAGCTTTAAGCTGGAAGGCCAGCCCGAACTCAAGCTAGAAGCGCCTCTGGAGCAGGATTTGAAGGATTGTTTGGCCAGGCTTAAATAAATCACTCTATTGCAAAGGTGCCAGGCACCTTTCATGTTCGGGCCGCATCCATCAAATCCGCGTCCACGCCGCCTATATAGGCCATCCCCTGGCGGGCGACTCCAAGCATTACAAAGGTGCCAGGCACCTTTCAGGTTTAATAATGCTTAGGCAGCTGTCATCCCCTGTGCGTGTGAATTTCGGCATGGGGCCCTCCTTTTTCGGTATTTCCCCATGTCCTCGAAATTATGGACATGCACAGGGAACGACAGTAGAGGCAGGTACCGGGTACAAAAAGGCCTTTTTGTACCCGGTACCTTTTATGGGTATTTTGTACCTGGTACCTTTTTTAAAACCAACCTGTCGTTAGACATATTCGATATAAAACAATTAATTAAAGAATTATGTTCGAGTTAAGATTTCCTTAAGCTTCAAGTGTTACTTTAGATATTAACAGGCCAGAAAACCTGGATTAATTACAAAGGAGCATCGACATGAGCAGACAAACAAGAGTGCTAGTTTTGGGTAATGGTATTGAGGCGGATGCTATTGCAGACCGATTAAAGGAAGGTAATCCCTCTCATCTTATTCAGAGATCCCCTAGTAGGGATGTTGACGTTGCTTATGTGCTGTGTGATCTAGACTTCACTACGAATGCGCTTAATGACGCCACAGAAAGCCTGAGGGCTCTTCGGGCCGCAGGTGTTAGCTCGGAAAAAATAGTTTTTGTATGCCTTGATACCCGTAAAAACGATAGTCTTGCGGAAAGTATGGCGCTCCCCATTCATGAGCTTCGTAAAAGAATTATCAAAAGCTTAAGAAGTCTTATTAGTGCGAAAGGTGTTAATTTTTTAGTGATTAATCCTGAGGATCGCGAAGAAGTCCATGCTTTCGCTGCGGCTTCTGCACCTGTTATTAAGTCTACTTTAATAGGTTTGCCAGCTTCAGGTAAGTCAACTTTAATGGATTCATTATCAGGCAAATATGCTCTTGCTAAGAGTGATCGTTATGTCCCTACGATGGGTGTTGGCCATCAGTCTAAAAAATCCGTTAGTTATAAAGACAAATCTTATAGCTTAAGCCTTAGGGATACTGCCGGTGACAAATTATTTTCGGCTATTACTAGCAGACACTTAGAAGCTAATGATGTTGTGTATTTAGTGGCTACTGCCTCGACAGATATTTCAGCCTTACAAGAATATTATGAATCTTTAGAGCCAGCAAAGTATGGCATTAAACCAGAGCAAGTTGTTTTGGTGGTGAATGATGTAAAAGGCTCAGCTCTAAGCTTTGAAGCGGCAGAAGAATTACATGCCTTTTCCAGAACAATGGGCTTTGGTGGCACAGTGGTAGCAAATCTTAGTACGCCAGAAGGTGTTGAGAAGCTTGCACAGCTTGGTGCTAAAGTATATTCAGGTGATGCTAAAGCTGAAAATGAGGCTATTGAAGCTCAAATACATTCAGTTATTGGCGGCTTTGATCTTGCTGCAATAGAGGCTCGACCTTCTTCAGAGGCCTCAACAGAGTCATTCGGAGATGCTGGAACTGATATAACAGATGCCTCTAGTCTAGACACGGCTATAACAGGCCTCACAGATGAATCTGAGGAAGATGAAGCAGTGCGTAGTGAGTCTAGATCTTCTGATAACTCCGAGCTGTCATTTGCTGATAGTGAAACTGAGCACTCTGAAGGTGTTGATGCTACCGCAGAAATTCTAGCGGCAGAAGCGGCTATCGTGGCTTCCGAGGAAGCGGATCTTGAACTTGAAGTTGCGCGAGCAATTTTAAGGGATCAGCAAGAAATCTATCGTAGGCTTCAAGAGCAACAAAAAGCTGAGATTGATCAGGCTCTTGAAGGGGCAGTTGAAGCACATCGACAAGCTGAAGCTAAAGCATTAGCTGATTCCAATGCTCAGATCGAAAATGAGGCATTGGCTGATTTATATGCTAATGGTTTAGAGGGTTTGCGAATCCAAGAGCAAGCGGCCGAAGCACGAGCTACTGTATTTGATCCTCTTCCTCAGGGGCGCACCACTGTGTGGGATTTTGTAGTGCCTGCTCTAAAACCTGCTCCAAAACCCCGTCATGACAATGCCGCTTCATTAAAAAAGACTAAGGCGTTAAAAAGATCAGAACAAAGAGCTGCGGATCTATTAGAGGCAGCTTCAATGTTTGCAATAAAACCAAAAAAGCCCCCTGCGCATAATATAAGCGATTTTGAGGCTTCGGCTAAGGCTGGAGTTGTTGATTTTAATGGTGCTAGACCACTAACAGGTTTGGAATTAATTCGTTCTGGCAGTGAAATCGACTCAAATCCTGGGAGTCCTGATGAGGTAGCGCCTGTTGAAGTATTTGACAATGAGCACCGAAGACTTGTTTCTGAGGATGCTCTAAGGGATGGAGAAAAACTTGCTAAGCTTGAGGTGAAAACAGCCAAGGTAGCAGTGGCTCGAGCCCAAAGATTGCTTCTTGAGGTTCAAGCGGCTCAACATGCTGATGAGAAGTCTGTAGAAGGTGAAGCACAAGCTCTAGCACTAGCAAAAGCCACTGCCGCCGTTGCGGCTGCAGATGACGCAGTTTCTGCCGTAGTTTCTGGGGCGGGAGATGCCAGTGTTGCGGCGTATAAACAAGTAATCAGTGAATCGGATGAGCTCTTGGCTCGGCTGGATCGTATACTGAAAGCGACATCTGCCGTATCGCCTAGTGATTCAGTTGGAAGCCTGGGATCAAAAACTGAAGAAGATCTTATTGAAGTTATTTCTGACTCTGATGCAGGAGATTCTGATGCAGAAGATTCCGAGGATAAGCACGGAACACCTGATATTTCAATTCTAAAAGCTCCAGCAGCTGATCATTCACCTTCAGTGAGTGGTGATTCTACCCTAAGTGAATCATCGGGCCCCGACGAGGCGCTAGTAGCAGAGGCAGAAAGAATTCAAGCCGAAAGATTGGTTCTTGAGGCTGAAGCAGTTGTTCCTGATCAGAGATCAGGGCTTATGCAAGAGGCCGTAGCGCTGGCAGAGAAAGCCCTAGGAGCACAAGCTAGAGTTACATTGCCTGTTCTTGAGCAGAGAAAAGCACTAATTGAAAAAGCTGTAGCGTTGGCAAATAAAGCCCTAAAAGGGTCGGCTGTTGCCGAGACTATGTCCGTGCGCAGTGAATCTAGATCTACTGAATCGAGTGAGGCTAGCCTTATTCCAGCACCTTCAGTATCACCCAGTGATTCAGCCAGAAGTCTAGAGTCGGCACTGGCAAAGTTGGCTGCTGTAGAGGAGGGTTTGTCTGTTTATAATGCTGAAGTAGCGCATAAAGAGCATAGGCAACAAATGCAAGCTGTTCATGCTGAATTGATAGGATCAACAGCTGCAGAAGCTGAAAGTGCTGAACTAGATAGAGCAGCAGAAGAATCTCATAGAATGGCTAAAATTTCTGTGATACAACAAGCTGTTGAGCGTGAACGTTCTTATTCTGAAGGAACTTCAAGTGAGTTGTCTGATGGCACAGCTAGTCTAGTTGACTTTGAAGAAGAGGAGGAGGCTGCGCCTCTTCGTGTTGCATTGCTTCCTGTTGCTAGAGTGGCACAATCAAACTCAAGCAGTCCGGATTCAGGCCAATTTGGGCCGCGTATTGCTACTGTTGCTGAGGTAGTAAATGTGGCAAATGATTACGAAGCGTTCCGCCGCGCTTCTAGCTCGGACTCTCTGTCGCCGCCTTTAGGATCTCCAGTGGTTACTGGAGCTAGTTCAGCTGCTCAGTCAGCACAGGGGCTAACGCCTCCAGAAGTTAGCGAATCAGCTCATGCTAGGTATATAAGACTTGTGGGTCCGACGCAGAGGCTTAATGAGGAAGGTAAGTTTGTTTCAAGGACGCCGGCGGAACCTCTAGCCGCTCAAGCTCAGGCAGCTGCAGCTTCACCGGGGAGAGAGATGCCTGCTTCTCAGGGTCCAGTTGAGAATCGCTTAGCTTACCGAGCTAGAGCTGGAACTAAAACACTTCTGGCAATGGAGAAGGCGCGTGAGCTGCTTCAGCCTGCTGCTGGCTTAGTTGCAGGTGTATCTGCTGTGCCTCAAGTTGCAGCTCAGGGTCAGATAGGTCTAAGGGCAGTAACTACGCCTACTTCTACTCCTACTAGTGGTAGATCACCTGATGCTCAAGGAAGTGATAAGCCAGTATCTGCAGGCCAGACTTCTGCGGCATCACCAAGAGGAGGACAAGGTGTTGTCGCGTTCTTCCTATGGGTAATAGGGCTTGTAACTAGCTTATTAACGCCTAGATCAGTGCCGAGTGAGAATACTCCTTTGAAGGCTCAGAGGGTTGGTGTTACTGCTGGTAATGGTTCGGTAGGTCGGGAAGGACCATCGGGCAGGGTTTTTGCAGCGCCGGAGCCTGAGGTACGCGGTCCAGTTCAAAGTGTAGCGGACTTTATTAAAGGCTAGGCATCGCTGCCCTTCAAACTGGCGTAGCAACTGTCTTGAAGCCTAGGCTTCAAGACAGTTGCTACGCCAGTTTGATTTGCGCAGCCTAGTATACAATACACGCCAAAGAGCCAAAGATCATAAATTTGACACCTTAAGTCCCTCCCGTTAAACTGCGCGGCCTATGTGGATTAATCCCTTTAACTTAGCTAAGAAAACAGCCGATTTTCAGGGCACATTTAAGCTGTCTGAGCTGGATCGTTTGCAGCCCCTCTTGAATTCAACGGAAGGGGAGGCAGAATATCAACTGCATTTCAGTAAACACGGGGATGGAAAAGCTTATATTCATGGTACTATAAGCGCCCAGTTGCCTTTGCTTTGTCAGCGTTGTGGTCAAGAGTTTCGTTACGCTCTAGCGGTCGAAACGCGTCTGCAGCCGGTTTTAAGTGATGAGCAAGCGCTTCAAGTGAAGGAGCCTTATGAGCCATTATTGGTGAATGAGGATCAACAAGTTGAATTAACGGATTTGGTTCAAGAAGAAATAATTTTAGCCTTACCGATGTTACCCAAACATGGTCAGGAATGTTTGCTGTAGAGACAATTCACGAATTGTCTCTTTTCTCCCAAAGGGAGAAAATAGGCCGCAAAACGGCCTCAAGATCTCGTTACAGGCAAGAGAGACGATTCGTGAATCGTCTCTACGATTTTTTAAAAAAGAGGATATATAAAAATGGCAGTCCAACAAGGTCGTAAATCCCGTTCACGTCGTGACATGCGTCGCGCACACGATGCATTAACCGCTGAATGTATTTCAGTCGATCCTACCAGCGGTGAAACGCACCTTCGTCATCACATGACTAAAGGGGGTTTCTATAAGGGTCGTCAAGTGATTAAACCTAAAGAAAAACCTTCTAACGAAGAATAAGTATGTCGATCACTATCGCAGTGGATGCAATGGGCGGTGATCATGGTCCTAGGATTACGATACCCGCCGCTTTAAGGGTGCTGAGTCAGCATCCTGATCTTAAGCTTATCTTAGTAGGCCAAGAGTCTGTGCTAACGCCTTTATTGGCGCAACACAGCTTTGGTTCACGTCTTGAAATTCAACATGCCTCTGAAATTGTTGCGATGGATGAGGCTATTGCCGTCGCGCTTCGTAGCAAAAAAGATTCCTCCATGCGTGTTGCCATTAATTTGGTGAAAGAAGGGCGCGCGCAAGCTTGTGTCAGCGCGGGTAATACCGGCGCTTTGATGGCGATTGCGCGCTTTGTCTTAAAAACACTGCCAGGCATTGATCGGCCCGCCATTATGACCCTTTTCCCCACCCGTACTCGTAAAGAAGTGCGCGTCTTAGATTTGGGTGCCAATGTGGATTCCAGTGCCGAACAACTCTATCAATTTGCGATCATGGGCTCAGCCGCCACGAGTGCTTCAACCGGTATTGCTAAGCCCACGGTGGGTTTGCTCAATGTCGGTGAAGAAGAAATCAAAGGCAATGAAGTCGTTAAACAAGCAGCAGAATTATTGCTTAATAACACCGCCATTAATTACATCGGTTTCGTTGAAGGCGATGATATTTTCAAAGGTGAAGTGGATGTCGTGGTTTGCGATGGTTTTGTAGGCAATATCATGTTGAAAGCCGTTGAAGGCATGTTGAGAGTGGCTGTTCAATTTGGCAAAGAAGAATTCCGACGCACCCTCTACAGTAAATTAGTTGCCTTTGCCGCGTTACCGATTTTTAAGCGTCTCGGTAAGCGCTTAGATCCGCGCAGTTATAATGGTGCAACCTTGTTAGGCTTAAGAGGCATCGTGATTAAAAGTCACGGCAGTGCCGACAGCATTTCTTTTTCAGTAGCCATTGAAGAGGCTATTTTAGAAGCGAATAAAAATGTTCCTCAATTAATTCAGGAGCGTTTGGGTTTAATCTTCGAAGAATAATCAGGGAAGCTTGATGTGTGCATTATTTGTGGCGTGCTCTAATCGCCCGTCTAGATTGAACCGAGATCTCGCTATCGGGTAGAGACAATTCACGAATTGTCTCTCTATCCTGTAACGAGAGAGACAATTCGTGAATTGTCTCTACCCGATAGCGAGATTCCGTTACAGGATAGAAGGGCGATTCGGCCAATTTTAAATCAGGCACCCCTACGCAGAAAGAGGAATAAAATGAATCTAAATTTCGCCATGATTTTCCCAGGCCAAGGCTCACAAAGCGTCGGCATGTTAGCCGATTTGGCGCAGCATTTCCCACAAGTTAAAAGCGTATTTGATAGGGCGAGTGCTGTGTTGGAGTATGATCTGTGGGAATTAACACAAACAGATCCTGATCACAAACTAGGCCACACTCAATACACACAGCCGGCTTTATTGGCAGCGGATGTGGCGGTGTGGGAATGTTGGTTGGCTCAAGGGGGTGCTCTGCCCAGCATTATGGCCGGCCATAGTTTAGGTGAATACAGTGCGCTGGTTTGTGCTGAAGCTTTAAATTTTGAAGATGCTATTAGATTAGTTTCAGCGCGCGGGCGTTATATGCAAGCAGCGGTGGCTCCGGGTGAAGGCGCTATGGCGGCCATCGTCGGCTTAGAAATGCATCAAATTCTTGAGTTATGCGCAAAGGCCGCGACCTATGGTGTGGTGAGCCCTGCTAATTACAATTCTATAGGTCAAACCGTGGTGGCGGGACAAACCGTTGCAGTACAACAAGTGGTTGAAGAAGCGCTGACTATAGGCGCTAAATTAGCTAAAATCCTGCCCGTGAGTGTGCCCTCGCATTGTGCTTTGATGGATCCAGCGGCCCATCAATTACGGCATGATTTAGCCAAGATAGAATTACACAAACCTAAAATCCCTGTATTACAAAATGCAGATATCAGTGTGCACACGGACACAACTATTATTCGTCAATTACTGGTGGATCAACTCACTTCCCCTGTGCGTTGGGTAGAAACCATTGAAATTTTTGTGGAACAAAATCGAGTTCAATTGATGATTGAATGCGGACCGGGTAAAGTTTTGGCCGGTTTGAATAAACGTATTACACCGGTGAAAACGGTGTCGGTTAATGATGCCGCTTCCTTGACGGAAGCTTTGGCGTTGTTGCCGTAGGGGCGCCCCTACGGCAGCCAAAAACAAGGATAAAACATGTCTCTAGAAAACAAAATTGCATTAATTACGGGCGCTACGCGTGGTATTGGTCAAGCCATTGCTTTGCAGCTCGGGAAAATGGGTGCCACGGTAGTGGGTACTGCCACAACAGCAGAAGGCGCTGAAGCGATTAATCGTTATTTAAAAGAAGCGGGGTTCAAGGGTAAAGGCTGCGTTTTAAATGTATGCGATCCAGAAGCGATCACAGCCTTAATTGAACACATTGTTCAAGAGCAGGGCGCAGCTCCTTCAATTTTAGTGAATAATGCGGCTATTACACGTGATAATATTTTCTTGAGAATGAAGGCAGACCAATGGAATGAAGTCATTAACACGAATTTAAATGCCGTCTTTCATGTGACCAAAGCCTGTTTAAAACCCATGGTTAAAGCACGCTGGGGGCGCATCATCAATATAGCTTCAGTGGTCGCTTTCACCGGTAATTTTGGTCAGGTTAATTACACCGCTGCCAAAGCCGGAGTTGTGGCCTTCACCAAAAGCACAGCGCTAGAACTCGCCGGTTACGGCATCACAGCCAATTGCGTAGCCCCTGGTTTCATTGATACGGATATGACCCGCAACTTGGATGAAAAGCATCAAGAGCTCATTCAGCAGAAGATTCCGATGGGTCGAGTGGGTAAGCCTCAGGATATAGCCTCTGCGGTCGCCTATTTAGCCTCTGATGAGGCTTCGTATATGACTGGAGCCACCCTGCAGGTGAACGGCGGCCTTTTCATGGATTAAAATGTGCTTTCGTCTCGATTGAATCGAGATCTCGCTATCGGGTAGAGACAATTCATGAATTGTCTCTCTATCCTGTAACAAGGGAGACAATTCATGAATTGTCTCTACCCGATAGGAAGATTGTCTTACAGGACGGATGGGTGATTCGTGAACACCCCCATTATGGATTAAAAAGCGCAAAGCGTTTTTTTTGCTTGCAAGTTAGCCGCATTCTAATAAAATCTATCCACCCTGATAAAGGGTTCAAATAACTAATAGAGGAAGAATCATTATGGCGAGTATTGCAGATCGAGTTAAGAAGATTGTAGTTGATCAGTTGGGCGTTAAAGAAGCAGATATTAAGAACGATGCTCGTTTCACAGATGATTTAGGCGCGGATTCTTTGGACACCGTTGAATTAGTCATGGCCTTTGAAGACGAATTTAATGTTGAAATTCCTGATGAAGTGGCAGAAAAAATTGCGACTGTTCAAGATGCGATAAGCTATCTTGAATCGCATGTTCAGGAATAAGCTTTGAAAAAAAGGAGGGTAGTCGTTACTGGTTTAGGTGCGTTGACGCCTTTAGCTAATAACGTTGCAGAAACTTGGGATGCTATCCTCCAAGCCAAAAGTGGGGTGGGTTTACTCACCCGCTTTGACACCACTCTCTTTAATACCAAAATTGCCGCTGAAATTCGTGATTTTGATCCCACTCCCACCATCGATCACAAAGAAGCCCGTCGTTTAGATTATTTCATACAATTCGCGGCTGTCGCTGCTGCAGAAGCTCTTAAAGATGCGGCTTTCGTCGCCACGGAAGAAAATGCGCATCGCGTCGGTGTCGCTATTGCGGCAGGTTTAGGCCATGTTTCTTGGGTGGAAAAAACACATCAAATATTGATGGACGGCGGTCCACGTAAAATCTCACCTTTCTTTATTCCCGGCGCTATTATCAATATGGCCCCTGGATTGGTTTCCATGAAGTTTGGCTTAAAAGGTCCCAATATTTCCATTGTCACCGCCTGCACCACTGGTGCACACAATATTGGACAAGCAGCTCGCATCATCGCTTATGGGGATGCGGATGTTATGGTGGCGGGTGGCACTGAAATGACCACTTCCCCTTGTAGCGTCGGTGGCTTTAATGCGCTGAAAGCTTTATCAACGCGTAATGAGGCTCCCGAAAAAGCCTCTCGCCCTTGGGATAAAGACCGTGATGGTTTTGTGATGGGTGAGGGTGCTGGTATTTTAATACTCGAAGAATTAGAGCACGCAAAACAGCGCGGTGCGCGCATTTACGCAGAATTAGTCGGCTATGGTATGAGTGGAGATGGATACCATATGACTTCCCCTTCTGAAAATGGAGAAGGCGCTGAAATGGCCATGCGTGCGGCTTTAAAAGATGCGGGTCTTGAGCCCACGGACATTGATTATATTAATGCACACGGTACCTCAACACCGGCTGGCGATTTGGCCGAAGTGCGGGGTATTAAAAACACCTTTGGTCAAAATACAACCGTGCCTCTGAGTTCCACCAAATCCATGACCGGACATCTATTGGGCGCCGCAGGTTCCGTTGAGGCGATTTTCTCCATTTTAGCGCTGCGCGATCAAATAGCGCCACCCACCATTAATTTAGATAATCCCGACGTAGAATGCGATTTGGATTTTGTGCCACACACCGCAAGATCCATGAAAATAGAGACCGTATTAAGCAATTCATTTGGTTTTGGTGGAACGAATGGGTCTTTGATATTTAAGAAAATAGTATAGGGTAATTCATGTTCAAGAAATTAATCTATTCAATCTTTTTGCTATGCTTCTTGGCTCTCGCTTTTGTGGCTTATCAATTTTTTGCAAAACCCTTATTAAAAAATCCGCCGGCTGTTTCGATCATCATCCAACCAGGTACTGGATTGAATGCTATTGCGCAGCAATTACATCACGATGGCTTAATGCCTTATCCCACTCTCTTTATTGCCTGGGCGCTTCTAAATCATCAGGAGCGTTTGTTAAAAGCCGGTGAATATGAAATTGACACGAGTATGACCGCTGCGCAATTTTTAAATAATATGGTGGCAGGAAAAGTTATTTTACATAAAGTCACTTTTATTGAAGGTTGGACCTTCCAAGACATGCGCCAAGCTTTAGATCAAAATCCTTTTTTAACACACACCATTACAAAGGTAGATGATAAAGAATTAATGAAAAGCTTGGGTTCTAAATTAAAATCACCTGAAGGTTTATTTTTCCCTGAAACTTATACTTTTACGCGGGGCGATAAAGATACTCAAGTTTTGCAAGAATCTTATAAAAGAATGCAAGATATGTTGAATTTTCAGTGGGAACAGCGCGCGCCCAATTTACCTTATCCCGGTTCTTATCAGGCGTTAATAGTCGCCTCCATGATTGAAAAGGAAGCCGCTTCTTCGCCTGATCGTGTGCAAATCAGTGGAGTGATATTGCGTCGTTTGAAAAAAGGAATGCGTTTGCAAATCGATGATACTTTGTTTTATGGTTTACATCAGCCACAAACTTATCATTTAACCAAGGCTGATTTGCAAAAAGATACGCCCTATAATACTTACTTACACTATGCATTGCCTCCCACTCCTATTTGCATGCCCAGTGAAGAAAGTATTTATGCGGCCTTACACCCCGATTCAGGCGATAGTTTATATTATGTCGCACGAGGTGATGGTGGCAGTGAATTTTCATCCACCTATGAGAAACATCAGAAAGCCGTGGCGCAATTTATTATAAAATAGCCGTAGGGGCGACCCTCGCGGTCGCCCCTACGGCTGAGCTCCAATTGGATAGAATTATCGATGAATAAACCAAAATTTATAAGCCTAGAAGGCGTTGAAGGCATGGGCAAAAGCACTGCCTTGCGTTTTCTAGAAGAACAACTCACAGAGCGTGGCATTTCGTTTACACGCACACGTGAGCCTGGCGGAACGCCCATTGCTGAAGATATTCGAAAAATTTTGCTCGCTCAGCATTCGGAAGTTTTATGCGCACGCACCGAATTATTATTAATGTTTGCTTCCCGTGTTCAAAATATTGAACACGTGATTAAACCCGCTTTAGCCCGAGGGGAATGGGTCATCTCTGATCGTTACACCGATGCAAGCTTTGCTTATCAAGGCGGTGGTCGACAAATTCCCCTGCATGAAATTGAAGCTTTAAGCGAATGGGTTCAAGGCTCTGTGGAACCTGATTTAACTTTATTGCTCGATGCACCTGTTGATATAGGATTGGAGCGCATTAATGCCCGCCTTGAAAAAGATCGTATTGAGCTTGAAAATATCGAATTTTTTAAACGAGTGCGTTCAGCTTATTTAGAATTAGCCGAAAAAAATCCAAAACGTTTTCGTGTTATCCAAGCGCATCGTTCGCTAAAAGAGGTGCAGGAGCAAATCTTAGCGGCTTTGCTTGAGTTGGGGCTATGATCTATCCCTGGTTAAATTCACAATGGCAGTTGTTGTTAAAACAGCAGCAACAGAAGTGTCTTCCGCATGCCTTATTATTGGAAGGCCCACAGGGTCTTGGAAAGTTGGCATTGGCGGAATCTTTAGCCGAATTAGTTTTATGTGAACAATCATCGGACAAAGCCTGCCAATATTGTCGAAGCTGTCAATTATTCGCAGCTGCGAATCATCCTGATTATTTTAAAATCACCCCCGAAGAAGAAGGCAAGGCTATTAAAATTGAGCAAATCCGCGAATTAACGGCTCAATTATCGCAGTGCTCACACGGGAGTGGTTATCAAGTAGCTATCATAGCGCCTGCGCACAAAATGAATCGCTCGGCGGCCAATGCTTTATTGAAAACCTTAGAAGAGCCTTCTGGAAAAGTATTGATTATTTTGGTGAGTGATCAAACTTCCTTTTTGCCGGCCACCATTATTTCACGTTGTCAGCGCATTCCCTGCGGGGGGCATCCTTTGGAGGCCGAAGCTTGGTTGAAAGCAAAGATTTCCAATCCCGATGAATTGGCCTTATTACTCGAGGCTTCTGATTATGCACCACTGAGAGCTCTGGATTTAGCACAATTAAATTATCCGGCCCTGAGGGCGCAGTTAATCGATCAATTAATCGCATTGAAAAAAAACCAAATCGATTTATTGAAAGTAGCGCTTGATTGGAGCAAACAAGATATTCCCTTGTTGTTATCCACCTTGCAGATGATCATGCTTGAACTGATTCGTTTAAATTTAAACCATACTGAACATAATTCAGCTTCCTTGCGCGAACTGCAGGGACTCGCCACAAACTCCGAATGGCTTAAATTCCTCGAGAAATTGCAACAAACCACGGCATTATGCCAAGCCGCCAATAATATTAATGTGCAGATGGCTTTAGAAGCGTTGTTGGTTTTGGCGTAGAGACAATCTATTGAACAGAGATCTCGCTATCGGGTAGAGACAATTCATGAATTGTCTCTTTTGTTACAGGATAGAGAGACAATTCGTGAATTGTCTCTACCCGATAGGAAAATCTCGTTACAGGAAAGATGAGCGATTCGGCCCATTTTAAATCCGGTGCCCCTACGAATAATTAAGGACTTTTTTATGATTGATTCACACTGCCATCTTAACATGCTTGATCTAGCCGCCTACGAAGGTGATCTGGCTAAACTCATTCAAGCCACACTCGATGCGGGCGTTGAGGAAATGCTTTGCGTGGGTGTGGATTTAGAACACGCGAGGGAAGTGATTGCGATTGCCGAAGCGTTTCCAATGGTTTATGCCAGTGTGGGTTTTCACCCCGGGGATTTGCCAGACTTTGTCTTAAAGCCCGAGGACTTATTGGAATTGGCGAAGCATCCTAAGGTGGTGGCTATTGGGGAAACGGGTTTGGATTATCATTACCCTGAACATAATCCACAAATTCAGCAAGCCCGTTTTCGCACGCAGATTGAAGTCGCCAAAGCCTTAAAAAAACCTTTGATTATTCACACGCGCGAAGCACAAGCCGATACTCTGAAGATCATGCGCGAGATGAAAGCGGAAGAAGCACGCGGCGTGATGCATTGTTTTACAGAAAATTTAGAAATGGCTCTGCAAGCCATAGAAATGGATTTTTATATTTCCATCTCCGGCATTGTGAGCTTTAAAAATGCGATTCAAGTGCAGGAAGTGGCAGCTAAAATTCCCTTGGATCGTTTATTAATTGAAACCGATGCCCCTTATCTCGCCCCCGTACCTTTTCGCGGTAAACAAAATGAACCCCGCTATTTACCTTATGTGGCGGAGGCCATCGCGCTTTTAAGAGGGATTTCTGTTGAAGCGCTAGATCAGGCTACTACGGAAAATTTTAATCGCTTATTTAAGTAAATAGCGTCTATATTCGTTATAACTTGAAATTGTTTGGTCTCCCTTTTCAACGGTAGGTCTGTTTCCATCGCATAGCTCAATATTGTTTTCTTTGCAAAATTGAGTCCATTTGACCCAGCTTTGGCTTGGACTGCCTTGAAACAAACCATGAGAACTTCGGCAGCGACGGTGGTGGGCTACCATGCTAATGTCTCGGCAGGCTTTTTTTAGAATTTGCTCAATCTCTGCTTCATGGCCCGTATGATTTTCTAAGCTACTTTTTATTTTCTCAAAAAGAGTTTTTTTGTCTTCAACGCCTCGCGTGAATTTGCAATTTTCTAAATGTGAGATTTGACCCTCTAAAAACTGGATAAGCTTAGCGAATGTTGGATGAGCTAGAGATGAGGTATTAGGATCTCGAGTAGTATTCGTTGTAGGCGTGTCAAATACAGGTTGACGCAAGGGTTGTACTTCTAGGTTAGCACCGAAGCAATTCGGTGAGTGTGGGCTTGATACAGTATCCGCTGATGCAAGAGCTTGATCTAAAGATTCTGCTCTAAGGGTAGGCGCAATAGCTGGCGTAATAGGGAGGCTTGGCGCAGAAGCAGTGGGTGTGGATTGAGGCATGAGTTCTGCGGCAGGGCCACGCAATGCAGCCATTGGAATAGGGGGAATGCTGTCCGCTTCGTCCATAGATTCTATTCTGAGACTGGCCATCTTTGGAGCGGGGAATCCGCTTTTAGCAGAAGCTCTCAAGCCTAGATCACAGAAGAGTTTATCCATATTGGCGCTTAGATGAGTGTCGCAAAAATCCTGGAAGCCTTGAGCATTGTATTTTTTTCTAAAATAGGAATTATGATAGAAATAGCCGTTTGAAGCTTGAGTTGGGTCATCTTTTCTACCCAGCTGTATTAATTCTTCCTGTATTTTTGTTTTGGCAGCTTCGCCACGACGCACTAGGAAAGCTTTGAATTTTACGGATTCCTTCATTCTTAGTAGTAGGCGATCTCTCTTTTCGAATACAGTTTCATGGTCTATGTGATTCATGATTTCTTCACGAAGCTCGGTTTCGTGTGTATCAATAATCTCATTCATTTTTCCTAATAGAAAATCAGGCATTATTAGAATTTTTAGAATAGCTTCATAAATTTCTTCTTGAAATTGAGGGCCTAATCTTTTGCGTAATTGTTTTCCGTGAGGCCTTAGTTGCTCTATATACTGTTTAATTTCAGATTTTTCAGCCTCTTCGGCATTATATTGATTAAAAATTAAATTGGAGGGCTTGAAGTTTTTAACAAAAGGTAATTCCTCAAAATCTTCATGAGTGTAATCAAGATGTATAAGTGGGAAATCACCCTCTCTGATGGGGCTAAAGCATTGATCAAAATCAAAGTGATTAAGGCGCCCTTTTTCGTCGAACACAAGATGATCTTCTTTGAGATCCCCTTCTGAGAAGACAATGCTGCAGACCAATATTTGAGCAAATACTCTTAGATTCTTTCGAGTATTGGATTTATTTTCAGCTAAGATTTTATCCGCCAGTAGGTTCCCATAGGAGCCAGGGTGTTTTGCATCTAGTTCTATTCGAGTTTTGCCTAATTTCTTGGGGGTTTTGAAAGGACTTGCGGGGCTTGGTATGAGCTGAACAGTCAAGTCACCAAAATCCGTGATCCCTACAATTCCCTCAACAGCTAGGATGTTAGTACCTTTGAGCTGGGTTGCTTTAGGGATGCGATTTCCATTGCCCACAAATAATCTGAATACAGAGGCCGCATAGAGTTCGGCGGTGGCGGCAACGACACTGTCGCATTCCTTCAATATATAGGAAGAATCTTTTCGAGGTGCCCAATCTTCTCTTATGGCTCTTCGAGGTGTCGGATTTTTTACGGCTTTACGTATTCCATGTGAATAGGCGCTACCATTAGTGACGATCTTTTTTTCATCACTTTCTGTAACCAGCATATAGTTGTGTGGTTTAACGCGTGTATAAGGCTGTGTTTCACTTGTTCTAGACATGATAAAAGTCCCAAGTTGGTTTTATTTCATATAACTAGATTAACAGGCCAATATTAAGGTTTTATTAAGAGTGCGCCACGAAACACAGAGTTTATCCGCGCAGGATAATTGACTAGCCTGGAAAATCATTGCATTCTTCTCCACTCCTAACAGAAAGAGGATCAAAAATGAGCTTAGGCTATGATGTTGCGGTAGTAGGGGCCACGGGAGTGGTGGGGCGGGTTATTCTGGAGATTTTGGCGGAACGAAAGTTTCCCGTGGCTGAAATCTATGCCTTGGCCAGTGAGCGCTCAGCAGGAGAGCAGGTTGATTTTGCCGGTCGTTCTTTGACGGTAACCAATCTTGCTGATTTCGATTTTTCTAAGGTGCAATTTGCTTTCTTTTCGGCGGGTTCTTCTGTATCGGCTGAGTATGCGCCCAAAGCCGCTGAAGCGGGCTGCGTGGTGATTGATAATACCTCTTATTTCCGTTATGACGCGGATATTCCTTTGGTGGTGCCTGAAGTGAATGCACACGCTTTAGTGAATTACCGTGAGCGTAATATTATTGCAAATCCCAATTGCTCTACGGCACAAATGGTGCTGGTTTTAAAGCCTATTTATGATGCAGTGGGCATTAAGCATATTGATGTGAGCACCTATCAATCTGTATCGGGTGCGGGTAAAAATGCCATTGAAGAATTGGTGCGACAAACTGCGGCTTTGTTGAGTGGGCAAGCAGTTGTGCTCGAACATTTACCGAAGCAAATTGCGTTCAATGTCATTCCACAAATTGATGTCTTTATGGAAAATGGTTATACCAAAGAAGAAATGAAGATGATCTGGGAGACCCAGAAAATTTTAGAAGATGACACGATTCAAGTGAATCCAACGGCGGTGCGTGTCCCTGTTTTTTATGGGCATTCGGAGGCCGTACATATTGAGACCAAAGAGCCTATTACAGCCGAATTAGCCGCAAGCTTGTTGGAACAAGCCCCTGGGGTGAAAGTCATCGCTCTGCCCGATTATCCAACGGCCGTGACGCATGCCGTAGGTTATGACGAGGTTTTTGTGGGCCGCATACGGGCTGATATTTCAAGAAGCAATGGCCTAAGCTGTTGGATTGTGGCGGATAATATCCGCAAAGGCGCCGCATTAAACGCCGTTCAGATTGCAGAAACCTTGGTTGAGAATAATTTTTATCTGTAGGGGCGATCTATTGGGTAAGATCTAAGAGCGCAGCTTGATCTTCAGCAAAAACCCCTGCCACTGCATATAAAGGATAAGAATGAATCTTATCGAACACAGAATAATTGTGCATCGAGAAACGAATGCCATAGTTTGAGTTTGGGTGAGACTGTAAAAATAATTGCATGCTTTTCATAGTCCCTCCAAAACCACTTTTCACTTCAATGGGAATAATTTTTTCATTCTTTTGCACAAGGTAATCAACTTCGGCATTACTCGCACGCTCCTCACGCTGCCAATAGTAAAGATAGGGTTGTTTGTGAGGGTCTGAATAAGCCAATAACTCCTGTCCTATCATAGCTTCCGTTAATGCACCCTTGTTAATAAATTCTTGCTGCGCTTTTAATATCCATTCTTTTAAATTGGCGCCTAAAACGGCTTGACTTAGTGCAACATCTAAAAAGATTAATTTGTATTTATCCGGGTAGGCTTCTGCACCCAGAGGAATGCCGTGAGCTGATGTTTGCGTGACTTTATAAAGGATATTGGCCTTAGCCAGTAAATCCAAGCAGGGAGCAAGCTCACGTTTACGATAATCCTCTGAAAAACGACTAAATTTAATCATCTTACCCAGTTGCAATGGAACTTTATTAAAAAGCAAATCAACATATTTGAGCTGAAGCTTTTTGCTGTATTTTTGAAAATCTTGGCGATAAGTATCCACGAGTTCGTGATGTATTGTAGAGCATCGAGCAAGATTTTGAGTTTCAACCCAACACTTTACAGCTTCTGGCATACCACCCACAGCCATATAAGTTGCTAAGTACTCCAATAATTTTTGATGTACTGTCTCAGGAAAAGCTACTTCAACCGAGTGATGTAAAATTTCTTTAATGAGCAAATCTTGTTGAATTGCCTTGAGAAATTCCATAAAAGAAAGAGGGTGCATGTATAAAAAACTGATTCGGCCTACGGGAATGCTGATACTATCAATTGAGAAATCTAATAATGAACCTGCTGCAATAACATGCAACTCCGGAAGCTTTTCATAAAAATAACGAAGTGAGCTAATAGCCTCTGGCGTTTCTTGGATTTCATCCAAAAATAAAAGTGTTTTTCCTGGGGTAATTGTTTTCCCGGTCAGCAATGATAATTCTCTAATGATGCGAGCAGGCTCTAAATCCTTAAGAAAAATCTCCTTTACTCGAGGGGTGAGCTCAAGATTTAACTCGAGATAATCTCCTGAGAAAGCTTCTTGTAGCTGCCTTACTGCATAAGTTTTACCCACTTGCCGTGCACCCCGTAGCAAAATAGGCTTTCGATTGGGCTCTTTTTGCCATTGTTTTAGGTGGTAACTAATCAAGCGTTGCATCATTTATCCATATTGTGTTTTTATTCAATAAGTTAAAAGCATTTATGGTTAAAAGTCAAGGATAGATTCCTAAGTTTATGGTTAAAAATCAAGGATAAGTTTTTAGGTTTATGGTTAAAAATCAGGGAATGGCTGGTTTTAAGGTACCAGGTACAAAAATGCGTTTTTGTACCTGGTACCTTTTTTACGAAAGGTGCCAGGCACCTAGCTGCGCGGCAGAAAGCCTACGATCGTCCATTCCCTATACTACTTGCCGCTGGTGCCGCTTCTGCTGAAGCTGTACTGCTGGGTTCTTCTGCCCTAGGCGCTGCTGCTCGAGCACCAAAAAGCCCATTTGAATTAGCGGCTATTCCAGGCGCTTCAGGCTGCACTCTTCCGAGCACAGGGAGACTACTTGAAACCACAGACGGGAGAAGAGCTCCTGGATAAGAATAACCCGCTCCGGCTGCAGCTGGTATTCCAGCCGCACTGCCTGAATAAGCTGGCAGTGACATAGAAGGAAAAGGCATAGGCATAAGAGGGTAAGACATAGGCATAGAAGGGTCAGGCATAGACATAGAAGGATAAGGCATCGGCATAGAAGGATAAGGCATCGGCATAGAAGGATAAGGCATAGGAGGGTAAGACATAGACATAGACATAGACATAGGCATGGAAGCTGCGAATGCTCTGGCATGCGCAGCAGCGGCTACATAACTAGCCAAAGCGGCTGGATCAGCCGCTCTTGCTCGATAGCCCGCAACAGCAGCTGGACCCCAAGCCATAAAAGTTGAGGCAGCCGCTGGAGAAGCTTCACCCTTGCTTTGAGAGGAGGCTCGCTGTCCTGCTCTTTTTTCTGGGGCTCCAATATAGTTGAGATCTTCTCGACGCCCGCTATGATCTAGATAAAGATACACGGGCTTATCATCGGATGATTCTATAATTTTTAGCTCGAAATCCGCTGGTTTATTACGTCTAATGCGCCTAATGGAATCTTGCAGCTGCTTATGTCCTAGTGGCTGAGCTATTTTAAGAAACTCTTGTAAAAGATTATAGGCTTCTGCTTTGCTAAGAACAGGGGTATGGGTGGTACTGGTATAGCCTCGAATAGCTCCCACGATGCCAGGGAGATCAAAGCGTTCTGATTCTGGTAAAGCATTATTTATAGCCTCTGCTGATATGCCTATGCCAGCGCAGTCAATAGCGTCTAAGTGGGCTACTTTGCTATCGGCCCATAGATTATCAAAATAAACTCCGGCTTTTTCTGAGACGACACAACGAACAGCTATATTGAATGATTCACCTGTTTTTGGGAGGATAGGCCTACTCGGAGAATTATTGTCAAAAACAATCTCTGTTAGTGCTATGGCGGCATGAGCGTTATCAGGCTTCTTCCTACGACGCGGGGCAATGGCAGCGGAACTAGGGCTGGAAGCCGCCGCTGATCGAGCGGATGAGGCAGAGCTGGAAGCCACTGGGGCTGATGAAACCTTGGTGGTTCTTTTCACTGAAATGGTTAATTCTCTAGTGGTTGTAATCGAGGTGGCTTCCTCCAGCCTGCCTCTTTTGCTAGCAGGTCCAGATGAATGTGCGGCCACCTTAGCTTCTTCAGAAAGGCTTGGGCTTTCATCTTCAGAGTCTTCGGAGCGAGAATGGCTAGGCGCAGCCGCATGAGCTTTCTTTCTTTTTTTGCCTACTCCAGCTCCACTATGAGCATCTCTCGCGAGAGCGGGTTCTACACCGGCGCCGAAAAGGCTCCTCAGCAGCTCAGCAGCCATTTTGTCTGCTTCAGTCATTCGTTGTTGCCTTGAGCCTGGATTATTAGTACTGCGTGACATTTTGAAATCTCATTGGTTATTAAAACTTTGTCTAGAATAGCAAAGCAATATTAAGGAAATATTAAGTTATCAGGTGCAAAAAGGGCTTCAAGCTACTGACACCATCTCAATAGCGAGATTCTGATTCAATCGAGATGCTCAATTCGGCCAATTTTAAATCAGGGGGTGCCCTGCAGCAGTTTGATTTGCGCAGCTCAATAATCCAATGCAGTCCAAATGCTCGCACCCTTAATGCCATGGTTGGTGCTTAAGTCTCGAAGCCCAACAAAGCGAAGCCCAACAAAATTATCTTCTCGCTTTAGCGGCGGAAAAACTTCTATGCTCTGCATCATATTTCTGAGCAATAACTCTTATTTGCTTAATTTGATCGGGCTCTCCTCTTAGCGCCCCGAATAAACCGGGAGTTGAGGGAGCGGCCCAGAAGAAGCGAGTCGCTGTGTCTGGTCTTAGAGCGTCTTTCGTCCCTCTTAGTATGCCTAGATATAACCCGATGGTTTCGTCTAAGGGCAAGGTTTTCATATGGTTCAACACAGCTTGTTTCATAGAAATTGAACAGGCCCGGCCTTGTTGATCGCGGGCAGGAACTGTTTTGGCAGCCCATTTTACAATGGGAGGCATTTCACCTGCTGGCAAAACACGCGTAATATCTCGATAAACAGACTCAGCTTCACGCTTTCCTTCATTGATTTTGATTTCATAATGACAATCATTAACAGTCTTTCTAATCGCATCCAGAGCGCCTGAAGCATGAGATATCCCGGGTTGTGCTCTAAAGAAGCGAGCTAGTTGAGAGTTATTAGTCTCGTCTAATAGAGGCTCATAAAGTGCAATTCTTTCTTCAGGAAGCATCTCTTTGCTCTGCATATAATTAAATAGACGGACTTTAAGCGTTTCAGGTTTTCCACTGCTGTCAGTAGATCTAAGTTCCACTATTCCTAGTGCCTCAAGCTGGCTCTCGCTTAAGTTCAGCTCTTTTAGCATCTTGAAAACAATGGGGATACGATTAATCAAAGAAGCACATAATTCGACATTAAAAATTTCAGACATTTGTTCATCGCTAAACTTTCCATCCCGATAAAGCTGTAGTAATAAATCTAAATAGGCCTCACCCACTGATTCAAGCGCTAGCATGGCCGAAACATAGCTAGGGCTGGGCACTCGAGTAAAAGGTTTTGAAAAATCTGCAGGCTTAAAGCGTTTGTAAAGATCATAAAATCTATTAATCAATGCGAGGTATCTGCGGTTTAGATCTAAAAAATCTCCATCGCTAAATTCAGCTCGATGCTCAATAACATGCATCATGCCTGCGCCAACGGGCCCTATAAAACGCGTGTAAACAAGATCAAAATCAGCGCCTTGGTCTAATAAGGTGTTGGTCAACTGAAGATACTGACAAAAAGTAGTTTTTGAGTTAAGAGATCTTGTGATGTAATCGGTTGTAAAGCCGCCCACTGTTTTTTTAATATCCAATGTTTTTCTAGGAGTGTTTAATTCTTTAGTGTTTATCAAGCCTAACATATCAATAATTTGATCTAGTTCTATTTTTTTTGCTGCTGGATCGATAAGGTCTTGTAATTTCTCAGCACGCTCTGCTAGATACTCTAGTAATAAAGAGACGTGATTCTCGGTGGGTTCTAGCGTTAGCATGAGACGTTCAGTTTTATCCTGGAAAAATCTGTATAACCATTTGATCTTCTGATCTGGCAGTAGAGCTGTGTAAAAATGCATGAAAGCTCGGCGAGCATCATGCCGATAAATGGGTAAATAAGAATGAATAATTGTATATCTATCCTCAATTGAAGATTTATGGTTATCGAAAGCTGGGTATCTGGTCCCAATAAAATAAAAACTTTCGAAGAAAGTGCTGGGGTCTACCCTGTCTAGGTGCGAAAGGAGAGAGTCTACCAATAAAGTATAGCAAAAATGGCGGTGGAGGCTGGGTGGTACAATTTCAAATTGATTTTGTAGATATGCTAAGACTTTAGCTTCGGGCCCAGCGACTAAAACTGCAGCAAATTCTCGCCCTATCTCAGCGACTGCAGAATTAATCATTTTCTCTAGTGCAGAATTCAGAGGCGACGATATCTCCTTGCCCTCCTCTATTCGCTTAAGCATGAGTTCTGCAATGGCCACTTTTTTAGGGTCGTAAGCTGTAAAGAAGAGTGCCTCCCTAATTAATTCGATTGTATGGTGGCGATCCCTGGCTCCAGTAGAGGCTAGATAGGCCGCCTCTATGGCTGTAAAAGCCTCATCAGATGTGGCGCTGGTCAAAATAATAGTTTCAATAGCATTAGGCATGGTTTGGTTCTCATAATAAGTTACTGTATTAATGAGTATACGCTCTGATTCTTAAGATTTTCTTAAGGCCATCTCTCGAAATTGAAAAAAACTGAACTTTTTTGTTGGGGTGTTAGAAAAGGGGTCATTTTAGGGCTGAGCTGGGCCTAGAAAGGCATTATTTTTAGTTCAATTGTGCTAACGCGATTTGGAATCCGGCTCTGGTTTTGTCGACGTTTATGACCCTTTATAAAGCGTTTTCGATGTTTTCTTGGTAAGCAGTCAATCCCCTCGACCCAATCACTATAAATATATTGGTAAATGGCTTCATGACTAATTGAGAGTCCTTCAAACGTACAATGACAAGTGAGAAAAAGACCTTTTCTTTCTCATGCACCACCCACCTAAGTTATTTTTCCCAGTTTCAACAGCTAGGATTTCACCTTAAGTCTCGGTGGTGCGCTTCCTTATTGAATTAGCCTACCAGGTACCTAAAGGAATACATCCAGGGGCTTTTATGGTATCATTTGACTCGTTTTTTAAACCTGAGGAGTGGATGCACCTGATGAAAAAATTCAACTGGCCTAACACCTTGTTTTTAACCATAGTTCCGGCTATTGCCATTGTAGGAACCACGCTAATTATTATGAAGGGCGCCTTGCATTGGCAAACCCTGGTTTTAGCCTTTGTTTATATTATTTTCACGGGTATGGCTGTGACTGGCGGCTACCATCGTTTATTTTCGCATCTGAGCTATAAAGCTCATCCTATTGTTCGCTTGTTTTATCTATTGTTTGGGGCAGCAGCCTTTGAGGGCAGCGCTTTAGAGTGGTGCACCGATCATCGTAATCATCATCGCTATACCGATACAGATCGCGATCCTTATGACATTAAAAAAGGCTTCTGGTTTGCTCACATGGGTTGGTTGTTTCATTTAGACACCAGCAAACGCGATTACAGTAATGTGGATGATTTGAAGCAAGATCCTTTAGTGGCCTGGCAGCATCGCCATGTGGTATTGATCGGCACTTTTGTGAGCTTCATCATGCCCATGCTGATTGCGATGTTATGGGGCGATCCTTGGGGTGGTTTGATTATTGCGGGTGCTTTACGCATTACCGTCAATCAGCAATTTACTTTCTGTATTAATTCCGTCTGTCATTTATGGGGTAAGCGAAGTTATTCTGAAGGCCAATCGGCGCGTGATAATTGGGTTACTGCTTTGTTTACTTATGGCGAAGGCTTCCATAATTTCCATCATCAGTTCCCTTTAGATTATCGTAATGGCATTCGTTATTTTCATTTTGACCCCACCAAGTGGCTTATTCGTTCTTTGTCTTATCTAGGTTTGGCCTATGATTTAAAGCAAGTCAGTATTGCGAAAATTGTTCAATATAAATTACGTGTTGATGAAAATCGTTTGAAATCCCTTAATCTGACAGATTCTTTTTCAGACTACGTGAAAAATTCCATTGATCCTTTGCGTGAATCTCTAATGCAGGTATTAGCGCGTGTTGAGGAATTAGAAAAAAGTTATCGTGAACTGAAACAGCAGGGCATTGATTCAATGATGGGTAAGGTTGAGGAGTATCGTCAACGTTTATCAGAACAGCGTGCACGTTTGTATGAGGCGCGTTCAGAATTAAGGCAAGGTTTGTCGCAGTGGTCGCGTCTTGTGAAGGTTATTAAATAGCCGTAGGGGCACCCCTCGCGGGTGCCCTGTAAAATCATAATGTCTAGGCATTTTTTTTGATAGGGCACCCGCGAGGGGTGCCCCTACGGCTGAATATGAGCTAACGCTGCTCTCAATTTCCCCAAACTCTCATTCATTTCCTGCAAAAGTTTGCGATCAGCTTCAACGACAGCCGGAGGTGCTTTGCTAACAAAGGCTTCGTTGGATAATTTGCTATCGTATTTTTTTTGCTCGATGCTTAATTTCTCGATTTGTTTTTTCAAACGTTCGATTTCTTCTTCTTTATTAACGGGCACTTGTACGGCCGTTGAATAACCGCCCAATTCTTTAATGGTGCTGTACGAAGTAACCGTGGTCTTAGAGATAGACTGCAGATTATTAAAATCAGCTTTGCTTATAATCTCGGCTTGATTTAAACCCGCTAACTTTAAAATAAAGGCTTTGCACTGTTTCAGATTGAGTTCATCTTGCGTATCACGTTTTAATAAATACAAATCAAGTTTTAGAGAGCGAGGAATATTCATAACCCCGCGTCGTTGGTTTACATCAATGGTAACCCATTTGGCCCATTGAATTGCTGCTTCAGCTTGAGTATCTCGTTGGGCTTCATCATAAAGCGGGTAGGGCTGCAGCATGATAGAGCTGCCTTTGATCTCCAGCATAGGCGCCAGAGTTTGCCAGATTTCTTCGCTAATAAAGGGCATAACGGGGTGCAGTAATCGTAAAATCGTTTCTAAAACTTCCACTAATGTACGGCGAGTTCCCGCTAATTGCGCTGGAGTTGATTCAGAACTGCTGAGTGTGACTTTGGAGTATTCCAAATAGCAATCGCAATATTCATACCATATAAACTCATGTAGACTCTGCGCTAATAAATCAAAACGATATTCTTTAAAATGTTGATGTACTTTTTGAACGGTAGTTTGTAATACACTTTTAATCCAGCGATCCGCTAGGCTAAATTCTAAGGGATTATTATTTAAATTCTGATTCTCGGTATGCATCAACACAAAGCGAGTCGCATTCCAAATTTTCGTACAGAAATTGCGATAGGATTCTGTGAGTTCAAAATTAAAATTAATATCACGCCCTGTATTTGCCAGCGCGCAAAAACTAAAACGCAGGGCATCCGTTCCACAGGCTTTAATGCCTTGAGGGAATTCCTGGCGGGTGTTTTCCTCAATGCTTTCGCGCATTTCAGGTTGCATTAAATTGCTGCATCGCTTAGCCAGTAAATCATCCAGGCTAATGCCATCGATGAGATCCAAAGGATCCAATACATTCCCTTTGGATTTCGACATTTTCTGGCCATGACTGTCGCGAATTAAGCCTGTGATATACACTTCTTTAAACGGAATATCATCCATGAATTTAAGGCCAAACATCACCATGCGCGCTACCCAAAAGAAAATAATATCAAAGCCTGTGATCAGCACACTGCCTGGATAAAAGGTCTTTAAATCGGGCGTTTGTTCAGGCCAGCCTAGGGTGGCTGAGGGCCATAAAGCCGCACTAAACCAGGTATCTAATACATCGGTTTCTTGTTCTAAAGAAAAGCTGGGATCCAGTTGATAATATTCGCGTACTTCAGCTTCAGTGTGTCCCACATAAATATTTTTATCTGCATCGAACCAAGCAGGAATGCGATGTCCCCACCAGAGTTGTCGACTGATGCACCAGTCTTGAATATTTTCAAGCCATGCAAAATAGGTGTTTTCCCAGTTTTCAGGAATGAATTTTAATTTACCTTCTTTTACGACTTTCAAAGCAGGTTCAGCTAATACTTTGGCCTTAACAAACCATTGATAGGTCAGTAGGGGTTCTACCACGACGTCTGAGCGAGAGCTGCGTGGAATTTTAGTTTGATAGTTTTCAACTTTCTCGAAAAGCCCCAGTTGTTCTAATTCGGCAACAGCTTTTTTACGTGCTTCATAGCGTTCCAAGCCTCGATAAGCTTCAGGCACTTGATCATTTAAATGTGCTTCTTCAGTCAGGATATTGATCATGGGCAACTGATGGCGCAAGCCCATTTCATAATCGTTAAAGTCATGCGCAGGTGTAATTTTCACGCAGCCCGTACCAAAATCCATGGCGATACTGTCATCGGCAATAATAGGGATTTGGCGATTATTCAGAGGCAGTTCTAGCATTTGGCCGATCAGAGATTTAAAGCGTTCGTCATCAGGATGAACGGCCACAGCCACATCACCAAATAAAGTTTCAGGGCGACTGGTGGCAATCGTGAGATGTCCTGTTCCATTCACAAGGGGATAGCGAATATAGTAGAGCTTCCCAAGCGCCTCTTCACTTACGACCTCAAGATCGGAAACGGCAGTTTTAAGTTTGGGATCCCAATTGACCAGGCGCTGTCCGCGATAGATCAGGCCTTCTCGATAGAGGCGTATAAAGGCTTCCAGGGTGGCCTTGGAGAAGGGCTCATCCATCGTAAAGCGCTCACGCTCCCAATCGACCGAGGCTCCAAGGCGACGAATTTGTTGTGTGATGGTGGAGCCAGATTCTTCCTTCCATTCCCAGACTTTTTTGACAAAAGCTTCGCGGCCTAAGCCTAGGCGTCTTTGGCCTAAGGCCTCTAAGCGACGTTCCACCACCATTTGTGTGGCAATGCCCGCATGGTCTGTGCCGGCCTGCCAGAGCGTGTTATCGCCCAGCATGCGGTGATAGCGGATGAGCGCATCCATTAAGGTCTGTTGAAAGCCGTGGCCCATGTGCAGGCTGCCCGTGACATTGGGTGGCGGCATCATGATGCAGTAGGGTGTGCCTGTGCCGCTGGGTTTGGCGAGCTGTTGCTCTTCCCAAAACTTAAGCCAATGGGCCTCAATAGTGCTAGGTTCGTAGGTTTTTTCCATAAGGGCGAGAATCATACCCAAAAGCTCACTGTGAAGATATACCCCTCGCCCATCTCAATTGAACCGAGATCTCGCTATCGGGTAGAGACAATTCATGAATTGTCTCTCTCGTTACAGGATAGAGAGACAATTCGTGAATTGTCTCTACCCTATAGGAAGATCTCGTTACAGGAAAGAAGCCGCCATCACGCTAGTTTGATGGCCCTAATGTCGGTATAATCCCAGCTTTTGTCCGGAACCCCGCTCATGATTATTGTTCGTTATTTGTTAAAAGAAATCAGCCTGACACTCATTGTCATTTTATTGGCTTTGTTGTTGATTATTTTTACCAATCAATTTGTAAATTATTTAAGCCACGCCGCTTCCGGTGGCCTTACTGTGCTGGCTGTGACTCGACTTATCTTATTGGAAGTCCCCCTTTTCTTATCTTATTTGTTGCCCATTGGATTGTTTTTATCTGTTTTGGTGAGTTTAGGTCAGCTCTATGTCAATCATGAAATGGTTGTTTTATCAGCTTGTGGCTTTAGTCAGATGCAGGTGTTGAAATGGGTTATGTTTTTGGCTTTAGTTGTCAGCTTATTAACGGCTTTCTTTCTTTTTTACATTAATCCAAAAGTGGATCTTTATCGAATTAATATGACTAAAGATGCTAAAAATATTTTTTCAGTGGAGAAATTGTTTCCCAAGCGTTTTCAGAAATTATTTGAGAGTGGTTGGATTTTGTATGCCGGTGGTGAATCCAATGGAAAATTGGAAAGAGTTTTTTTAGCGAAACACAATATGGCGAATCATGATTATCCAGAAGGTTATTGGGACATTATTAAAGCTGAGAAGCTTTCTCAAGAAGAGCCTAAAGCCACAGGACCCGAATTTGCGCTTTTAGAAGAAGGTGTCAGTTATCGGGGAGAGCCTGGTATGGAAAATTATCAAATTGTGAGCTTTAAAAAATCGGCTATGGAGCTTAGCTTAGGTGCGCACAGCTTGGAGGATAAAGAGAGAATTACTACCGACTCTTTTTCTGTTTTATTGCAAAACTATTATCAGGATAGACGAGCCGCCATTGAATTTAATTGGCGTTTAAGTTTGATTTTTGCCATCTTGATTCTAGGAGTGATTTCTGTGCCTTTAAGTTATTTGCGACCGCGTCAAGGTCGTTATGGTAATGTATTTTATGCGCTCATAATATGTCTTGTTTATCTTAATGCCATGTTTGTTTCGCGTAGTTTTGTGCAAAATAATGACATTAATGTGGTGCTGGGGATATGGTGGATTCATGCTCTGATGCTGATACTTTCCATTGTATTTTTTGGCTATAGATTTGGTAGCTTTAGGAAATCATGAAAATTCTAGATCGTTATATTATGTCTAATGTGCTTATTGCCATAGCGTTGATCATTTTGGTTTTATTGGGTGTGGAAAACTTTGTGGGCTTGGCTTCTCAATTTTCAGATGTTGGTAAAGGCAACTATAATTTCATCTTGGCCCTTCAGTATGTGCTTCTACTCAATCCAATCATACTCTATGAGTTCTTTCCCATCGCCTGTTTAGTGGGTTGTTTGGTGGGCCTGGGTGGGCTTGCCTCTACACAGCAATTAGTGGTTATGCGTGCTTCAGGGGTATCTATAGCCCAAATGATACGCATCACACTCAAGGTAGGTATTCTTTTGTCCGCATTGAGTTTTTTCTTGGGGGAATATGTGGCCCCACAATGGGCTCATAAAGCGACGATGCTCAAAGAGAAGGCCATGGGGCGATATTCCGATTCTAGCGCTTTGACAGGGATTTGGCTGAAACAGGGCGATAATTTTATTCATATCAACACGATTATTTCGGCTTCAGAAATTCAGGGTATTATTCAATATGTATTCGCGCCCGATAATAAGTTGCAGGCAGTGATTAACTCAACAAAAGGACATTTAGTCGATAACACTTGGCATTTGGATGATTCTACAATCACTGAATTTTCCGAACAAAAAATTACCCAGAAAGCCGCGCCTGATCAAAATCTAATGATCAAAATAAAACCTAATTTAATTGCTGAAATGAGTGATTCAGCTCAGCAAAAATCCATCAAAGGTTTATTCCAAAGCTATCGCTATCGACAGCAGCTTGGGCTTGATTATGCTTCCATAGAACTTGTTTTCTGGCAAAAACTATTACAGCCTTTAACCGTCATTGTCATGCTGAGCTTGGGTATTCCTTTTGTTTTTGGCTCACTGCGAGATACAGGTATGGCCAAGCGTTTGCTCATCGGTGGTTTTCTGGGTTTTGGATTTTACATGCTGAATAAATTCTCCGGCTATTATAGTATTGCGGTTCACTTGCCCCCTCTTTTTGCGGCCATCTTACCGATGCTGGTCTTTGCCCTCTTGGGTCTTGTTTTATTACGACGAGTTGAATAATGAGTGAATTTTTGCATGAAATTGCCAAGCGTCGAAGCTTTGCCATTATTTCTCATCCTGATGCAGGTAAAACGACTTTAACAGAGAAATTACTTTTGTTTGGTGGTGCTATTCAATTTGCAGGTACCGTAAAAGGGCGCAAAGCGGATCGTCATGCGACCTCTGACTGGATGGAATTAGAAAAGCAACGCGGTATTTCGGTAACAACTTCTGTGATGCAATTCCCTTATAAAGACACTCTGGTTAATTTATTAGATACACCCGGCCATGCCGACTTCACTGAAGACACCTATAGAACCTTAACAGCGGTGGATTCAGCCCTCATGGTGTTGGATGCCGCTAAAGGCGTGGAGCCTCGCACGATTAAGCTAATGGAAGTTTGTCGCCTGCGTCATACACCCATCACTACCTTTATTAACAAAATGGATCGTGATACTCGCGAGCCCATGGAATTGCTGGATGAAGTGGAGCGTATATTGAAGATTCAGTGTGCTCCTATTACCTGGCCTATAGGCATGGGGAAATTTTTCAAGGGTGTCTACAATTTAGCGGAAGATACGATTTATCTTTACCAGGCCGGTAAAAATTACATGGCGACGGAATCTGAGATCATTAAAGGCTTGGACAATCCTAAATTAGATGCCTTATTGGGAAGTGATGCGAAGGCCTTTCGTGAAGAAATTGAACTAGTACGTGGCGCGAGTCACGCCTTTGATCATTCAGCTTTTATGTCTGGAAAATTAACTCCTGTCTTTTTTGGCTCAGCAATTAATAATTTTGGTATTAGAGAACTCTTAAATGCTTTTGTGCAAAATGCCCCTTCGCCTTTAGCGCGTTTAACTGAAACGCGCGTGGTTGAAGCGGAGGAAAATAAATTTTCAGGTTTTGTTTTCAAAATACAGGCCAATATGGATCCAGCGCATCGCGATCGTATTGCTTTTCTGCGCATTGCTTCAGGGCATTATAAAAAGGGCATGAAGCTCTATCAGGTACGCACGGGCAAAAGCCTTCAGATCAATAATGCTTTAACCTTTATGGCTGGAGAGCGTGAGAATTTAGAAGAGGCTTATGCAGGCGATATTATTGGCTTGCACAATCATGGCACTATTCAGATTGGTGATGCTTTCACGGAAGGTGAAGCCCTGAAATTTGTGGGCATTCCTAATTTTGCACCTGAATTATTTCGTCATGTGCGCTTGAAAGATCCGCTGAAACAAAAAGCTCTATTAACTGGTTTAACACAATTATCGGAAGAGGGCGCGACGCAATTATTTAAACCCTTGGATAACAACGATCTTATTTTAGGTGCTATTGGGGTCTTGCAATTTGATGTGGTCGCTTATCGTTTGGAACATGAATACAAAGTGCATTGTGTGTATGAGCCCTGTAGTGTGGCCTCTGCACGTTGGGTAGAATGCAGTGATAAGAAAATATTAGAAAAATTCAAACAAGAAAATTCGCGTTATTTAGCTTTAGATGGGGCTGGTAGTTTAACTTATTTAGCGCCTTCACGCGTCAATTTAGAATTAACGATGGAACGTTATCCTGGGGTTGAGTTTCATTCAACCCGTGAGCATTAATGTAGAGACAATTCATGAATTGTCTCTCTTGATTGAACTGGGATCTTGTTACAGGAAAGGGAGGCAATTCATGAATTGTCTCTACGGAAGATTTCGGTTCAATCAAGCAGCCGATCACAACTCAATAGGCCCATCAACCCTAAAATAAGGCAAATATTCAGGTTCCCAGCGATGCGCATCGACCAAATCTTCAATGGATTGATTTAATTCAACACCGGCTAAGCCTTCAGCCACCGCTTCTTTAGCAACAGCCACCGCGATTTTTCTAGAAGCATCGGGAGCGTGTGTGATGGTGGGTAATAAAAGTTCACTGTCGCTTTCTATATAATCACTCAGTGTTTTAGTTGCAACCCACAGCATGTTATCGCTCAAATGTTTGGCTTTAACCGCGATGACACCCAATCCAATGCCAGGGAAAGATAAGTAATTATTGCATTGACTGATAGGATGACTTTTTCCGTTGTAAACCACCGGATCAAAAGGACTGCCGGTTGCACAAATAACCTTTCCTTGAGTCCAGGCAAAAAGATCAGTAGGGATTGCTTCGCATCGCTCAGTGGGGTTTGACAAAGGAAATATGATGGGTCGTTCAACGCCTGACGCCATGGCTTCAACAACTTCTTGAGTAAATGCGCCGGCTAAGGCAGAGGTCCCAATGAGTATGGTGGGATGAATGTGCTTCACCACGTCCAATAGCGAAATATGATTTTTATCGGCTACCGTCCACGCATTAATCTCGTTTGAATCTCGTAAATAAGGCTGTTGCGCATCCGTAAAGTCGCTGGATTGGTTTGTCAGCAAACCTTGGCGATCAACCAGCCAAAAAAGCTTTCTGGCCTCGGTTTCACTGAGACCAGAGCGGACTATCCCTTTGAAAATATTTTCAGCAATGCCCATGCCAGCAGAACCCGCTCCAAAAACAACAATGCGTTGTTCAGTCATCGATGTTTTGGTTCTTTGGATTGCAGAGAGCACAGCAGCCAGAGCCACCACACCGGTGCCTTGAATGTCATCATTAAAGGTGCAGAGGCTGTGACGGTATTGTGTTAAATTGCGATAGGCATTGCTGCGGCCAAAATCTTCCCAATGCAAAAACACATCCGGTATTTTCTTCTTCAGAGCATTCATGAATTTTTCAATAAAGAGCTCATAATCGCGGCCGCTGATGCGCGGATGGCGCCAGCCTAAATAGAGAGGATCATTCAATAATTCTTGGTTATTAGTGCCTGCATCCAACAAAATAGGCAGCGTGTTAAGAGGATCAATTTTTCCAAAAGCTGTGTAAACCATGAGTTTGGCCACAGGAATGGCCATGGCGCCAATCCCCTGATCACCAATGCCCAATACACCTTCGCCATCACTGACGACAATGAGATCTACTTCGGGATTCGTGCGATTATCTAAGATTTCTTCAATGCGATCTTGATCTTGATAGCAGATATAAAGCCCGCGAGGACTCACGTATTTTTTATTAAAAGCTTGTACAGCATTGCCCACAATCGGTGTGTAAATCGTGGGCAGCATTTCATCAATGTGTTCTTGCACCAAGCGATAAAACAAAACTTGATTGTGATTGAGCACTTGGTTTAAGAAAGTGTTTTTGCTTAAGAGATCATGACAGCTGTGATATTGCAGATAAACACGTTTAATTTGCTCTTCCAAAGTTTCAACTTGGCTGGGTAATTTTCCCAGCAAGTTAAAGTTGATGCGCTCTTCCTGAGTAAAGGCGGTGCCTTTATTCAGTTGAGAGATGCTGAGCAAGGCTTTGCCATAAATAGCCGTTTCTAAATAGTGTTTATGGTCTGAGTTTGTTTTTATTTTAAAATTGAGCATGTCATTATCATTTAGGTTTTAAAAAATTGATCGACTAATTTTTTAGCATAACCAATATACGTGGAGGGTGTTAATTGTAAAAGTTGTTCTTTGACAGAAGGCTCCAAGTCAAGATTGTCAATAAATGCCCTAATACTCGCTTCATTAATTTCTTTACCGCGCGTTAGCTTCTTCAATTCTTCGTAAGCATTATTGAGGCCATAGCGTCGCATGACGGTTTGAATGGCTTCTGCTAGCACTTCCCAATGTTGCTCTAAATCTTCACGGATGAAATTTTCATTGGCTTCTAATTTAGATAAACCCTTGAGTGTGCTTTGATAGGCTAAGAGACTGTAACCCAGCACAGGCCCTAAATTTCTTAATACGGTGGAATCGGAAAGATCGCGCTGTAAGCGTGAAATAGGTAATTTCAGTGCTAAATGATCTGCCAGCGCATTGGCAACGCCTAGATTGCCTTCTGAATTTTCGAAATCAATGGGATTCACTTTGTGTGGCATGGTTGAAGAGCCCACTTCATGATCCAATAATCGTTGTTTAAAATAACCTACGCTAATATAGGACCAAAGATCGCGATCTAAATCGATCATAATCGTATTAAAGCGCATCAGCGCTTGCAAGAAATTAGCCAATTCATCATGGGATTCAATTTGAGTGGTAAAAGCATTCCAGGTTAAACCCAATGATTTAACAAATTGTTCGCTTAAAGCGAGCCAATTGACTTCAGGATAAGCCACGCAATGCGCATTGTGATTGCCCACAGCGCCATTAAATTTTCCTAAAATTTCAACCGCAGCTATGGATTGATAAGCGCGTTGCAATCTGGCAACAAAATTAATCAGCTCTTTGCCTAAAGTCGTGGGTGTGGCCGCTTGTCCATGTGTGCGTGCCAACATGGAAACATGAGCATATTGTTTGGCCATGCTGGATAAGCTATCAATCAATTGCTGCATGCGAGGCGCTATGCTGTGTTGAAAAGCATTTTTTAGCATGAGTGCATAGGCTAAATTATTAATATCTTCAGAGGTGCAGGCAAAGTGAATAAATGGGATTAAGTTTTTGAGTTCAGCTTGGCCCTCAAATTTTTGTTGTAAATAATATTCAATGGCTTTGACATCGTGATTGGTTGTTTTCTCAATGAGCTTAACTTCCATGGCCGCTTTTTCATCAAAGTGGTCAATGAGCTTTAGTAAATAGTCTTGTGCTTCAGGAGAGAGTTTGGGCACTTCTTTGATATCTTCGTGCGTGGCCATGCTCATTAACCAGCGAACTTCCACTTCCAGGCGATAGCGCATTAAGCCGTATTCGCTCAAGGTACTGCGTAGGGAGTCTAATTGGGGGGCATAGCGGCCATCTAAAGGAGAAAGGGCGGTCAGGGGCGAAAGTTCCATGGATTTCCTGCTGGGGTTATTTGTATGGGGGGATGATACACGAGGCAGTCATGCTAAGAAATAATTTCTCTTATATTGTCATCCTCAATGCATTAGTGTCCTGGAAAAATCATTAACTTTTCTCTGTCATTCCCGCGGAGGCGGGAATCCAGTCTAAAACAGC